>QFCH01001114.1_pt1 | contig 83349 bp, 73 predicted proteins | sample 5346071 | NCBI WGS metagenome assembly QFCH01 (sample SAMN09062255, study PRJNA434731) | Human gut metagenome, whole genome shotgun sequencing project. | isolation source: stool timepoint B chromium assembly | host: Homo sapiens | collected 2015
CTCCTTCACCTTCGGCAATATGGCTGCACTGCTCTACAGTATCGCCGGCGGTCTTCTGAGCTTCATCGTGATGGTGCTCTGCCAGAAGATCAAAGGCCTGTCCACCATGGGCGTCAGCGTTGCAGGCGGTATCAGCCACAATATCGGCCAGATTCTCGTTGCCGTCTTCGTGGTCAAGAATCTGAACCTGCTCTTCTATCTGCCAGTGCTGATGATTGCCGGCATCATCACAGGTTTTCTCATTGGTCTGGTGGCCGGTCTGATTATTCCTTCTGTGAGAAAAGCTCTGCAGCTTTGATCTGCTGGGGATCTATTATAAGTCTCACAGATCATGCAGCCTGCAAACCTTAATCGCGAAAAGCATCCTGCCATCGGGAGAATGATCCTGATGGCAGGATGCTTTTTATTCTTATTCGATCAGTAATCTCTTAATCTTCTCTCTTACCCTGAATCAGATAAGTAGTCTTACCTGCCGTAAAAGACTGCTCGAAATCTTCTTCCTCTGAGAGACTGATGAGAATATCATCGATCAGCATATCACCATCTGCATCCACATCAAAAGGAATATCCAGACCATACAGATAATCTGATACAGCATTCATCTCATCATGATACTCAGATGAATCAATATCTCCGATGAGAAATGTCTCCTTCTTCTCCTTCTTTCCCTTCGCCTGAACACGAATCTCTACCTTATACATATTCTTATCCTCCAATGTCAACCCAAGGGCATCCTCATGCCTTCACGCCTCATTTAAGGTGCTCCTCAATGTCCTTGTTTATGTAAAAACAGTATAACATATTCCATAAAAATTTGCACCATCCCGAATCTATATTTGACAATATTGTCACAATTTACTATAATAAGAGTTGGAAAACATATATTAAATATGTGAAGGGAGACTTAATTATGACACTCGACGAAATTAAAGTAGTTGGTATTGCTGGTGCAGGTACAATGGGCGCTTCCATGGCTCAGATTTTCGCACAGTATGGTTACACAGTTATCATTTATGATGCATTTGAAGCAGGTCTTGAAAGAGGTAAACACCTTGTAGAGATCAACCAGGCAAGCTTAGTTGAAGCTGGTGATATCACAGCAGAACAGTCTGCTGAAATCAAGACAAAACTCAGCTTTACAGGCGATATCAATGATCTTAAAGACTGCGATATCATCGTTGAATCCGTTCTTGAAAGACTTGACGTTAAACAGGATTTCTGGGTAAAGGCAGAAGCTGTTGTATCCCCTGACTGTATCCTTGCTACTAACACATCCGGTCTTTCTATTAACAAGATCTTCGCTAACTGCAAAGATAAGACAAGAGCCTGCGGTATGCATTGGTTCAACCCACCTCACATCGTTCCTCTGATCGAAGTTATCAACAACGATGAGACAAAGCAGGAAATCGCAGATACAGTTTACCAGCTGTCCTTAAAGATTGGTAAGAAACCTATCTACGTTAAGAAAGATGCTCTTGGCTTCATCGGCAACAGAATTCAGGCTGCTATCCTTCGTGAAGCTGTTTACATCGTTGAACAGGGTATCGGTGACTACAAAGACGTTGATGGTGCTATGAAGTACGGTCTTGGTTTCCGTTATGCCTGCCTTGGACCTTGCGAAGTTGTTGACCAGGGTGGTCTTGATGTTCATCATCATATCGCTACATACCTTTGGGAAGACCTTTCAGACGCTAAGTATCCATCAGGTGAATTCGAAGCAATTTACCAGGCTGGCAACTACGGTGTTAAGACAGGCAAAGGCTTCTATGATTACAGCGGTGACAAGGCTGACAAGGCTATCGAAGCTCGTGATGCTATGTACCTTGCAATGGCTAAGTGCAATCCAACAGGTGTTGGTGAAGAACACGGTTACGAAAACTAATATTTCGGATTAGCAGATATTTAATCTACGCGATATAATTAACTTTAAACTCCCCGGAGAAGATGCAAAACAGCATTCCTCCGGGGAGTTTTATCTGATATTTTTTATCTGATATTTCTACTATTACGCAAAAAGAGCACCCCGAAATCAATCGGAATGCTCTTCACTATTCATCAATTCTGATTAAGCAAGTTTAGCCTTAGCTGTTTCACATAAAGCTGTGAAAGCTGCTGCATCGCTGATAGCCATTTCAGAAAGCATCTTTCTGTTAACTTCAACACCTGCAAGCTTAAGGCCGTGCATCAGTTTGCTGTAAGATAAACCGTTCATTCTTGCAGCTGCATTGATTCTTGCGATCCAAAGCTGTCTGAACTGACGCTTTCTCTGTTTTCTGCCTGCGTAAGAACTTGTTAAAGCTCTCATTACGGACTGTTTTGCTACTCTATACTGTTTAGATCTGGCACCTCTGTAACCTTTAGCCAGTTTTAAAACTCTGTTATGTTTCTTCTTAGCGTTTAAGCCGCCTTTAATTCTTGCCATTTTGTCGTTCCTCCGTTTCTATTACAGGTAAGGTAAAATCTTCTTCATTACCTTTGCGTTAGTTGAATCTGTCATAGCTGCATGTCTGAGATTTCTCTTTCTCTTTGCAGATTTCTTTGTTAAGATGTGGCTCTTATAAGCTTTCATTCTCTTTAACTGACCAGTACCTGTTTTTTTGAAACGCTTTGCAGCTGCTCTACTTGTTTTTACCTTTGGCATTTTAATGTCCTCCTTAATATGAAAATGGTCTAATTACGTTTTTCAACTAAAAACATAACCATGCTCTTACCTTCCAGCTTGGCAGGCTTATCAATTACCGCAATATCTGATAACTTCTGAGCAAAATCTTCCAGAATCGTCTTGCCGACTGCTGTATGGGCCAGTTCTCGTCCTCTGAAACGAACAGCAACTTTGACCTTATTGCCGCTTGATACAAACTTCCTTGCCTGATTCACCTTGGTGTTCAGGTCATTCGTATCAATATTCGGTGATAAGCGGACCTCTTTCACTTCGATGGTCTTCTGCTTCTTGCGTGCTTCCTTCTCTTTGCGCGCCTGCTCATATCTGTACTTGCCGTAATCGATAATCTTGCATACAGGTGGTTTGGCCGTCGGAGCGATCTTCACCAGATCCAGATTCGCCTCTCTGGCTAATTTCATTGCATCTCTGGCTGACATGATACCTAACTGTTCGCCGTCTTCCCCAATCAGTCGGATCTCTCGATCTCTGATCTGCTCATTAATCATTAACTCGCTAATAATTGACACCTCCATGTCTCATGACTTCTATTCATAACATTAAACTGAAAAATGGTGAGCAGAAATCTACTCACCATTTAAGACACGTAATGTGTAAAATACTTAAATATGAACCCAAGTCATCTGAAATGCTAAGGTGAGAGTGAGTACTCTGCTTTCTTCGTAACGGATGTTGTGTCTATCACACAACTTTATATAGTTTAACACCTTATCATTTCAATGTCAATAGCATATTTTCATTTTTATCACATAAATTTTATTTTTATCTTCAATCCGCCTTTTAGTTCAGTTCAAATAACTGACGCTGTTTCAGGTCAATGCCGGCCCACTTGGTACTGGTCTTCGGCTCGCCGTAAAGGTAAACGGTACTTGTCACCTTGACATAGAGTCTGCAGTCTTTCCTGTAGCCATTTTCTTCACCAGAAGTCGCTGATCCTGCAGTTCTCAGATACTGCTCCGGCTCAGGCACTGTCAACTTAAAGGCATTATTCTCCTTCAGGTGGAAGAGACCGTCATCACTTACATTTATTGTATCGCCATTATAATCTGTCAGTGTTCCAATATTTTTTGTAATATCGGCAAGCCTCGTATCCACAGGTGCATCTTGAATCTCCTCTCCATTCTCGCTGTCAATGTAAAACTGCAGTGTCATCTCCTGCTTCTCCACATCTTTCTGATTCAGATCAGCGCTGACCATGTTGTAGTCCTTGACATTAACATAGAAATCCATGCTGTTTTCCAGTACATTGGCCTGATCATCTATCCAAGAAGACTGATCTGTTGCATAATAACGGGTCGTCTCAACATCCGCCGTTGGATCCAGACGATCTACAAAATCGATTTCCGGTTCCACAGCTGTTACATTGGCCGCTGCTACCATCGCATTGATAAACAGTTTGATCTCTGATTCCTGTGTTACCATATTATGACCGGCACCTGTATAGATGACATTATTGTGCACAGGCTGTCTTCACTGTCAGCTTGCCAAAGAGGGGCACACGCATCTTAAAGTCATCAATGGCACTGCGCCCTGTATCGGTTTTGTAAGCGGTTCGATAAGCAAATACAATCAGAGCCACAACAATCAGGATCACATACCAGTGGCTGGCCGTCCATTTACTGGTATTCATGACTGCCATGGTCAATGCCGGCATCTCTACATCCAGATCTGCAAACATATCGATGAAGATCGGGATAACGAAAAGCAGCATAACTGCCGCAACGCCGATGGCTGCACAGACCAGAATGATCGGATAAATCGTTGCTTTGCGGATGGTTGCCTTCAGTTTTGCTTCCTTTTCAAAGTGAACCGCCATTCTTGAGAAAGCCATCTCAAGGTTACCCGAAGATTCACCGGCTTTGACCATGTTGACCATCATCAATGGGAAGATATCCGGAAAAGCCAGCAGGGAATCCGCCAGTGTATTACCTTTCTCAACATTCACCAATACTTCCGAAATGGCACTCTTAAGCCATTTATTCTCTGTCTGCTCCGACAGCATCTGCAGTGCCTCCTTCATAGGCACACCGGCCTCGGTGATGCTGACAAACTGTCGGCAGAATACACACAAATCTCTGGACTTTACTTTTCTGCCCACAGAAAAATCGATATTTTTGTTCATGATGCCCTGTTCACGGATAGACATGGGCAAAAGCCCGTCTTTACGCAGCTGTTCAGCGACTCTCTCCTTGTCGTCAGCCTCCATGCTGCCCTTGACTTCTTTGCCCGCCGCATCAACAGCAACATAAGAAAATCCCGGCATAATTCAAGTCCTCTCTTATAACATCTTAAAATCCACTTTGTTGTTCATCATCACAGGATCCTGAGCATAGGATACCGCAGATTCTGCGCTGATATCACCTCTCAGGAACAGATCATAGATGGCATCATCCATGGTCTGCATGCCCCGGCGCTTGCCTGTCTGTATGATGGAAGGGATCTGATAGGTCTTATTCTCACGAATCAGATTGCGCACCGCATTATTGGCAAAAAGCACCTCAAGAGCCGCCACTCGGCCATGACCGTCCTCTTTGCAGATCAGCTGCTGAGAAACAATGCATTCCAATACGGATGCCAACTGGATACGGATCTGCTGCTGTTGGTTTGGAGGGAACACATCGATGATTCGATCGATGGTCTTGGCTGCACCGATGGTATGCAATGTAGACAACACCAGATGGCCTGTCTCAGCTGCCGTCAGCGCCGTGGAAATCGTCTCAAGATCTCGCATCTCTCCCACAAGGATCACATCCGGGTCTTCTCGAAGGGCTGCGCGCAGTGCCTGGGTGTAGTCACTTGAATCACTGCCGATCTCTCTCTGATTCACAATGGACTTCTGGTGTCTGTGAAGATATTCAATCGGATCCTCCAATGTAATAATATGATACGGATACGTGCGGTTGATAATATCCACCAAAGATGCCAGTGTCGTAGACTTGCCGCTTCCCGTCGGTCCTGTTACCAGAACGAGCCCCCGCCGTTTCTGAGTCAGTGCCTGTACCTCCTCCGGAATACCGAGGCTTTTGGCTTCCGGTATAGTAAACGGCAGACATCGCATAACAGATGCCAGTGTTCCGCGCTGTTTAAAAATGCTCACACGAAAACGTCCAACGCCGCGGATGGCATATGCCAGGTCCGTTTGTCCGTTTTCCTCCAGTTCTTTTCTGTGACGCTGGTCAAGAATCGGAAGAAGCAATTCTTCCATATCCTTCGGCATCAGCTTCTCGCCTTCCTGAGGGATCAGCATACCATCTATCCTGAAGAATGGTGAACATCCTACAGTAAAATGGATATCTGATGCATGGGCTGCCACAGAGTCCTTTAAAACTTTATCTAAAGTATACATAAGCCTTCCTATCCAGCATATAATGCTTATTCAAATACCTGCTCACAGCTGTCTGTTCACAGTTATCAATTAACTATTATTCACAGTTGTTGATTGTTCAATCATTATTTATTCATAGGATGCCTTCAGCATTTCATCTACAGATGTGATGCCCTCAAGCACATAGCGGATGCCATTCTCGCGAAGGGTTCGCATACCGCTTCTCTTCGCCGCATCAGCCAACTGTTCTGTTGAAGCGTTCTTCGCGATCAAAGAACGGATCTCCTCATTCACTTCCATAATCTCAAAAACAGCAATACGACCAAAGAAACCGGTCTGATTACAGAAATTGCAGCCTGCCGGCTTAAAGATCTCCACATCTTCTTCAGGAGGCTTCCTGAGAATCCGCTTCTCTTCTTCAGAAGCCATATAGGCTTTGCGGCAATGCGGACAAAGCTTACGAACCAGTCGCTGGGCGATAACACCGATCATAGAATCGGCGATAAGGTAATTCTCCACACCCATGTCTGCCATACGGCTCAAAGTACCTACAGCATTGTTCGTATGCATGGTAGAAACAACCAGATGGCCGGTGATAGAAGCCTGAACAGCAATGGAAGCCGTCTCCTGGTCTCGGATCTCACCGATCATAATGATATCCGGATCCTGACGAAGAATCGAACGAAGGGCTGATGCGAATGTCAGAGCTACCTTCGGATTCACCTGAATCTGGTTGATGCCTTCGATATCCGCCTCCACAGGATCCTCAACAGTGACAATATTCACAGCTTCCCTGTTCATCTCGCTAAGTGCTGTATACAGTGTTGTAGACTTGCCGCTTCCGGTAGGTCCCGTGACAAATATAATACCAAAAGGATGTGCCATCATATGGTCAAAACGCTGCAGCTCGTCATCACTGAGTCCCAGTTCCTTCTTCTCACGAGTCAGATTCAGCTTGGAGGAAATACGAAGCACCAGCTTCTCGCCATGAACCGTTGGAATAGAAGAAATACGGATATCATACTCCTGTCTGTCCACCATAATCGTCATACGGCCATCTTGAGGCTTTCTCTTCTCAGAGATATCCATACCGCCCATAATCTTGATACGGGTGGAAATAGCCGGAAGCAAACTATTGTCATAGACCATCTTCTCATAAAGCGCACCATCGATACGGTATCGGACACGTACCTTCTCCTGCAGTGCTTCTATATGGATATCACTGGCACGCTGACGAATGGCCTGCTCAATCAAAGACCGCACCAGCTGAACAATCGGAGCATCGCTGACATCCGTCTCTGTCTCTTCTTCAATCCCTCCCCGCAGCTGGGCACGTTCTCTTGTAAATCGACGCGCCGCATCCATGGTCTCTGAAGCGCCATAGCACCGGTCAATGGCTGTCAGTACCTCTCTGGTTGTTGCGATATACGGTTCCACCTGCAGATTCGTTACAATGGATATATCATCAATGGCTGCCATATCCATAGGATCAGCCATCGCAAGATGCAGAATATTGGCATTGTACGGATCCAGCTCAAACGGAATACACTGATACTTCTTCAGCAGTGACACATTGACAAGATTACGCACTTCCTTCGGTATCACAACTCCGGACAGACGGACAACCTTCAGTCCAAGCTGCATCTGAAGTGCACGGACGATCATCTCTTCTGTGATCATGCCGCTGTCCACAAGTACCTCGCCAATCTTCTTGCCTGTTCCCTTCTGAAGTTCCAGTGCTTTCTTCAATTGATCTTCTGTTATAATATGCTGCTTGATAAGGATATCACCAAGACGCATCCTCTCTCGTCTAAGAGCCATTCTCTCATCCTCTTTTTCACACTTTTTTTCACACTTTTATACTTACCATTATTATATCCATGCCAAAAGTACCTGTCAATTCAACCTTTAGCTATTTCTTAGCTAATTTTGTCAATTTTACCGTAAGGCCATTATTCCTGCTTGTTTTCTGTCTTGTTCGTCTTTAATGTATTGTAAATCTTCTGCATTCTCTGATCTGTATTGGCAATGACGTCGGAACAATCCTTCAGTTCTGCCGCAATTTCATCCGGCACATCCCCCTCTGTCTTGTACTTGAGCTGATGTTCCAGACTGGCCCAGAAATCCATGGCAATGGTTCGAATCTGAACTTCTACCTTCAGTGGCTTGCACCCATCCGAGAAGAAAACCGGAATCTGTACCACCAGATGAAGGCTTCTGTAACCATTCGGCTTCGGATTAGCAATATAGTCCTTCACCTCCATAAGTGTAATATCATTCTGTGAAGTCAGCATATCCGCCACCATATAAATATCCTGTACATAGCTGCAGATAACACGGATACCTGCCACATCGTGAAGATTATCCTCCACTGATTGCAAAGTTACCGGATACCCTCTTCGCTTCAGCTTCTCCAAAATACTTGCCGGTTTCTTCACACGGTACTTAATATACGAAATCGGGTTATGGCTCCGCTGAACCTGAAACTCATCATTGAGCACTTCCAGCTTCGTCCGCACCTCCCGGATGGCACAGCTGTACATCATCATCAGCTGCTGAAACTGCTCTGCCACTTCTCTGAAAGCCCCGATGCTCTCTGCCAGATCCACATTCTGAAGGATCACTGTCTCCAAATCTATATCTTTCCCCACTGCAACTGTATTCTCATCCATACCCCTTATCTCCGTTTCTTTATTATTCAAGACACGCTTATCTGCAAGTCTTGATGCAGAATTCATATCTGCTTCGCAGACATATTTTGTGAATTCCTATATTTTATCATTTACCCCTGCTCACATGAAAATTCGGAGAGAAGCGTTCATCAGTCTTCCTCTCCGAACGTCTGTTGATTTTCCATAATAATATAACTTTATGTTTATATTATATGAAGAATATCCCCTTTTTTCAACTAATTTTTCCTCTGATAAAATCAAATATAAAATGTAAACAGTCTAACTCGAAATCTATCATCAAATATCAAGAGGAATCCTGTTTACAAAAGATAAAAAGAGAGGATATCCGCAAAGGGCATCCTCTCTTTGATCATTTATCGTTCTATTCTCTTATCCTGACTGTTTAGGACAGCTAATGATTAGTCAGCTAATGCAGCTGTGATGATAGCCATAGAGTAAACTTCTTCAGCATTGCATCCACGAGACAGGTCGTTGATTGGTGCATTCAGGCCTAACAGAATTGGGCCGTAAGCATCAAAGTTACCAAGACGCTGAGCGATCTTGTAACCGATATTACCTGCGTTGATGTCAGGGAATACGAAGACGTTGGCGTGACCTGCAACCGGGTTGTTAGGGCATTTTGTACGTGCAACACGCGGAGAAACAGCGGCATCAAACTGTAATTCACCTTCAATTGGAAGAGTTGGAGCCTGTTCCTTAGCCATAGCTGCTGCTGTACGCATCTTGTCTACATCTTCACCTTTACCTGAACCCAGTGTAGAGTAGCTCAGGAAAGCAACCTTAGGATCGATACCGAAAATACGTCCGCATTCTGCACATTCGATAGCGATTTCTACCAGTTCTTCTGCTGTAGGTTTGATGTTGATCGCACAGTCTGCCATAGCCAGAACTTCGTTCTCACCTGTAGCAGATGGACGAACCATGATGAAGCATGAAGATACGATCTTGTTGCCTGGTTTTGTCTTGATCAGCTGAAGAGCCGGGCGAACGGTATCAGCTGTTGAGTATGTAGCACCACCAAGAAGAGCATCAGCAACACCCATCTTTACAAGCATTGTACCGAAATAGTTGCCTGCCTGTAAAGTCTTACGTGCTTCTTCAGGCTGAACGTTCTTGCCCTTACGAAGTTCACAGAACATATTGATCATCTCGTCCATTCTGTCATAGTTCTCAGGATCAACGATCTGTGCGCCTCTGATATTATATCCATATTTTTCTGCAGCAGCCTGTACAGCTTCTTCGTTACCTACCAGGATTGGTGTAAGGAAATTGGAAGCCAGCAGACGTGAAGCTGCTTCAAGAATTCTTTCATCTGTACCTTCTGTAAAAACGATTCTCTTCGGAGATTCTTTCAGTTTCTGAATCATCATACCGAAGCCCTGCATATTCTTGCTCATGATATATATTCCTCCTAAACTTTTGTCTTTTGACAATCTCATATATATAATTTATCACTTTTTTGGCAGATTGCAATGCATTCAGCGATAATTAAAAAATTAACAATTTTATAAGCCTTTTGTACACCTTTTTAAACAATTATCACAAGTCTTACTGATTTACCTGAATGCATTTCACCAGATTTTCAAAGGCCATACTGTGGGATGCTTTGACAAGAACTGTATCACCCTGCTGAAGTATTTCATTAAGCACTGCTTCCAAAGCTTCCCTTGTCTCATAATATTTTGCATTGCCGCCACTCCCTACAGCCTCCTGATACATAGCTTCAGAAAGTTCTCCAACACAAAGGATCAGATCAATACCTTTTTCTGCTGCGTATTCTCCAACTTCACCGTGCATCGCCTTCTCATTCTCACCCAGTTCGAACATATCACCGAGAATAGCTACTTTGCGTCCCGGTGCTGTTGCCAGAAGATCAATTGCCGCTTTCATGGAAACAGGATTAGCATTGTAGCAGTCATCAATGATCACCTTGTCTCCGGCCTCAACGAGATGGCTGCGGCCCGCAACTGCTTCAACATGACTGATGCCTGCTGCAATCTCCTCTTTTGACATACCAAACTGGAGAGCAACTGCCGCTGCTGCCATGGCATTGTAAATCATATGTTCACCCGGCAGAGGAATAATCGCATGGACAACATCATCACCCATATGAATATCTGCACAGCTGCCCAGCAATCCACGGTTTTCAATATGATCTGCCCATATTGCATTCTGCTTGTTCATGCCGAAGGTCACCGGTGCTTTGCCGTAAACTTCATGAATGGTTGCCAGCTTATCATCATCACCATTAACAACAACTGTTCCCTTCGGATTCATAAAATCAAAGATCTCTGACTTAGCCCGAAGAATACCGTCTCTGTCGATAAGATTTTCCAGATGGCACTGACCGATATTCGTCATGACACAGATGTCCGGTTTCGCCACCTCACTGAGACGGTGCATCTCGCCAAAAGTGTTGATGCCCATCTCAAGGACTGCGATCTGATCATCCTCCTGAATACCGAAGATGGTCAGCGGCAGACCGACTTCATTATTATAGTTGCCGGCAGTCTTATGTACCTTGTACTTCTCTGAAAGAACGGAAGCCACAAACTCCTTTGTGCTGGTTTTGCCCACACTGCCTGTGATACCCACCACACGGATATTCAGCTGCTGACGATAAAAGGCTGCCGCCTGCTTTAAAGCCATAAAACTGTCTTTCACAAGAATACACGGTCCCAGATCTTCTTTCGGCAATACTTCACAGATCACTGCCATTGCTCCTTTTGCAAAAACATCCGGAATAAATTGATGGCCATCCACACGTTCACCCTTTGTTGCCACAAAAATATATCCCGGCTCAATCTGTCTTGAATCGATCACAATGCCCTTGGCTGTCTCCTGTGCCAGTTCTTCACGCATACAATAAATCTCGCCGCCGCAGGCAGCTGCAATATTCTCTAAAGTCATGTTTTTCATAAATATATACCACTTCCTTCCTGCTATTCATCTCTCATGGAAATGTCAATCAACAGCTGACAAAGATCCTCATACTCAATTCCCAGTACCTTTGCCTCCTGAGGCAGCAGTGAAGTCGGTGTCATTCCCGGAAGTGTATTGGCTTCCAGACAATAGAAGTCACCTTTTTCATCCATCATAAAGTCCATACGGGCATAATTCTTCAGACGCAGCACTTTGAAAGCCAGCTCAGCTGCCGCCTGCATAGCCAGTGTCTTCTCTTCACTGAGTTCTGCCGGACAAGTTTCAATCGTAGAGCCTGCCTGATATTTGTTCTTATAATCATAAAAACCGTGAAGCGGTGCAATCTCAATAATCGGATAAGCTTTGCCGTCCACAACGCCCACAGAGAACTCACGTCCCTTAATATACTGTTCTATGACAACTTCATCATCATATTTAAAAGCCTCTTCAAGGGCTTTCGCATATTCTTCATCATTATTGGCCATCACAACACCGACACTGGAACCACCGCAGCAAGCCTTCACAACACAAGGGTAAGGCACCTTTACATCCGGTGTCTGGCCCTTCTTCAGACGGAGGCCCACAGGTGTCGGTACACCGCCTGTCACAAAGAGATCCTTTGAAATGGCTTTATTCATACAAATAGCTGAGCTGACATAATCTGTACCTGTATAGCGGATACCATTCAGGTCAAAACATGCCTGAATCTTGCCATTTTCACCATTCTCACCATGCAGTGCCATAAACACAACATCTGCGTGCTGACAGATTTCGATGACATGAGGGCCGAAGAAGTTCTTCTTCCAATCCGGTCTAAGTGCCTTCACCGCATCAATGTCCGGATTCTGATCCTTGATGGCACCAACAGAAGCTGCCCAGTCCACATTCTTCTCAAAGACATCCTTCCAGTCCTCATGCTCATAACCCAGAAAAACATCCAGAAGCATTACCTGATGACCTTTGCTCTTTAATGCCTTATAAATCCCCATACCTGATACAAGAGAAACATCACGTTCCGTACTAATTCCACCTGCTAATACTACGATTTTCATTATAAATTCCTTTCTGTCGGCCGGCACCAGCGACTTTCTTCCAATTTTACTGAGAAACAAACGAGAAATTCGCATCTGCCCGGCACATTATACTAATACCACTATTAAAATCCTATTACTAAAGCAAATCAATACAGAATCAAAATCGGCGGTTTTGCGCATTCCTGATATCTGCATAAAATTTAAACTTCAACTGAATTATCATAAACTCACCAATTTAATTGCGATACCACTTATTTAAATATGGTTAGTCTACCTCCTGCACATTATACCGCGCCAGCCTTTCCTTGTAAAGCGACCCTTTAGCCGAATTTCCTGCCATGTGTATTTTTTACGCTTTGTTTTTCTCAGTTTACACTATTTTCCAAATATGTTACTATAGTATTTGATGACTAAAAACTGAGAGAATCACTGATATCGTTTAAGAGATATTACTTTGTATTCTCTAAAAATTCAATAATCTGCGATATCTGCAATACTGCTGGCAAAATATCTAAACTTCTGAATATTATTCGAAAACTACGATTTTGCCAGCAGTATTGCAGTCTCAAAATTTGGGAGGTTTTATGACAAAAACAATTGATCTTTTGCATGGCAGGATCATGCGCTCGCTTTGTGTACTGGCGCTTCCGATTGTCATGACTTATTTTATACAGATGGCCTACAATTTTATCGATATGATCTGGATCGGCCGTCTCGGCAGCGGTGCCGTGGCCGGTGTAGGTGTAGCCGGTATGTTTACCTGGTTTTCCAATGGTCTGGTGACCATGGCCAAGATGGGCGGTCAAGTGAAGATCGGACATTGTCTCGGCGCCCGTGATGATGCTGAAGCACGACGCTATCTCGGTGCCGCCCTTCAGCTTGGTATTTTATTCGCCCTTGTTTTCAGTATTGGTATCAATGTTCTGGCTCATTCGCTGATCGGCTTTTTCCAGCTGAGCAGTCCGGAAGTTATACAGGATGCGGTTCTTTATCTCCGTATTACATGCGGACTGGTTATTTTTACTTTCATGAACCAGATTTTTACGGCTTCTTTCAATGTCTGCGGTGACAGCCGGACACCATTTATTATGAATACATGCGGTCTTGTCAGCAATGTTTTTGCTGACCCGCTGCTGATTTTCGGTGTTGGTCCTTTTCCCGCTCTCGGCGTGGCAGGTGCCGCCGTTGCCACTGTTTTTGCTCAGATGTTTGTATTTATTCTGTTCCTTTTTGCTATCAGAAAACGACATCCGCTTTATCACGGGCTGCAGCTGACAAAACCAAGACCTTTCAAATATTATACGCAGATTATCCGCATCGGCCTGCCGCTTTCCCTCCAGGACATGCTTTTTTCCTGCTGTTCTATGCTTATTGCACGTTTTGTGGCCGGTTACGGAGACGGTGCTGTAGCAGCCCAGAAAGTCGGCACCCAGGTGGAATCTCTGTCCTGGATGGCCGCAGATGGTTTCATGGCCGCTATCAACGCTTTTATCTCACAAAACTATGGTGCCGGGCAATTAGACCGCGTGAAAGCCGGCTATCGATCAATTATGAAAATTGTTTTTGTATGGGGCTCACTTTGCACACTGCTACTCGTTTTCCTGCCGGGACCGGTTTTTAAGATTTTCCTGAATGATGATGCTGTTCTTCCTATCGGCATTGATTATCTCCGGATCATGGGCTTTTCTCAGCTCTTTATGTGTGCAGAAATCACAACAGCAGGTGCCTTCGGGGGTCTCGGCAACACTTTGCCGCCTTCCTCCGAAAGCATCCTGCTGACATGTATGCGTATTCCTTTGCTTCTTATTCTTACAAAGACACCACTTGGCCTTTCCGGTATCTGGTGGAGCATCAGTATCTCCAGTATTCTAAAAGGCATCGTCCTTGTCACATGGTATCTGATCTATCAGCGGCGCCTGTTGTCCGCCGCATCCTCGTCATCAGAGGGTATCAGGCCCTGACGGATGGCCTCCATCCTCTCGGCCTCTTCTTTCGGGAGGTAATTCAGCAGATAATTACCTCTCTCCTGATTTTTATCCAGATGTTCACGGCGGATCTCAACCTTGATCCGCTCAATTTCTTCACGCAGTTCCCTGGCCGACATAAGCAGACATCCCTGACTTCGGATAATGACCTGTTCAAGGCCATCTGAAGTTGCCACGGTGACTTTATACTTTCTACCGATGGCATGGGCCGTCTTTTCTATATACTGATCGGCCGTTTCCGCTTCTTTTGTAAAAACCACATCAATATTATGCCATCTGGTGACTTCTCCCGAAAAACCTTCCACTTTATAGGCATCAAAAACAAGAATCACTCTCTGACTTGTATAGCCCTGATAGTTGGATAATGTCTCCATCAATTTATTGCGTGCCGCATCCATACTGTGTTCAGATAATTCATGAAGATCTTCCCATGCAAAGATAATATTATAACCATCCACTAACAGGTAACTTTCCTGAGCAGTCTCCTGGCGTCGGTTCTCCTTCTGTCGCTTTTCACCGCGCCAGCTGCCTTTCCCGGCTGTATCCGACAATGTGCTATTCATTCCCGCAGCCGAATCTGCTGTTCCCGGATTAATTTCATCCGAGCCTCTGAATGTCCGCTCTTTCTGCGGTTTTCTTCGTTTAATTTCACCGTAAGTCCGAACAAAAATAGCTTCAAGTTCCTTGTCATCAGCAAGTGAGGGTGCTATGCTGCGGCTTCCGGGTACCTGTGCCTCTGCTGCCAGCACTGCATCCTTATCCTCAGTGCCTGAATGCTCTCCATCCAGACCAGCCCCCTCCAGATGCATATATTTCTCTACCTCGTACCATGGCACCACAAAGCCTGCCCCATGTGCACAAAAAACTGAACCCGTTGGATTGGTCAGATCCCGCTCCGGATCATAAAATGTTTCTTCCAGTACTTCCTCTGTATTATGACACGGAAAGTAACCCGCCATTGTGCAGAAGAGGCGTCCGGTACCGCCGGTGTAAGCAGCGACATCTTTCTGATATTCACGCATCTCAGAAACCGGTGCCATACCGGTCAGCACTGCCGTGTCGCCTTCGTTTTCACCCAGCTCAAACTTTCCGCTCATTTTCTCAATATCTGTCATGGCATGTCCCACCAGACGCTGGGGCAGTTCCAGCCTGAAGCGGTAATAAGGCTCCAGAAGAACGCTTTCTGCTTTCTGAAGTCCCTGACGCACTGCTCTGTAGGTTGCCTGCCTGAAATCTCCGCCCTCTGTATGTTTTTGATGTGCCCTGCCTGCGATCAGCGTAATCCTCATATCCGTGATCGGTGACCCTGTCAGCACACCTCTGTGAACTTTTTCTTCCAGATGTGTCAAAATCAGCCGCTGCCAGTTGCGATCCAGCATATTTTCACTGCAGACTGTATCAAATATAAGACCACTGCCCGGTTCCAAAGGCTCCATCAGAAGATGTACCTCTGCATAATGTCTGAGAGGTTCAAAATGCCCTACTCCCTCCACCGGTGCTGCAATTGTCTCTTTATATACAATTCGGCCTGCACCAAATTTCACCTCCAGGTTAAACCGTTCCCGGATCAGCTGCTGTAAAATCTCTGTCTGTATCTCACCCATGAGCTGCACAAGGATCTGCCCTGAAATGTCATCCCAGACAATATGCAATTCCGGATCTTCTTCTTCCAGCTGTCTGAGCTGATTCAGTACTTTATGCAAATCACTGCCCTCCGGCAGCTCGATCCGATAGGTCAGTACCGGCTCCAAAAGCGGCAACATCTGTTCTGCTTCAGCACCAAGTCCATCCCCTGCTCTTGTCTTCGTCAAACCTGTCACTGCACAGATGGTTCCCGCAGGCGCCTCATCCACAGTTTCATATTTTGTGCCGTTATAAATACGGATTTGATTCACTTTTTCTTCCCAGCTGTCTGATGATGCGTCATTGCTTCCATATGCGGCAGTATTTCCCGATTCATTTTCATCCTCCTGGGTTCTGTGCATCTGTCCCTTCAGCAATGCCTTCACTTTCAGACTTCCGCCCGTTATTTTCATATAAGTCAATCGGCCGCCTTGAGCATCTCTTGCAATCTTAAAGACGCGGGCACCAAAGTTATCCGGATATTGTGAATTGACAGTCCACTTTTCAATTCCATCCAGCAGTTCCTGAACACCGGTCAGTTTCAGTGCTGAACCAAAAAAGCACGGAAAAACTTTTCGTTCTGAGATCATTTTTCGTATTTGTTCATCCGTCACTGTTCCTTTCTCCAGATAGGATTCCAACACCGTTTCATCACACATAGCCAGGTTCTCATTGCGTTTATCTGATTCTTCTGAAAAATCAATACAATTATCTCCCAGACGCTGATGGATTTCAGCCATCAGCGCCTCTTGATCCGTTCCATTCTGATCCATCTTGTTAATAAAAATAAATGTCGGCACTTTATATCGTGACAGGAGAGGCCATAAAGTCTGGGTATGGCCCTGTACACCATCCGCCCCGCTGATAACAAGCACAGCATAATCAAGCACCTGCAGTGTTCGTTCCATCTCCGCCGAAAAATCTACATGTCCCGGTGTATCAAGAAGTGTATACTTTCCGTCCTTCATCTCAAGTTCTGCCTGCTTGGAAAAAATAGTAATGCCTCTCTCCCGTTCAAGACTGTATGTATCCAGAAACGCATCTTTGTTGTCCACTCTGCCGAGCTTTCTGATGCTGCCCGTCAGATAAAGAATACTCTCTGACAGTGTCGTTTTGCCTGCATCCACATGGGCCAGAATGCCGAGTGTTATATGTTTTTTTAATGATTTATCGCTTAAGGTACTTTCCATTGGAAATCCCCTTCCTGTTTTATGATTTTCAAAACTTGATTGTGCATCACCAGCCGCCGTTTTCTTGATTTTCATTCTATGCTTTTAACTGTTCTTCTGCACATCTGCTATATTATGATAACAATAAAACAGGCTGTGCACAACCGGCACAGCCTATTTTTTTAGTTCTATTCACTTGGAATATGTATCGTTTTATTTTGCAGATTCTGTTGCAGCAGGGGCTTCTGTTGCTGTTGTACCGGCTGCAGAACTTTCTGTTACTGTACCGGCTGCAGTGCTCTCTGTAGTTGCAGGTGCTGCTTCTGTTGCTGCTGGGGCCTCTGTTGCTGCTGGAGCCTCTGTTGCTGCAGGAGCTTCTGTCGCAGGTGTTGTTGAGGATGCTGCGCTCTTACCGCCGCATGCTGCAATACTTAATGCCATAGCGCCAACCATACCAAATGCAAGACCCTTTCTTAAAATGCCTTTAAATGCTCCTTTATTCATCATCTCAAAAATCTCCTTTTCTTTATATTTGAGAAGTTCTCTTTCTTCTCGACACCTATTATTGCATTGTATCCTTAAGGATTTGTAAAGAATTTCTGAAGAATTGCATAATCTTTTCTTTCACTTCTTTCAAAAATGGCAAAAAAATGTTTGAAATTCTATCAAAAGCATAGTATAATAGATAGGCATTGGAGACGTATCGAAGTGGCCATAACGAGCTTGACTCGAAATCAAGTTGTCGGGCAACCGGCACATGGGTTCGAATCCCATCGTCTCCGCTGACAAAAGGGGCTGTTACTTTCAGTAACAGCCCCTTTTCTTTCACTAATCTCTTTCATGGATTCCATAGGTTATCCACCGATTCTCTTTTTTTCAAATCAGTTTTCAACCACCAATAGCAATTGTATACACTTTTTTAAAGACTTCTTCCTCTTTCAGATGATTGATTCCGGGTTTATCTTTCAATTCACCTTCATACCCGAAATTATCACATCGTCCGCACCATGGTTCCAGACACACAAAAGGTGCTCCCGGTGCTGCCCAGATGCCGAAATTCGGAAAATCATCACACAAAACAGTGACATAGTCCGTCCCATCAGGCATCTCAATACCGGCTTTTTGGATCTGGCCGCCGTCAAATACAAGTGCATCCAGATCAAATAACGCCTTACTCAACGGATATTTGTGATCCGTCAGCGGCATTGTGTAAACCTTGTCCGGAAGTCCGGTGCCTGTGGCCATATCGATATGGATATATTTCAGTTCATTCTGATCATCTGCAAATTTCAATGCATAATCACTGTAAGCTGTTCCGGGAAGAACCGGAACATTAAATCCCGGATGTCCACCGATGGTAAAGTACATTTCATGATCACCGGTATTTTTTATCTGCCACTGGATCTCCACCTCAGCTCCCGTCAGCCGGTGTGTGATCAGCAATTCAAAGTCAAAAGGATAAACTTTTCTTGTTTCTTCATTCGATACAAAACGGTGAGTTACAGAATTCCCACTCTCTTCCATCCGTTCCAGCTCATAATCTCTGGCAAAACCATGCTGATCCTGAACATAATGTCTGCCCTGATACAGGTACTCGCCGCCATAATACTTACCCACATTGGGGAAAAGAATCGGTGCCTGACGTTTCCACCAGGTCGGATCTCCCTGCCAGATGATCTCACGCTTATACTTTTTGTCATACACGCTGACAAGCTCTGCACCCAGATCGTCAATTGTCACCGCCAAACGATCATTTTCCATTGTGAATCTTCCCATTGCTCTTCGCCTTCTCTTTCTATTTTTTAACCTGAGACCAATCGCCGGATTCGAATATCCTTCAGTCATCCGCTCTATGGCGGCCGGCCTTTTCCGGGTTTAAAGTCCTCTGACAGCCCATCTCAGCTTCGTGGAATGGGCACGACTGTTGCGTCTGCACTCTTCTGCTGATGGACGGATAACATCCTTTGCCGCATCACTGTATATACCGACTCTTACATTCTCTTTGAAAGATTTCTTCACCAATCTGTCCTCACCGGAATGGAAGGTCAGCACAGCTGCTCTGCCTCCCGGATTCAGCACATCCGGCAATTTCTGGAGAAACGCTTCCAAAACCTCAAACTCGCTGTTCACATCAATCCTAAGCGCCTGAAATGTCCTGGCACAGGATTTCTTCACTGCTTCCTTGCGCTCCGCTGCCGGCACCTTCACCAATGCCTTTTCAATCAGTTCACGCAATCTGACTGTCGTATCCACCGAATGTCCCTTCTTCAGTTCCTGAATCACCACTGCTGCGATCTCAGCAGCAAAAGGTTCGTCTGAATTCTCGATCAGCATTCCTTCAAGCTCATCCTTTGTAACATGTTTCAGTCTTTCAGATGCCGGCTCTCCCTTTGTCTGGTCCAGTCTGAGATCCAATGGTCCGTCATATTTGTAGGAAAACCCTCTTTCAGGATTGTCAATCTGCATTGAAGACACACCCAGATCAGCCAGAATAAAATCAAACTTGCCATCCTGTGCTGCCACTTCATCAATATTGGCGAAATTAATCCGGCGGATCGTGAGAATATCCGGTCCGAAACCTTGATTTCTCAGACGTTCCTCTGTCTTGGCCATCTCAATGGCATCCACATCCAGGGCCGTCAGATGACCTTCTCCCTTGAGGCATTTGAGCATGGCAGATGTGTGTCCGCCATAGCCCAGTGTCGCATCCAGACCTCTCTGTCCCGGCTGGATCTGCAGGAAATCAAGAATTTCCTGCACCATGATGGATATATGCATCCCCGCCGGCGTACCACCCTTCTGGATCACTCTCTCAATGGTCTCACCATACTTCTCAGGATTCAGCTCCTTGTACTTTTCATTGTAATTTCTCGGATGTGTGCCCTTATAGCGCACCCGCCTTTTGTGTACCGGTTGATTATTCTCCATATATGTTCTTCCTCTCTTGTCCCGGACTCCCGCATTTTATTTCGGAAACCGGAGAAATCTTTCATCTGTTATATGCCGGATACAGACTGAGCATCCACCAGCCCTTCCTCCGGGGCTTCCGGCTCTGGTTGCGGCTCTGGTTGCGGTTCCGGTGCACTTGTTTCAGGCGGATTCGTCTCAGGTGCTTTTGTATCCGGCGCACTGGTCTCAGGAGCCTTCGTTTCTGTCTGAGAAGTTTCAGGTGCACTTGTTTCAGGTTTCTTCGTCTCCGGTGCAGTTGTCTCCGGTTTCTTTGTCTCTGTATGTTTCTCTGTTTCCTTCGTCTCTTTCTTTGTCTCTTTATCGCTTTCCTTCTTCGTTTCCTTCTTCGTGTCATCCTTCCGGTCGTCTCTGTCATTCTTCTTGTGACCCGAGGAACTGCTGCCTGAAGATGAACCTCTGTCCGTTGTCTGTCCCGGCACATAAGTAACACCGCCATAGACAACAACATAATAACCTGTATTGATATTCTCATAAAGCGTCTTTGCTTTATCATACGGCATGTTGATGCAGCCATGGGAACCATTGTACTGATAAATAGTGCCGCCGAAACTGCTTCTCCATGTGGCATCATGGAAACCGACACCACCATTAAAAGGCATCCAGAAAGAAACCGGTGAGGCATAATCCGCACCTCTGAGCACAGTGTTCTTCTCCATGCTGTATACCTTATAAACCCCTGTCGGCGTCATATGTGACTTGCTGACACTGCCTGATACAATATTGGAGGACATGATCAGCTCACCTTTTTTGTACAGATACAGTTTCTGATCAGTCAGATTGACTTCCACATAATTGCCGCCGAAATTTTGGCTGATGCCGGAAGCTTTCTCTGTATGAGGAACCTTTCTATCCCCTGAAACTTTATCCTCCAGGCATTTCACCACATCTTTAAATAATGCAGAGGTATCAATAGCTTCACCACCCACAGGTACCTTCAGGGATATCTCACTTCCTGAGGTAGTTGTAAACTGCATGCTTACTTTATCTGAATTATATTCATCTGCCATGTCATTCACCCATGCCTGGATCTGATCATGGTCTGTCTGAACATCTCCATTATCATCCACATAAAGCCATTCACTGACCAGCTTGCTGTCAATGATTTCCTTCTTATCCTTACCATCCTTTGAAAAAGTATATTCCAGATGAAGTTTCAGATAATCATCGGCCTCTTTCAATACATCTGCCGCCTTCGGTGATTCCTCCGTCAGTGCCGCCGTCTGATAAAGTCCGGCATCCTCTGCATCAAGTTCCGAAAGATTCTCTTCCAGAGCTTCCTCTGCTGCTGCCAGAACTTCAGAAAAAATCATCTTCGTTCCCTGCTCTCCATTTCTCAATGAAAAGCTGTTCTTCTCTTTATCATAAACAAGCATCGCATTCTCCGGCTCAATCATCTTCTCTTCATCCAGCGCATCACATTGTTTCAATTGATTCGTCAATGCCTCACTATCATATGTAAAAAGATCCTTCACCGTCAGTGCCAGTGCATCCTTGTCTGTCTTGTTGTATCTAACCTTATTCTGCTGATCCTTCAATGCCTGAATATCGGCTTTGTCATTGCAGGCCATCTGAATGTCCTGTCCGCTGATCCTGCACTGTGCATTCTTGAAAGAAATCGTCAGGGAATAATCTTTCACAGAATCTTCCAGTTTCTCTCTCGCCTGATCAACCGTCAGCCCTTCAATATCCATCTTATTCAACGTCGTTCCCGGATAAAAAACATCCTGATAAGCATTACTTCCTGCCATAAAATACCAACCGCCGAATCCGGCTACCAACACAATGATCACCACAGCGATGATCCCTGCTGCTTTTAAACTTTTCTTCTTATTCATCGTTAGATCCCCCGCTTGATACATTCATTTTTAGTATTACTATCATATCACAGATTTCAAAAAAGTATAGATTCTTTTTATTAAGAAACTATGACATTTCATTGCCAAAACAACCATATAACAGATACTGTCTTCCCCATAAAACCAAACAACGAAGACTCGCGAAAAATACCGCAGCCTTCGTTGTTTTTGATAGTACATATTTATATGTTGTGAATGTTTTATATTATTTTGCAGCAATAAATCCCTTTGCAGTCAGGTATTCAGCACACAGAACCGCACCGCCTGCGGCGCCTCGGACTGTATTGTGAGACAGACCAACAAACTTATAATCGTAAACTTTGTCTTCACGAAGACGACCCACAGAGATGCCCATGCCATGTTCGTAATCAACATCCAATGTAACCTGAGGACGATTATCTTCTTCAAGATACTGGATGAACTGCTTTGGTGCACTCGGAAGTTCCAGTTTCTGAGGTTCACCGGAGAAGTTCACAAGTTTCTCGATCAGCTGTTCCTTTGTCGGCTTCTTGGCAAATTTCACAAATACAGCTGCTGTATGACCATTCAATACAGGGACACGGATACACTGGGATGTGATGATCGGACTCTCTGCCTTCACAATCTCACCATTCTCAATATGTCCCCAGAGTCTTAACGGCTCCATCTCGGACTTCTCTTCTTCACCGCCAATGTAAGGAATAATGTTGCCCACCATCTCCGGCCAGTCTTTGAAATTCTTACCTGCACCGGAAATAGCCTGATAGGTTGTAACAACAACTTCTGTCGGTTCAAATTCTTTCCATGCTGTCAAAACAGGTGCATAACTCTGAATGGAACAGTTCGGTTTAACGGCAATAAAACCTCTTGTTGTTCCAAGACGTTTCTTCTGATCCTTAATAACTTCAAAATGCTCCGGATTGATCTCCGGAACGACCATCGGTACATCCGGTGTCCATCTATGGGCACTGTTGTTGGAAACAACAGGTGTCTCACATTTTGCATAGGCTTCTTCAATCTTCTTAATTTCATCCTTGGACATATCAACTGCACTGAATACAAAATCCACATCCTTGCACATTTCTTCAACTTCCAGCACATTTCTGACAACAAGCTTCTTAACAGTTTCCGGCATTGGTGTATCCATCTTCCATCTGTCACCAACAGCATCTTCATAAGCCTTGCCTGCTGAACGCGGACTTGCAGCAACTGCTGTCACCTCAAACCATGGGTGATTCTCCAGTAGACTGATAAAACGCTGTCCGACCATACCTGTTGCACCTAAAATTCCAACTCTTAACTTCTCACTCATAACAATTGACTCCTATTCGTATTCATTCTCTCTCAAAAATGTCCGCATTGGAAACACATTTGTCTTTCACTAGTGTATACTACATCAACTTTTCACAAAATGCAAGCATTGTTTTTATAAAAAATAAAAAAATTTTATTTTTATTTTCACACATTTGTGGTATTATAAATCATATACTCAGATTAGACGATTGTCTACTTGTTTTTTTAGAAAGGATGACTGTTCATGAAGTTAAAAAAGACATTCAAGGTAGTGGCAGCTGTCGCTGCTCTGGCAGCCGGTATCGGCGCAGTTGTTTACTTTATCAAGAATAAACTGCATCAGGAAGATCTCGATGATGACTTTGACGATGATTTCGATGATGATTTTGACGATTTTGATGATGAGGAGGAAACACCTGCTGAATCTTCCCGTGAATATGTGAATCTGAATAAGGCAGAGGATACTGCTGATACAGAGGATGCATCCGAAGAAGCCAAAGAAGCTGCTGAGGAAGAAGAAGCATCTGCTGAAGAAGCTGCTGATCCTGAAGAATAGAAGCGATCAAGCTATCAATAATACTGCTGTCTTTGGCAGTTTAATTAAAGGAGATTTTAACATGAGTACAGAAGAAAAAGAATTAGAAGTAACATCCACAGAAGCGCCTAAGAAGCCAGCCAGAAAGCCTCGCAAACCAGTTGATCCGGCCGTATGGGAAGAATTAAAGGCTATGCAGGAAAGCGGCGAAGTTTTAACAGTTAAGATTAATGCTGCTGTTAACGCCGGTGTTATTTCCTACGTAAAGGGTGTTCGCGGATTTATTCCTGCTTCTTTATTATCCATCGCTTACGTAGAAGACTTAAACGAATGGGTTGATAAATCTATCGAAGTTAAGGTCATCACAGTTGAACCTGAAGAAAAACGCCTTGTTCTCTCAGGCAAAGCTGTTGAACAGGATAAAGCTGCAGAAGCAAGAGCTGCTAAGATTGATGCAGTGAATGTTGGTGATATCTACGATGGTAAAGTTGAAAGAATCACTTCTTTCGGTGCTTTCGTAGGATTTGCTGATGATTTATCCGGTCTTGTTCATATCTCACAGATGGCTAACAAACACATTGAATCACCAAACGAAGTTGTCAAAGTCGGCGATGAAGTGAAAGTGAAGGTTATCGGCAAGAAAGACGGCAAGATCAGCCTCAGCATGAAAGCTGCTCTTGATGCAGATGCAGAAGTAGTTGATAACAGAGAACCTGCTTTCAATTACAAAGAAGAAGGTCAGGCAGCAACAAGCCTTGCTTCCTTACTTGCAGGCATCAAATTAGACTAATCTTTATTATCGTTGGAATGCAATGCCCGGATCATCAGAATTGTTGATTCGGGCCTTTTTTATATTATGAAAGAAGGGCTGCTTTTCAAAAAGCAGCCCTTCTTTCATCACATATTCAATTAACCCAGCCACTTCAATGACGGCCAATACATCACAAAGGCCTTCGCTATGATCTTATCCTTCTTCACATAGGTATTGTGCCAGTACCTGGAATCCTTCGAAACAGCCCTATTATCTCCCAACATGAAATAACTGTCCTCCGGCACCTGATAAGGCCCGAAATCACCTGTCGGCTCCTCACTCAGATAAGGCTCATCCAGCAATTCACCATTAATATAGACCTTACCACTGATTATTTCTACTGTTTCTCCCGGCAGGCCGATAATACGCTTCAGATAATCAACACTCTCATCATCCGGGTATTTGAAAATAACGATATCGCCTCTCTCCGGTTCATTAAAATCGTAATACAATCGAAGTCCCATGATCCTGGATCCGGCAGGGATCGTTGTTTCCATCGATCCGGTAGGTACAACCGCATTCGCTATAATAAAAAAGTCCACAAGCAGAGCAATTATAATCGCTGAAACAATCACCTTGACCCAGCTGAACACTTCGGCTTTTATGGAGGTTTTCTTCTCCTCAGACATAAACTTTCTCGTCTCCTCACTGTATAGGTCTTCATTCATTTAAAGCATTAAACGCAATGAAATATGCATTACATTATAACATATACATGGGGAAATGACAAACATTTATTAGATAAAGAACACACCCAGCAGTGCGATCAAAATCGGTGCCACAAGAGATACCCAAAAAATTGGCATATAAGAATGCTTATGATCCAATTTTCCCATCATTGCCCTTCAGATCTCCCTGCACATTGCAATAAACTGTCTTGCTGCTGAATTAAGGGGATGCTGATAATCATATACCAGACATATCTCCCGCTTTGGTATCTCTTCCTGAAGCGGAATCTTGACAACTTCCTGCTTCTTAACCGCCTCCCGTGCCATCGGTTCCGGTATAAATGCAAGTCCAAGTTCAGACTTGACCATCGGAAGAATCTGATCGGAGGTTGCCACTTCAATGTCTGGCACAAATTCAAGGCCGTGCTCCAGAAAAAACTGATTATAAAACTTAAATGTCATTGTTTCTCTTCCGAGTCCGATCAATGAATCGTCTTTCAAATCGGTCAGACTAACGATTCGATCCTTTAATCTGTCAAATGTTCTTCCGCTCACAAGGATTTCATTAAAAGACTGCAGTGTCACGACTTTCAGAGGTCCTGTCGCCTCTACCGGTGTCGTCACAACAGCAAAGTCAACCTTCCCGCTCCTAATCGCCTCCATAGCCTGCGGTGTCGAATAATTATACAACTTCAACCGGATACCCGGATACTCCTGATGAAATGCTTTGAGCTTATCCAGAAGAAAGATATTCAAAGCCGTCTCACTTGTTCCCACTGCGATTTTACCGTGCAGCAGGCCATCATTTTCCGAAAGAGCCTTTTCCGCCGCAAAAATCTGAATCATCGCAGCAGATACATAATTATAAAGTTCCTCTCCTTCCGATGTCAGCTGAACACCTCTGTTTGTCCGAATAAACAACGTCGCATGTACCTGCTGCTCCAGACAGTTCATCGCTCTCGTAATATTCGGCTGACTATTTCCCAGGACTCTGGCCGCCTTTGTAAAATTGCGGTACTTGGCCACATAATAAAAAATCCGATAATACTCAAAATTGACATTCATACTTTTACTCCAGACATATCAAAACATAATCGATATCATATCAATTATAGTTTTTACTTATTTCTACATTCATAGTATAATCGAACAAAATATGAAAATCAAGGAAGGACGTGTAATAAATAATGGAAGAAAAAACGATTTTTCCTCGGGAAGAGCATTCAGATATATTATTTCAAAAAATTTTAAATGATCCATGGGCTTGTGAAAAACTTCAGGCAACATTCTGCGATTTTCTATTTTGTAATGATGAATTTGATCATCCCCTTTCACCCGAAGAATTTTCCAAAGCTTTATTTGAATCCTATAAGAATAGAGATTTGTCTGCCTTTTTAATGGGTATCTGTCAGAATACTATTTTTGATCTTCTTCGAAATTCTTTTCTGATTCCTTACCGTTTCAATGCAGACGGCAAACAGAATCCGATTATCATGACCGATGAAAAAGGTCTTTTATTACCGGAATATGCTAATCCTTTTTATAAAAAAGAATACACTTCTTTCCAGAAAATTTATCATGCTCTTGAATCAGATCGAAACATTTTTCTGGCTCAAGCCTATCGCTACAGCCATGATTACGGTCCAAACCATATGAATATCGAGCAGAAGATTCTTGAGATCACAACAGGCATTCTTCTGATACGTGAGCTTCCTGATACAGTAAAACTTAAAGAAACCGAGGCAGAGGCCTATGCTGCTGTCTGGGATATCATGATCGCACTGGAAAAAGAGCTGCCGATGGCCTATGTCTTTTATGGACAGGACACACTGGTAGAACATAATAAACGATATGACGAAATCGGCATATTTTTACCGAACTCTCATTTCCTAAAACATCTGGAGAAACATATTGAAAAAGCCGAGGCGATTATCTATGCGCAAAAATAATACTGCATCAGCACCTGCCGCTTCTTATGTTGATATCATGGAAAAAAACCATATGGAAATTCCATGGCATGATTATGCAGATGCTGACAGCCATGTTATCATCAGTCAGACTGGATTGATTGAGAAATCCTCTGTCATCGGCCGTGTAGGTCTGATCATGCTTTCCTGCGGCACCGGTGCATGGCGCGTCCGTACTTCCATGAACCGTTTGTCCAGAGAACTTGGTGTGACCTGTACTGTTGATGTTGGATTAATGTCCATTTCATTCAACTGCTTTGACGGCAAAGACTGCGTTTCACAGTCTCTCAGCATCGCCAATACCGGTGTCAATACATCTAAGCTGTATCGAATGGAACAATTCGTAGATTCTTTTCCGACAATGGAAGCCAAACTTACCGGTGAAGAAATCCATAAAAGACTGGATGAAATTGAAGAAATCCACGGTCTGTATTCACCTGTAAAACTTGGTTTTGCAGCAGCACTGGCCTGCAGCGCCTTTACATTTTTACTTGGCGGCGGCCCTGTGGAAATGATACTGGCCTTTATTGCAGCCGGTATCGGTAATTTTGTCCGTACAAAGCTGATTAAACACCACTATACATTGTTTTTAAATATTGCAGCCGCCATATCGGCTGCCTGCCTGGTTTATGCACTGCTTTTAAAACTGTCTGAGGTCTGCTTCGGCATCTCCTCATTCCATGAAGCAGGCTATATCTGTTCCATGTTATTTATCATTCCGGGCTTTCCCTTTATTACAAGCGGCATTGACCTTGCCAAACTGGATCTTCGTTCCGGTCTGGAACGTCTGACCTACGCGATCATTATTGTGCTTGTTGCCACAATGTTTGCATGGATCATGGCTTTACTACTGAAATTGAAACCCGTTGATTTTGCTGCCATGAACATTGATCCCATCTTACATATATTTCTTCGGATCATTACCAGCTTCTGCGGCGTTTTCGGTTTCTCGATCATGTTCAACAGCGCCATTCCTATCGCAGCCACCGCTGCACTGATTGGCGCTGCTGCCAACACATTACGACTTGAACTCATTGATTTCACCCAGATGCCATCTGCGGAAGCCGCTTTCATCGGCGCACTGACAGCAGGTTTACTTGCATCCATTATTAAACGAAATCATGGTTATCCAAGAATATCTATCACTGTTCCTTCCATTGTGATCATGGTTCCGGGGCTTTACCTTTATCGTGCCATCTATAATCTTGGCATTATGTCCCTGAACGAATCCGTTTCGTGGTTTGCAGCAGCGATTATGATCATAGCCGCTCTCCCCATTGGCCTGATCTTCGCAAGAATCCTGACTGACCGCACATTCCGTTATTGTACTTAACCCGGCAAGTACTAAGGCAATAACTGATAATTTTTACTGGAGGAATCATCTATGAGTTTCAAGCACCACAAACAAATGTCCGAATCTTTCCTGACTGCTGCCTTTTTGTCAGTGTCAGGAGGATTACAGGACGCTTATACTTATATTTTTCGTGGAAAAGTCTTTGCCAATGCCCAGACAGGCAATATTGTCCTGCTGAGCCAAAGCATTATCGATAAAGACTTTGTCCGGGCGATCCATTACCTTGTGCCTCTTTTGTTTTTTGCCCTGGGCATCGCCATCGCTGAATGTATCCACGTCAAATTTCAGCGTATCCAACATATCCATTGGCGCCAACTGGTTCTCGTACTTGAGATTCTTCTTTTGCTGGTTGTTGGATTTCTGCCGACACGACTGAATCTGCTGGCCAATGCCATGGTTTCATTCTCATGTGCCATGCAGGTTCAGAGTTTTCGTAAAGTCAACGGATACGCCTTTGCCAGTACTATGTGCATCGGCAACATCCGAAGCGGCACAGATGCCTTATGTGCTTTTATCCGTACCCGTGATAAAAACACTCTGCGCAAATCCCTGTGCTACTGGGGAATCATTTTACTCTTTGCCATCGGTGCAGGTATCGGCGGTTACGGCATTACAATTTTCGGCATGCGAACCATATGGATTTCCTGTATGCTTCTTCTGATCGGATTTCTTATGATGTTCATCAAAGAAGAACAGACAGAACATATGGAACCGATGACACTTTAAATAAGCCCACTTCTTTTCATTTTTATCTATCCTTTATATCTCATAGGCAATAATACCTATGGAAAAAAAGTGTCCTGAATCTACCTTCAGGGCACTTTTTCACATTCGTATCTTATACAGATCAAACCTGTATTCTATTTAACTTTCTTATTTCACTTCTACAAGTTCGATTTTGAAATTCAGTTCTTTGCCTGCCATCTCATGATTAGCATCAAAAGTAATCATCTTCTCGTCCTTGCCAGTTACCTTTACAAGGAAAGGCTGACCGTACTGATTGGTCAGGTAAACCTGCTGACCCACTGTCAGTTCCTCAGATCCCGGAAGCTGTGCGATCTCGACTTCAATAATCGCATTCGGATCCGGCATGCCATAAGCCTCTTCCGGCATCAGATGAATTTCTTTGATCTCACCGACTTCCATATCAGCCACTGCTGCATCAAAGCCTTTGATCATCTGTCCCGCACCGCATACGAATTCCAGCGGTTCACCACGATCATAAGATGAATCAAACTGTGTGCCGTCGTTAAAAGTACCTCTATAATGGGTACGGCATGTTTTACCTACGTTGCGTCCTGTCATTGTATTTTCCATGATTGAAAAATCCTCCATTTATCCATTTACTATTCGACATGATGTCTTCTTCTAAGAGTACACTACCGCAGGGCATTTCACAAGTAAAAATTTTATAAAATCATTGGTTTCACTCTTTTATTCGAAAGTCATACTATTAAAGTAGAATTTCCTAGAGGTATCTTCCGTATGCATTTAAAAAAATTCTTCTCCGTGGCTGCACTGCTTGGCTGCCTCACCATGGTCTTTACAAGCTGCTCACAAAAAAACTCTGACCTGACACCGGTCACCCTCAATGAAGTGGCCCATTCCATCTTCTATGCTCCCATGTATGTGGCTATCGAAAAAGGCTACTTTGCCGATGAAGGCCTGGATATTACTCTGGTGAACGGTTCCGGTGCAGATAATGTAATGACATCTCTCATATCCGGCGACGCGGATATTGGCTTTATGGGGCCCGAAGCCACTATCTATGTCTATAACCAGGGGGCACAGAACTATGCTGTCAATTTTGCCCAGCTGACCCAACGTGCCGGCAACTTCCTTGTTGCAAGGGATAAAGAACCAGACTTCACATGGCAGGATTTAAAAGGCAAAACCGTTCTGGGTGGCAGGGCAGGTGGCATGCCAGAAATGATTTTTGAATATGTTTTAACCCTGAACAATATTGACCCGAAAACTGACCTGACCATCATCCAGAATGTGGATTTCGGCCTGACTGCTGAAGCATTCGCCAGTGGCACCGCTGATTATACTGTTGAATTTGAACCATTCGCCACTTCTCTGGAAATGAACGACAATGGTCATGTCATTGCTTCTCTCGGTGAAGACTCCGGCTATGTCCCATATACCTGTTTCTCGGCCCTTGAAAGCTATATTAAGGCTCATCCTGACATCATCCAGGCATTTACCAATGCCATCCAAAAAGGTCTTGATTACGTTAGCAGCCACACTCCTGCAGAAATCGCTGATATCATCCAGCCTCAGTTTGCAGAAACCGATAATAACAAGCTTGTTGCTATCATCGACCGCTATGTTGCACAGGATACCTGGAAAGAAGACTGTGTTTTCACTGAAAAATCCTTTACACTGCTACAGAACATCCTTGACCAGGCCGGTGAACTGACTAAGCGGATAGATTATGATACTCTTATTACAACAGAATTTGCTGAAAAAGCTGTTCAAGAATGAAATAACACTAAATCTCCGAGATAAATATCTCTTTTAAACGGCAGTAACCTCAAAATCCATCCTATTCAAAAACTGATTTTGGATTTTGAGGTTATTTTGATGCCAAAATTACTGACCCGCAACTTTTATTTTTTGCCACACATAATCATGCAGCAGCCCATTCGGACACCAGTCCATAGTCAGTTCTTCCAGTAATGCCATATCTCGGTTTGCACAGGCTTTCTCTATTTCATAACAGTAAAAAGAAATCAGTCTGTCCACAAACGCTTCTTCTGATTTTCCTGCACTGACTGCACGTATCCTTTCTGCAAACTCATCACAGCTATTTTGACTGTCCTTCTCCTGGCCTTTGCAATTTTCTGTCATTGCTGCAAGTATCTCTCCTATCTCATCAAACGCCCTGGATACTCTGCTTTGTCGTCTGACATCCGATATTTCAAGTTTTTTCTTCTCTTCCCGCAGAAATTCTCTCCAAATCAGCTTAAATCCTTCATCAATTTCACATTTTCCCTTAATATATCCATTAAAAGGTGCTGTTATTGAATACCATCTTCCGTTCAGCTTCTCAACATATCTTTTTCTTTCTTTTACCGTTGTATTTTTTACAAGATATTTTTCATATATTTGATTTGTCGGGCTTATAAACTGCGTTTTTATCACAGCAGTCAAACGACGTAATATCAGATTTTTCGACCACCCCATATCAACAATATCCAAATGTCCTGTACTATTTATCCACTGAATAACAAATGATACACTCGCATAATTCATATCCCACTGACTGTTATTTATTTTCTCAAAATTCACTTTAAAGTACCTCGTGTTATATTGCTAATAACTTTTTTGTTTTTGCAGTTGTAAACTGAATAACCGGACCAGAAAACAGAATAGTGGCTATTGCACATATACCAAACTTTCCGCCTAATACAACACCGACAATCACCATCAAAACATCCAGTACCATCCGCACACCTTTCACCTGCCAGTGATTCTTCTCGGCAAGCGAAAAAGTTAGAGCCTCATACGAGCCCCGCCCCATAGACGCTGATGCATAAAATCCGGTACCGACAGCAAACAACATAACTCCTAATATCATAATGATTGCATTTAGCCATAAATGTGAACTATATACATGGGCATCTGCAAATAAATCTACACAAAAACTGTACACAAACTGATACAAGATTGTGCCGATATTCAGCTGTGAACGATCATAAAAAAATACAAAAACTATCATTATCAAAGCCACTATCAAAGAAGCCATACCAATACTTATATGAAATGTTTTTGACATGCCCTGCCATACGATTGCGAGGGTCGCCCCTCCAAATCCTGCATACAAGGCCAACGTGATGCCATATGCTGCAAGCATCGATCCCAGCACAATAATCATTATCTTTTTTATCCATCCCATTCTTCCCATTGCTATAACCTCTTTCTGTACGGATACTAAAACAAACGAAAACAATCTGCTCTTAACCAATCGCACTCATTATCTGCATAAAAAAAACTATAGACTTAACTGTTATGTTCAGAAACAGTAGAAATCTATAGCCTTCATTATTCGTTTGCCGAGACAAGCTCCGTATTCATTTAAATTTATCATACATACTTTCAGAGCATTTGTCAATAATTTTTTGTATTGATAAATGCTCTGTTTATTATCTTCAAGCACTGCGGTCTATTCGGCAGCTTCATCACCGAAAGGCGTTCTGTCATCCAACGCATACGCTTTCATTTCTCTGGCATCGGACAGATACCGGGATGCCTGATCCCTGTAATCTGACTCAGAGACAGCAGAAACAAGGATGTTTTCTGTAATCATCTCTCCGTTATACTTATACTGTACCAGTTCGTACTGATCATCTTTCTTGATGAAGGCAAGAAAACCATACTGCTGTGACAAATAAGCCGTATTGATCGTCATAGAACCAATTGTCGTTACTGCCCCCTGATTGCATGAGTACACATTCATCATCTCTGTACCGACAATCAGCTCCGGTGAACCATCACCGGTAATGTCCACAAGATAATACACCGCATCCGTATCTGACGCACCATCCAGAAGAACCCTGTAATTATTCTGAACAGTCTCATCCATGGCCATAGTCTCGGCTTCGCTGCTGATCTCCCCTGAAATCTCAGAAACCAGATCTACCGGAACTTCTGTTGCCTGACTGTTATCCTTACCGCACCCGGCCAGAATAACAATCAGTGTCAGAACGATCAGAAGAGTCCGTGTTCTTCCAGTCTTCATTCTCTTCATATCCTGCATAACCTAATACAGAAGTATTACTGCAAAGGCTTCCAGATCCTCTGTCTCAGATGCATTTCTGATACCATGTGTCTGTCCACCAAGACAAACACAGGAATCCCCTTCATGCAGTGTTGTCATTGTACCGTTGTCATTGTAGATTGCTGTTCCCTTTGCAATACAGATAATCTCTTCTTCTCCTTCATGTATATGTTCACCAATGGAACATCCAGGCTTAAACACCAGTTTTGCGATCATTTTCGCATTGCCATTGAATTCTTCCGGTTCAAGATAACGGATGATCTCCACTGTTCCATCACCGCCGCGCATATGCTCATTATATAATTTCACCATATCTTCCGCACGTTTAACCATTGTTGTATACCTCCTGTTCATTCCTCTTGTCCTGCCTTTCAAAGACCGGATATTACATCTTTTAGCATACCATCTGTACGCAATGAATGCAAGTCCTTCCTCTATATGGTTTCCATTACTACATCCTACATTTTTTAATTGACCTTTAGCCACTTCATAGACTATACTATATAGAGATACCCGATAATTTTCAGGATTTTCCTGCTGCTATACTTAATTTCGAACATTATGAAAGGACCCAGCTCTATCATGGAAAAAGATAACGCGATTCAGACAATCATTGAAGAAGTGTTCAGCCGCTACACCGACGGCAGTTATATTAAAGCCTCCATGCTGCCGGACCTTGATCTCTATGTAGACCAGATCACCACATTTCTTACACGGCATCTTTCCAAAACAACCCGTTTTGAAGATGACAAGATTATGACCAAGACAATGATCAACAATTACACCAAAAACCACCTGCTCCCGCCTCCTGACCGGAAGAAATATTCCAGGGATCACATTCTGCTCATGATCTTTATCTATTATTTTAAGAATTTCCTGCCGATCAGCGATATACAGACGATTCTCGGACCCCTGACAGACAAATACTTTCACAAGGACACGGAGTTAAATCTAGAGTCCATTTACACAACACTGTTTTCCAAGGAAGACATATTTGTACATGAAATACTTGAGGATGTCATGGCTCAATTTCATATGTCAGAAGATCTCTTTCCTGATGCACCGAAGGAAGATCAGGAATCTCTCCGTGAATTTACCTTTATCTGTATGCTTTGTCTTGATATCTATATCAAAAAGCAGGTCATAGAAGCCATTCTGGACAAACGCCCGAAAACAAAATAAAAGGAATGCTTATGCATTCCTTTTATTTTGGATATTTATTCTTCATTCAGACGATTCAAAACCATATCATAACCGTCATTGCCATAATTCAGGGAACGGTTGACACGGCTGATCGTTGCAGTAGAAGCACCTGTCTTTTCCGCAATCTCAAGGTATGTCTTCTTCTCGCGAAGCATTCTGGCCACTTCAAAGCGCTGTGACAATGACAGCAGTTCATTGATCGTACAGATATCCTCGAAGAATTCATAGCACTCTTCCACGCTCTTCAGACAAAGCATGCCTTTGAATAACTGCTCAACTTCCGGCGTTTTAATTTTTTTGTTCATGTCGTCACAAATCCCCTTCATTATATAATAATCATTCATTCTATTTGTTCGGACTTCAATAACCTTGTCCGAGTCACACAAACACATTTTATCATTTTAGAGGATTAAAGTCTATAGTTATTTCTAAAATCTTTATAAAATTATGCATGCACGTCGCGAAATTTTAGAGCTTCACATCCACCCGGTCTTCCGGTTCAATATCTTCCACCTGATGAATTTTGTCCGCGTGTCGGCGATTCATGCGATATTGCGACGGTGTACATCCTTCTGTTTTCTTGAATACATAGCAGAAATATTCCATTTTTTCAAAACCGCAGTGTCCGGCAATTTCCTGGATCTTCATCTCTGTGGCTGTCAGAAACAGTCTGGCATAATGCATCCGCACTTCATTCACAAATGTCATAGGAGATGTCCCGAAATGCTGCTTAAAAGCCCTGGAAAAATAGCTGACACTGGCACCATAGAACTGCGCCAGGCTGTTAAGATCCATCGGTTCCGCATAATGTTCCTGGATATATTGATAAATTTCGTTCAGATTCGAATCCTGATAATTGGCCTTTTCAGTATTCTTCACCGTCAGAAGCAGCGACTGAAGCATCACAGATGACCGATAATACTCTCCGGCCTCCCAGGTTTGGATCATGGCATCCAGTTCTGCCGACAAAACATTCCCGTTAATATTAAATCGCTCTCTGTCGCCAATTTCAAGATATTCAAGCATGGCCGGCACCCCTAAACCATTAAACAAAATCAATGTGATCCAGCATTCTTCATCCTGAAGGGCTTTTCCCACAGCCATTCTTCCCTTTTCAAAAATGACCGCCTCATGTTGTCTCAGCAAAATTTGCTGTCCGTTCTCTTCAATATGCAGTTTTCCGCTGCGCACAATGACAATTGCATAACAATCAAAAAATAAGCGTGTCTGGCGGTCACAACTCTCCATTTTGCGTATAATGTTATCAATATATATACTTAATTTTCTGAAATTGTCATTCTTTTCTGTCAATTTGGTTTTTTTCATCTCTTTTTTTACCTTTTAAGTTCAATATTTTTATAGTATTACATATTTTTAGAGTTTCAATTTGTTTAGAAAAGTTTTATAATAATACCAGATTGTTTGCAAAATAGCAAAGAGCACAATTCAAATTAAAGGGAGGAATTTTTTATGCTCAAGAAAATTTCTAATGGTTGTGTACATATCGTACAGAGATACTTGCCTGATCCATTTATCTTCTGTATCTTATTAACAATCGTCGTATTCATCGCAGCAATTCCTGCTGCAGGCGCTACACCACTTCAGGTTGTAGGCTTCTGGGGCAAGAGCATCTGGAGTCTGTTAGCATTCTCAATGCAGATGGCTCTCGTACTCGTACTTGGTACAGCTATGGCTACTGCACCTCCTGTCAAGAGACTCCTTGACAAGATTGCAGGCGTTGCTAAGACACCTTTCTCAGCTATCGTTCTTGTAACTGTAGTTGGTACTGTTGCATCATGGTTAAACTGGGGCTTCGGTCTGGTTGTTGGTGCTCTTCTTGCAAAAGCAATTGCCAAGAAAGTTAAAGGCGTTGACTACCGTCTGTTGATTGCTTCCGCATACTCAGGCTTCGTTGTATGGCATGCCGGTCTGTCAGGTTCTATTCCTCTGACAATCACAGAAGTTACAGAAGCTGTTACAGCTGCTACAGGTGGTGCTCTGACAGAATCCATCGGTATGGACAGAACAGTTCTTTCTCCATGGAACTTAATCGCCTGCCTGGTTATCTTGATTCTTATGCCTTTACTGAATGCTAAGATGCATCCTTCAGCAGATGAAGTTGTTACAGTTGATCCTAAGTTACTTGTTGAAGAAGAAGTCACAGTTAGAAAAGCTTCTACTCCGGCTGAAAAACTTGAAGACTGCAAACCATTATCATGGATCGTTGTTATCATCGGTGTTGTTTACCTTGTTCAGTATTTCGCAGCAGCAGGCAATCCTCTGAACGCACTGAACCTGAACATCGTTAACCTGATCTTCCTTGTACTCGGTGTTTTACTGAATGGTACACCTCTGAACTACGTTAAGGCTGTTAATGACGCTGTTAAGGGCGCCGGCGGTATCGTTCTTCAGTTCCCATTCTACGCTGGTATCATGGGTATCATGACAGGTGCAGTTACAGAAGGCGGTCCTTCACTGGCTGGTGTTATCAGTAACTTCTTCGTTGCTATTTCCAATAACAACACATTCCCTCTGTTCACATTCCTGAGCGCCGGTATCGTAAACTTCTTCGTACCATCAGGCGGCGGCCAGTGGGCAGTACAGGCTCCTATCGTATTACCTGCAACTATTAAAATGAATCTTGACCCTGCAGTTTCCTGTATGGCTATTGCCTGGGGCGATGCTTGGACAAACCTTCTTCAGCCATTCTGGGCTCTGCCAGCTCTTGGTATCGCAGGTCTTGGTGCAAGAGATATCATGGGATTCTGTGTTGTTGACCTTATCTTAACAGGTATCATTGTTTGTGTAACATTCGTTGTAGTAGGTCTGATCTAATTTGAACAGAATTTCATCACCAATTAAAAATTGATTTTTTAACAGTGCAGCTAAAAGCTGCACTGTTTTTTTATTCAGAGCCAAATATCATTTTATATTACTGATGTCCGGCTCTGAACATCTATTCTGCCTTCATATGTTTATAAATTTCTTCTCTTATACGCTTCTCTACTTCCAGTGCTATCTCTGTTGTCTTCATATCCACATATTCTTCATAATACATCGGCTTCAGATAATGAATCTGAACCTCTGCCGGTGCTGTGGAATTTGTATCAAATGGTGCATAGCTGTCAAGCAGCGCCACCGGTACAATCGGCGCTTTCGCCTTTGTGGCAGCTTTAAAAGCCCCCGCCTTAAAAGGAAGGATTTCATTGCCATTCCGGCTTCTTGTTCCTTCAGCAAAAATCAGGAAGTTTTCTCCTGCTTTCACACGTTTGGCTGCTTCCAGAATCACCTTCATTGACTGTTTCAGATCACTTCTGTCCATAGGAATATAGTGAAGTGCCTCTCTAATCTGCTTCAATAGAATAATATCCTTCACTTCCTGTTTAAACACCAGGGAAAAAGGCCGTTTCATGGTTTCCAGAAAAGCCAGCACATCAAACATTCCCTGATGGTTCGGATAGAGAATATAACCGTCCTCTTCCGGCAGATTTTCTTCTCCGCTGCTGACAATGGTCACTCTTCCCGCTTTATTGGCTTTGATGGCAATTTCCCGGATATAGTTATATTTTTCCTCTATGCTATACCGCTGTTCTTCTGTATCCTTCGCAAAAGAGCAGATACGCCAGAACCAGACAGGAACATGCCCCAGTAGTTTAATGACCATCAACAATATTCTTTTCATAAATTCTACCTGTTCCTTTTGGAATATTTCAAATGAGTCAATCACCCTATCAGTGTCTGACTCATTCTCTGATTTACGCGAGCAACGAGCCAAAGTCCGTGCTTGCACGAGACCTTGGCGACTGCCGCGATAACTTGAGAAACTCGCGGAGCGTGTTTCTCATAGTTATCTTCATGCATCAAATAATTTGGACAATGCTGCATCAATGGCTCTTTCCGTCATCTGAAGATCAGCCTCTGAAAGAGCATCATTGACAAAAAACGCTTCATACTGAGACGGCGCAATATACATACTGTGTGCTTTCATTACTCTGAAATATTTTGCAAACTGTGCCAAATCAGAAGTCTGTACATCATCAAAACTCTTTACCGGTCTGTCGGTGAAGAAAATACTCATCAGTGAACCGACTCTGTTCACCTGAGCCTTTATATGATATTTTTCCACAGCTGTTCTGAAAGCATTCTCAATTCTGGCGGATTTTTCTTCCAGACGCTCATAAACGGCGGTATCACCCATCAGCAGTTTCAGCATGGCAGTTCCTGCAGCCACAGCCACAGGATTACCTGAAAGAGTTCCTGCCTGATAAACCGGTCCCGTCGGTGAAATACAATCCATGATCTCTCTCCGCCCGCCGTAAACAGCCATTGGCATACCGCCGCCGACAATTTTGCCGAAGGTGGTCATATCCGGTGTAACACCGTAATAGTCCTGTGCACCCCCCAAGGCCAGACGAAATCCTGTAATCACTTCATCAAAAATCAAAACGGTTCCATACTGTTTGGTAATATCACGCAGTCCCTGCAGAAATCCTTCTTCCGGCGGTACAACTCCCATATTGGCAGCTACAGGCTCAACGATCAATGCTGCAATCTTTTCACCATACTGGTCAAATAACCGCTGTACACTTTCCAAATCATTGTATCTGGCAATAAGTGTTGTATCTGTAAAAGCCTTCGGCACGCCGGCACTGTCCGGCACATTCTCTGTCAGAAGGCCTGAACCTGCTTTCACCAGCAGTCCATCCGAATGACCGTGGTAGCAGCCTTCAAATTTCACTATATAATCCCTGCCTGTATAGCCTCTTGCTGCACGTATTGCGCTCATCACTGCCTCTGTGCCGGAATTGACCATACGCATCATTTCCATGGATGGAACTGCATTCCGGATCATCTGTGCCAGTTCAACTTCCCCATTGGTAGGTGCTCCAAAACTGGTTCCACGAACTGCCGCTGTTATCACTGCACGGACAACTTCCTCTCTGGCATGTCCCAGAATCATCGGTCCCCATGATCCCACATAATCTACGTATTTATTGCCGTCTACATCAAAGATGTGTGATTCTTCTGCTCTCTCGATAAAAGGCGGTGTCATTCCCACCGCTCTGTAGGCCCGTACAGGGCTGTTGACGCCCCCCGGCATCAACTCGCATGCCTTTGAAAATATTTCCTGACTGTTCATTATCTCTGTTCCTCATCTTCCCGCAGCCACTCTGCAATCTGCGGCGCATAATAAGTAATAATCATCTTCGCGCCGGCACGTTTCATAGCAATCATGCTTTCCATGACCACACGTTTCTCGTCAATCCATCCATTCATAGCCGCAGCTTTCATCATGGCATATTCACCGCTGACACTATAGGTGCACAAAGGCAGATCAAAGGTCTCATTCACCATATGGACAATATCCAGATAAGCCAGAGCCGGCTTCACCATGAGGATATCTGCACCTTCCTCCACATCCAGTTCCGTTTCCACAAGGGCTTCCTTCCGGTTTCTGAAATCCATCTGATAGCTCTTTCTGTCGCCAAAAGCCGGTGCAGAGTCTGCGGCTTCCCTGAAGGGACCATAAAAAGCAGAGGCATATTTGACACTGTAAGCCATGATCAATGTATGCTCATATCCTGCCTCATCCAATGCATGCCGCATATGCCCGATTCTGCCGTCCATCATATCCGATGGAGCCACAATATCTGCACCTGCTGCTGCACAGCTGACTGCCGCCTTTGACAAAAGTTCCAGTGTCTCGTCATTTAGTACTTCTCCGTCTTTAATGACGCCGCAGTGGCCATGGTCGGTGTATTCACAAAGGCAGATATCCGCAATACAGATCATCTCCGGATGAAGCTCCTTTGTTATTCTCAAGGCACGCTGTACAATCCCATCCGGGTCGTAAGCACCGCTTCCGCAGGCATCCTTATGATCCGGTACACCGAAAAAGATAACGGCACGCACACCTTTATCCCACACTTCTTTCATATGAATGGCCAATCTGTCCAGGGAATAATGATAAATTCCCGGCATGGATTCAATAGGTGACTGGACATTCTCACCTTCCGTCACAAAAATCGGATAAATCAGATCATCACATCTGACATCTACCTCATGAACCATATCTCTGATCTGGGCTGTTCTTCTTAAACGTCTTGGTCTTCTGGTTAAATTCATCTTTCCTTCACCTCATTTTATGTCATCGTTCAGTGCCGATGCAGCTCCGAACATTTTGCTGAATTCTCACATTCAAGACTCGTTCCTACACAGTATATCACAAAGTGCCGCTGTCAGTCCCTCCAAATCATACTGTCCCGCAATTTTATCTATAGAAATATCTGCTTTTTCAGCCGCTTCTGCTGTCACCGGCCCGATGCAGACATTCTTTGCCGCAAAACGCTGTCCTTCTGTCATCTGTGCAAAAGCCCTGACGGCTGAAGCACTGCAGAATGTCACTGCATCCATATCCTCCAGCACTTCCTTTAAAAGTGATGCTTTTTTCCACATTTTTTCTGTATGATACATTGGTGTATCCACCACAAAAAATCCTTTTTCCCGCAGGCGTTTTATCAGTACATCTGAGGCCTCTTCGGCTCTGAACAGACAAATTTCTTCATCATACTGAACATTCTCACACAAGGCTTTTGCCAAGGATTCACTGCAGGACTGCTCCGGCAACAAATCTGCATAACATCCCCAATTTTCCAGTTCTCTGCGGGTTCCTGCCCCCATCACCGCAATCCTGCAGATGCCAAGGATTCTAATATCTATCCGTTCTTTTTTCATCTGCTCAAAAAAGAATCGTACACCGTTTCTGCTGGTAAATACAAGCCAGCGTTTTCCCGGACGAACCAACACTTCTTTGAGTCCATACATTTTCTCGGCTCTCACAGAAATCAGGCTCATCACCACCGGTTCACCGCCAAGCTTCCTGATTTTCTCAGCCAATGGTTCAGCAATAATTTCCGTTGCCGTCACAAGAATTTTCTTCCCGGAAAGGGCCCCCGCCTGCTGCCAGTCAATTTCTTTCTTCAGGCTGACCACATCCCCCACAACCAGGATCGCCGGAGGCTGAATGTCCGCTTTTTCTGATATCGCAGCAATTCTGCCGAGTTCCCCCGTTACACAGCGCTGTCTGGCTGTTGTTCCCGATGCAATCACCGCCGCCGGGGTATGGGCATCTTTGCCATTGGCTATCAACCGCTCACTAATCTGGTGCAGTCTGGAAAGCCCCATAAGAAAAACAAGAGTGCCTTCCTCTCTGGCCAAAATCTCATAATCCAGCGAACTATTTTCTTTTGTCGGATCCTCATGACCGGTGATCACATGAAAAGACGAAGCTTTTCCCCGATGGGTGATGGGGATACCTGCATAGGCCGGTGCACTGTAGGCCGATGACACCCCAGGGATCACTTCATAATCAATGCCTGCTGTCTTCAGTGCCAGTGCTTCTTCACCGCCCCGGCCGAATATAAAAGGATCCCCTCCCTTTAGTCTGGCAACAGTCTGACCTTCCATGGCTTTTTCAATCAGCAGTTCTTCGATTTCTCCCTGTTTCATCCGGTGATGCCCTGCAAACTTGCCCGCATCGATCCATTCAGCTTCATCTTTGGTTTCATTTAGAAGAGATGGGGATGCCAGATGGTCATAGACAATCACATCGGCTTCTTTCAGGGCTTCCATGCCTTTCATTGTTATCAGGCCTGTATCTCCCGGTCCTGCACCGATCAGATAAACTTTGCCGTTCTGAAGCCTTGCCGCTATCTGTTCTCCCAGTGAAACTGCCAGTTTGCGGTCTTCTTCTATATTACCGCATCGTGTACCTGTCACCGTCTTTTCTTTCATATGGAGGCCATCCCCTGCATATCTGGCCCGCACAAATACTTTCTGTCCATCCATCCTGACATCCACCGCCGCTGCCTCATTGCAGCCGCCGCCAATGGCTCTCAGAAAGCTGCGCTCTGTCAGAAACATCTGCCAGGTATCCTCATCATGAATGGCCTGCATACAGTCCTCACAGTCCTTCTGTCTTGTTTCAAGTGCAATGATTCCCTGACCTGCTGCCGGAAGAAATTGCTCCTTAGACAGGATTTCATAAAAAAATGTCTGTTCTTCCGCTTCGAAACTGCCTTCTGTTTCACAATCCTCTGAAAGATATCCTAAACGCTTTAATCCCGCCGCTGCCAGAATAATACCGTCATACATGCCATCTGACAGTTTTTTCAGCCGTGTTGGCACATTGCCTCTGATATCTCTGATATCAACACCGGGACATATCTGCTGAATCTGAAGAGCACGTCTTAAACTGCCTGTTCCTACAACTGTCTTTTCTTTGCATTCTTCTATGATAGAAAATTCCCGCCGAAGACTCACCCATACATCCCGGCTGTCACCTCTTTTAAGCACAGCTCCCACTGTCAGTCCTTCCGGCAATTCAACAGGAAGATCCTTGGCACTATGAACGGCCAGATCGATCCGGCCATCCAGCATAGCTCCTTCAAGCTCCTTTGTAAAAGCTCCTTTGCTGCCAAAAGCTGACAGGGATTTATCCAGATGCAGATCACCCTTTGTCTCAAATCCGGCAATCTCTATCTCTATGGATGCAAAAACCTTCTTAATGGCCTCCGCCGCCATTTCCGTCTGCACCATGGCCAGACGGCTCTTCCTCGTTCCGATTTTCATATTGGCCCTTGCCCTCCTCTCTGATTTTCTCTTCTTTTGCAATCCACTGTCTCAGATATTTTTTTCTGTCTGACTGACCGAGCCCGGACATTTTCAACTCTCTGCGCTTCTGGCGAAGCTCTATTTCCAGTTCACCGTACCATTCCGGTATCAATGCTTCGATTTTCTCCCGCAAATATCTGGTCAGTGCAGGCACACCGCCGGATGTACTGATACCAATGACCACATTGCCCCGTCTGACCACCGATGGAAACACACAGTCCGAGACCTCCCCCGGATTGGCACAATCCACCAGTATATGCCGCATCTGGCAATAATCCGCTGCCATCTTATTCAATGCCTTATCATCAGAGGCACAGATTACCAGAAATGCTTCGGCCAGATAGTCCAGATTGTGTTCTGTCAGATTTTCATTTGTCCAGACTATATATTTCTTATCTGCCAGAAGTTTTAACTCATCCGTGATCTTTGATGAAATCATCCGTATATCTGCACCATATTCTATCAAAATACGGATTTTCCGAAGGGCTACCGAACCGCCGCCGATAACGATAACATTTCGCCCCTCCATGTTAATAAACAACGGAAAATCAGCCATTTTCCCGTTCCTCCTCAGACCGTCTCAAAACCTCGAAAAACATTTCCAGCTGTTCCGGCTCCGCCGCTTCTCTGGCCCGGTAAAAGAATTTGTTAAGTCCCTTTTCCGGATCTGACAACATATCTTCCAGCAAGTGTTCCCTAAATGCAGCCATCAAAGGCCGATTCTGCTGAAATAGCGCCCACCGCCTAAAATCAGCAATATCCTCCTCCAACATTTCCCTGGCCTGGTCGGCCGCTTCAAACCGCAGATGCTGATTCTTCTCAGACAGCGTTGTCAGCTCATCCAGATGACAGACATAGTTGTCCGCATCCCCAAGACCTTCCTCAATATCCATAGGCACTGCCATATCAATGAGGATTCTTCTGCGCTTCCTGGTAATATTAGACTGCCATGCTTCTTTTGTCAAAGTATAATGGGGACTGGCTGTGGCACTGATAACCACATCCATCTCATTGGCCAGGTGATACCGGTCTGTATAGGCTATCTGTGTATAACTTTGTGTCTGCTGATGCCTTGTACCATGACCATCAGACAACGTATCCGTTCCCGCAACAGCCCGCTCTCCCGATTTCATCTGTCTGGAAGCAGCATATAACTGCACCTGATGATCCGCAGCGATATTTTTCATCATAATCTGACCGATTTTGCCTGTAGCACCAATAATAAGAATCTTCTTATCCTTCAGACTGCCGAAATACATCTCCGCCGCTTTCACCGCCAGCGTAGCTGTTGAGACTGAAATTCCCGATAGATTCGTTTCGGTTTTGACTCTCTTGGCCGCCGTCACTGCCATCCTGAAAAGACTGTTGCTCCAAGTGCCGCTGAAACCTTCCTCCATGGCTGCCTTATGAGCCTCTTTGACCTGCCCCAGAATCTGATCCTCACCCAAAACCATGGAATCCAGGCCTGCTGCCACATAAAATAAATGCCGTACTGCCTGTGTTCCCTGATAAAACCGCAAATGCTCCGACACCTGGCTGGCATCTCCGATTCCCGCCATATCTAGCAGGATCCGCTGCATTGCAGTCATTACGCTGCGCACAGAAATTTTTTCTTCGCTAACGGTATACAACTCTGTCCGATTGCAAGTTGAGAGCAGTACACATTCCCGAATTCCCTCCTGAGTGCAGATGCGCATCATCAGTTCTTTTTTATTTTCATCTGTAAACGCAAACAGAGCCCGTATCTGTACAGGCGCTGTTTTGTGGCTAATGCCTAATAATTGTATATTCATTGATTTATCTCTCTGTAACAAAGCTGCCCGGCATACAGCAATTAGAAATGATACACCGCCTGTTATACCAGTATCTGCACTTCGTACAGAGAATGCCTCCAGTTATAAAAATCTTTGTGCTTTAAAACAGCCAGGATGATCCGGGGAGGCATGTCCTTTTCCATAAAATATCTCGAAAGGGCGCGAATCCACTTATCATCCCTGAAAATAGCCGTGGTCATGCAGATGTAATTCCCCTTCGGCAGAATTGACAGACTATTGTCTCCTGTTGGCTGTGATTCCTCATGCGCAATAAAACTACCTTCTATGGACAGCTGTCTGTGCTTCATAAAATCACACTCATCCAACAGATATCCTCGCATTTTTCCAAAATCCGTCATTTCTTCAGCCATCAATTCACCTGTCTGACGGTAAAAATCCTCCACCCGGCAGGCCTCCGGCGTTTCCATCATCCAAACTCTTCGCGAATCCATCTGTTTCTGATGAATTCTGTAGCCCTCCTGCCCTTCTTCCGGCACCGGATTCTGACTTGTCAGCCACTCCATCATGGACATACGTTCTTTCAGACGATTCATCTGCTTTTTGGTCTGTTCCATCCGCTCCGACATCAGACTCCGCCGTTCTTCCTCCGAAGCTGCCTCCATCACCGCTGTAATTTCCGCCAGGGAAAATCCGGCTTTCTTCAGATATCCCACTGTTTTCAGCCGCTGAATATCATCAAAATCATAATAGCGGTATCCGGTCTGTCTGTCGATTTTTGCCGGACAGACAATCTTCATATCTGCATAATAACGCAGGGCCGATACCGAAATCCCCGTCATCTCATGCACATCACCGATTGAATACAGCCTGTCCATCCCATTAACCTCTGTATCTTAAAACAACCACATACTGTTCTTTCTTGCCGGACAATGCCCACTCTTTCTCTGCTTTCAGATAGCCGGACCTTGCAGCCAGAGATAAGAGATATTCCTTCTCTGTTGTCACAACAATCACATAGCCTCCCGGAGTCATCCACTGGTTCAGCTTCCGGACAAAGTTCTTATATAAAGTCATCAGCACATCCGGTGTCATCTTGTCACTTCCCGCCGGCAGTTCTGTAATGACTTCATCAAAGGTATAGCTGTGGGAAAATTCCACAAAGTCTTTATTGATAAAATAGCTCGGCACATTAGCCTTTCCTGCATTCTCTCTGGCACCTTCTATGGCTTCACCAAAAATATCCACACCATAAAGATGGGCAGCTTTCTTTCTGCGATAACGTTCAATCAGAAGTGTCGCTGTACCACAGAATGGGTCCAGCACATCCGCATCATCTGCCAGATATTCAGCCGCAAGCGAAACAACCTCAGCTGCCTTCACCGGATGCATGGATGTGGCAATGGCATTCCTGCGATAGCGGAAACGGCTGTCTGCGATGGTATGTAAAATAAGATAAACACTGTACTGTCCCTGCTTATTCTCTGTAACTCGCAGTTCACATTCATAGTTAGAGGCGGAATTCTGCAATTCATGGCCGGATAAACGCTCCAGCTCTGCCCCAAGGCGCTTCACATACTGGCTCTTTTCATTCAGAACCAGCTTGGTCCGCAAATCAATTCTGAAATAAAAGGGGCCGTCACCTTCATGACGCTTCTTCAGATATTCTACCAGTCCGGCATTGTAAATGTCTGCTGCAACAGCCTGATAGCCAGTTTCCTTCAATGGATTGGTACAAAAACGGAACATAAATCCCTTCACTGTACGGATACCGAAAAGCTCTCCCGGACGCTCTGTCAAAATACGCACGCCGCCTCTCATGGCTTTGGCTGCATCTCTGACATTCCTTGGCATCACATCAATGGTCAGTTGCTCCATTCCCGGGCTTGTCAGCAAAATCAGCTCCGACGGGACCGAATAGCCTGTAAATGTATGCTTCACCGGCTTCTCCACGATCAATAGCATATCTCTCAAAAGCTTCAGTTCTTCATTGAGATGCTTCTGATTCTCCGGTGTCATCTCCGTCTTCATCAGTTCATCCATATGCTCTCTGAAAGCTGTCAGATAAGCCCTGTAATCCAGCTGGCTCATAGCTGTCAGATAAGCACTCTTCACAAAAAGCTTTTCCTCACATTCATAGGCATAAAACAGGGCATCCAGGGCATCCTGACATCCCATCTCGCCAAGAATCAATGCCGCATTCTTCCTGACTTTGGCATCTTCATGCTTCAAAAGCTTCAGCATCAGAGACAGACATCTCTGGCGATCCCGCTGCCATGCAGCATTGCCCGGTTCTGTTTTTAAAAGCTTGCGCAATTCAATCAGATTCATGCGCACATCTTCTTCGCGTTCTATTTTTTCAAGATATTTTCTAAACATTAAATCCTCTCTTTTTCACCTTAAAATATCGCTTATATTCCTCTTATCATCATATATGGAGTTCCTCAAAAAGTCAATACAGAATGGATGCACCCATACGCTGCACAAAGGTTTTCGCCCATCTCAGCAAATCTGCCTGTGCATCATCACAAAAAGGGCTATCCAAACCGGATAGCCCTATCTGATAATCGCTCTAAACAACTGCTTATTCTAACATTTAAAATAAAAAATACAAACTTCGTAATCAATATAATATATCTTAGAAAAGGCACACTGCATGAAGGATTATAACTTAACGACATTCACTGCCTGTGGTCCCTTCTGGCCTTCGATGACTTCGAATTCTACTTCCTGACCTTCTTCCAGTGACTTAAAGCCATTGGACTGGATGCCTGAGTAATGTACGAATACATCATTGCCCTGCTCATCGGAAATAAAACCGAATCCCTTCTGATTGTTGAACCACTTTACTGTACCTTTGTTCATTCCAAAGTCCTCCAAAAATTAAAAATGGGTCTTGCTGCAGGTTATTCTTGCAGCATGTTCAGCATACCATACTTAACCTTAAAAGTCAAAGGAATTCCTATATTCTTCAATACCAACAGGCTTAAAAATACCGCAGAAATGCCCTTTTTCCGCCATTTTCTTCAATGGTCCGACACATTCCCAAAACAGTATTCCAAGCCGGTCTACTCACAATATGCAACCACCGTATAGACACTGTTTTCATACTTGACCTCCTTGACTGTAGCATGCAGGCTTGTCAGTCTCTGAAGTGCCGGAATATTGTCACTCATGGCCAGCGCCGGTTCAATCGTATAATAATACATAGTACCCGCCAGCGTATTCAGCTTGGATTCGCTCATCTCCACTTCATCACCGGCCTTCAGAAGATCCGGTCTTTCCATTCGAAATGAAACTTCCTGTTTCACCTTACTCACCAGCCTTAAAAGATGCATAACGCTTCAAAACGCCGAGGATCAGATCAACCGACAGATCCATGCCCTCTTCCGTAATATGCTCATAAGGGCCATGATAAGCATAACCGCCTGTACCGATATCCGGACAAGGCAATCCCCTGAAACTGAGCTGTGCACCGTCTGTACCGCCTCTGACGGGCACGATCAGAGGTTTCAGGCCAATTTCCTCAGCGGCTGCTTTCGCATTCTCGATCAGATGAAAATGCGGCATAATCTTCTCGGACATATTGCGGTACTGCTCTGTAATGGTCAGTTCCACAGTTCCTTCACCATAACGGCCATTTAAGATAGCCTGGATATGCTGCAGTTCTTTTTTGCGCAGTTCAAAGACCGCCAGATCATGATCTCTGACAATATACTGCATCTCGGCCTTTTCTACATTACCGCTCATATCTGTCAGATGATAGAAGCCTTCATAGCCTTCCGTATGTTCCGGTCTGTCCGCTGCCGGCAGCATCTGATGCAGCTCCCATGCCACGTTCAATGCATTGACCATCGTATCTTTGGCACTTCCCGGATGGACATTGAAACCGTTGATCACAAATTTAGCTGCACAGGCATTGAAATTCTCATAGGTGATCTCTCCTTCTTCGCCGCCGTCTATGGTATAGGCATAATCCGCACCAAAAGCATCCAGATCAAGGGCTGAGGCACCGCTTCCTACTTCTTCATCCGGTGTAAAAGCAATACAGATCTTGCCGTGCGGAATGTTTTCTTTGATCAGATGTTCAACAACCGTCATGATCTCCGCAATACCTGCTTTGTCATCCGCGCCAAGCACTGTTGTACCGTCTGTTACAATCAGTGTTCTGCCCTTTAAAGACGGCAGATGAGGAAACTGTGCCGGGCTCAGTGTTCTTCCGCTATCTCCCAGTACAACGTCTCCACCGTCATAATTCTCAATAATTCTTGGTTTCACATGCTCACCGCAGAAATCCGGCACTGTATCCAGATGGGCGATCAGACCGATGGCAGCTGCATCTTCACATCCCGGTGTGGCCGGCAATGTGCCGTACACACAGCATAAATCACTGACACGTGCATCTTCAATGCCAAGTTCCTTCATTTCAGGAACCAGCATGTTCGCCAGATCAAACTGACGCTGTGTGGTCGGTGTTGTCTCACTGAATTCATCACTGGCTGTGTGGACAACGACATAATTTAATAAACGTTCATAAGCTCTCATTCTCTATTTCCCCGCTTCCTTTTTATTTGACGCAGTAAACGTAATTCTCTTTTCTAGGCATGGCTTTTGGTTCTTCGCCGTCTACATAGCCGAGGACACAGTGGCCGATACCTTCATAGTCGCCTTCGATGCCAAGGGATTTCAGGAATGTCTTGCCTTCTGCGGATTCAAATTCTTCTTTGGCTCTGTGGATCCAGCAGCTGCCGATGCCTTCTGCGTGAGCAGCAAGCATGAGGTTGCCCATCACCAGACTGCCGTCATAAACATAGGTTGGCCTTGCTTTATCTGCCAGAACAATCAGCACAACCGGTGCACCATAAAATGGATCAGAATCCACACCCATGATCTCTGCATTCATCTTCGAAAACTTGTCACGGATTTCTTTATTCGTCACCGCAATAATGATGGGTGACTGCTTGCCCATACCCGTTGCTGCATAGGTGCCCGCTTCGATAATCCGATTGAGCACATCCTCCGGAATCATATCCGGTTTATATTTTCTGATACTTCTTCTTGTCTTCATATTATTGATAACTTCGCTCATTTAATAGAACCTCCATGATAATTCAAGATTTACCCGCGCATTTTCGTATGAAACCCGGGTCTGCTCCGCAGACATAGTGTTCATCCAAATCTCCGGGCCGCTGTTATTAAGTATACACCAAAAAACAAAAAAAAGCGATACCGTTCAAATAAACGATACCGCTTTTATGTTGTCTACATAGATTCTATGTAGTTATGATTCATAATTAGTTAAGAATACCGATAAATACTGAAGAGAATACTAATGCAACGATTGTCATCAGTTTGATCAGGATGTTGATAGCAGGGCCTGATGTATCCTTGAATGGGTCACCGACTGTATCACCAACAACTGCAGCTTTATGAGCTTCAGAACCCTTGCCGCCGTGATTGCCGTTCTCAATGTATTTCTTAGCATTATCCCAGGCACCACCTGCGTTTGACATGAAGATCGCCATCATAACACCTGTTACAAGGGAACCTGCAAGCATACCGCCTACAGCTTCTGTACCAAGAAGGAAACCAATGATGATTGGAGCAACAACTGCCATAACGCCAGGAATAATCATTTCACGAAGAGCAGCCTTTGTAGAAATATCTACACACTTTGTATAATCAGGTTTGCTCTTACCTTCCATGATACCAGGAATTTCTCTGAACTGTCTACGAACTTCCTCGATCATAGAATATGCAGCCTTAGATACAGATTCCATTGTGAAAGCTGAGAAAAGGAATGGCAGCATACCACCGATCAGAAGACCGATAATTGTTGTATAAGAAAGAATGTTGATTGCTGAAAGGTTAACCTGCTGAGCGTAGGACATGAAAAGTGCCATAGCTGTCAGTGCAGCAGAACCGATAGCGAAACCTTTACCCATAGCAGCTGTTGTGTTACCTACAGCATCAAGGGAGTCTGTGATTTCACGAACGGACTCATCGAGGTAAGACATTTCTGCGATACCACCGGCATTATCAGCGATAGGACCATAAGCGTCAACAGCAACTGTGATACCTGTTGTAGAAAGCATACCTACAGCTGCAAGTGCGATACCGTAAAGGCCGCAGCACTTGTAAGCAACAAAGATACCTACACAGATCAGTACAAGCGGAATAGCTGTGGACTGCATACCTACAGCAAGACCGGAAATAATTGTTGTAGCAGCACCAGTTTCAGACTGTTCAGCAATCTTCTTAACTGAGCCATAATCACCGGATGTATAAACCTCTGTGATAATACCGATGATCAGACCAACGATCAGACCGGCGATAATAGCAACAGCAGGCATGATAGAACCAAGATAATATACAGACAATGCAATGGCACCGATAACAACGATGGCATCAGCTGTATATTCACCTCTGTTAAGGGCTTTCTGTGGGTTACCGCCTTCTTTACCCTGTACCATGAATGTACCGATAACAGAAGCAATGATACCCAGAGCAGATAAGATTGCAGGGAAGATTGCAGCTTTCGCTGTATCCAGTGTGATTGCACCGAAAGAACCTGCAAGGCCAAGAGTGATAGCCGAAATAAGAGAACCTGCATAAGACTCGAAAAGGTCAGCACCCATACCGGCAACGTCACCTACGTTATCACCTACGTTATCGGCGATTGTAGCAGGATTACGAGGGTCATCCTCAGGGATACCAGCTTCTACCTTACCTACAAGGTCAGCACCAACGTCAGCAGCTTTTGTATAAATACCACCACCAACACGGGCAAAAAGAGCGATAGAAGATGCACCAAGGGAGAAACCGAAAAGAACATCTGCATCACCTGTGATTACATACAGACCAGCTACACCAAGAAGACCAAGGCCTGCAACACACATACCCATAACGGCACCACCGGAGAATGCAACATTAAGTGCTTTGTTCATACCACTTGTTCTTGCTGCATTGGCTGTTCTGACATTCGCCTTAGTAGCTACTGTCATACCACAATAACCGGCGATGATAGAAAGAACAGCACCGCAAAGGAAGCAAACTGCTGTAAGTGGATTTCTTAAGAAGCAAAGAACAACGAAGAGCACTACGATAAAGATTGCAAGAATTCTGTATTCAGCAAAAAGGAATGCTCTTGCACCTTCTGCGATAGCAGAAGCGATTTCTTTCATACGGTCTGTACCGGCATCTACAGAATTAACTCTCTTTGTCAAAACAAAGGCGAATACCAGACCGATGAGTGCGCAGATAACTGCGACATACATGAGATTCATAATTAAACTCCTTTCTCTTTCTTAAACGTTTAATTTTGAGCATAAATTATGCAGATGTAATCATACAATCTGCATACTAGTCATGCCTTAAATATTATCCGATTTTTTTAGGAAAGTCAACCGTTACCATTAAATTATTATAAAAAAGTATTAAAAATTTGCAAATATCGTTGCTTTTTTAACATGGAAATATCAAGATTCGTTTTATTTTAATTCCAGACGCATGTCAATCAATTCCTGATATTCCCCTGTTCTCAGACGAAAAGCCTTCGGATTTCTTCCATATTCAATGAAACCTGCTCTCTTATACATTTCGACTGCTCTCTCATTCCCAGCAACAACTTCCAGTTCCAGCTGAAGATACCCGGCTTCTCTGGCACACTCAATGCAGGCCTCCATCAGAAACTTTCCGATACCCAGTCCCCAGAATTTCTTTGTAATGGCAATGCCAAAAACCGCACGATGCTTGATTTTATCCATCATTCCCAAAGTATCAATCCCTGCAGTCCCGGCAACAACACCATCCACAACCGCAATAATCTCAACGGTATTCGTACTATCCGTTTTCCTCTGCAGAAAATCTGCTTCCTGAGAAGCCGTAAAACAATTCTCATCCGAATAAGTCAGGAGATAATCCGTCTCATCGTGGGTCCAATTAAAAACATCCAGAACCGCCTGCCCATCACTGGCAACGCCATTCCTCAAAAGACAGGTTCTGCCATCCTTTAATGTAACTATTTTTTCAAAAGTCATGCCTATACTCCTATCTTCTCTCCAACTTCCTCAAAATACCTGTACTATCAACTATTCTACCATACCCCTTATCCAAAAGCCATCTCTATCCACGTATATAAAAATATGCCATCATTAAATAAAAACAGCCCTACACCTCAAAATAAATCATACGAACCATTTGATTTTAGTCAAAACTTTTTTTGTCGGCCAATAAAACAGGCGTGCATCAAAAAACAACAAAATGGAACCTAAACGGGCACATTCATGTACAGGTGCTTCTGACGTGGCCGGTACTTAGATGCTGTCCTTTAGCATCTTATGTACCGCTGCCAACGTCAGGCAACGCGAGTATGCCTGTACATGAATGTGCCCGTTTAGGGTTCCTCTATTATGCATCTGATTGCACGCCGTCAATCTTTCGTCAATCTGCGTATCGCCTAATCAAGGTTCGTATACCCCATCAGATTAATGTCCACGCATTTTGCAGCTTCTCTGCCTTCTCTGATTGCCCATACGACCAGTGACTGCCCTCTATGCATATCTCCGGCCACATAGACCTTCTCTTCGCTTGTATGATAATGTCCCGGTTCTGTTTTGACATTGGTTCTGCCGTCCACCTCTACACCAAAAGCATCTGTGACATAACTCTGGCTGCCAAGAAAACCTGCTGCAATAAGCACCAGATCCACTGGAATAATCTCATTGCTGCCTTCGATTTCATGCATCACCATACGTCCTGACTCAGGGTCTTTCTGCCATGACAGTTTCACTAATTCTGCAGCACAGACTTCACCATTATCATTGGCGATAAAGGATTTCACCGTTGTCTCATAAATTCGAGGATCATGACCATATAATGCAATGGCTTCCTCCTGGCCGTAATCTGTCTTGCAGATTTTCGGCCATTCCGGCCATGGATTGCTCTCTGCACGCTGATCCGGCGCTTTCGGCATCATTTCCAGCTGAATGACATTCTGAGCCCCCAGACGGATAGATGTGCCCACACAGTCATTGCCTGTATCACCGCCGCCGATAACAAGCACATTTTTGCCTTTGGCGGAAATGAAATTGCCGTCCTCAAAATTGGAATCCAAAAGACTCTTTGTTGTCTTCTTCAGGAAGTCAACGGCAAAATAGATACCTTTTGCTTCACGACCCGGCACATTGATATCTCTCGGATTCGATGCACCACAGGCCAGGATCACGCTGTCATACTCTTTGAGCAGTCTGGAAGCCTTATAATTATTGCCGATATCCGCACCTGTTACGAATTCAATGCCTTCTTCTTTCATAATGTCAATACGGCGTTCGATGACCGCTTTGTCCAGTTTCATATTCGGAATACCGTACATCAGAAGACCGCCCACACGGTCACTTCTCTCGAAAACTGTCACCTGATGGCCACGTTTGTTCAGCTGATCTGCGGCTGCCAGTCCGGAAGGGCCGGAACCCACAACTGCGATTCGCTTGCCGGTTCTTACCTTCGGTGGATCTGCTTTCATCAAGCCATGTTCATAACCGTATTCAATAATACCATGTTCATTTTCCTTAACAGAAACCGGGGCTCCGTTTAAATTGCAAGTACACGCTGCCTCGCACAAAGCCGGGCAGACACGTGATGTGAATTCAGGAAAGCTGTTTGTCTTCATCAGACGACGCCATGCCTGTTCCCAGTTGCCGTTATAAATCAGATCATTCCATTCCGGTACAAGGTTATTCAGCGGACAGCCCGATACCATACCGCCGATCATCATACCAGACTGACAAAACGGTACACCGCAGTCCATACACCTTGCGCCTTGCTTTTGCTGCATTTCACTGCTCAGAGGGATATGGAATTCGTTAAAATTCTGAATACGTTCCTCAGGTGAAATGACACACCCTGTTTCTCTCTCATATTCTAAAAATCCGGTTGGTTTTCCCATTGTTATCCCCTCCTATCCTCTCTTACTTGCGTAAAATGCTTCAATCTGTGCCTGGTCAAATGTCAGACCTTTTTCTTCCATATGGACAATGGCTGTCTGCATATGACTGTAATCATGCGGTATGATCTTCTTGAACTTCGGCAGATATTCAGAGAAGTTGTCAAGAATCTCTTTGCCAATGGCAGAACCTGTATTGTCCACATGCGCCTGGATCATATCTCTCAGCTCCATAACATCATATTTGGATGTCACCGTATCAATGGAAACTAATTCTTTATTGACACGTTTATATAAATCTCTGTTTTCATCCAGAACATAGGCAATACCGCCGCTCATACCGGCTGCAAAATTCTTGCCTGTGCGTCCGAGAACAACCACACGGCCGCCTGTCATATATTCACAGCCATGATCGCCGACGCCTTCAACAACTGCTGTTGCACCTGAATTACGAACGCAGAAACGTTCACCTGCCACACCGCTGATATAAGCCTTGCCGCTTGTGGCACCGTAAAGGGCAACATTACCGACGATGATATTTTCATTGGACTCAAACTTAATATTCTTTGGTGGATAAAGCACCAGTTTGCCCCCTGAAAGACCTTTGCCGAAATAATCATTGCTGTCGCCGCACAGTTCCAGTGTCAGTCCTTTAGGAATGAAGGCACCAAAGCTCTGTCCGCCGCTGCCGTTGCACTTCACCGTGTACTGATCTTCCGGCAATGTATCGCCATACTTCTTGGTGATCTCGGACCCGAAAATTGTACCCAGTGTACGATCTGTATTGCGTACATTAATCTCAATCTTCTTTTTCTTCTTGCCTGCCAGTGCAGACTTGAATTCTTTCAGGAAGACTTTCTCATCAATGGTCTTCTGAAGGCCAAAATCATAAACATCCTCCGGCATAAACAGATGTTTTTCTTCATGCAGATACGGATTCTCAACAATGGCTGAAAGATCCAGTTTACCGTAAATCTGAGGATCCACATCGTCTCTGACTTTGATCAGATCAGAACGTCCCACTAATTCATCCAGGTTATGCACACCCAGTTTTGCCATGATCTCACGCAGTTCCTGGGCAACAAATTTCATAAAGTTGACCACATATTCCGGTTTACCTCTGAAACGCTTACGCAGTTCAGGGTTCTGTGTAGCAATACCCACCGGACATGTATCCAGATTACATACACGCATCATGACGCATCCCATTGTCACAAGGGGCGCTGTAGCAAAACCAAATTCCTCTGCGCCAAGGATCGCTGCCATTGCTACATCACGGCCTGTCATCAACTTACCATCCGTTTCAAGACGGACTCTTGAACGAAGACCGTTCATGATCAGTGTCTGATGTGTTTCTGCCAGGCCAATCTCCCAAGGAAGACCTGCATTGTGGATAGATGTTCGAGGTGCTGCACCTGTGCCGCCGTCATAACCGGAGATCAGGATAACCTGTGCACCTGCTTTGGCAACACCGGCTGCAACAGTACCAACACCAGCCTCAGATACCAGTTTGACAGAAATTCTTGCCGAACGATTCGCATTCTTTAAATCGTAAATCAGCTGTGCCAGATCCTCGATGGAATAAATATCATGATGCGGCGGTGGTGAGATCAATGCCACACCCGGTGTTGAAAGTCTTGTCTTTGCAATCCATGGATAAACTTTTCCGCCCGGAAGATGGCCGCCTTCACCCGGTTTTGCACCCTGAGCCATTTTAATCTGGATCTCGTTGGCACTGACAAGGTATCTGGAAGTCACACCAAAACGACCCGAAGCTACCTGTTTGATAGCAGAACACCGGTTAAGTCCATCCGGTCCGATAGTAAGACGTTCAAGACTCTCACCACCTTCACCGGAATTTGATTTGCCGTGGATCATATTCATGGCAATAGCCAGTGTCTCATGAGCTTCCTGAGAAATGGAGCCATAGGACATGGCACCTGTCTTGAAGCGCTTCACAATCTCATCCACACTCTCTACTTCTTCAATCGGAATACCGCCTTCTTCATCAAACTTGAACTCCAGAAGACCTCTCAGGTTCATCAGGCGTGTTTCTTCATTAATATTGTGAGAATACTCTTTAAACATCTCATAATCTCCGCGTTTTGTGGATTCCTGAAGCAGATGAATGGTTCTTGCATTATAAAGATGTTCCTCTTTGCCGCTTCGCATCTTATGACCACCGATGCTGTCCAGAGACAGATCCACATCCAACCCCAGCGGATCAAATGCACGCATATGCCATGTATTCATATCGCGCTCAATGTCTTTTAATGTTATGCCGCCGATACGGCTGACTGTATTCGTAAAATATGTATCAATGACTTCTTTGCTGATACCAATGGCTTCAAAGATCTGAGAGCCCTGATAAGACTGGATCGTTGAAATCCCCATTTTGGAAGCAATCTTGACAATACCGTGAAGAACAGCTGAATTGTAATCACTGACAGCTGCATAATAATCCTTGTCAAGCATATGCAGATCGATCAGTTCTTTGATGGATTCCTGAGCCAGATATGGGTTGATGGCGCAGGCACCATAACCCAGCAGCGTTGCAAAATGATGCACTTCTCTTGGCTCTGCACTCTCAAGGATCACAGCAACCGCTGTTCTCTTCTTTGTTCTGACAAGATAATGCTCAAGGGCAGATACAGCCAGCAGGGAAGGAATCGCTACATGGTTCTCATCGATGCCTCTGTCGGAAAGGATCAGAATATTCACACCGTCTCTGTAAGCTCTGTCTACTTCCACAAACAGATGATCCAATGCACGCTCAAGGGGTGTATTGACATAGTAAGTGATCGGAATTGTTGCTACTTTGAATCCTTCTATATTCATGGATTTGATCTTCAGCAGATCTGTGTTCGTCAGAATCGGATTGTGGATCTGTACCATCTTGCAGTTTTCTGCTTCTTCTTCCAGAAGATTGCCGTCCGGTCCGATATAAACCGTTGTAGATGTCACAATTTCCTCACGGATAGCATCGATCGGCGGATTGGTTACCTGTGCAAACATCTGTTTAAAATAAGAAAACAGTGGCTTCGGCTGATTGCTCAGAACAGAAAGCGGTGTGTCCACACCCATGGCAGCAATTGGCTCTGCACCATTCTTGGCCATCGGAAGGATGGTATCCTTTAACTCTTCATATGTATAGCCGAATGCCTTCTGCAGTCTGATACGCTCATCCCTTGTATATTCCGGCACACGTTCATTTGGGATCTTCAGATCTTCAAGCTTAACAAGGTTGGCATCCACCCATTCACCATAAGGCTGGCTCTGGGCATATGTCTCCTTCAGCTCATCATCAGAGATCAAACGGCCCTGAACAGTATCTACCAGCAGCATCTTTCCCGGACGCAGACGATCCTTTAAAACAATATGTTCTTCCGGTACAGGCAGTGCACCAACTTCTGAAGACAAAATCATGTAATCATCATCTGTCACATAATATCTGGACGGACGCAGACCGTTGCGGTCAAGCACCGCACCAAGAAGATCACCATCTGAAAAGACAATGGAAGCAGGGCCATCCCATGGCTCCAGCATCGTTGCATAGTACTGATAGAAATCTCTCTTTGTCTGGCTCATGCTCTTGTCATTCTCCCATGGTTCAGGGATTGTGATCATGACAGCCTTCGGCAGCGGCATACCGCTCATCATCAGAAATTCCAATGTATTGTCCAGCATCGCGGAATCAGAACCTGAAGAATTAATCACCGGCAGTACCTTATGCATCTCACCCTTCAGGGCACCGGAAGACATCGTTTCCTCACGGGCCAACATGGTATCTGCATTGCCGCGGATTGTATTGATCTCGCCGTTATGGACGATCAAACGGTTTGGATGCGCACGCATCCAGCTTGGATTTGTATTCGTACTGAAACGTGAATGTACCGTTGCAATGGCTGATTCATAATCCTCATCCTGAAGATCATCAAAGAACTTTCTCAGCTCGCCTACCAGGAACATACCTTTATAGACAATAGTACGGCTGGATAAAGAACAAACATAGGTATTATCATTACTCTGTTCAAAAACACGTCTTGCAATGTACAGCTTACGGTCAAAATCAATGCCCTTGGCCACATCTGCAGGTTTCTTCACAAAGCCTTGCATAATGTATGGCATCTTGTCCAATGCTTTCTGTCCCAGTACGGATGGATTCGTCGGTACTGTACGCCATCCGAGAAATTCAAGACCTTCCTTGGCCACAATGATCTCAAACATCTTCTTGGCCTGATTCTTTCTCAGCTCATCATGTGGAAAGAAAAACATACCAACACCATATTCCCGTTCTTCACCAATATCAAAACCCAGTTCCTCAGTCACTTTCTTAAAAAATCTGTGAGAAATCTGAAGCATAATACCAACACCATCACCGGTCTTGCCCTCGGCATCCTTACCTGCACGATGTTCCAGTGTTTCTACAATGGTCAGTGCATCCTCAACAGTCTTATGTGTCTTGATACCCTTAATATTCACAACTGCACCGATACCACATGCATCATGTTCAAAAGACGGATCATATAAAGCCGGTTTCTTCTGCTGTTCCATTATCACTCACTACCTTTCTTCTATGTATAAAATTATCATTTCCAAAATATGGTAACAAAAAAAGGACAAACCACGCCTGTAGTAGACGCCTTTGTCCTTTGCTATGAAAAAAGATAGCATATTTTGTAGGCAATATCAAGCTTTTTCCATAAACTCTCAAGCAATTTTTATTTAATTGAGGGTTTGCAGCGATACATCCACACCATGCATAGTCTCTCCCTGTATCTCTGTGTGAAACTGTTCCTTCTCCATCTCGCCTTCTGCTGAATCAACATAACAAAAAAATTGTTGCTTCCAAAAACTTTTTTGTCTTATCCCTTGCAATTTTTAACAAAAATTGATATATTATTATAATATTAATGTTCATTTTAATCATATTTGCAGGAAGGAGACACAATTTTATGACACTCAATCTGCCATTTTTCAGGCAGTTAGCAAAAGCGCTTGCCAAACAGTTTGGTGATAACTGCGAAGTCGTTCTCCACGACCTGACATCTACAGATATTGAGCATTCCGTTGTCCTTGTTGAAAACGGACATGTGACGCATCGTGCAGTCGGAGACGGTCCTTCACACGTTGTTCTGGAAGCCATGAAAGCAATGGGAGCTCAGGGTTCTACTCCACCAGATCACCTGGCATACCTGACCAAAACAGGCGATGGACGTATTTTAAAGTCCAGTACAATCTATATTCATGATGACACCGAGCAGAAGATTACCGGTATTCTGTCTATCAATTACGATATTACAAGCATGCTGTTGGCTGAACAGGCGCTGAAATCCCTGGTTGCCAATGAGGATGATAAGAAGGAACCTGAAAGTATCCCTCAGAATGTAAATGATCTGTTGGAAGATCTGATTCGCCAGTCTGTTACCCTGGTCGGCAAACCGGTGGCCATGATGACCAAGGATGATAAAGTGCGCGCCATTCAATTTCTGAATGATGCCGGTGCATTTCTCATTACAAAATCCGGAGACAAGATTTCAAACTTTTTCGGCATCTCCAAATATACACTTTACAGCTATATTGATGTCAACAAATAAAAAGCTGACCAACAAACTATGAGAAACACGCTTCGCGAGTTTCTCAAGTTATCGCGGCCTCTACACTCCGTTTCGGTCGTTGCTAAACAAGCGCCACTGGCGCTTAGCAACGCCAAGGTCTCGTGCAAGCACGGACTTTGGCTCGTTGCTCGCGTAAATCAAAAAACCACACAACAGGATAAAAACCCATTGTGTGGTCTTTTCTTGTAATTCTAACTTTTTGAGCAAACATGCTCCTATTAACTTCTACAATTCCTGAAATCTATTCGCCAACTGCAAAAATGAAGAATTTGGCATAATTTGCTTTGAAGGAATAAACAGATATTTCCATTCTTTATAGCCGTTTGCCTTACCCCAACGAGTCGCAATTTCACAATACTGAATGCCACGTTTTTTCTTAGCTATAACATCTGGATCGTTAAGTTTATCTTCACCTTTAACTTCAACAAGATATATAATTTCTTCGGTTTCCACAACAAAATCCGGCTCATACCTATGTCCATGATTATATGTAATATCCAACTCCTGTGGTGCAGGTCGAAGCCAATTTTGTACATCCCCATCATATTCCAATATTCGTGCAAGCTGTAGTTCTGGAAAACTATCAAATTTTGCTCTATCAAACACTCCTTTTTTGATACCACTAAAAAGAACCGATTGAATTTTTTCTGTATACGCAGAAAAAATATCCACACACTCCGCATAATTATAATACTGCTCAAGATTATAATCTCGAGTACCAATCACTTCCTCCTGCAAAAATCCGTTTTCACAGTAAAAATGCTGAAGCATCTGATTATAGATTTTATTACTAATATCAATCTTATACATCATAATAATATTCTGCATACCATTGATACCATAACTTTCTTCATAGAAATCACAAACCTGTGCAATCAGTTTAAACAATAGCACTGAACATTTCTCATAATCAATTTCCGGCTTTTTGCGAAGCTGCTCCAGTATAACCTTCTTCGGATTGTCTCCCTCAAAATCGATATTATTGCCTTTAATACGCTGCCTATCCTGTATGTCCTCCAAATTTTGGAGAATAAGTTCATTTTTGATAGGCACATGATCAAACTCAGTCATATCTAGGTTAAAATCTAAAAATACATACTCTTCAACACCAGCATCCGTTACCTTAATACGAGGAATAGGTATAAACTTGCTGACAGCAATACGATGCATTTCTTCGGTTTTGAAAAGCATCCATGCTTCCAGAGGATTTTCGTTTTCTTTGAATATCCTGCCTAAATCCTTTTCTTCAGAAACTTTTTTTATAACTATCTCTACAATCTGTTTTGCCTGCTCTGGAGTGAAATTATGACTCGATGTATACTGAATATGATATCCAACCTCCGAATTAATTAGTTCTGTTGTCTTTTTCAACCAAATATCTGTTGCTTCGTTTTTTTGCAAATGTGTATGTGCATAAGCCTCATCAAGCATAGTATTCTCTTCCAAATCAATAGATAGCTGTGTATAAGTGGTTTTCTCTGGTACAATCTCCTCAGCTTTAATAACATTACCAGCTTTAAAGATAGAGTCACCTTTTTGAGCTTCAGCCAAAATATCGTTAAATTTGTCATGTGCAGTCAGCATGACAGCATCTACGTCCCTATCCCCTGTGCGCTCACCATACGGTAACCGCAAACCTCTGCCAATCATTTGCTCTCGCAGAATTTTGGATGCTGCTGTACGCAGCGGTACAATGGTATACAAATTATTAACATCCCATCCCTCTTTCAGCATATTGACATGAATAACAATTTCTACTGGATTATCCGCGCTTTCTACATCAAGAAGTAAACGGGTATTCGCCTCCGTCTCTGAACCTTTCTGTTTTGAATGGACAATGATAGTCTTATTACGGTATTCACCATTGCGAAATTCATCCGATTTTATAAATTTTTCCACCCATAAAGCATGATTCGTATCTTTACAAACCACCAACATAAATGGCTTTATAACATGCTTTCCATTATTAGCAGCATAAACCTGCAGTTTGCGTTTAATATTTTCATGACAGATAACGCCATCCAAAAGCATCATTTTATCAAGCTGTTCATCACCAAAATTGTAAAAATTGATGTCAGCGCGTGTAACAGCAAATGGAGTCCGTGTATAGCCGTCCTCAATAGCCTTTGACAATGGATATTCAAATACCACATTCTTAAATGGTATTTGCTTCGTTCCCCTGGTCACAAGTGGTGTCGCAGTCAATTCCAATCCAAGCACCGGATTTAGTTCATTAAGGGCCTGCGCCCCCCTTTCTGCACGATAATGATGAGACTCATCCATAATAAGCACTAAATCCGGTAGATTTGAAAGATACTGATAAAACGAGTCACCAATGACTTCGTTTATCTTTTTCATGTTGGCGCCTTCCTTATTGAATTTATCAATATTATATACAAATATTCGAATATCCGACTCAAACAGGGATATCGTCTTATCCCGATAATCATCACCTGTTATAATCTGTGGAGGAGTACTGAAACAACCAATTCCTTTAAAAACATACTTCGTACCACTGATATCTCCTAAATCCTTTTTCAGCTTATCGTAAATAGTCGTATTAGGTGCAACAACAAAATAATTTTTTATACCATAATTAGTATACAAATAGGTAATAAAAGCCCCCATTAACCGGGTTTTGCCCACGCCAGTAGCAAGAGCAAAAGTCAGCGACATAAAATCACGCTCAAAATCTGAACAAATCGGATACATATCATGAACTACATCAAGAGCCACTTTTAAATCCATGTTCTTGCGCAATGGAATACTATGCATAATTTCTTCCAGAATTTTAAGCGATTTTTCCTGGGGTTTACGCAGTGACATTACACCACTAATATAATCTATCGTATATTGCAAAAAATAATCATTCATCGCAATTCTCCCCTTTGAACTCATTGTCATATACTGGTGGATTCACAATGTTGAGATTGTAATCAACTTTGCCAAATTCACAACAATTAAGAAGCATCTGTGGAATCTTCTTAATCGTTATATTGTTATATGCATTATCCAGACCTCTGTCAAAAGAACAGCATGCAATAATAAGATATTCATCATCACCCATAGTATCTTTAATAGAATTCAAGTAAATACTGTTAATATGTCGAGTAGTTACAAAAAGATAACTCCCCTCATTCCCTACAGATTGTTTCCAGAACAAACTAGCATCTGGCTGGTAACGAAAACCTTCATGCAAAGCTACAGCAGCAGCTAGCATATCTGCATCATATTCTTTATTGATAACAAATTCATCAAATTGGTCACGATTAATAAGAGAAGGTGCTAATTCATAGAAACGATAGCCGCCACCGCCTCTCCAGCCAACCTCTTCAGTAATTCCTCCTTTATCAGTACCTGCAATTACTTTATCTAATCTCACTTTACAATGAGTATAGGCATGCTCTCCCATCTCAACTCCGATATATCTTCTCCCCATTTTATGTGCAACAGCAGCGGTAGTCCCCGATCCCAAAAAAGAGTCCAACACAATGTCACCTTTCTCACTTGCAAGTTCCAGTATTCGAGCAATCAGTTTCTCCGGCTTAGGATATGGGAAAGCCTTCTTATCTCCAAAAAGATATTCCATTTCATCTCCCGCTGTTTTATTTGTTCCTACGTCTGTTAATATAGAACGCTGAACTTGACCTCTGCCCATATACACCTTATGATGCAATGTCCAACCGTTTTTTCCCTTTGTAAGTCGAACTGTTCCATCCATTAACCCTTCATCGATTGCAGTTTGCCCCATTTGCGAATTAATAGACAAAGTTGTTCCATCTGGGCAAACAACTGAAACCGGAATAGGACTTTGTAAACCGTTACGCGCAACCGTATCCCAATAATAACGCCTGCCATCATCTTCAATTTCTTTATAACGTTTAAGATATTCTTTCGATTGAGCAGTACGCCATTTTATAGGATGTGTCTCCTTTGATGCATCCTTGGCATATACAAGAATATAATCGTGGTCAAGAGCCAAATACCTGGAATCATTTCCACCGCCTTTGCGTTTCTGCCAAATAATATCACCTATAAAATTTTGCCTGCCAAAAATTCCATCCAATAATATTTTCGCATATGCATGCTCCTGCTCATCAAGATTAACAAACAAAAATCCTTCTTTGCAAAGTAATGAATGCAAATATTTGAATCTGCAATTCATTAAATTTAACCAAATAGAATGCTCCAAATTATCATCATATTTATCAAATGCATTGCCTGTATTATAAGGCGGATCAATATATATACATTTTACCATTCCCTTAAACCTAACATCTAAAGCTTTCAATGCCAACAAATTATCCCCATGAATAATCATATTCTCCGTATCCGGATCAGCTGTAGTATTCGAAAGCGCAACATTTTCTATCAGTAGACGTGGTTCAAGTCGAATAGGCTCATACTTTCCATACCATGTAAGTTCCAGTTTATTTGCCATCGTCTTCACCTGCATTCATTATCGTATCTGGCAGTTTTCCTGCCTGTGTTGCCAATTTTTTCTCTTGCGATTTTACACGTCGTTCTAATTTTTTTATATCCTCTGAAGGAGGTAATTCTTCTGGCTTAATCCCACGCTGGCCAAGCATTTCTCTCACAGAAAGATTATTCTGCACATGCTCACCGGTAATCGCACCTTCTCCCTGTAAATTTTTTTCTTCAACATTATAATTAGTCATTTCTGTAGCCAGATTTTTTGCTGCAATTGTCAATGTAGGCAAAAAATCAGCAAGCGGACGTCTATCTTTCACTCCAAGTCGCACTTTCATTTCTGATGTTGTATAACCACCAAACAAAGCCTGATCCCCCTTAGAACGAATACGACCAAAACCCGCATCATCAACCCCGCGCTCATAGATGTTCTGAGAAAGTCTCTTCTCTGCTTCACGCAATTTAACCCTAGCTTCAGTACGTTCAATCAGTGCAATACGTTCTTCAATTAATTCCTGTCTTCTTGTTTGAACTGCAAAATAACTTTGTGCAAATGCAATTTCTTCTTTCTTTGGATCACCATTCTGGGCAATTAAATAACAAGCATAACGGGTAAGCATATAATCCTTAACTGCCCTATGCGCGCTGCTACCCAACGGAACCATTTTCGTGACCTCACGAAAATGGTCGGACACTTTAATATTACTAGTTTGACATGAATCCATTGCACGCATAATTGCTTTATCAAAATTTTCCCAACGTTCATAGCCAAGCAATGGCATCAATTCTCGAGCATACCAAAATTCAATTTTTGCATCTTCATCACTATGTATAACAAAATCAAACTGCTCTTTAATCTGACCTACCCTCTTTTTATCCATTACCCTTCCTCCATATTATCTATAATAAATTATAATCATTATTAAATATACACTTTATGCTCTCACAAATGATATGCAAATCATATTACATTTTAGTGATGATTTCAATAGATTTACAGTTTTATTCGTATTTTCTGAGCTGTATTGGAAACAAATAAAGAAAATCGATATAGTCATAATTTTCATAACTATACCGATATCTTTCCAATAAATAAAATTATCTACTACCCTTTTTCTATTCTTGCATTATAACATACATTTTCAACCTTTAAAACTTATGTACTTCCATCTCAGAATGAAACCCCTGTCCTTTCACCACTGTACAGTTTGACGCAATTTCTTCCGCTTTCCTGAAGAATTCCGCCCCATCTCTCAGATGCATCAGCACATCTATTTCCTGTCGATCCTCCTCTGAAAGGATCCATCTGATATAATGCCAGAATTCCTTCATCAGAAAAACAACTTTCTTATTTCCCTGCAGGCGTACTTCATATTCATCCCGCATTGTATGATAATAATCCGCCAGTTCTTCCCGGGACGCACAATCCCCGCCTCGAATTTCACGGCACAATGCTGGATTAGACAAAAGTCCCCGGCCCATCATCCAATGACGGATATCTGAATATTTTTCACTGACACGTCCATAATCTGCTGCTGTAAATATATCCCCATTATAGCAAACAGGAAAAGGCATCCGGGCACGCGCTTTCTCAAAGGCTCCCATATCCGGCTTACCGCTGTAATAGTCCATTCTGATTCTCGGATGCACGATCAGCATTTCCACCGGAAAGGCTTCATAAATGTCAAGGATGTCATCAAACTCATCCGCACGGTTCAGCCCGATCCTTGTCTTCAAAGAAATCTTCATATCTGTTTTGTCAAAAATATCTGCCAGGAAAGCTTTCAGCGCCTCTTTTTCTCCAAGGAATCCCGATCCGCGTCCCTTTGATGCGACTGTACTCGATGGACACCCCAGATTCAGATTCACCTCATCATACCCCAGCCCTTTTAATGTATGGGCTGTGGCTATAAAATCCTCTGCACAGTTTGACAAAAGCTGTGGAACAACCCGACATCCCTCATTGTACTCCGGCGCAATTTCCAATAAATCCTTTTTGCTGATTTTTCCTTTTGGATTGGTAAATATAAACGGTGCATAATATCTGTCCACACCGCCGAATATCCGATGATGGGCTCTTCGGTAAATGCTGCCTGTAATCCCCTCCATGGGTGCAAAATATAATTGGTTCTCACTCATTGCCTTTTTCCTCTGTTCAAGAAATTTCTTTTCTGATTATAACAATGGCACAGGCTAAAATCAAGGAAATTATGTTCTCTGCAACTTTGCCTGTGCCGCTTGTACCCCGCCGCCCGTCTTATTGTTCCAACTGTCTTCCGAGAAAGCTGGCAGCTGAAGCAGCCAGTTTCATCTCCATCTCACCCATCCGTACTTTGTCATCCTTTGTCGTCAGAATAACAGTGCCAATGGCATCCCCCTCTGCGATAATCGGATAGATGACCTGTGCTGTATAATTTTCTCCGCCATCCTCTGTGATGGGAATAAACTTCCGTTCTCCTTTGACAGCCAACAGGCTTTCTCGCTGGTTCATCAATGTATCCATCTGCCGGCTGATCGCCTTCTTGGCCAGATCCTTTTTTCCTGCACCAGCCACAGCAATGTGCTGATCTCTATCTGTAATACTGACGATATATCCTGTATTTTGAGCCAGTGCTTCCGCATATTGTTTTGAAAACTGGCTCAATTCACCGATCGGTGAATATTTTCGGAGAATAATACCGCCTTCCCTGTCTGTATAAATTTCCAACGGGTCGCCCTCCCGGATTCTCAGCGTTCTTCTGATTTCTTTCGGCACAACCACCCGCCCCAGATCATCGATACGTCTTACAATTCCTGTCGCCTTCATAATGCCATTCCTCCTGTTTACTGTCTATTTTCATTCGTGACCCGCCCATGGGTCCCGATACGGAATTCCGGTCTGCTGCACAGACATCATTTTCATCTGAATTCCCACACATCTTATACAGGTAGTATGTGGCAGTGTCAATAAATTTATTCATCGGACAGATGATCTGAAACGCAAACGCAAAAATAACCAGACAGATTAAACTGCCCGGTTATTTTCATCATATAAAGTCTTCTTCAAGTCTTCAGATTCAATTTATGCTGCTGATTCACTCTCAGTCTGAGTCTCTGTTTCTGTAGATGTCTCATTCTGAAGATCATTCAGATAATCTGTCACATCGATTGCAGAATCAACAACATCCTGAGGAACTGTGATGGCATCCACTGTGTCAAAGTTTGTATATTCCATCTTCATATTGAACTTGCTGAATGTCACCTGTTCATCGCCTTCGCCGGCTGTCATTCCATGGAAAGTCATCTCCATATACAACGGATTCTTATCTGCCTTGCTGATGGCGTAAGTAAAATCAACAGAAATATCTCCCAAATCCATATCTGTGTTACCCGTCAGATTACCGAGTGTACTCTCCATGGAACTCAGCAGATTCTTCACATCTGCACCGGAAATACTGCCTGTAATGATGTAAGCTTCTGTTCCATTGACATCTTCTGTCTCGTCTGCTAACTTCAGAGAATCCTTGCTCTTAAGCAGATCTTCTGCTGCAGCATTGATTCTCTCTACAGAATCCTTGTCATAGGCCATCTTAGACACCATCCATTGGCCCGCCATACCGGCATAAGAAAGAATCTGGTCATCCTGGACCACTGTGTAATTCTCCATATCCATCGCTGTACCCAGCCTCGGAATACTGATATTTTCCTTCAAGTAGTTAGCAACCGGCTCTGTGGTTGTCTGCATGGTCATGTCCATGGTCAGATCCATGGTTCCGCCAAGGGCTTCTGCCTCAAGTGTGATCTCCGCTGTTGTGTGTGTCTCCAAAGACTTCATTGCATCACATTTACTCTTGACTTCCTGCAATAAAGATTCTGCAGTTACCTTTGATGCGGATGCTCCGCAGCCCGCCAACATAACTGCTGCCAAAATTCCTGCCGTCACCATGCCCAAGAATCGCTTCTTCATACTTCCCCTTTTCCTTTCTCCCTGTGCCCCAAAGCCCAGTCCTTGTCCCCATTTTCATGCATCTTATATTCAGATTATAACATACCTGATGCATGAAAACAACGGAGGAAGCCTTACGATTCTCTAACAATCACCTGCCATGCCTCTGTCAGTTTCTCCATATTCCAGGCCGCATTGGCCGGACTGGTGGAAGGCAGACACACCGGCATCACTCCGGTTTCCGGAAGAACATATTTCTTATAGAGTTTAAACGCTGTCTGGCCATTGACAAATATCTGCCGGATTGGTGCTTTCGAGAGAACCCTGCCGATATCATTGGCTACAACATTTTTTATACTACTGTCGCTGGAGCCGATAATATCACAGCTGGCAATCACATCCCACAGGGCAATCTGATGTTCCAGCAGAAATTGTTTCTTTTCTTCCACATTTTCTAACGGCGCATGGTCTGTCACTGCTGCCAGTACTTTCCAGAAACGATTCTGCGGATGATTATAAAAAAACTGCCCCCGGGATTTCACCGAAGGCAGCGATCCAAGTATCAATATCCGCGAATGCTCATCATAAACGGGTGTCAAATCATGTACCACATGAGTATATGTACGCATTTCTAATATTCCGTCTTCTTTGTCACTGTTACAGCCAGAGCGCCCGGTCCGATATGACAGGATATACTTAATGAAAGCGGATCTACTATAATCTCCTTGTCCGGGAATTCCCTGCGGATTTCTTCAAGCCACTGTTCAACACCTTCACCCGGTGTATAAGCAGCTGCAATGTGGAGATTGTCCATATTCACCTCGCCGCCCATACGTGTCTCGATGTCCTTGTGAATCGCATCAAGCATAATTCTCTTGGCCTGCTTCACGGTTCTGGCCTTTGCAAAAGCATCCAGCTTCTCGCCCTGGATCTGCAGAACCGGCTTCAGTCTGAGCAATGTACCAAGGGCTGCTGCTGCCGGTGTGATACGTCCGCCTTTCTTCAGATACTTCAATGTATCTACCATAATATAAATGCTGGAATTAAACTTCTGCTCCTCCAGTATCCGCTTGATCTCTGCTGCTGAAAAACCGTCTTCTGTCATCTTCATGGCATCCAGTACAGAAAGCTTCATAGTCACGGAAATTCTCTGGTTATCCACAACCTGAACCTTGCCGTCATAATCCTGTGCCAGCATCATGGCTGTAGCACAGGAACTGCTGAGCCCGCTTGACATCGGAATGTGGACGATCTCATCATACCCTTTATTCTTCAAAAGGTCATCCCACAGAGACATGACTGCATCCGGTGAAGGCTGTGATGTGGATACATCTGCATCTCCCGTCAGCTTTTCATAAAATTGTTCCTGTGTCAGATTAATATCCTCAAAATACTGCTGTCCATCTATATCAAAAGGCATCGGTAATACATAAACACCTAGCTGCTTTCCTTCTGCCTGGGTGATGCCGCTGTTACTGTCTGTCACAATAGCGATTTTTGCCATTGGCTAATCCTCCTTATTTTTATTCCTTTTACACACTTACGCAAGTCTGCGCAGCATTGCTTCCATTCCGGTCAGAGTTCAATCTCAGACCAAATCAAAAGCAGTTTACTTGTCTAATATACCGTAAAAATCGCTATTTTGCAAGGATATCCGCCTTTTTCTTGACAAGGTGGCCCTGTTCACGCTAAAATATCAGAGATTGAATGGAGGATTTAAAATGGCTGATTTTAAAAAGGAAATAGAAAGACGCCGTACATTTGCAATTATTTCTCATCCCGATGCCGGTAAGACGACATTGACTGAGAAATTCCTGCTCTATGGCGGTGCCATCAATCTGGCCGGCTCCGTAAAGGGAAAGAAAACAGCAAAGCATGCTGTCTCCGACTGGATGGAAATTGAGAAGGAAAGAGGTATTTCTGTTACCTCTTCCGTTATGCAGTTTAACTATAAAGATTATTGTATCAACATTCTGGACACACCGGGACATCAGGATTTCTCTGAAGATACCTATCGTACACTGATGGCCGCTGACTCCGCTGTCATGGTCATTGATGCTTCCAAGGGTGTTGAGGCACAGACCATCAAGCTTTTCAAGGTTTGTGTGCTGCGCCATATTCCGATTTTTACATTTATTAACAAGCTGGACCGTGAAGCCCAGGATCCTTTTGACCTGATGGAAGATATCGAATCCGTCCTCGGTATCCATACATGCCCGATCAACTGGCCTATCGGCAGCGGTAAGGAATTTAAGGGTGTCTACGACCGTCAGACACATCATATCCATGCTTTCACTGAGAATAACAACGGTATGAAAGCTGCATCCGACAGGGATCTGACCATGGATTCTCCTGAACTTGAGCAGGAACTTGGATCCGAACTTTATGAAAGACTTGTAGATGATATTGAACTTTTAGATGGTGCCAGCGATGAACTGGATATGGATCTTGTCTCCAAAGGTCAGCTCTCTCCTGTCTTCTTCGGTTCTGCCCTGAATAACTTCGGTATTGAGCTTTTCCTGAATTACTTTCTGGAGATGACAAGCTCTCCGTTGCCGAGAATGTCTGACTCCGGTCTCATCGATACCTTCAGCCCGGACTTTTCAGCTTTTGTATTCAAGATCCAGGCCAATATGAACAAGGCACACCGTGACCGAATCGCTTTCATGCGTATCTGCTCTGGCAAGTTTGACGCTGACAAGGAAGTTTATCATGTGCAGGGCAAGAAGAAGCTCCGTCTTTCCCAGCCGCAGCAGCTGATGGCTCAGGAACGTAAGGTTATCAGCGAAGCCTATGCCGGGGATATCATCGGTGTCTTTGACCCGGGTATTTTCTCCATCGGAGATACCGTCTGTGCACCCGGCAAGAAATTCGCCTTTGAAGGTATTCCGACTTTCGCACCTGAGCATTTTGCCAAGGTTCGTCAGGTAGATACCATGAAGCGTAAGCAGTTCATCAAAGGTATCTCCCAGATTGCCCAGGAAGGTGCCATCCAGATCTTCCAGGAATATAACACCGGTATGGAAGAGATCATCGTCGGCGTTGTCGGTGTCCTTCAGTTCGACGTTCTGAAGCACCGTCTGCTCAATGAATACGGCGTTGAGATCCGACTTGAGACAATGCCTCATGAATACATCCGCTGGATTGCCAATAAAGAGGACTTTGATACGAATAAGATTATCGGTACATCCGATATGAAGCGCATCAAAGATCTGAAAGGCAACCCACTGCTGCTCTTTGTTCATGAATGGGCAGTACAGTCTGTATTAGATAAGAATAAAGGTCTTGAACTTTCCGAATTCGGCCGCTGGTGATAAAAAGTGAAAGCTCCCTGAAAACAACGTGCACCCGCACGAAACGTTTTCAGGGAGCTTTCACTTTTTATATAGCGGTCTCTTTCTTAATTATGCAGATTGAACTCGCTCTGCTAATAGTCTGTTACTGTTGATTTTTCTGCAATGCCCCAGTAGCTCTTGCCTGGCTCCAATTTAACCCCCTTCAGGTAAGCCAACTCTGATATCGTAACCAACTGATATCCGTCATTCACCAGTTCAGGTATTATTGTCTTACAGGCTTCAATTGTTGTCGAATGGATATCATGCATCAGTATAACAGCGCCATCCCAGTCCTGCTCCTTATACTTTTCCACAAGTGAAATGACACTGGCTGTATTCTTAGTTTTCCAATCTAATGTATCCACATCCCACATAATAAAAGGCTGTGATACATTGGCCGGTACAATATCATTGTTTGCATCACCATACGGCGGTCTGACCAAACGGCAGGCCTTGCCGGAGTACTGCTTGATCAGTTCATTCGTCTTATCTATCTGATCACGAACGCCCTGTGCATCCAATCTTGTCAGCTGTGTATGGTCATAACTATGATTGCCGATCTCACAGCCAAGTTCAACCATTCTTTTCAGCAAAGGCGCAGATTCATCATTGAGTCTGTTGCCCAAGCAAAAAAATGTTGCTTTGCTGTCATACTGTTCAAGAAGATCCAACAGATCACTGGTACCATTTGTCTCATCTGTACTCGGACCATCATCAAAGGTTAATGCAATGATCTTCTTGTTTGGGTCATATTTTCTGGTGGAAATAAAATCCATCAGCTCATCACTGGATGAAGACATATCGCCTAATAAAGTCGGCAGGCTGTCGGTGATAACATTTTGAAACTCCTTTGTCATCTGCTCAACTGTACCGATCACATCATGGATCTGTGTTAATTCTTCTTCGGAGTATAATTTCTTACCTGAACATCCCGTCAGCATACCGCACAACAGGACGATCACTCCGAGAACGCCTGCCAGCCTTTTCAGCCCTTTCATATTCTTCTCCTTCTTATTGCTGTGATTTACAAAACAGCTGTCTTCATCATTTGTTTCATTTATTCTGTGCATTCGTCTGAAGTTTCTCCCTCTTCTTTATGAGTTTCTTCAGCTGCAGCATCCGATGCAGATTCTTCTTCTGATTCCCCGGCATCCTCAGCTGCTTCCGGTTCCTCAGCTGCTGTATCAGATGTTTCATCTGCACTTTCTTCATTCTCATCTTCAGCATCTACGCTGTCATCTTCATCCTCCTCAACCACATGGATAATCTCTGCACCGCATTTCGGGCAATAGGATGCATCCTTATCTACTTCCGCCTGGCAGTTAGAACAGATGACAACACCTTTTAAGAGAGCGGCTCTCTGTTCAGCTTCGTTGATTGCATGCTGGCAGGATGTAATCTTCTCACAAAGTTCTGCCATTTCTTTTGGCATATCACCATCTGCATACTTTTCAAAATATAATTGTCCCAGAGATTCATATAAAGATTTCATATCCCCTTCCAAAGAAACTTTCTTCAATTTTGCCTTCTGAATCTCAATGGCAGTACTTGATTTCTTCATTACACTTTCTGAAGTTTTTGCTACTGTGTCTGTTACGCCTGATAAATTTTTCTTAAGTTCATCAAAAAATGCCATAATTTTGCCCTCCTGTATAAATTGTGTATACTATTCCCAACTATCACTCTATATAGTCGAAAACTTTTTGTCTTCATTTCTTATTATAACCCTTTATCTGCGTCCTGTCACCAGTTCATGAAAAGTTTTCAGAAGATTCAGCCGACCATATCCCCATGCTTTATCCGGGTAAACCATATCTTCTGTGCGCAAGGCCCCAAGTGTCAGATATTTGATCATCTTATGACTGTTCAACTGCAGGTCATTGCCCTTTAAAAGGCCCCATTCCATCAACATAGCGGCTGCTCCTGCTGCCAGAGCCGCTGATACACTTGTACCTGTCCGTATGCCGTATCTCCCACCGGGAACCGGTCCAGGCAAATTGACCCCCGGAGCCACAAGATCCGGTTTGATACGGCTGTCAACCGTAAATCCTCTGCCTGATGCGGCATACAGACTATTGTTCACATTATTGAAGGCACCCACGGAAATACCGTCATCCGCACAGGCTGCATCCGAAAGTGTCACATCCGGATCCGATCTCAGGAAATACGTTCCCTCTGAAATAAACTGTTGCATAGGCAGCCATATATGGAAGCGCCTGTTCACAGCCGCTGCACCGTATATATATACTTTCCATATACCCGCTGTCGGCGCACGAAATCTCAGAAAAATCACCTGTTGTCCTGACTGAGACTCAACCTGCTGATTGTATACGAATATTTCTGTCTGATCAAATATCAGACGAATTGTCTGACTTTTCCCGCCAGCCGGAGTCACACGATCGATCCGCTCACCAGCCGGAGATTCAATGCCAATGTTATAAATATCCGGATACTGCGCCCACAGCTCCAGGGAAAAAGATTTCTCCTTCTCATCCACTCTGATCTCCGCTTCTGCACGGTCCTGCCCCTGCGGAAGTATACCTGCAAAATGATGCCTTGTATTGGCCTCATTGCCGGCCGCTGTGACAACACAGACACCGCTGAACCCGGACACATCATTCACCATCTGACTCAGATAAGACTGTCCTGTATGTCCTCCGCTGCTGGTTCCGACCCCGAGCAAAATGATCAAAGGCATTTCTGCCTGACGGGCTTTCCCGACGCAATAGCTGATGCCCGCCATAATATCATTCTCCTGATAGGCCGGTACCCCCGTCATCAAACCATAGAACTGTCTCAGATACTGCTTACATGGTTTTAACTTCACAACGCACAGTGAGGCATTGGGAGCAGCTCCCGAAAATGCTTCCGTTTCAGCGACTCTTCCGGCTGCCACACCTGCCAGGAATGTCCCATGACCATTCTCATCCACCGAAGGGATCACCGCAAGTTTTTCCTCCGACGCCAGTGCCTGATTGATCTGTTCTTCTGTATACTCTGTTCCGTACAAAAATCCTTCCGGCTTCTGTCCCTCCCGGACTGTCTGATCCCATATAGCATAAATCTTCGTTGAACGGTCTTCATAGACAAAAGCCGGATGTGTATAATCTATCCCTGTATCTATGATCCCGATCATCACACCGGATCCCCTCAGATTCAGATAAGGGTTTCTGTGCATATATAAAATACCGGTATCTTCCAGACCAGCTGTATCCAGCAAACCATACAGTGCCGGTATCATGCTGATATTATAATCTTCCAGAATCGTCTGCATAGAAGTCTCACCTGCCAGGTGCATCACTGCATACCTTCCTCCGACAGCTTCAATACACACCGGTTGGTATGTACGGATAATACTGGAAAAATCCTGAAAATATTCTTTAATATAGTCTCTGTAATCTTCACTGTAGATCACATCTTCACAAAACACAGTATCCTGATCTTCCGGCATAACATTTCCCACCTGCTTGTTTTATCAGACTATATGCATGTTCCTTCACGATTATGACCAGCGGTGTTCCTCTCCTAGTTATTGGCCAACGGGCTATCCGGAAGCGCCGGTGTTCCGCGCATGGTGATCATCGGACTGCCTTTGCCTTCAATATAAGCCTTGGTGATTGTAACAGTACCGATGTTGTCATCCTTCGGAATCTCGTACATGATATCCAGCATAAATTCTTCGATAATGGAACGAAGTGCTCTGGCTCCGGTTTTCTTGGCGATGGCCTTATCTGCGATCACACCAAGGGCCTCATCATCAAATCTCAGGTCTACCTCATCCAGTGCCAGCAGTTTCTGATACTGTCTGAGGATTGCATTCTTCGGCTCCTTCAAAATTCGTACCATCATATCGCGGTTCAAACCTTCCAGAGTCACTGTGATCGGCAGACGTCCGATAAATTCAGGGATCATGCCAAATGCTCTGAGGTCATCAATGGTCACTTTGCTGACAATATTCCTGTCCTGATCGTACTTATCTTTCAGCTCAGCACTGAACCCAATGGAACTATGACTTGTCAGACGCTCTTTGACAATATTCTCAAGATCCGGAAATGCACCGCCGCAGATAAATAATATATTCCTTGTATCAATGGTTACAAGGGGTACCATGGCATTCTTGCTTGTAGCGCCTACAGGTACCTCCACCTCACTGCCTTCCAACAGCTTCAAGAGTCCCTGCTGTACAGATTCACCGCTGACATCCCTGGCCGTAGTGTTCTTCTTCTTGGCAATCTTGTCAATCTCATCAATAAAAATAATGCCGCGCTCTGCGCGTTCTGTATCATTGTCAGCAGCTGCCAGAAGCTTCGATACAACACTTTCAATATCATCGCCGATATATCCGGCTTCTGTCAGTGATGTGGCATCTGTAATGGCCAGCGGCACATCCAGGAGTCTTGCCAGTGTCTTGACCAGATATGTCTTGCCGCATCCTGTTGGGCCGATCATGAGAATGTTGGACTTCTCAATTTCTATATCATCCATCGTATTGGTTGCCACACGCTTATAGTGATTATAAACAGCAACAGCAATAGCTTTCTTCGCCCGATCCTGCCCGATCACATACTCATCCAGTTTTGCTTTCAGGATATGAGGTGCCGGAATATTCTTAATATCAAATTCAGGCTGCACCTTCTCATCATCTTTGGCCTTCTTCTTCAATTTCTGCCTCTTTGGAATCTGGTTCTGGACATTCATCATGTCATCCATATTCATACCGCCGGGAAAAAGATCCTGAATATTCATTCCCTGCATCAGATCCGCATAGTTGCTGCCATCCATTACTCTGAAACTGCGTTCCATGCAGTCAATACAGATACACATATTGTTCATATTCGGAATATGCAGCATACGTCCTGTCTTACTCTCAGGACGTCGGCACATATAGCAGACATCCTCGTATTTTGGTTCATCTTCTGTGTTCTTTATATCATCTTTATTGTAATCACTCATGAAATTTGATCATCCTCCTGTATTAACATCTATTATAGCCTAATCTATGCCAGCGTTCAATTTACATTTTTCTTAATTTTGTCGATTAAATAGACGCTATTTCAGTCATCATTTTCTTTTTTCCATGCCAAAAAGCCGCACAGAATGCAATTATACATTCTGCGCAGCTTTCATTTATTTATTTTATTCTTATATTGATCATTTTATTAATTACTGACCATACTGCTGACCCTGACCATACTGGCCATTCTGCTGATTCTGCCCGTTCTGCTGTGTGCTCTGGCTGCTGTCTTCTGCATCAGCCTTTGAACCCATAATCGTTGTCAGTGTCTGTTCTGAATAATTGCCGTTACTGTCCGGGAACTGTGCTGTAATTGTTACACTGTCACCAGGTGCACAATTCTGGATCAGTTTCTGAAGATCTTCCATTGTTGAAACGTCTTCACCATTGAAGCCTGTAATGATGCATCCTGCCTGCAAACCTGCACGCTGTGCCGCTGAACCGGATGCTACATTGCTGACATAGATACCGGCCGGTGCGTTATAAGCAGAAGCTGTATCCTCATCCAATGTACCGCCTGTAATACCAAGGAATGCCGTTGTCTCATCTGTCTTTGCAACGATTGTACCATCAATGATGCCCTTTGCTGTCTCCAAAGCTGTATTGATAGGAATTGCATAGCCCATACCTTCAACAGATGTATCGGAATACTTTACAGTATTCATACCAATGACTTCACCTTTGCCGTTCAATAATGCGCCGCCGCTGTTGCCTGGGTTGATTGCTGCACTTGTCTGAACCAGTGTCATTGTCTTATCTGTTAATGATACTTCTCTGCTGACCGCACTGATGACACCGGTTGTTACAGACTGTCCATAACCCAATGCATTACCAATGGCAATGGCACTTTCTCCGGCTTTCAGCTGATCTGAATCACCCATTACCATCACTGCAATGGCATTCTTTGTATCTTCTGATAACTGAGACATATCAATTGTCAATACTGCGACATCTTTGTCTTCATCATATCCCTTAACGGTTGCTGTTGCTGAATTGCCATCATTAAACTGAACAGATACTTCTTTGGCACCTTCAACAACATGATAATTGGTCATCACATATAAAGTATTATTCTCTTCACTGATGATCATACCGGAACCGGCACCCTTGGATTCCTGCGTATACTGTCTGCCGAACCAGTCTGTTGAAGTCGATTCAACCGTTGTATTCACTGCAACAATCCCCGGCATAACATTAGACACAATATCTGATACATCCTTTGAATCTGTTGTTTCCACACCAGCTGCAGATGTCTTCACTATATTGACATTATAAGCTGCTGTACTGCTGTTATTGGCTGATGAAGATATGCCGGTAGCCTTGTTCACACCAAACATAACGGCTGATGCTGCCAGCCCGAAGACAACACCCAGACAAGCTGCCTTAGCCACTGTCTTACCAAATCCGCCTTTCTTATGTGTATGTTTCTTCTCCGGACCGCCATGGAAACCAGCTCCGCCTCCGTTATATCCTCCGTTGCCGCCATTACCGCCATTACCGCTGTTGCTGCTGTTCTGAGGTGCATGATAATAACTGTAGTCATTGTCTGTTGCATAAGAGCTGCCTGTATGTCCGGCTGAACGTCCGGTTCCACCCACGTTTTCTGAAGCTGTCGTGCTGCTGTGAACCGTCTCTGTATACAGTGTAGAATTTTTAAGATCCTCTCTTGTCATTCTGTATAACCCCGAAGACTCTGCTTCCTCATTCTTCTGCTGTGTTCCTTCCACTGTCGTATGTTCTTCTGAACGATTCTCTGTATCTGTATGATTAACTCTATCCTGATCATCAAATGCCATAATAGAAAACCCCTTTCGTCTTAATTTCTTTTTATGGCTTAATACTAACACCTAATTGTGTTAAGATTGTGAACCAAAAATGAAAAATTTATGTTATAAGATTTATTTAGATATAGAGAAAAAGCTTGTCATATCAGCATTTTTAGAGTATTATTAAGATTGTTTATGCTTTTTAAGCCATACAATTTACAAAATAAATACAGATTTATTTTAACCAATCGAAAGTACATAACGATTACAAAGTGAGGATTTCTACAATGAGTAAACGAAGAAAGAAAAGGAAGTCATCCAAAGCCAAGCGTTGGGGCATTATTTTTGCCGTTGAGCTGATTCTGATTCTGATCCTGATTCCTGTTGTGTTTGTTTATGCCAAGCTCTCTCTTGTCAAAACTGCAACAGCAGATGAAGTCAACAAGGCTAATATCGTCATCAACAACGACGTAGACGTCACAACTCAGAAAGCTTTAAAGGGCTACCGCAACATTGCCTTTTTCGGTGTTGACTCCCGTGACGGTTCACTTCAGACCGGTGCACGTTCTGACAGTATCATGGTAATCAGTATTAATCAGGAAACAAAGGATGTGAAGATTACCAGCATCTATCGAGACACATGTCTGAAAGTACCCGGATATGGCTTCACCAAGGCCACCCATGCTTATGCCTACGGCGGTGCCGAACTGGCAATGAGTATGCTGAACACCAATCTTGACTTAGATATCACTGAATTTGCAACTGTTGATTTTGGCGTACTTGCCAAGATTATCGATGCCATCGGCGGTATTGATCTTGATATCAGCGATGCAGAATTCAGTCTAATCAACCCTCTGATCAAAGAACAGAATCGAGTTACCGGTTCAGATTCACCTTATCTGGACGGTCCCGGAACTCAGCATGTCAACGGTACACAGGCAACCGCTTATGCCCGTATCCGAAAGATCGACAGCGACTTCAAACGTGCTGAGCGTCAGCGTATTGTTTTATCCAAAGTATTTGAACAGGCCAAAACAGCCAACATCGGAACTTTACTGAACGTCATTGATACGATTCTTCCTGAAGTTTATACTAATATGTCCAGCACAGATCTTATCTCACTGGCTAAGGATATATTCAGCTACAATATTGTGGATCAGAGCGGCTGGCCGTTTGAGAAGACAACCAGTTCCTATCAGGATCTCAGCTATGTCTTTGCAGAAGGTCTTGAACAGAATGTCAAGGAACTTCATGCATATCTTTTCAATAACGAGGAGTATTCACCATCTTCTACAGTTAACGAAATCAGTAATGAGCTTTATAACGAAGCCGGTTATTAATATTTTCAACTAGAGAAACACGCTCCGCGAGTTTCTCAGGTTATCGCAGCCTCTACACTCCGTTTCGGTCGTTGCTAAGCGCCAGTGGCGCTTGGCAACGCCAAGTTCTCGTGTAAGTACAGACTTTGGCTCATTACTCACATCAATAAAAAACAGACCTAAAGGTGCCTCCCGATAAGAAAACATCGTGGGGCAAGAGAGAAACGGTATAGCTTCGGCTATGCCGTTTTTCTCATTCTTGCCTTGATGAAGTGACTTTGGATACTTCCAGGGCCCCAATGCCCTTATAGTAGATGTCAATTTCCTGGGTACGGTTCTTGCCCTTCGAATCGCTGGCAGCATGGACAACAATCTTCTCGATAAACTCATGCAAGATACACGGAGTCAATTCGGGAATTTCCGTATACCGTTCGACAACGGAGAGAAACCTTTCCACATTGGCGCTTTTGCGTTCCTCCGCCTCGATTTCACCACGAAGGGTAGCCGCTACCTCTTGAAGCTGATGCTGCTCTTGCTCGTAGCCGACGGAGAGCTTTTGAAAACGCTCGTCAGAAAGTTTTCCAGAAATGGTATCTTCATAAAGACGCTTGAAGATGGTATCCAGTTCTGCGATCCGCTTTTCGGCATAGACCAATGTTTTCTGCCGTTTTGCCAAACCTCGGTTACGCTGGCGCATATCCGTATCCATGACCATCTTCACAAAATCGTCTTTGCGCTGTGATGCGAAGGAAACAATCTCGCGCAGATTTTGCAGAACTAATTCTTCCAGGATAACAGTTCGGATAGAATGTGTCTGCCCACATACATCACGGCTTTTCCGATAGCCGGAACACAGGTAATATTCCTGATCGCGCCGGAAATTGGTTGCCCTGCATTGGTACATGATGGAGCCGCAATCGGCACAGAACATCATGCCGGAGAACATTCCCATTTCTCCCATCTTTGTAGGGCGGCGCCGCGATTGCCTTGCGAGCCTTGCTGCATCGGCAATCGCCTCCGTCCAGATGGCTTCGTGGGTATTCTCAAAAATCTTCCATTCGCTTTCAGGATTGTGCAAGGTCTTTTTACTCTTGTAGGATTTTTTACGGGTTTTGAAATTAACTGTGTGCCCCAGGTATTCACGCCAGCGGTCCATGATGTCGGCAATCGTAGAAGAATCCCAAGCGTAAGGAGAACCTTTCTTTGTGACATTGGTTGTTCTGCCCTTGCTCGCATAGTAAGCAGCCGGAGTAAGAATTTTTCTTTCCGTCAGTTTTCTTGCAATCTGCGAGGGTCCCAAACCATCCATGATATAGAGACCAATTTCATAAACTACCTGGGCGGCTTCTTCATCCTTCACCCATTGCTTTTTGTCATCAGACGATTTCATGTATCCATACGGAGGCAAAACAGTCAAATGTTCTCCTGCATTGCCTTTCACTTTCATAACGGCACGGATTTTTTTGCTGGTGTCTTTGGCGTACCATTCATTGATGATATTGCGGAAGGGCGTAAACTCGTTGTCACCCTGAGTGCTGTCCACACCATCATTCACCGCAATAAAGTGAATATCATGTTCGGGAAACATGATTTCCGTATATATGCCGACTTGCAGATAATCACGTCCGAAACGTGACATATCCTTGATGATGACCCTCTTGACAAGGCCAGCCTCAATGTCTGCAATCATCTGCTGAAAGCCTGGGCGGTTGAAGGTCGTACCTGAGATGCCATCATCAACATAGAATTTGAAATTGCTGTATCCATGCTCACGGGCATATTTTTCCAGGATTTTTTTCTGGTTTACAATGCTATTGCTGTCACCCTGCAATTCATCATCACGGGATAAGCGACAATACAAAGCTGTAAGTTCTTCGGAGCTCATAGCCGTGTAAGGGAATTGAAGCGCGGCAGCGGTGTTTGACTGATAATACATAAATACCTCCTATCCGGCAGTCAAACACGATATTGAAGTCCAACTTCATTATACCGCGCTTTCTTTTCCCTGTCTGCCTGTTAGGAGGTTTTCAAGTCACAGTTTGTTTCTGAATATCGGCTTTTATCAGGTTCTCCAGTTTGGAGGCTATCGTCTGATTTCCCGTTTGAGGGAAAAAGGAATTGACGATAAAGGTCGTGTTGCCGATCTTCTTTTTGCTCCGCATAGGCGGGGCATATTTATTTTCAGATTGATTTTTCTGCATGATAAAGCCCCTTTCATGCCATTTCATTAAAGCTATAAAAGAGGCAGAAAACGGATGGCTGCTGGCCGCAGCTCCACGGGAATCTCACCCCGGCCCATGCTGATGGGTGTGCCGCGCAATGCTTTGAGGGCGTTCAACGCGGGAGTCTCATTATCCTGCCTGCGCGTCCTCGCCCACAGGCTGCCACACCTGTTTTGCGGCCTGATGTTTGTCGCTCTCCTGTTTGGTAGGGGTCCCGTCCTGCGGACTTGCAACAGGGTCATGGCGCACCGGCCGACCGGCTCAACGCAGACAGATCGTATCCGTCTGCCTTATACTGCGCCGGAGGCCTCCCGCCGGGCTTTCTTTGTCAAAGAACAATAAAGGCTTTGTCGGCCTGTAAAAACACATCGTTTCCGATATGCTTTTACGGAACGACAAATAGCCCATAACGGGAAGCATGGAAAGGGGACATGCTTCCCGTATGGACTAAAAGATTATCCTACATGAAAAGCAAGGGTGC
>QFCH01001604.1_pt1 | contig 83297 bp, 80 predicted proteins | sample 5346071 | NCBI WGS metagenome assembly QFCH01 (sample SAMN09062255, study PRJNA434731) | Human gut metagenome, whole genome shotgun sequencing project. | isolation source: stool timepoint B chromium assembly | host: Homo sapiens | collected 2015
ACAAAAAAAGAAAGGAAGTATGTTGTTTTTGCTTCTAATAACATCATACAAGAAAGATATGAAATATGTTTTTGTTAGAAAAAGAGAAACGTATTTTAAAAGCCATTTTTTTATTGAGATAATTGGAAAAATATGCGAGTTGTATTTACGAGATTGGCTGGGATTATTTGCTAATTTTAAAGTTGATATGGAGAAGTTGTGTGTATATTTTCCTGAAATAGAGAATTTATATACAGCAGGTGAGCTGTTCGAGGCTATTAGGAAAGCGGTAGAAGAGGTGTGTATTCGAAATAATATTCAGCGGTCTTTTAGAAGTAAAGGTTCAATCGATTATTTAATTAACACTAAAGCAGGGAATGATATAGATACATATGATAATAAAAATGAATTTGAAATTGAAATGTTGTATGGTCGAACAGATAGGAGTAAAATAGAGGAAGCCAGACAAGTATTGTATAATAATCAAGAGAAACTTGTTATAGAAGATGATGAAGATGAATTGAAGAATATCAAAATAGAGAACGAAAGCAGTGATAATTCGGATATTCAAATTGGCATACTAAAATTATTAATTGATTCTAGTGCAGGATTTGAGGCAGCAAAGCGATTTGCGGAAAGTAAGGGAACGAATATTGTTCTTGAAATTGAAAAAATAAATGAAAAAGCATTAGATGAAATTGGGGATATGTTGATTGATACTGATGGTGTTGATTATTATATTTATGATGAGTATAAAGATTATATTAAGAAGTTGTAGGTGTTATTATGAAAGTACCAAAGAGAATAGAAAATATTATTATGAATGCATTACAAGGGGGTGTTGTACCAAGAACTGGATTAGGTTATATTGCAGTAGGACGAGAACAGGAAATCACTACATTACTTAAAGATGTTGAAATAGTAGAAAATGGTGGGGCTACATTTAGATTTGTATCGGGAACCTACGGCAGTGGCAAGACATTTCTTTTGCAGACTATTAAGGAATATGCCATGGCAAAGGGAATGATTGTCGCAGATGCTGATTTATCACCAAATAGGAGTTTAATAGGATCAAGTAATCGAAAAAAAGGATTGGCTACATATAGGGAGTTGATGTGTAATTTATCTATAAAGACCTCACCTACAGGAAGTGCATTAGGGAAAATATTAGATTTATGGCTTAATATGATATGGATTGATGTAGCGAAAAATATTGGACAAGGCGGGATACAGGGAAATGCATTAGAAGAAATGGTTACTAATAAAATATATGAGACTATTTTAGATATGCAAGAAATGGTTCATGGATATGATTTTGCGAATATTCTTGTTATGTATTGGAAAGCATCTAGAGTTAATGATGCAGAGATAAAAGCAAAGACATTACGTTGGCTTCGGGGCGAATATAATACTAAAACGGAAGCAAAACAAGATTTAGGTGTTTCAAATATAATAAATGATGATGATTGGTATGAATATATAAAACTGTTTTCAAATTTTTTTGTAAAAATAGGATATAAGGGATTTATAGTTATTATTGATGAATTAATAAATATTTATAAATGTAAATCACCTGTAGCAAGAAATAATAACTATGAAAAAATTTTGGCTATGTATAATGATACGATGCAAGGAAAGGCAAGATATTTAGGGATTATTATGGGTGGAACACCACAGTCAATTGAAGATGTTAATAGAGGAGTATTTAGTTATGAGGCGTTAAAATCACGTTTGGAATCAGGTAAATATGGCACGAATAAGATGATAAATCTTATGACTCCGATAATCCGAATTATGCCATTAACAAAAGAGGAAATTATTGTTCTTCTTGAAAAACTGGCAGAAATCCACGCAGATTTATATGATTATGAGTTAAAAATAACCATAGAAGATATTATTGACTTTATTGAGGAAGCGATTCAGGGCGAAAAGAATGTGACGCCGCGCTCAATTATTAGAGATTTTATTGAAGTGTTAAATTTATTTTATCAAAATTACAACTTAAGTATTAAGGATATTATGAATGCTTTTAAATATTCAGATGACGTAGAAGATGTTCAAGAAATAGAGGAATAAAGAAAATAGGAAAACTTCAGAGTACAAATTAGGCTGGTTTACAAAATCAAAGAAATAATAATCAAGGGAACTAAAACAATGCATATGAATCAAAATCACAAAACTATTTATAGAATCATCACAGCCATCCTTCTCATTCTCTGGGTTGCCTTCATTTTCAGCAATTCCATGGATAATGCAAATGCATCCACGTTAAAGAGTGGAACGGTATTGGCATTGCTTAGACGTGTTCTTGGCAGTGAGGGAGCGGCCCTTACAGAGTTTATCGTCCGCAAGACAGCCCATTTCACGGAGTTTGCCATTGAAGGTGTGCTGCTGTTTTTGGTGGTGAAGGGTTATACCACGCGGCCGCTGCGGTTTCTCGGGTGGCCCCTGCTGGCCGGTCTGATGACAGCTCTTACAGATGAGACAATCCAGCTTTTTTCACCGGGACGATCTTCTCAGGTGACAGATGTATGGATTGATTTTGCCGGAGTGGTGACGGGAACTTTACTGGCCTTTCTGGTGCAGGATATTGTCCGCCGATGCAAAAAATCGTGAGATTTGCACGGCGGGCTTTTTTTGCCGCCGTTTTTATGTTAAAATGAGCGGTAGTAAATCTGTCGGGATAAGACTGACGGGAAGATGAATGTAAGTGAATGGTATAGTTATTTCGAAAACGATGTACTAGATACAGGCAATCAAAAGGACTTAAAACTTAATAATAAAGGAGAACATAAAATATGAACGTGACGATTTATACAGATGGTGCAGCCAGAGGCAACCCGGGACCCGGTGGATACGGGGCTGTTCTTGAATATATTGATCCAAAGAATCAGCTACATGTGAAGGAGTTATCGGCGGGATACCGCAGAACGACCAATAACCGGATGGAGCTTCTTGGCGTGATCACAGCCCTGGAGGCATTGAACCGCCCGTGCAATGTGACCCTTTACTCGGATTCCAAGTATGTGGTGGATGCTTTTAACCAGCACTGGGTAGATGGCTGGGTGAGAAAGGGATGGAAGCGGGGCAAAAATGAGCCGGTAAAGAACGTGGATCTCTGGAAGCGGCTTCTTCAGGCAAAGGCACCCCATGCAGTAAAATTTGTCTGGGTGAAAGGCCATGCAGGTCATCCGCAGAATGAACGCTGTGATGAACTGGCGACTTATGCAGCAGACAACGGTCCGCTTTTGGAGGATACAGGTGCCGAGTTGTAGGCGGCCGGATTAGGATATTTTCGGAAAATTTTTTTGATAAAAGAAAATGATAAAAGCAAAGTGGCTAATAGGAGTCAAAAGAATTAGAGATTACAATAGCAGATGAGTAAAATGATAAGATAGAAAGTGAACTGGAGGAATACAATGATACAATTTCCGGAGAAGTTTCAGGAAAGAATGCAGCAGATGCTTGGTGATGAAGAATATGCGGAATTTTTGAAGAGCTATGATCTGCCTTTCCATAACGGATTAAGAATTAATACATGGAAAACAAAACCCCAGGAACTGCTTCAGCGGATGGGTGTGGATTTGAAGCAGGTACCTTGGAATGAGACAGGATTTTATCTTGAGAATAAGAAGCAGTTTTCAAAACATCCTTATTATCAGGGAGGTCTTTATTATATTCAGGAGGCCAGCGCCATGCTGCCGGCAAAGCTAGTGAATGCACAGCCTGGGGAGAAGATTCTGGATATGTGTGCGGCACCGGGAGGCAAGAGTACGGCCATCGGTGCAGCCTTAAAGGGTGAGGGCCTACTGATATCCAACGATATCAGCAAATCCAGAGCCAAGGCACTTCTGCGCAATCTGGAGGGCTTTGGCATTATCAACAGTATTGTTGTCAGTGAGTATCCGGAGAAATTATCCAGATATTTCCCGGAATTCTTTGATAAAGTGTTGATTGATGCACCGTGTTCCGGCGAAGGCATGTTCCACAAAGAACCTTCCATGACTGAGAGCTGGCTGAGAATGGGACCGGAAGAATACCATAAGCTTCAGATGGAGATTCTGACCTATGGTGCCAAAATGGTCCGTCCGGGTGGCAAATTAATATATTCTACATGTACTTTTTCACCGGAAGAGGATGAGGGAAGCATTGCGTGGTTTTTGCAGGAACATCCGGATTTCCATCTGGTGGAAGTAGACGATGATAAGGATTTATGCGGCTGTCATTGTATTGATCATGGTCATCCGGAATGGGCAGACGGCAATCCTGAACTTACAAAGACAAGGCGTCTCTGGCCGCATCATCTGGAGGGTGAAGGGCATTTTGCGGCTGTACTTTGCCGTGACGCGGACAGCGAGCCGATGGGCGGCAAAGTGACTTTGGCATCCGTTCCAAAACTGCCGGCAGAGATGGAGAGCTTTTTCCAGTTCCTGGACACAGAGGGTATCCATTATCCTTTTGATAAGAAACGTCTGCTTGTGCAGAACGGTTATGTGCAGTATATTCCGGAGGGAATGCCGGAGCTGAAGAGGCTGCATATTATGCGAAGCGGATGGTTTTTAGGAGAACTCAAGAAGAAGCGTTTTGAACCAAGCGGTGCCTTTGCCAGGGGCCTGACACCGGATGTCTGCGACAAAGTGATCGCTTATCCGGGAGACAGCGAAGAAGTGGTGCGCTATTTGAAATGCGAGACACTGCAGGTGGATCCGAATCTGAAGAACGGCTGGTATCTGATCTGCGTGGATGAATTTGCCCTGGGCTGGGGTAAAGTTTCCAATGGTACGTTGAAGAACAAATACCCATCTGGCTGGCGTCTTGTTTAAGATGTACTTATGCGGAAAGTTTTAAATTAGATAAGCAGCCCGGAAGTTTTTATGAAGCTGGGTCCCGCATCGGAAGAGCAGATTAGGAGATATATATGAAGACGAGTTTCAGATTGGACAAGTACCTGGCGGATATGTCTGTGGGGACCCGCAGTGAAGTGAAGAATCTGATCAAAAAAGGACTGGTGACGGTGAATGGCGAAGTCATCAGAAAGCCTGAATATAAAGTAGACATTGAAAAGGATGATCTGGTATGCCGGGGAGAGCCTGTTGTTTATCAGACGCTGGTTTATTATATGCTTAACAAGCCGGCGGGGGTTATTTCAGCCACCAATGATCCAAAGCAGCAGACAGTGCTGGATCTGATCACGGATAAGTCCAGAAAGGATTTGTTCCCGGTGGGGCGTCTGGATAAGGATACCGAAGGCCTCTTATTGATCACCAATGACGGAGATCTGGCCCATCAGCTTTTGTCACCTAAAAAGCATGTGGATAAGGTTTACCGTGCGAGGATTGAAGGGCAGGTAACAGCGGAAGATGCAGCGTTATTTGCCAAAGGGCTGGAGATCGATGATGAAGACGGTGCCTGGAGGGCGATGCCTGCCAAATTGAATATTTTATCTTCCGGGCCTGAATCGGAGGTTGAGATTACCATTCGTGAAGGCAAATTTCATCAGATTAAGAGGATGTTCGAGGCCGTAGACAAGAAAGTGGTCTATTTGAAGCGACTGTCCATGGGAAGTCTGAGACTGGATGAGTCATTGGCTCTGGGTGAATATCGTGAGCTGACAGAAGATGAAGTGCAGGCATTAAAAGAATCGAAAGGACATACGAATGATGAAGAATGATATAGAGAGACTCCTGGAGGGAAAAGAAGCCGTTATTTTTGATGTGGACGGTACATTGATTGATTCCATGGGGGTCTGGGAAGAAGTGGACAGAATTTATCTGACAAGACACGGCAAACCGATGTCAGAGGATTTGCAGCGCAAACTGGCGGGGCTTAGTATTTTGCAGGCTGCTGATTATTTCAGAAATGTGATCGGCATTGATGATCCGCCTGAAAAAATGCTGGCGGAATGGAATGAACTGGCTTTTGAGCAGTACAGACATGAAATACAGATGAAGCCGGGAGCCGCAAAGTGGTTGTTACTCATTGAAGAGAAAGAACTGCCCATGGCAGTTGCAACCAGCAATACAAGGAAGCTTGCCATGACAGCCCTGCATGCCCAGGATATTGAGCATTATTTTAGAGTGATCATGACAGGTGAAGATGTGGTAAAAGGCAAGCCGGATCCTTTTGTTTATCAGGAGGCAGCCAGACGTCTTGGTGTGAATTCAAAGAATTGTCTTGTATTTGAGGATATTCCGGAGGGCATTCAGGCCGGACTTTCTGCAGGCATGACGGTATGCGCTGTACAGGATGATTTTTCTGATTATCAGATAGAGGAAAAGAAGAAGCTGGCCCATTATTATATCAATTCCTTTGAGGATATTTTTAATAATAAAGTAGAGGTTCTGGCATGATGAGAGATTTTCTTCCAATCAGCCGGGATGACATGAAAAAGCGCGGCTGGGATGAACTGGATTTCGTCTACGTCATTGGCGATGCCTATGTGGACCATCCTTCTTTCGGGCCAGCTATTATCAGCCGTGTGCTGGAGGCCCATGGCTATAAAGTGGGTATTATTTCACAGCCGGACTGGAAAAATGACCAGTCAGTGATGGCACTTGGTGTGCCGAGACTGGGATTTCTTGTTAGTGCCGGCAATATGGATTCCATGGTGAATCATTATACGGTTTCAAAGAAAAGGCGTCATCAGGACGCCTTTACGCCGGGGGGCGTTTACGGCAAAAGACCGGACTATGCGGCGGTTGTCTATGGTAATATGATCCGTCGTGCATGCCCGGAGAAACCGATTATTGTGGGCGGTATTGAAGCCAGCCTTCGAAGACTGGGGCACTATGACTACTGGTCCAACAAAATCCGAAGATCCCTGCTTATTGAGTCATCAGCAGATTTATTGTTGTATGGTATGGGTGAACGTTCAATCGTTGAAGTGGCCGATGCACTGGATGGAGGCATTGAAGCCTCGGATATCACATGGATTGCCGGTTCTGTTTTCAAGAGTAAAACAGCAGAAGATTTTGGTGAAGAAGCTATTATGCTGCCGACATTTGATGAGATTGCATCAGATAAACGCAAATATGCCGAAAGCTTTTATATCCAGTATCAGAATACAGACCCATTTTCCGGCAAGCGAATGATTGAAAAGTACGGAGCACGTATGTACGTGATCCAGAATCCGCCGGCCAAACCTTTAAGCGAGCAGGAAATGGACGATGTCTATGACCTGCCTTATGTGAGAGATTATCATCCGTCTTATAAAGCCCTCGGCGGCGTGCCGGCTATTGAGGAAATTAAATTCAGTCTGGTGAGCAATCGGGGCTGCTTCGGCGGATGCAGTTTCTGTGCCCTAACCTTCCATCAGGGAAGGATCATACAGACCAGAAGTCATGAATCCATTGTAAAAGAAGCAGCAGCTTTGACGAAACGCAAAGATTTTAAGGGCTATATCCACGATGTGGGCGGACCAACGGCCAATTTCAGGCATCCTGCCTGTAAACATCAGTTAAAACGCGGCGCCTGTCCGAATAAGCAGTGCCTGTTCCCGAAACCGTGTTCCCAGTTGCAGGCAGATCACAAGGATTATGTGACACTTCTGCGCAAGCTCCGGGCATTGCCGGGAATTAAGAAGGTTTTTATCCGCTCCGGTATTCGTTTTGATTATCTGCTGGCAGATAAGGACAAAACATTCCTGAAAGAATTGTGTCAGTATCATATCAGCGGTCAGCTGAAAGTGGCGCCGGAACATGTCAGTAACGCGGTGCTTGACAAGATGGGCAAACCGCATCATGAAGTATATGTGGATTTTACAAAACAGTATAAGAAGATGAATGAGCGTCTTGGTATGGATCAGTATCTGGTGCCGTATCTTATGTCTTCTCATCCGGGATCTGAATTGAAGGATGCCGTCACTCTGGCTGAATATATTCGGGATCTTGGGTATATGCCGGAACAGGTGCAGGACTTCTATCCGACACCGTCCACTTTATCGACCTGTATGTACTATACAGGGCTTGATCCACGGACCATGACACCGGTTTACGTGCCGAAGGATCCTCATGAGAAAGATATGCAGCGAGCCCTGATCCAGTATCGGGATCCGAAGAATTATCAGTTAGTAAAAGAGGCGCTGATCAAGGCGGGAAGAGAAGATTTAATCGGTTTTGACAGTCGTTGTCTGATACCGCCTAGACCGATGCAGCACGGATACGGCAAAGCACCGGCAAAGAACCGCAATGTAAGAACAAACAATGCAAAGAACAATAGCTCACGAAATGGCAAGTTCAGCAGCAGGAACAATAGCAGGAACAATAGCAGGAAGCGCACAACTGAAAATATATCAAGAAACACATCTACTAATAGAAAGAAGGGGTCACAGAGTGAAAAAGCTCATCGTCGGCACGAATGAAAGCGGCCAGCGACTGGATAAATATCTGGGGAAAACCCTCAGTGAAGCACCGAAAAGTTTTATTTACAAGATGCTTCGAAAGAAAAACATTACATTAAATGACAAAAAGGCAGACGGCAGCGAAAAGTTGAATGTTGGGGATACAGTCACATTCTGGCTGTCTGATGAAACTTTTGATAAATTTAAAGGTGTCGTAGAGAATATGTCGGCAAAACGATTGCCGAAACCAGAGATTATTTATGAAGATAATCAGATTATTATTATGAACAAGGCACCGGGGGTGCTGTCCCAGAAAGCGGCACCGGAGGATGTGTCCATCAATGAAATGATGATCGGGTGGCTCTTGGAGAGCGGACAGCTCACGAAAGAGATGCTTCAGACCTTTCACCCGTCGGTCTGTAATCGACTGGACCGCAACACAAGCGGACTAATCACCGGCGGCAAGACACTGGCAGCTTTGCAGTTCCTGTCAGAGGGCTTTCGTGATCGTACCATTCACAAATACTATTTCTGTATTGTCGCAGGGAAAGTTACTGAGAAGGTCAGACTTCATGGATATCTGCACAAAGATGAGGCTTCCAATCAGGTAACCATCACAAAAGAAGCCAGACATCAGGCGGATTATATTGAAACGGAATATGAACCCCTGGCAGAGGGAAAAAACTGCACACTGTTGAAGGTTTTTCTGATTACAGGCCGGACTCATCAGATCCGCGCCCATCTGGCAAGCGTTGGACATCCGATCATTGGTGATTATAAATATGGCAGCCCGGAGATGAATATGGCTTTTAAAAAGGAATACGGTATCAAACGTCAGCTGCTGCATGCGGCTATCCTTAAAATGCCGGAATGTCAGCCACCTTTTGATAATTTGTCCGGGAAAATATTTACCGCACCGCTTCCTAAGGATTTTGTCCGGGTGATGATGGGAGAGGGAATCTGCTTTAAGAAGGAGTGGATGTCCTGATGGCAACCTGGAATTCCAGAGGACTTCGAGGTTCTCTCCTTGAAGAGCTGATCAACCGAACCAATGAAAAATACAGGGAACAGCATCTGGCATTGATCCAGAAGATTCCGACGCCGATCACGCCGGTGAGAATGGATCAGGAAACAAGAAGGATTACCCTGGCCTATTTTGAACATCGTAGTACGGTGGATTATATCGGTGCAGTACAAGGTATTCCGGTCTGCTTTGATGCCAAGGAATGCCGGACCTCCAATTTCCCGATACAGAATATCCATGAGCATCAGGTGGTGTTTATGCGGGATTTCGAAGCTCAGGGCGGTGTGGCTTTTCTGATTTTATACTTTACGTCAGCAGACAGATATTTTTATCTGCCTTATGAACAGCTGGCTGTCTTCTGGAACCGGTCAAAAACCGGTCATGCCAAGCATTTTAAAATAGAAGAACTGGATACGCAATATGAACTGACTTGTAATGGATGTTATATTCATTATCTGGAGGCCATTCAGAAAGATCTTGATACACGTGAGTTCTAAATTTTGGGGGGAGAGAAAATGACCCTGAATTTGGACAGGCCAAATGACATCACTTGACAATTTTGGAAAGGTATATTATAATTAATTTCACGTATTATCAAATTAGCAGACTAAAGCGTTTGCGGTAAAGGAGCCTATTATGGATAGTTTATTACATACTCCGGAAGGTGTCAGAGACATTTATAATGAAGAATGCAGCAGGAAGAATGCATTGTCAGCCAAACTTGACAGAATTCTGAAGCTGTATGGTTATAAGGATATACAGACACCGACATTTGAGTTTTTCGATATTTTCAACAGAGAAAGAGGATCTGTGCCGTCACGCAATATGTACAAGTTCATAGACAGAGACGGTTCTACACTGGTTCTGAGACCGGATATCACACCGTCTATTGCGAGAGCTGTGGCCAAGTATTTTAAGGAAGAGACGATCCCTCTTCGTTTTTCCTACTGCGGCAATACATTCATCAACAATTCAAGCCTGCAGGGCAAGATGAAGGAGACGACCCAGTTGGGCGCCGAGCTGATCGGAGATCGTGACATTGAAGGGGATACAGAAGTGGTAGCCCTGGCTATTCATCTGCTGCTTGAATCAGGTCTGACGGATTTCCAGCTGGATATCGGCCATGTAGGGCTTTTTAAGGCGTTGGTGGCAGAAGCCGGGATGGATGAAGAGAAAGTCAGTCAGCTGAGGGTACTGATCGAGAGCAAGAACTATTTTGGTGTGGAAGCCTTAGTTGACAAATTGACGTTGTCTGATGAGACTGCAAAGCTTCTTTTGAAACTGCCGGAACTTTTCGGTTCAGGAGATATTATCGCTGAAGCTCGAAGCATGACGTGCAATGCTGAGGCACTCAAAGCGTTGGATGAGATTGAAAAACTGTGTCAGCTGATTGCGGAATATGGTTTTGAAAAATACATTACTATTGATTTAGGCATGTTGACAGAGTATGATTATTATACAGGGATGATTTTCAGGGGTTATACATATGGAACCGGTGATGCGGTTGTCAAGGGTGGACGTTATGACCATCTGATCGGTCAGTTTGGCAAGGATGCAGCCAGTGTGGGTTTTGCCGTCGTGCTGGATGAGCTGATGCTGGCACTTTCCAGACAGAAGATTGATATTCCGACAAATGAAGAAGCAGCGATGGTGCTTTATGAACCGGAGTATCGCAGTGCAGCCATCCGCATAGCCAATGCACTGAGAAATATTAATCAGACAGTCAGTATGATGAAGAAGGAGACAGATAAGTCTCTGGATGATTATAAGGCCTACAGCAGACGCTATCATATTGATCATATTTTATATGTTGACCAGGATAAGGAACTGACAAAAATAGACATATCTGATGATTCGGTCCGGAAGATGCCGGTTTCTGAATTTTAGAGACAGAGGAAATGGAGGAAGATATAAGATGAAGTATTTGACATTTGCTCTGGCTAAAGGCCGTCTGGCAAAGAAATCGCTGGCATTATTTGAGCAGATCGGGATTTCAATGGATGAGATGAAGGATCCTGATACAAGAAAACTGATTTTTGTAAATGAAGATTTGAAGATCAAGATGTTCCTTGCCAAGGCATCGGATGTACCGACTTATGTGGAATATGGTGCAGCAGATATTGGTGTGGTGGGCAAAGATACATTGTTGGAAGAAGGACGCCGTTTGTACGAGGTGCTGGATCTGGGATTCGGTAAGTGCAGAATGTGTGTCTGTGGTCCTAAGTCAGCGGCCGAGTATCTTCAACATCAGGAGCTGATCCGTGTGGCGTCCAAGTACCCGAATATTGCAAAGGATTACTTTTACAACAAGAAGCATCAGACCGTAGAGATCATCAAACTCCACGGCTCTGTGGAACTGGCACCGATTGTTGGGCTGTCTGAAGTGATTGTGGATATTGTGGAGACAGGAACAACCTTGAAGGAGAACGGACTGGAAGTGCTTGAGGAAATCTGCCCGCTTTCAGCAAGAGTTGTTGTGAATCAGGTCAGTATGAAGATGGAGAATGAGCGGATTATGAAGCTCATCAGAGATATTAAAACGGTCATCTAAGAACGGATTGAGAGCCGAATAGAGGAAGATTGTATGGAGCAAGCATCAGTGGGAGGCATAGAACAATGAAGATTACAAAAGTGACAGAAGATGCAGTGGCAACATTGCTGGATGATTTATTAAAGCGAAGCCCGAATAACTATACAGGTTATGCAGATAAGGTACAGGCAATTATTGATGATGTGAGAGAACGCGGAGACGAAGCACTTTTTGAGATGACGAAGCGGTTTGATGGTGCCGATTTAAACGCCGACAATATCCGTGTGACACAGGCAGAGATTGACGAGGCATATACCCTTGTGGATGCATCATTGATTGAAGTTATCCGCAAAGCCATGACCAATATCCGTGTTTACCATGAGAAGCAGCGTCAGTACGGATGGTTTGATACGACACCGGATGGAACGATTCTCGGACAGAAGGTGACACCACTTCAGAGTACAGGTGTTTATGTTCCGGGAGGCAAGGCTGCTTATCCGTCTTCTGTTCTGATGAATGTGATTCCTGCCAAGGTAGCAGGTGTTGAGAAGATTGTCATGGTGACACCCCCGGGCAAAGACGGCAAAGTGAATCCGGGTACTTTGGTGGCAGCCAATGAAGCCGGCGCTGATGAGATTTACAAAGTGGGCGGTGCACAGGCGATTGCAGCACTGGCTTTTGGTACAGCTTCTGTTCCTAAGGTAGACAAGATCGTGGGACCGGGCAATATTTACGTGGCGCTGGCCAAGAAAGCTGTTTACGGCTATGTCAGCATTGATTCTATTGCGGGACCAAGCGAGATCCTTGTGATCGCTGATGAGACGGCTAATCCAAGATATGTGGCTGCAGATCTTTTGTCACAGGCTGAGCATGATGAACTGGCCTCAGCTATCCTTGTGACAACCAGTGAGAAGCTGGCAGGGAAAGTGCAGAAAGAGATTGAAGACTTTACACAGGTGCTTTCCAGAAAAGCCATTATTGAGAAGTCTCTGGAGAATTACGGCCATATCCTGATTGCCTCATCCATTGATGAAGCAGTGGAGATTGCTAATGCTATTGCATCAGAGCATCTGGAAATTGTCACAGCCAATCCTTTCGAAGTCATGACAAAGATCCGCAACGCAGGTGCGATTTTTATCGGTGAGAACAGTTCCGAACCTTTAGGTGATTATTTTGCAGGACCGAACCACATCCTGCCGACAAACGGCACAGCCAAATTCTTCTCACCTCTGAGTGTGGATGATTTTGTGAAGAAATCCAGCATCATTTACTATTCAAGAGAAGCACTTGCAGCAAAGAAAGACGATATCATTCAGTTTGCCAAGGCTGAATCACTGACAGCTCATGCTAATTCCATAGCTGTACGTTTTGAGGATAAATAGATGGATAGAACAGCATCAATTTCAAGAACAACATCTGAAACAGATATAGCAGTGACATTGAATCTGGACGGCTCCGGCCGTTCAGATATTGATACAGGCATCGGTTTTTTTGACCATATGCTTCGAAGCTTTGCAAAACACGGTTTTTTTGACCTGACCGTTCAGGTGAAGGGTGATCTGGAAGTGGATTGCCATCACACCATTGAGGACACAGGGATTGTGCTTGGCGAGGCCATCAAGAAAGCAGTGGGGGACAAGAAAGGCATCAGAAGATATGGATCATTTGCCTTGCCGATGGACGAGACACTTGTTTTAACCGCTCTGGATTTGTCCGGACGCCCTTATCTGTGTTTTGATGCCGACTTTACTGTTGATAGGGTCGGAGAATTTGACACGGAGATGGTTAGAGAATTTTTCTATGCGATTTCTTACAGCTGCGGTATGAATCTTCATATCCGTCAGCTGGCAGGACAGAACAATCACCACATCATTGAGGCTATCTTCAAATCCTTTGCAAAAGCATTGGACGAAGCCACAGGCTATGATCCGAGAATAAAAGATGTTTTGTCCACAAAAGGTACATTATAGCAGGTGAGGATTGTCTCATTTGCTTCGTGCTGCACATAACAATGTGCAGCACGTTTATAAAAGAGAGGAGTGTGGCAGTGCGTATATATCCGGCAATTCATATTTCAGACGGCAGATGTATCAATGAGCTGCCTGACGGGATAACAAGGGGGCACGTATGGACGCCCCAACCGTTGGAAATGGCCAGAAGGTGGCAGGATCAGGGGGCAGAATGCCTCCATGTTGTTGATCTGGACGGTGCGGACTCCGGTACTTCCGTGAATGGGACAGTGATCCGCGAGATCCTGGAGAATGTCCATATTCCTGTGCAGGTCGGCGGCGGTATCCGTTCTATCAAAGATATAGATCAGTATATGAATATAGGAGTACATCGTGTTGTCATCGGAACTCAGGCAATTGAGAATCCGGTTTTGATAAGGGAAGCCGTCCATTTATTCGGTAGCGATAAAATTCTGGTATCCATTGATGCGAAGGATGGGCTGATTGCCACTGAAGGACGAAAGAAATTCAGCCATTATAATGCAATGGCGGTGGCTTCCAATATGAAGGCCATGGGAATAGAATCCGTTATTTATACGGATATTCTCAGAAGAGGACTTTATAATGGTGCCGGTATCATGCAGGCACGGGAGATTGCAGAAAAGCTGCATATGCAGGTGATCTACAGCGGCGGAATTGTTACCCTTAAAGACATCGAGGCATTTACGGATATGCCGATGGAAGGGGTTATTATCGGAAGAGCGCTGTATGAATCACGATTAAAATTGTCTGAAGCAATCGAAGTGTGCAGGGGGCATGAATGTTCAATTTGAGTCGAGGAGAATAGATTATGGAAGTTAAGAGTATATATCCGATTATCAATTTCAGTGATGAGGATGAGATTGCTGTTCAGTATGAACGTCTCGGTGCAGACGGTGTGATTATCATCAGTCCGGATTTTTCTGATGAGGCAATGCTGATCAAGAAAATCAGGAATATCTGTGAAAAGTCGGACTGCCGGTTATATATCTGGCAGCCATACCGAAGGCTTGAGGATATTAAGAAAGTGCTTTATGCAGGGGCAGCAGGTGCCTGGATCGAGGCAACAGAGCAGACACTGATCAGAGAAGCAGCAGATCGTTTTGGCGCTGACAGAGTGGGAATGGTGATCAGTGAACCGAAGCTGGCAGCGGATGAATTCAAGCTGGCGAAGGAACTGAATCTGTCCAATATTTTTGTGACAGGTACCATTGAGAAGCTGCCGGAGACAGTAGGCGATCAGAAAGTGATCGCAACCTGCAGGTATGAGAACAAGGAAGGCCAGAAGCAACTGCTGGCAGATACCAATGTCAGTGCCATTGCATTGATTTATGAGAATGGGACAGCAGCACTGCCAAATATTCATGCCATGAAGGCAGAGCTTGAGACAGACAGTGTGAAATTTAATCTTTTCAGAAGCAGTCTGCCATTTTCAGCATTCAAGTTAAATGACGACGGCCTGATCCCCGTGATCGTACAGGATTTCAGAACAGCTGAGATCCTTATGCTGGCCTATATGAATGAGAAAGCCTATGAGCAGACACTGCGTGAAGGCATGATGACTTACTGGAGCCGCAGTCGTCAGGAGCTATGGCGCAAAGGTGATACAAGCGGTCATTATCAGTATGTGAAATCATTGGACATTGACTGTGATCGGGACACGATTCTTGCCAAGGTTGAGCAGATCGGTGCTGCCTGCCATACAGGTCATCGCAGCTGCTTCTATACTAATCTTGCCAGCAAGGCTTATGACGGACGTAATCCGATGACGGTTTTTGATGATGTTATGGCAACGATTCTTGAGCGTAAGGAAAATCCAAAAGATGGTTCTTATACGAATTACCTTTTTGATCAGGGTATTGACAAGATTCTCAAGAAAGTCGGAGAAGAGGCGGCGGAGATTATCATTGCAGCCAAGAATCCGGATTCCGATGAAGTGAAATATGAAATTTGTGATTTTCTGTATCATATGATGGTTTTAATGGCTGAAAGAGAAGTTTCCTGGAAAGATATCACAAAAGAACTGGCGGAACGTCATTAAGTGTGCTATAATCTTTTTATGTATTGAATTTAGAACACAGGAGGCGGATAATTATGCTTACAGCATTTGCAACATATCTTGGCAAATTCATATTCTTTATTGCAGTCGCAGCAGCCGGCTTTACAGCAGGTAAGAAGTTTAAAGCATCAAAAAAGGTGAAAAATAGCGCGGCAGCAGAATAATCAAATTGACAAAGGCGGTATTTGATTTTATAATAAGAAACTGGTAGGCTTTGCTTACCAGTTTTCTTGTGTTGTAGCTATTTAAGCATGACTTAAATCAGAATCTGCAGCACAGAAAGCAGAATTCATACTGCAGTGGATTTTCATCCATTACAATGAAAAGAAAGAGCGGTCTCTTCAGGAGGATGCCGCTATAAACAGGAGGAATAAAGATATGGAAAGACCATATAGTCTTAACGAATTGAGGAAGATGTTTCTGGAGTTCTTTGAGAGCAAGGGCCATCTGGCTATGAAGAGCTTCTCTCTGATCCCTCATAATGATAACAGTTTGCTGCTGATCAATTCAGGTATGGCACCTTTGAAGCCATATTTCACAGGCGCAGAGATTCCTCCGCGTCGCCGTGTAACTACATGCCAGAAGTGTATCCGTACAGGTGATCTGGAGAACGTAGGTAAGACAGCAAGACATGGTACATTCTTTGAAATGCTGGGTAACTTCTCATTTGGTGATTACTTCAAGCATGAAGCCATTGCATGGTCATGGGAATTCCTGACACAGGTTGTCGGACTTGATCAGGATCGTCTGTATCCGTCTATCTATCAGGATGATGATGAAGCCTTTGATATCTGGAACAAAGAAATCGGTATTGCTCCGGAACGTATCTTCCGTTTCGGCAAGGAAGATAATTTCTGGGAACATGGTGCAGGTCCTTGCGGCCCATGTTCAGAAATCTACTATGACCGTGGTGAGAAGTATGGCTGCGGCAAACCGGGCTGTACAGTCGGCTGTGACTGTGACCGTTATATGGAAGTATGGAACAACGTATTTTCACAGTTTAACAATGACGGACATAATCATTATACAGATCTTATCCAGAAGAATATTGATACAGGTATGGGTCTTGAACGTCTGGCTGTTGTTGTTCAGGATGTGGATTCTATCTTTGATGTGGATACAATTCAGGCACTGCGCAACAAAGTCTGCGATCTGGCAGGTGTGAAGTATCTTGAGAAGCATGAAACAGATGTTTCTATCCGTATTATCACAGACCATATCCGTTCGGCAACGTTTATGATCTCTGATGGTATTATGCCATCCAATGAAGGCCGTGGCTATGTGCTTCGTCGTTTGATCAGACGTGCGGCAAGACATGGAAGACTTCTTGGTATTGAAGGCAAGTTCCTTGCAAAACTCAGCGAAACAGTCATTGAGACATCCAAAGACGGTTATCCTGAACTGGAGGAGAAGAAGGAATTTATCTTCAAGGTACTGACACAGGAGGAAGATAAATTCAACAAGACCATCGATCAGGGTCTCAGCATTCTGAATGAGATGGAAGAAAAGCTGTCAGCTGAAGGCAAGAAGGTGCTTGAGGGTGCAGATGCATTCAAACTTTATGATACTTATGGTTTCCCAATGGATCTGACAAAGGAGATCCTTGAGGAAAAGGGTTATGATATTGATGAAGAAGGCTTTGCAGCATGCATGCAGGAACAGCGTCAGAAAGCAAGAGATGCCCGTAAGGTATCCAATTACATGGGTAAGGATGCAACGGTTTATGATGAAATCGATCCTGCAGTGACAAGTGTTTTTGTTGGTTATGATAAGACAGAGTGTGAATCAACGATCACTGTTCTGACAACGGAGACAGAACTGACAGATGCCCTGACAGACGGTCAGACAGGTACGATCTTTACAGAAGAGACACCTTTCTATGCGACAAGCGGCGGTCAGATGGCAGATACAGGTGTGATCACAGGTCCGGAAGGTACATTTGAGGTTAAGGATGTTGTTAAGCTTTTGGGCGGCAAGATTGGCCATATCGGTGTTGTGACAAGCGGTATGTTCAAGAAAGGTGATGTTGTGAAGCTTGCCGTCAACAAAGAGCAGCGAAGCGACACAGCCAAGAACCATAGTGCAACTCATTTGCTGCAGAAGGCACTGAGAATTGTCCTCGGTTCCCATGTAGAGCAGGCAGGTTCCTTTAACAATCAGGATAAACTGCGTTTTGACTTTACACATTTCTCAGCACTGACACAGGAAGAACTGGACAGAGTTGAAGCTATCGTGAACGAAGAAATTGCCAAGGGTCTTCCTGTTCTGACAAAGGTTATGAACATTGAAGATGCCAAGAAGACAGGTGCTATGGCACTTTTTGGTGAGAAATACAGTGATGATGTCCGTGTTGTATCCATGGGTGACTTCTCCAAAGAGCTTTGCGGCGGTACACACACAGATAATACAGCTTCCATTGCTGCCTTCAAGATCATTTCCGAGACAGGTGTCGCAGCAGGTGTACGTCGTATTGAAGCCCTGACAGGCAACGGCGTATTTAAGTATTATAAGGAAGTTGAAAAGGAACTTCATGAAGCTGCCAAGGCTGCAAAATGTGATCCTGCTCAGCTTGTAAAACGTATTGAGGGCCTGCATGAAGAAATCAAGACATTAACAGCGGAGAATAATCAGCTGAAGAATAAGATGGCGAAGGATGCCATGGGCGATGTCATGAATCAGGTGAAGGATGTGAAGGGTGTTTCCTTCCTGCCGGTACATGTCAAAGATATTGATATGCAGGAACTGATGAACCTCGGCGATCAGCTGAAGGCTAAACTTGGTGACGGTGTTATTCTTCTGGCATCTGAAAACGGCGGCAAAGTAAGCCTTCTTGCTATGGCAACAGACGGCGCTATGAAGAAGGGCGCACATGCCGGCAATCTGATCAAAGCAGTGGCTAAGCTTGTCGGCGGCGGCGGCGGTGGCCGTCCGAATATGGCTCAGGCAGGCGGTAAGAATCCTGCAGGTATCGATCAGGCACTTGAGGCTGGTGCAGAAGAACTGGAAAAACAGCTTCACTAATTGCCTATGAAAGAAATTAAAAAATTACTTGTTGTTTTTGTGGCGGCGGTGTTTTTTATCGGACTTTTCGTTCTCTGTGACAAATACTCAGAGAACGTGAAGGCTGATTATGCATCACAGATCAATCCATCGATTGTGAATCAGGGCAGCAGCGGTACAGGAAACAATGATAAGGCATCAGGAGATGCTGGAAGTTTGTCGGTGGAACATATGGTTCAGAATATGGCGAATAAAGATTATTCTGCTTCCATTGACCTTGCAGCAGCAGGTGATATCCTTTGTCAGCAGTCGGTACTTGAGAAAGCTTATGACAGTGAGAACGAGAGTTTTGATTTCAGCAATGATTTTCAGTATGTAAAGGATCTGTTCCAGAAATCAGATTATGCTGTTGCCACATTGAAGACGACTCTGGCTGGACAGTACAATGGCCATTCAGATGAGTACTATGGCTATAGCACAGAAGACGGCCGTTATAACTCACCGGAAGTATTGGCGGATAATCTGAAGTCAGTGGGTATTTCCCTTGTGAATATTGCAACTAATCATGCACTGGACAGTGATGCAGAAGGATTGGTTTCTACCATTGGTTATCTTGATCAGGCGGGTCTGGCGCATGTGGGTGCCGCAGCGACTGCTGACGGCAGTACAGATTATACCCAGAACATTGACGGTGTGAATATCGGTTTTATTGGTTACACCAATTCAACCAATGATCTGGAATTGGCTTCGGATGCAGCCTGTGTGCTGAATACGCTGAATAATTATGATGAGCAGTCTGTGGAAATATTGTGCACACGGATTTCTGCAATGAAAGCGGAGACCGATCTGGTTGTTGTTATGCTGAATTTCGGCAGTGTGGAATCTGACAGTATTGAAGATGATCAGAAAGCACTGGCTGAGAAATTGTGTCAGGCCGGCGCAGATCTGATTTTGGGGACAGGTTCCAGAGTGATGAAGCCCGTCCAAAAAATATCGGTAACAGATGAAGCCGGTGGTTCAACAAGAAATTGTCTCGTCCTTTACGGAATGGGTGCACTGTTGTCAGGCGAAACCTATGCATCCAGTGAGAAAGATACAGATATCAGTGCTGTAGTTGATTTCAGTATTGTACGCAATAATTTTGGTGAGACATCTATCCAGAGTTTTACAGTGACACCGGTATACCTGAACTGGTATAATGACAAGATCCAACCGATACCTGTCTGTGAGGCAAAGGATACAGACAAATATGCGGAAATGCTGGATGATGATGACGTGGACAGAATCAATAGTGCCTATGATGGGATGATTACGCACCTGTTAGACGGCAGCGGACTGACAAGCACATATGAGAATTATGCTTACAATGTCAGCCTCCAATAAAACACAACTGAGATAAGACCCGCAGAAAGGTCTTGGATATAACAAAAAAGATGCAATAACAGAAGACAAAGATGTCTTTTGCTGTTGCATCTTTTTGTTATATGAAACAGCACCCGCTGATTTTCAAAAAGAGGAGACATCCAATAATAAATATGACAAACAATTAACATCATTGTATTTATTTACATTCAATTTATACCATTATAAATTTAAATTTTAAATTTAAGAATGGTAATATTGGGTATTTAAATGGAATATAATAACAAAAAAATTTTTATAATCTAAAAAATTTTGTTAAAACAAGTTGCAATTTGTTCAAAATATGATAAAATGTAAGTATAGTTTTTGACATATTATGAAAATTGACGAAATAACCATCAATAGAGCAACAGGAAAGTTGAGGATTAAGGATGTATAGTTTCTTCGTAAATGGATGTCAGGTTTCGACATCAAAAAAACAATCTCTTTTGCGCTTCCTGCGGGATGAAATGCACCTGACGTCTGTCAAGGACGGATGCAGTCAGGGGGCCTGCGGTGCATGTACAGTGCTTATTGACGGAGAGACCTGTAAGGCCTGTGTGGTGCAGACAGATCGACTGGAGGGACGATCGATCATCACTGTAGATGGTCTCAGTAAATGGGAAGCAGAGGTTTACACGTATGCTTACGGTGAGGCCGGAGCTGTTCAGTGCGGTTTCTGTATTCCGGGTATGGTCATGTGTACCAAGGGACTTCTGGACCGTAATCCGGATCCGACGGAAGAGGAGATTAAATATGCGCTTCGCAATAACTATTGCCGCTGTACCGGCTATGTGAAGATTATTGCGGCTGTAAAGCTGGCGGCAAAGATCATGCGTGCCGGTAAGATTCCGGCGGCAGGTGCGGATGACTGGCTGCTTGGTTCAAGGGTACACAGACTGGATGTGGAGGAGAAGGTACTGGGCTATGGCAAATATCCGGATGATTACTATCTGGATGGTATGTGTTATGGTACGGCGCTCAGAAGTAAGTACCCGAGAGCAAGAGTTTTGTCGATTGATACAACAGCGGCGAAGGCTCTGCCGGGGGTTATTGATGTTTTTACGGCAGCAGATATCCCAGGAGAGAATAAGATCGGCCATTTGAAGCATGATCAGTATACAATGATCCCGGTAGGCGGATTGACGCATTATCTGGGAGATGCCATTGCACTTGTGGCAGCAGAAGATATGGAGACGGCAGAGAAGGCAAAGAAGCTCATTAAGGTTGAATATGAAGTACTGCCGGCTGTACATAATATTCAGGAAGCGGCTGCGGAAGGTGCACCTCTTGTATTTGACGAGGAGACAACCAATGTTCAGGCCTATAAACATGTCAGCAGAGGCAATGCAGAAGAAGCCATCAGTAAGGCGGCGCATGTGATTTCTCATCATTTTGAGACACCATGGACGGAACATGCTTTTCTGGAACCGGAATGCGCAGTGGCTTATATCGATGATGACGGGGATGTCATGATCATTTCTACAGACCAGTCTGCTTATTGCACATTCCATGAAAGCAGTCTGATGCTTGGCACAGACAAGGTGAAGTGCCAGAATGCCCTTGTGGGCGGCGGTTTTGGAGGCAAGGAAGATATGACAGTTCAGCATCTTGCTGCATTGATTACTTATCTGACGAGACGTCCGGTCAAAGTCCGGCTGACAAGAGCAGAATCTCTGCTGATCCATCCGAAACGTCATCACTTTGAGATGGATTTTACCATGGGCTGTGATGAAGAAGGCCATATTATGGGAGTCAAGGCGAAAGTGGTTTCTGATACAGGTGCTTTTGCATCCCTTGGCGGGCCGGTACTGGAACGTGCCTGTACCCACGCAGCAGGTCCATACGCCTATGAGAATTTTGAGATCGAAGGAAGGGCTTATTATACCAATAATCCGCCGGCGGGCGCCTTCAGAGGCTTTGGTGTGACTCAGACGTGCTTTGCCACAGAGACACTGCTGAATATGATGGCAGATGAGATTGGTATTACACCTTGGGAGATCCGTTACCGCAATGCCATTCGTCCGGGAGGTGTTCTTCCGAATGGGCAGATCGTAGATGAATCCACAGGTCTTGTAGAGACACTGGAGGCTGTGAAGGAAGAATATGAAGCCGCACTGGCTGCAGGCAAACCGGTGGGTATCGCCTGTGCGATGAAGAATGCCGGTGTCGGTGTTGGTATTCCTGACTGGGGCCGTGTGAAGCTGATTGTTGAGGAGGATGCAAAGCTCCATATTTATTCCGGGGCCTCCTGTATTGGTCAGGGACTTGGAACAGTGCTTGTGCAGATGACTGTGACGAATACAGATCTTACGAGAGATGATATTGTTTATGAGCGAAGCAATACATGGATCGCACCGGATTCAGGAACGACATCCGGTTCAAGACAGACTATGATCACCGGTGAAGCCTGCAGGAGAGCCTGTGAGAAGCTGATGGAAGCAAAGGGCAGCGATAAGTCATTAAAGGATTTGATCGGTCAGGAATTCTATGGGGATTATCTTGCAAAGACGGATCCGCTGGGGGCAGATGTGCCGAATCCTGTTTCACATGTGGCCTATGGTTATGCTACGCAGGTTTGCATTCTTAATGAGAAGACAGGTAAGATCGACCGGATGATTGCAGCCCATGACGTGGGCAAGGCTGTCAATCCATTGTCCTGCGAAGGACAGATCGAGGGCGGCGTGGTGATGTCCATAGGTTATGCGGTGCGTGAGAAGTATCCGATTGATGAGAACTGCAAGCCTGTTGAGAAATACGGTTCCATTGGACTTTTCAGAGCACATGAGATACCGAAGATCGATGCCATTGTCATTGATAAACCGGGGTTAAATGTTGCCTGCGGTGCCATCGGTATCGGTGAGATCACGTCCATACCGACTGCGCCGGCCATCACAGATGCCTATTACCGTTATGATGGCAGCAGACGTTATGTTCTGCCGATTGACAATACCCCTTATGAGAGGAAGGAATAAATATGGCTGTTAAGAAAAAATTTCCTTATCGTTCGGCATTGGTGGCTTGTAATGGAGGATGTCATGTACAGGAAGGTCAGAGCTGCGAAAATGGCTGTATCGGCTGCGGCATCTGCGTGTCAGTCTGTCCGTTCCAGGCCATTGCCATCAATGAGAATGGTGTGGCAGAAGTAGATGAAGCAAAATGTGTTGCCTGCGGCAAATGCGTGCGTGAATGTCCGAAACAGGTGATCCATATCCATGAATGTGCCAATTATATTGTAGTTCGCTGTTCTAACAAGCAGAATGGCAAAGAAGCCAGACAGGTCTGTTCGGCCAGCTGTATCGGCTGCGGTATCTGTGAGAAGATATGTACGGCAGGTGCCGTCAAAGTGACGGATCACTGTGCGGTCATTGATGAATCTGTCTGTCTCAGCTGCGGTATGTGTGTGGTGAAATGTCCGCGTCATGTGCTGACAGATTTAAGAGGAATTATCTGTTAGAATCGCATAGTGGGCGGTCAAAGCACAGATAAAGCACATATGATGAGGTTCGTTGGGCAGTGCTAGCGCTGTCCACGAAAAAGGTTCATGAAAAAAGACGGATAGAGTGATAAAAAATAGTTGACGAATTAAAAATTTATGGTATAATGCTTTTAGTGCTATGAATATACCCACAGTTGTATCAGCACAATACACAACTGGAGGGAGGTAAGGTGTGAGCTATGTCGAATGTAATCGTTAAAGAAAACGAAACTTTAGATAGTGCTTTACGCAGATTTAAAAGAAACTGCGCTAAAGCCGGTATCCAGCAGGAAATTCGCAAAAGAGAGCATTACGAAAAACCAAGCGTAAGACGTAAGAAGAAATCAGAGGCAGCTAGAAAACGTAAGTATAAATAAGCTGTAGTTCTCGTATTGCAGTATGAAAGAATCAAAGGGTTGTTTCCGTTTAGGAAGCAACCCTTTTTTCGATACATGATTCTAATAGATTATGGTTAAAGAACCTTTAAAATAGAAGGAGCGTTATGGAAAGAGCATTTGTCATGTTGGCAGAACTTTTGCAGCAGGAGCAGTTTGAACTGCTTCTGCCGGAAGATGATGGGACGGAGAGCAGTGAAGATGGAGATATCCGTCTGGTCTATCTGATGAATGATGCGGTGGAAAGCTTTCTTGTTTTTAAAGAAGCGAAGATGACCGGCAAATATCTGAAAGATTATGAGGGAATGTTAGATGCCACGCTAAGCAGGGAGGAAGATACCTATATCCTGACTGTCTGGCAGGACGATCAGGCATTGACCATATTTTTTAAGCAGTTGGAACTGGAAGCCCATCTCTATGAATATGGTACGGTAGCCCATTTCTGGGTGCCTGGATATGAATATCTGCGTCTTTTGGAGTATCAGATTGCCATTTTGAGGGACAAATATGATTATCTTGGAGAAAATTACTGCACGGATATAGAGAAGCAGCTGGTCCATCTGGCGGACTTTCCGCCGCTGAATTATACCTGTTATCCTGCGGTGCCGGAGAAATATCTTGTACCGAGAGGAGATGGATGGAGACCGACAAAGGCGGCCATTGATGTAATGATTGAGCTGGCAAAGGAAGTAAAAGATAAAAGCCTGGTTGGCGCTTTGCGGTTTTATAGATTATTTCATCATCGATGGGTGACAAAAAGAATTGCAAAAATGCTGCATCAGGCAAAACACCAACAATTGGTTGCGTTAATTTCGAATAAAGTAATAAAAGGAACATGCGGATATCCAAGGCGCCATTTTGATAATCCTACAGATAATGAGCTGAAAGATCAGATGACAAAAGCAGAAAAGCTGCAGAAGAAATTGCGATTGAATGGTTTGAAGACTGAAATTTACAGAGAAGAGCCTTTTACGACAGCAAAAGACAGTCTGGAATTTCATGTTTATCTGATGATTGATGAAAAATGTGGGAAAAACAGGTATGTACGGATTGAGGAAGTAAAATAAATGTTACTTGGTCAGTCTTTTTGTCGCATATTGCGATTTTTAGAAGATGCAGATTTCCGGATGATGGCATACAGCCGCATCTTGAGGTTATTGTAGTTGCTTTGAAATATTAATTATGGTCATAATAGAGAACTTATGGAGAAGTGTCAGTCACTTCCTGATTATGTTGTTTTTGTGGATACTGTCAGAAGATATATCAACCAAGGTTATATAACCAGACGCGCTGTCGATATGGCGGTTGAAGAGTGTATTGCCAAAGATATTCTCAGAGAATTTTTGGTTCGCAACAAAACAGGAGTGATGAGAAAGCTGTTTGGTAAGGAAGATTGGGAACGTTATAAGCAACGGGAAATGAAAGTGTTGGCTGAAGAAACAGTGCGGCGGGTAGCTGGCAAAGAGAGCAGAGTCAATTGAGGAATTTCAGAGGGAGCAGAAGAACATTATATAGAAGTGGTATGTGAGAATAATAAGTCCCTTTAACCGGGTGATAATAAACTATATCTGGTTAAAGGGATTTTCGCATTATAAGAGCAGGTGATTTTTGAGTTTTTTTCTGAGTTCGCCTTTTTTTCGGATAGACAATGGATAGCGGCTGTCATCACACATAATAATAACACTATCTTTGTAGTCAATTTCTTTAATATTCATTAGATTGACAATGGTTGATCGATGGCAGCGGAAGAAGTGTTCGTTTAATTCTTTTTCCAGTGTGTTGAGCTGTTCGGGAAATTCAAGCAGCCTGTTTTTGCCGTGGAGAATAATTTTGTGGGTTGTATTAGATGTTTCAAAGGCAATGATTTCAGAATGGGGCACTGAAATTTGTTTACCATCTGGCATAGTTGCTGTGAAGATAGAGATATTATGTTGTGAGGAATGTGTATGTTTTTCATAGGCATTCAGAATGCATTCATGAATTTTGTTTTTCATCGTATCGATATTATCTTTAACAATAAAGTCTAAAGCTTCCACTTTGTACTGATAGGTATAATAGCTCAGTTCAATATGCGATGTGACAAAGACAATGAAACATCTGGGCTCAATTTTTCGAATATTCTGTGCAAGCAGAAATCCATTTGTTTCAGGTGTGTTCAGGTCGATATCGAGAAAATATAATCCGCAATTGGAAGAATGTTGGGCTGCGGACAGAATGATAGCAGGATCATCGGTGGCGGTTGTAATTTGCATATCTAGTTGTTCAAATGCAATAAAATTATCAATTTGAGATTTTAAGTAATTACGTTGCTTTTCATTATCTTCACATATATAAATATCAATCATAGAATCCAATTCCTTTCATTCAGTTGCTGGATAGGTCTGTATTGACAGATATCATAGTACAGTAATTTCTATTCAGAGATTACTGTAAATTTTAGAAACAGTAGTTGCTAAAGATATTATAGCGTAAATTGATGACAGCGAGAACAAAAAAGAGCAATTGATAAAAAATCTTTCGTAAACGTAAAAAGAAAAACGTTCAGGAAATTAAAAGTTGCTTTTAGGATTAATTCTGACGGTATCAGTGATTATGCAATATAATACAGCTATACGAAAGATTAGGGAGGACACACAATGTTAGAGAAAATTTCAATGAAAATGACTGATTTATGTGGAAAAAATATGAATTTAACGGAGACAGAACGCTTGACAATGTTTTTTGGTTTTGAGAATATGAATCATCAGATATTTTTATATAGTGTGATTGGTATGTCAGCATTTTGCTTGGGAATATTCGGATGGACACTACTATTTACAGTGGTATTTTCGATTCTCAGGTTATATGCAGGAGGCTGTCATTTAAAAACAAGTGCGGGATGTACTTTTGTAACCACTTTGTTGATGATTGGCGGGACTGAAATAGCGTTGAAAATGGATGGCTCCTTATTGGTCACGAATATCCTGTTTATCGTTAGTTTTATGCTGGTTCTTATACTGGCACCAAGGAGGACAGAAAATTATCCGGTAAGTGAAAGAGAATATATGAAGTTAAAGAAAGAATCTGCAGGGATAGTTATTGGATGCTGGGTATTAGCAATCATTTCTCCAGATGTTTTTGGAAAAATGATTGCAATGGCGGTGTTAACAGAGGCTGTAACATTAATACCGAAACCTCATGCATAGATATGAAAAATTTGCATAAATGTATGATCCTGTGTACGTGTATCCAGAAACAGGTTATCGTGGTGACTGATAATTTGGGCAACATTGTATAAGCCAATGCCGCGACTGCTGCCTTTTGTAGAGGTACCTGCCTGAGAAAGTGATGCTAATTGCAGATGATAATCAATAAAACTGTTTGTAATGAAAAAGACAGTTTCTTTTTCATCTTTGATAATGACAAAGCTAAGTTTTGGGGCATCTGTTTCCAGTGCAGCTTCGATAGCATTGTCAAGGAAGATACCGAGCATACGGACAAGATCAATGATATCGGTATTAATCTGCTCAACAGGCTGATCAATTTCAATTGAAATGTCAATACCCATTTCCTGAGCATAGATAATCTTAGCAGTAATCATGCTTTTTAATTCGACAATATGCAGGTTGGCCAGACGTGTGATATGGTAATTCTGTGGTTCCAATTGCTTTGTCAAGGGAAGAATATTTTGGATAAAATAGGACGAGAGACCATCCATATCACGGGTATCAATATATTCATAGAGTGTCAGGAGAATATTGGAATAGTCATGTTTAAAAGAACGCAGACTATTATAAAGAGATTCAACCTGAGTGGTATATTGCTGAAGCGCTTGAAACGATTCTTGTTTCATTTGCATTTCAGTTTCTTTTTTGTATATCTGTATAGCTCGTATTACTGCCCACAGAGAAATAAAGAAATAGGCACAAAAAATAAAAGTGTTGAAATAAATCACTTTCGGTGAATAACCAACCTGTTGCCCTTCTGCGATATTGATGACAAACAGCAAAAGGGTGAGTATTAATTGCAGGCAGATTAAGAGAACGGATCCCGTGGGGAGCTTAATTATATTTAATCGCTGATAAATCTGATTAAACACATGAAGTAAAAATTTACATATAAAGTAATCAGATATGATTGTGAATCCAATCAGCGCAAAAAAATAATAATGATTTTCCTGAAGCGCAGCAACATCAATACGCCAGAACATCCAGATTAATGTAGTAAGAATATTATCCCATAATACATTCAACAGATAGTCAAGGATTAAAAGTACGATATTTTGAATGCGTTGAGGATTAATTAAAGCAAGATATGTACCCGTTGTAAATAACAGAAGCAGAACGCCTATATTGCCGGTGAAAAAGGAAATAAGGCAGAGATTACAGAAAATGATTAGATAAAGGCATATTTTTTGCAATCTTGAGAGCTTAAAAGGAAGCCAGATAAGTAAGGGAATAAGATAAATAATTGCAGTCAAAAAAAGTGTTATTAATGAATACAGCATTTTAAATTCTCCTAAAAAATAGTTAAAAAATGATAAAGCCATTATAGCGCAAAAAAATCAACAGTCAATCCTTAAAATTTGGTTATGAATGAACGCTACAAAAATGAACATTATCGTTGGGGATAGGAACGCCTAATACACAAAAATGTCTGTTTAAATCTTCTTTAATGTATTAAGAAAAACATATGTTACTCTAATTATGAAAGGAGGCGTAAAACATATGGAAAAACTAATATATTTAGCAGAAAAAGCAGGAAAAGCTGCTATTAAAATGGGAAAACAGTCTGTTCAGAAAAGTCCTATCTGTGGCTTGTTTGAACCTAGGATTCCTAAGCAACTGAAAAAGTAACCCATTTTAATCAAGTGATGTAATCAAAAATAAAATTATCAGGATATTGGATTATTTTAAAAATCTAATATCCTGATATATAGATAAAGAGTTTAATATGAAATGGATTATCGGAGGAGTTGAAAAATTGATGAGATCTTCAAAAAATCAAAAAACAAAGATTGCAGCTGTAATTTTATGTATGAGTATTTTGCTGTCAGCGTGTTCAACAGAAAATATGATTCGGCTCTTATCTGCAGATAAGAATATAAAGGATACCAGTGATGATACTAGCGGTCAACAGATGACTTATACAGAAGATGACAGCACACATCATCAAATAGGAGACTCTTTTGAAGTGGCAGCACCCACACAGGATGACCAGAATAATATTGGTTATATATGTACAGTAGAAAGTGTCCAATATTATTCTAGTGTGGCTGATGAAGAAATTGACCAGACAAAATTAGAAGATAGTGTGGAGTACTATACCGATGAAGAGCCTCAGACGGTTGAAAAGAATGAGTATAAGCAATATGGTATAGTTCTGTGTAAAATGAAGCTTAAAAATATTAATATGCCGGAAGACTATAATATTACAGAATGTGCTTTTATGAGTGTGGATGAGAATAAAAATGTACATCTGATTTCAATGCCGGTGTATTTCGATGCACAAGAGAAAAATGAAGAAGATGGGAAAGAATATCACTGCGAAATACCGGTTGGCGAAGAGAGGGAAATTGTGATTGGGTGGCTGGTAAATCTTAATCAATATCCAGCGGATAGTTTGTATGTTCAAGTGCCATATGGTGCAGATGATGAGTGGGTAAATTATGTACAATTGAATTTGCAGACAGAAGGGAAACAGGAATGAAAAATGTTTTGAAATTAGAAATGGAAAAGGCATTGAAGAACAGAATGTTTTTACTGTCATTAATTATTGGAATAATTCCAGCTGTTATGAGTGCGATGTATAATATTTTAAATACAATGCAAAGCATATCAAGTTTGAAAGAAATATATGATACACCGAGTTACTATATAGAAGGGTTTTCACTGATGAATAGCTGGATGGGAGGCGAAGCTTATTCGCTTGGATCAGCCATATTTTTTTATATATGCCCTTTGATTGTGGCGCTGCCCTATGGCTGGTCCTATTGTGAAGAAAAAAGAAGTGGCTATCGTCAATTGGTGATTACCAAATGCGGAAGAAGAGCTTATGTTGCTGCGAAATATATGGCCGTATTTTGTACGGGAGGGCTTGCAATAATTATTCCGCTATTATTGAATTTGTTGTTGATCGCACTTTTTATACCGATGATACGTCCATTCCCTTCGTTTATAGATATGTATGGTGTGACAAGTTATGATTTGATGTCGGAATTGTACTTTAATCATCCGCTTTGGTATATTTTTAGTTATATTTTGCTTGATTTCATTTTTGGCGGTTTGATTGCATGTTTGGCATTTGTATTTTCTGCATTTGTGAAATATAAAGTATTATCTGTTATATTACCGATGTTTGTATGCCTGGGTATAAATTATATCGAGAATTTTATATATACAGATCCTTCTGGACATTTGTATCATGAATTATCACCATTGTATTTTCTGCGTGCGGTCAGTACAGTATATCCTGCAAGTTGGAATATTATTTTGACAGAAGGGTGTATATTGCTGTTTGTGTTATGTGTGATGGGCGTAAAGGAGGCTCATTGTGAGATTTATTAATTGTCTGCGAAAAAGTATATGTCTGGATTTGAAAAATGGATTTTTTAGAAGGTGGATAGTACTTGCAGCACCTGTTATTTTTGGGACTGTTTCTTTTGAAAATTTTTGGAGACATATACAATTGTTAGTTCAGGATAACCAGATGAAGATATCGGAAATAACTTTTGGAGATTGCTGGATGTATGTATATGGTGGAATGAAAGTCTATATGCAGCACAATGATAAATTCAGTTTTCCAGTTATTTGGATGTTGCTGTTTATGCTTGGAATGTTTTTTGTATTAAATTATCCATTTAAGGATTTGCAAAGTGTTGGCCAGCAAGTACTAGTGCGAATGGGCGGGCGATTGGAATGGTGGCTTTCTAAGTGTATCTGGAATTTGGTTAGTACTTTTTATTATCATGGAATGATTCTGTTGATATTGATGGGTTTGTGCAGGATAAATGGAATTTCAATTGCATTGAAAGTAAATTTGACGTTATTGTGTCAGCTGTTTGATATTGCAGGTTTAGAATGTTTTCTGGATAATACGAGTTTTACAGTCATTTGGTTGCTGCTTCCGGTGTGTATGGCAGCGGCACTGTCATTATTGCAAATGATGATGGCGTTATATTTGGGGCCGTTGATTTCTTTTCTGATTTCAACAATTATTCTTATTATATCGGCGTATCTGTTTCTTCCATCTATACCAGGAAATTATATGATGGCATTAAGAGCTGGATGGCTGCTGCGAGATGGAATGAAAAGTACAGGCGGGTATATCATGGTGTTTGGCATAGTTGTAATAGCAAGTGTGCTTGGTTATATTAAATTCAAAGAACACTATGACATTGTGGGCGGTGAAAATAATTAAACGTTTATAGGATAACGGGAGATGAGAAAAATGCGAATAGAATTGAATGATGTTACAAAATCAATAGGCGGGCAAATGATTTTGAATCATATTACTTTGTCAATGACATCAGGAAAGGTGTATGGGTTTCAGGGAATTAATGGCTCTGGAAAGACGATGCTGATGCGTGCAATTATTGGGTTGATTCATTTGAATGAAGGTGATGTGAAGATTGACGGAAAGAAATTGGGAAAAGATATAGAATTTCCGGAAAGTGTTGGCTTTTTGCTTGAGAATCCCACTTTTTTGGACAGATATTCCGGGAAGGATAATTTAAAATTATTGGTAGATATTCGTGGAAAGGCGGAAGAAAGCCGAATTAATGAAGTGCTGCGTATTGTAGGATTGGATGTACAGGAAAAAAAGAAATATAAAAAATATTCTCTTGGTATGAAGCAGCGATTAGGTATTGCGGCGGCTATATTAGAAATGCCGGATTTGATTATTTTGGATGAGCCTGCGAATGCATTGGATATGTCAGGTGTCGAAATGTTGAAAAAAATTATTCAGATGGAAAGAGAAAGAGGGGCATTGGTGATTCTTTCGTGTCATGATGCAGTATTATTACAGGAAATGTCAGATGTGATTTTTGAAATTGAACAGGGGAAAATTCTGTCTGTAAAGGAGAAAAAGATGGAGGCAGGAAATGATAAAAAAGAATACTAAAATGAAATGCGCGGTTCTAATTTTTCTTGTTTTGATCGCAAGTTTGCTGACAGGGAGAATTTATTATGTGAATCAGAATGTTCCAAAAGTACAGACAGAGTATTATGATGAAAATGATAGTGTGTCTATGGACAGGGGAACAGGGGATGAGACGGATACGAAACTAAAGAATTATATTGTAAAGGTAGAATCCACACAGTTGATGGATAAAGATGAATTTGATAAAAAATATAAATATACATCAGCAGAAGAGACGAACGAGAAAAATGATGCGTATTATCTTGTTACGGTAAATATCGAAAACAAAAATAAAGAAGATGATAATTCATTTGGCGTTAGTTTGTATTCGGTTTTATTGTTGAAAGAAAATGGGTATATCATATTGGATGAGGATGCATTTAAGGCGGTAAATCCCGAAATGCCGGGAACTTCATTTGCATTAAGAGGCAGCAGTAACATGACCATGACCCTTGTGTATAGTTTGAACGCAGAAAATGGAACTAAAGTGAAAGATGGAAAAGTGGAATACCTGAAAGGACTGCTGGTAACAGAAACACCTGTCAGAAAAATAATCAGATTAGAATAACAATGGTATGTTTAACAGATGTCTGCATAAACTGATGTGAGGAGAATGTGGAGGCGGCAAATTTTGAAACAGCACAAGAAGTTTGTTCAAAATCAGGTTCAGACACATTTTTCTCAAAAAGAGAAGAAGAAATATCCTTTCTTAAAGATAGCTCTGGCAACTTTTCTCCAGGTGCCGGATGAAACATTGGCGGCGCTGCCTGTTTTCTATGGTGTGGGACGACATCGGCTTCGGGTGGAGAATTATTCATCTGTACAGAGTTATCAAGAGGAAAAGATTGTACTGCTTTGCCCGAAGATGGTTGTGACGATTGTTGGGAAAAAACTTCAAATTACTTGTATCAATGAGGATGAAGTGGTGATAGAGGGGGTTATCAGGAAGATAGAATATCAATGATAAAAATCAATGTATAATATAGTACTATGGGATGATAGTAGGATATTGACAATGATAGCAAATATAAAGGAGGTGCACAATGCCTGTCATATCCAATCGGGTGCAGTGTCTTGTAACAGGAGAACAGACGCTGCGTTTTGTGAATCTCTGCCGGAATAACGGCATTGAGCTGCGGCATTTAATCCGAAAGGAGAATGCTATACAGATGGAAATAGATGCAAAGAATTTTAAAAAGCTGAGACCTTTGGTTCGGAAAACACATGTGAAAATACATATTCTGGATCGGCAGGGACCGGCTTTTTTCTTTTACAGACATAGGAGACGGTGGTGGTTTTTGATTGGGGCGGCGGTTTGCACGGGAATCATCTATGTGATGTCTCTTTTTATCTGGCAGATTGATATTGACGGCAACAGCAAATATACAGATGAGCTTATTTTGCAGGCGCTGGCACAGATGAATGTGAAGACAGGATGCCAAAAATCAGAGATTGATCTTCCAGGAATTGAAGAAGAATTAAGGATTATGTACAATGAAATTACCTGGGTGTCGGCCAGTATCACGGGAACGAAATTGCAGATTGAACTGCGGGAAGGTGATTTGAAAATATCAGGAAGTTCAGGAGGTGGTCAGACAGGAAATGTGAAGCGTGTTGAGAATCAAGAGGATAGCCCCAAAACGCAGAATGGTGAAAGTGAGACTGATTTGCCGGCAAATTTAGTGACAGCTGAGGATGCATTGATAACAAATCTGGTGGTCCGGCGGGGGACGGCTGCGGTGCGGTATGGGGATGAAGTCAAAAAGGGAGATGTGTTGATTGAAGGAAAAGTGTATATATATAATGAAGATGAAACTTTGAAAAAAGTGGATTATCTGACCGCGGATGGAGATATTGAAGGAAGATATCAACAGAATTATGAGAAAAATTATCAGAGGGAACATGTAGTGCGTGACTACGATGGAAAATCATGGAAGACTTACGGGTTTGAAATCGGAGATAAGAATTTTCAGCTTCCCTCATGGCAAAATTTCTTTGGACAAAATTCAGACGGAGACCTGGCAGAAATATGGTTCTGGAAGAAGAAATTTAGGCTGACACCGACTTTTTATCTGCCTTTTTCACTGGTATATACAGAGTACGTTCCTTATAAGAATGTGATGGAAGATTATACGGATGAAGAACTGAAACAGATAGCGGACAAAGAATTGCAGAAGTATTTGCATGAATTGGAGAAAAAAGGGGTTCAAATTATCTCGAATAGTGTTACAATATCACTAGATGCCGGTGGAGGTCATGCCAAAGGTGTGTTGACACTCAATGGGCCTATTGGAAAAGAGGTGCCTATTCGGAGTCAGCAGATGGCATGGAACACGGGCGAGTTTTAAGATGGAGGATTATGCGACAGGATGAGTATTACTGAAGAAATCATTGATATTCCTGCGGAACATATCAGAAACGTATTTGGTGAGTTTGACCATTATATCAAGAATATTGAACGTGCGTTGAATGTGACCATTATTGCCAGAGGCGGCAGCCTGAAGATCATTGGTGAAGCAGGCAAGACAAGCAAGGCAGTGAATGTGCTGAATCAGTTGATTCAATTATCCATGAACGGAGAAGTCATTACAGACCAGAATGTCAATTATACACTGGCACTCAGCATGGAAGACAAACAGGAGAAGGTGACAGAGCTTTACGATGAACTGATCTGCCACACCATTGGAGGACGGCCGATCAAGCCGAAGACCCATGGACAGAAGAATTATATTCGCAATATCCGGGAGAAGATGATTGTATTTGGCGTAGGTCCAGCAGGTACAGGTAAGACCTATCTGGCCATGGCTATGGCCATCACAGCCTTCAGAAATAATGAAGTGAACCGGATCATTTTGACAAGACCGGCCATTGAAGCCGGAGAGAAGCTGGGCTTTCTTCCCGGTGATCTTCAGAGTAAGATCGATCCTTACCTGAGGCCTTTATATGATGCGCTGTATGAGATCATGGGTGCGGAGAGTTTCCAGAAGAATATGGAGAAGGGATTGATTGAAGTGGCACCGTTAGCTTATATGCGAGGTCGTACCCTTGATAATTCCTTTATTGTGCTGGATGAGGCGCAGAATACGACACCGGCCCAGATGAAGATGTTTCTGACCCGTATCGGTTTTGGCTCCAAAGTCATTGTCACCGGTGATTTAAGTCAGAAGGATTTGCCGACAGGGCAGCAGTCGGGGCTTGATGTGGCATTGAAGGTCCTTGGCGGAATCAAGGATATCGGTATCTGTATGCTGTCCAGCCAGGATGTTGTCAGACATCCGCTTGTGCAGAAGATCGTTAAGGCTTATGATGATTACGAAGCTAAACAGAAGCATATGCCGGGAGCAAGAAAAGAAGGACCTAAGAAAGATGGGGCCGGCAGAGCAGGAGCGAAACGTTCAGCATCACGCAGAAAGACAAGTGAACAGGGAGATAAATAGGAGAGAGTTTATGACAGTTAATATTGATTATGAAGCAGATAAGAAGCTTGATTTTGATTATGAGAAGATTATAAGGGAAGTCATTAATGGTGCCCTTGATTTTGAGGAATGTCCCTATGAGACAGAAGTCAATGTGGTTTTGACAACAAATGATGAGATTGCTATGATCAACAGAGATTACAGAGATTTATTTAAACCGACGGATGTATTGTCATTTCCGATGATTGATTATGTGAGCCCGGGAGATTTTTCAGTACTGGAAGATGGTTTGACAGAGGATTTCTTTAATCCTGAGAGCGGAGAACTGATATTGGGGGATATCATTTTATCTGTGGATAAGATTATCGAGCAGGCTGCAAGTTACGGCCATTCTCAGCAGAGAGAATTGGGATTTTTGGTGGCTCACAGTATGCTGCATTTATTCGGCTACGACCATATGCAGGATGAAGAACGTGAAGTGATGGAGGAGAAGCAGAGAGACATTTTGAATATGCTGAATCTGAAACGATAACACATTAAGGAAAAATCATTCAGAGATATATTTTTGGGGTAAGACAGATGAATACAGGAAGACGATAACGGAGGGGGTTTATGAAAAAGATGAAATATGGTATAGCAGTGACTTGTCTGACAGTGGGAATGATGCTGGCGATAACTGCCTGCGGCGGTAAGAAGGCGGAATCAACAGAGACAGCAGCTCAGACAGCAGTTGTTGTTGAAACTCAGACAGAGACAGAGACGCAAACGGCTCAGGAATCGGAATTGACATTGGCCGATGGACAGATGTTCAGCTATCTGACAGGTGAACCGGTGGATAAGAAGATCGGTCTGCAGAGACCTTATGCGATTATGATCAACAATATCAAAGAGGGACTTCCTCAGTCCGGTGTCAGTCAGGCAGAGATGATTTATGAGGCGCAGGTGGAAGGAGGAATTACCCGTTTGATGGCATTGTTCCAGGATGTGGATCATGTTGAGAAAATCGGTTCCATCCGCAGTGCCAGACATTATTATATTGATTTTGCCAATGACAATGATGCGATTTATGTTCATTACGGCCAGTCCAAGTATGCTCTTTCGCGTATTGAAGATGAGAATATCACTACAATCCGCGGCCTGTCCGGTTATGAATCACAGGTTTTCTATCGCTCAACAGACAGAAAAGCACCGCATAATGTTTATACAACCGGGGAAATGCTGAGAGCAGGGCTTGAGGTGACAGGGCTTTCAAGAGATTATCCGAAGGATTTTCAATCACATTTACAGTTTAATCGTGACGATATTGCATTAAAAGAAGGAACAAATGCAGAAAAAGTGAATATTCCATTTGACTCGAAGCCATATTTCACATATAATACTGAGGATGGTCTTTACTATCGCTATCAGTATGGCGAAGCACATATCGACCGGGAGAATGATAAGCAGCTCGCATTTAAGAATATTATTGTTCAGTATGTAGGCGAGAAATCCATCAGTAAACAGGATCACCAGGACCTGACTCTCAATGGTTCAGGCAATGGACTGTATATAACTGATGGTAAGGCAGAAGAGATAACATGGAAACGCAGCGATGACGCGGACAAGACACATTTTTATGATGCCTCCGGCAATCAGCTTTCCTTAAATCCAGGAAAAACATTCTTCGAGGTCGTATCAGACAGTAAAACTGTCACTTTAGAATGATATAGACAAGAGGTGTATGAATGGGAAACTCTTCCAAAAGCAAAAACAGCAGCGGAGATATCATTGTCCAGGGGTCAATTCTGGCCATTGCACAGATCATTGTCCGCCTGATCGGGTTGTTTTACCGTATTCCTCTCCAGCGTATTGCAGGAGATGTGGCTATGGGGTATTACGGCTATGCGTATGATATTTATATGTTACTTTTATTGGTTTCATCCAATGGCGTGCCCCTTGCGGTCAGCAAGCTGGTGTCGAAGACCCATGCCAAACGGGATTATACCAATGAACACAGAGTTATGGTCAGTGCCCTTTTATGGACATTGATCGTGGGATCGGTCATTGGTCTTGGAACATTTATTTTTGCAAAACAGATTACAAGTGCTGTATTCGGCCCTGAGATGATGGGTGTTGTGCCGGCTCTCAGAGTGTTGGCACCAACAATTTTCCTCTGTTGTGTGATGAGTACTTTCAGAGGCTATTTTCAGGGAATCGGCAGTATGATGCCGACAGCGATATCACAGATTTTTGAGCAGATCTTCAATGCAGTTGTCAGCGTGGCAGCAGCAGCAATCCTTGTATCTCAGGGACCTGCATGGGCAGCTATGGGCGGTACCCTGGGTACATGCATTGGCGCTCTTGCAAGTACGATTTTCCTGATCATTATTTATATGCTGTACAGACCGCAGTTTATGCGTCGCGTACATAAGGATAATCGTCATCAGCCGGAATCTTATAAGAACATTTACAAGATGTTGACATTAACAATGGCGCCGGTTGTGCTTAGTTCTGTTATTTATCAGGTGAGCGGTATTATTGATTCTTCTTTATACAGCAATATTCTGGCAAAACTGGGTTACGAAGCAGAATTGATTTCTTCTTTATATGGTGTATACAGCAGCAAGTATAAAATGCTTGTCAATGTGCCGATGGCCATGGCAACAGCTTTGGGTCTTGCAGTTGTTCCGGGCATTTCATCCGCTATGATGAAGGGTGACAAAGAGGAGATTCATAAGAAAATCGAGACAACGGTTAAGTTCTGTATGATTATTGCGATTCCGGCTTGTGTAGGCTTATCTGTTCTTGGCGGACCAATTATGCAGTTATTATTTAGTGATTCATCTGAATTGACAAGACATCTGATTACCATCGGCACACCATATCTGTTGTTTTATTCTTTATCAACAGTTACCATTGGTGCGCTGCAGGGTATTGACAGAATGAATACACCAATTATTAACTCGGGTATTGCACTGGCAATTCATACAGTATTCATTGTGATCCTGTTAAGATTTTGCGATATGAATATCTACGCAATTTTATACAGTAATATTTTATTTGGTTTCCTGATGTGTATTTTTAATCAGGTTGCTCTAAGACATTATATTGGGTATGAACAGGAAACGAAAAAGACATTCCTGATACCTGCAGCTGCTTCGGCAGTGATGGGCGTGGCAGCATTTGTTGTGTATAAGGGTGTGTATTTTGTTTTACATGTCAATGCGATTGCAACATTGCTGGCAATTTTCATAGCAGTGCTTGTTTATGCGGTGGCATTGCTGAAGTTCCATGGCCTGACGGAAGAAGAACTCTATTCCTTCCCGAAAGGAACAACCTTGATTGTGTATTTAAAACGTTTTCATTTGATATAAGGAGCCTTGTATGATTTACGATGTATGTGTCATCGGAGGAGGCGCTTCCGGACTGGCTGCAGCGATTGCAGCCGGAAGGGAAGGAGCCTCAGTTTTAGTTATTGAAAGAATGGACAAGACCGGCAAGAAGATTCTGGCAACGGGCAATGGCAAATGTAATCTGACAAATCAGGCCATTCGAAGGGGCTGTATTTCATCCGGTGTTTATAGATCCGGGCAGGAGGCGTTCCCGCTTCATGTACTGGAGGATTTTGATGCCGGTGATACACTGGCTTTTTTTGAATCCATGGGGCTTTATACAAAAGAGAGGGACGGTTATGTCTATCCCATGTCTGAGCAGGCGGCGACAGTCCGCGATGTATTGTGCTGGGAACTGGCGGAACACAAAGCAGATGTGGTGACCGGACAGGAAGTGAAGGATATCAAAGCTGCAGGTAAAGGCCCTTCAAAGAGTGGTTTTACAATTTATACGGCAAAAGAGACGTACCAGTGCAAAAAACTGATCATGGCCTGTGGAGGAGCGTCTTCATCCAAGCTTGGCAGCAATGGTTCAGGATATAGACTGGCGGAGAATCTGGGACATCACATCATTGCACCTGTTCCGGCACTTTGTGCTCTTCACTGTAAAGAAAAATATTTCAAAGAGCTTGCAGGAATTCGACTTCAGGGTAGTGTAACACTTTTTACAGACGGCAAAATGGCAGCAGAGGACAGTGGTGAAATTCAGCTGACAGCCTACGGTATTTCAGGTATTCCTGTGTTTCAGGTAAGTCGTTATGCTGCAAAAGCCCTCAGAATCAAGAAACCGGTGACAGCTGTGCTGGATCTGATGCCGGCTGTCAGTGAGAAAGGTCTGCGGGTAAGATTTTTGTGGCAGATGCATGCTAATCCGAAGTGGACCATGCGAATGGTGCTTTCCGGGATGATGAACAGTAAGCTGGCAGCCTGTCTGTTAAAATGTGCCGGCATTGACGGCGGACAGCCGTGCCATAAAGTTGGCAGTGCTGCATTGGAACAGTTGATTGTTCTTGTGAAGCAGCACCGTGTGCACATTATTGCCACTAATGATTTTGAACAGTCTCAGGTAACAGCCGGCGGCGTTGATACAAGAGAAATAGATGAGAAGAATATGGCATCAAAAGTTGTCACAGGACTTTATATTACCGGGGAATTGCTGGATGTTGACGGTATATGCGGAGGCTACAATCTGCAGTGGGCCTGGGCAACAGGCGTTCTCGCGGGATCAGATGCCGGAAGGAGCTGCCATGTTAAAGGTTAATCAGATTAAACTGCCTCTTAACCATTCAAAAGGACAGTTAAAAGAGGCAATCATGCATAAGTTGCGTATCAGACCGGAGGAGATGATAGATTATCAGATCATCAAACAGTCCATTGATGCGAGAAAGTCCGGGAAAGGCGGGCATGCCGGGGAAGTCCTTTATCAGTATTCCGTGGCGGTGACATTGGCCAATGAGAAGCATTATCTCAAAAAACATCATGTGAATAAGGACATCCTGCCTTATACACCGGTGATCTATCAGATGCCGGAAAAAGCGGCGGAGAAACCTGCAAAGCCGCCGGTGATCATTGGAAGCGGACCGGCTGGCTTGTTCTGCGGGCTCATGCTGGCCAGACAGGGATATGATCCGATTATTCTGGAGCGGGGAAGTGAAGTGCATACCCGTATGGAGAAGGTGAATGCCTTCTGGGCAGGCGGTAAGCTTGATAAGGAGTGCAATGTACAGTTTGGTGAGGGCGGTGCCGGTACTTTTTCAGATGGCAAGCTCAATACTCTTGTCAAGGATCCTTTTGGACGACAGAGAAAGGTTATGGAGACTTTTGTAGAGGCGGGAGCACCGGAAGATATCTTATATGTGCAGAAGCCCCATGTCGGAACAGACCTTCTGGTTGGAATTGTTGAAAAACTTCGCAATGAGATACTTTCGCTTGGCGGTCAGATTCGATTTGATTCAAAAGTGACAGATTTTGTGATAGATGATCAAAACCATATCAGAGGCGTGATCGTGAATAGTGAAGAACGTATTGAGGCAGATCATGTCGTGCTGGCAATTGGTCATAGTGCCAGAGATACCTTTGAGAAGCTTCTGGAGAGAAAAATTGCCATGGAGCCAAAGCCTTTTGCAATCGGCGTGCGTGTGGAACATCCCCAGCCTGTGATTAATCATTCTCAGTATGGCGATGCGGCGGATCAGCTTCCGGCAGCCAGTTACAAATTAACTTACCGGACGGGTAAGGGGCGCCAGGTTTATACATTTTGTATGTGTCCCGGCGGCTATGTGGTGAATGCTTCTTCAGAAGAAGGAATGTGTGCGGTGAATGGTATGAGCAACCGTGGACGTGACGGTGCCAATGCCAACAGTGCGGTGATCGTGGGCGTTTCACCGGAGGATTTTGGCAGTTCGGATATTCTTGCCGGGATGGCTTTTCAGCGAAAATGGGAGAAACTGGCTTATGAAGAAGGTCGGGGACTTGTGCCGGTGCAGCTTTTCGGTGATTTCAAAGAGAAAAAAGTCTCAGAGAGTTTTGGAGCGGTGAAGCCTGAACATAAAGGCGGCTATCATTTCGGCAATTTATGGCATTGCCTGCCAACGTTTGTCTGTGAAAGCCTGGCTGAAGGCATTGACGCTTTCGGAAGAAAGATAAAGGGCTATGACAGATCTGATGCCATTCTTTCGGGCGTTGAGACAAGAACTTCTTCACCGGTGAAAATGCCGAGAGATGAACATTTTGAAAGCAATGTGGGCGGTCTTTACCCATGTGGTGAGGGAGCCGGTTATGCAGGCGGTATTACAAGTGCAGCTATGGACGGTCTGCGTGTGGCGGAAGCCGTTGCAGCGGCGTATACGGCTGTTGGGCAGGCGCAGGAAAATGTTGCGTCAGAAACAAAGAAATAATGGATATTTTTGATACAATGACGGACAGAGGAATGGAGGCAGACATGCTGATTACGAATAAACATTACAGACAGAATCTGAAGAATAAAAAGAGAATTGTCATAAAAGTGGGATCGTCCTCTCTTGTGCACCCGGAAACCGGAGAGACGGACCTTTTGAAACTGGAGCAGCTGGTGCGGGTTCTGTGTGATCTGCGCAATCAGGGCAAGGATGTGGTGCTTGTTTCATCCGGTGCCATTGGGGTTGGAAGAAAAGCCCTGGGATTAAATGAACGTCCGAAGGAACTGGCTCAGAAACAGGCCTGCGCTTCTGTAGGTCAGGGCATGCTGATGATGATCTATCAGAAGCTTTTCAATGAATACAGCCATGTGGCATCACAGATTTTGATGACTAAGCACACCATTGTGAGAGAGAAGAGTCTTCACAATGCCAGAAATACATTTAATGAATTGCTGAGAATGGGAGTTATTCCGATTGTCAACGAGAACGATACTGTTTCAACAGATGAGATTGAGATTGGTGACAATGATACCCTGTCTGCGGTAGTGGCAGCCATTACTGGTGCGGATCTGCTTATTTTATTGTCAGATATAGATGGTCTTTATACGGATGATCCGTCTCAGAATAAGGATGCGCTTTTCATTGAATGTGTAACAGATATTGATGATTCTCTCTATGAAATTGCCAAAGGAGCAGGCAGCGATTACGGTACCGGCGGTATGAAGACAAAAATTGACGCGGCACGTATTGCCAATGATGCAGGATGTGATATGATTATAGCGAATGGCAAAGATTTTCATGTCATTGACGACATTATGAAAGGTCAGGAGAAGGGTACTTTATTCCTGGCCCATAAGAGTGAGAATTTTAACATTCTGGATTATATAGAACCTGAAAAAATCATCAACGGAGGAGAAGAAGAAATCCATGATTACAGATGCTGATATTAAAAGAATTAATGAATTATATCATAAAAGCAAAAGTGAGGGGCTGACACCGGAGGAAAAGCAGGAGCAGGTGAAATTAAGAGAAGCTTATATTGAATCTGTTCGTGCGAACATGAGAAGTCAGTTAAACAACATTGACGTAAAGAGACCGGATGGCAGCATTGTATCCTTAAAAGAGCAGGCAGCACAGAATCTGGCAAAGAAGAAAAAACATGCCAACTGATATTGGTGAAGCAAAGAAAGCCCTGCGCAAGGCAATTCTTCAAAAAAGGCGGCATATGGATGAGGCGGTCTGCCGACAGTATGGCAGGCAGTTTGCGAGAAAAATCATTGATATGCCGGAATATAAAGAGGCAGATACGATTTTATGCTACGCTGCCTGTAAAGGTGAAGCAGACACCTGGATACTGATAGAGAAAGCTTTGGAGATGGGCAAAAGAGTAGCACTGCCAAGAGTGACAGGCCCGGCAGAAATGCATTTTTATAAAATTACATCTATGAAGGATGTGGCACCGGGATATTATGATATTCCTGAGCCGGTGGAAAACTGTCAAGAGGAAGTATCTGAAGGTTTTTTGGTTGTTCCCGGAACAGCCTTTGACAGACAGATGCACCGGATGGGCTATGGCGGAGGCTTTTATGATAGATGGCTGAAACGTTATGGCAGTCAGGTGACAGCCTGCGGATTGGCTTATGATTTTCAGTTAAGGAATGAAATACCCTTTGAAAGGCATGACAGAATGATGGATATAGTGATAACACCGGATGAGGTGATACGGAAAGGAGATGCGGCAGATGACAACGATTGAGGAACTTGGCAGAAGGGCCAAACAGGCATCAAGACAGATGAACAGAATGGGGACAACACAGAAGAATCAGATTCTTGCCCTGGCAGCACAGGCACTGGTGGATGAGCAGGAAGAGATTTTGAAGGCCAATGCCATGGATATAAAGGCGGCAAGAGAGAAGAATATGCCGGAGCCGATGGTGGACCGTCTGGCTTTGTCTGAAAGCCGTATTGCCGGTATGGCAGAGGGATTGACACAGTTGATTGCTCTGGAAGACCCGATTGGTGAAATTATCAGTTCTTCCATTCGTCCGAATGGCCTTGAGATCTGCAAGAAGAGAGTGCCGATCGGTGTCATTGGTATTATTTATGAATCACGTCCAAATGTGACAGCGGATGCCTTTGGCTTATGCTTTAAGACCAATAATACCGTGATTTTAAAGGGCGGCAGCGATGCCATCCATTCCAATATGGCCATTACAAAAGTGCTGAGAAAAGCCATTGCAGCAGGGGGCGGATGCGAGGATGCTATTTTGCTGGTGGAAGATACAAGCCGTGAAACAGCCAAAGCTATGATGCGTCTGAACCAGTATATTGATGTACTGATTCCAAGGGGCGGTGCAGGACTGATTCGTACGGTGGTAGAGAACAGCACAGTACCTGTGATTGAAACAGGCACAGGCAACTGCCATGTTTATGTGGATGCCTCTGCGGATATTGATATGGCGGTAAAGATTATTCTGAATGCCAAGACCCAGAGAACAGGTGTCTGCAATGCCTGTGAATCACTGGTCATTCATAAAGACATTATCGAAGAGGCGCTTCCGGCCATAGCAAAGGCTTTAAGAGAGAAGCACTGCGAGCTTCGCGGTGATGAGGCAGCCCTTGAAGTGGTGCCGGATATGAAGAAAGCAACAGAGGAAGACTGGGGAACTGAATACCTGGATCTGATTGCTTCTGTGCGTACCGTTGCTTCTGTGGATGAAGCCATTGAGCATATCAACCGCTACAATACCGGCCATTCTGAGGCCATTGTGACAAAAGATTACGCCAATGCGAGAAAATTCCTGGATGAGGTGGATGCTGCAGCGGTTTACGTCAATGCATCAACCCGTTTTACAGATGGATTTGAATTTGGTTTTGGTGCCGAAATCGGCATCAGCACACAAAAACTTCATGCCAGAGGGCCGATGGGGTTAAAAGAACTGACCACTACCAAGTATGTGATTTACGGGGATGGCCAGATTCGGGAATAAATATCTCAATCTTTGATTGGGATAAACTGGAGGATATGAATGAGCATTAATGATTATACAAAAGCAGAGGGTGTGTCACAGCTGCCTTCTGATGAAACTGAGAAACAGCTGTTTATCATCGAGCAGTTACATGAACAGATGCAGGCGAATTATGCCAGAACAGGAAAGAAGAAGACCTATCATGTGGTGACTTTCGGCTGCCAGATGAATGCCAGGGATTCAGAAAAACTGGCGGGCATCCTGGAACGCATCGGTTATGTGGAAACAGATACGGAGGATGCGGATTTTGTCATTTACAATACCTGTACGGTACGTGAAAACGCTAATCTCCGTGTTTACGGCCGTCTGGGACAGATGAAGCGGACAAAGCAGCGACATCCGGATATGCTGATTGCACTGTGCGGCTGTATGATGCAGGAGCCCCTTGTTGTTGACAAGATTCGTAAATCTTACCGTCATGTGGATATTATTTTCGGCACACATAATATCTTTAAACTGGCAGAGCTGATTCAGACACGTTTGAATACCGGCAAGATGGTGGTGGATATCTGGAAGGATACCAACCAGATCGTGGAAGATCTGCCGAATGAGCGCAAGTATTCCTTCAAAACCGGTGTCAATATCATGTTCGGCTGCAACAATTTCTGCAGTTACTGTATTGTTCCTTATGTGCGTGGCCGTGAGAGAAGCCGTGAACCGAAGGATATTATTCGTGAGATTGAGCGTGACGTGGCAGATGGCGTGAAGGAAGTCATGCTCCTTGGACAGAATGTCAATTCCTACGGCAAGAATCTGGAAAACCCAATCAGCTTTGCACAGCTGCTTCAGGAAATCGAGAAGATTGAAGGACTGGAACGTATTCGTTTTATGACTTCTCATCCGAAGGATTTGTCCGACGAGCTGATTGCTGTTATGGGGCAGTCAAAGAAAATCTGCCGTCATCTTCACCTGCCGCTGCAGTCAGGCAGCAGTCGTATCCTGAAGTTGATGAACCGTAAATATACCAAAGAATCATATCTTGACCTGGTGGACCGCATCCGTAAAGGCTGCCCGGATATTTCTTTGACAACAGATATTATTGTAGGCTTTCCGGGAGAAACAGAAGAGGATTTCTTAGAAACTATGGATGTGGTGGAGAAAGTTGGATTTGACAGTGCCTTTACTTTCATTTATTCTAAAAGAACAGGCACTCCGGCGGCGTCCATGGAGAATCAGGTGCCGGAAGATGTCATCAAAGATCGATTTGACCGTCTCTTAAAGCTTGTACAGCAGAAGGCCTCTGAAGCTTCTGCACGTTTTACGGGTTCTGTACAGAAAGTGCTTGTAGAAGAAGTGAATGAACATGATGACAGTATGGTGACTGGCCGTATGAGCAATAATCTGTTGGTACACTTCAAAGGAACTCCTGATTTGATCGGTCAGATAGTGAATGTTCATTTGGAAGAGTGCAAAGGCTTTTATTATATTGGAAAATTATCAGAATAATATATAAAATACTGAAAATTACGCGATAATTGGTGATTTTTTACAAAAGATAAAATTATCATAAAAAATAGTTGTATTTTCCGGATTTTGTGATATGATGAATGAGAAGTTAAGTTTGAAGAGCAAAGGCGTTCTCATTTATTTGAGGACGCCTTTTTACTTTACTGGGGTTCAGGTGTCATTTTTAGCACAGCGGTTAGTCAGTAGTGAGAGCTGACGAATACCGTATAGCTCCGGAACAAGCAAATAATATTGAAATGAGGTAGGAACTATGTCAGTAAAAATCAATGTATCAGAGATTTTTGCATCTAACGTATTTGATGATGCGACAATGAAACAGCGTTTACCAAAGAAGATTTATGCTGAATTCAAGAATACGCTTCTTGAAGGCAAGGACCTTGAACCACATGTGGCTGAGATTATCGCCCATGAGATGAAAGAGTGGGCCATTGAAAAGGGTGCCACACATTATACACACTGGTTCCAGCCTTTGACCAATATTACGGCTGAAAAGCATGATGCGTTCATTAATCCGCAGAAAGACGGCTCCATTCTTCTTTCTTTCTCAGGCAAAGAGCTGATCAAGGGTGAACCGGATGGTTCTTCATTCCCTTCAGGCGGTATCCGTGCAACATGTGAAGCAAGAGGCTATACAGCATGGGATTGTACATCACCGGCTTTCATTCATGAAGCTCCGGACAGTACACCGGTTCTTTATATTCCGACTATTTTCTGTTCTTACACAGGCGAAGCACTGGATAAGAAGACACCGCTTCTTCGTTCCATGGAAGCACTGAGCACACAGGCTATGCGTATTATTAAACTCTTTGGTGATACAACAGCAACAAAGGTTGTAACAAGTGTCGGACCTGAACAGGAATACTTCCTTGTAGACAAGGATACATATGACAAACGTAAAGACTTGATTTTCACAGGCCGTACATTATTCGGCGCACCTGCTCCTAAGGGTCAGGAACTGGATGATCATTACTTTGGTACAATCAAAGAGAGAGTCCTTGCTTATATGACAGAGTTAAATGAAGAACTCTGGAAATTGGGTATTACAGCAAAGACACAGCATAATGAAGTTGCACCTGCTCAGCATGAACTGGCACCGATTTATGATACGACCAATATTGCCACAGACCACAATCAGCTGATTATGGAAATTATGAAGAAAGTTGCACTTCGTCATAATCTTGTATGCCTGTTACATGAGAAACCATTTGCAGGTATCAATGGTTCCGGTAAACACAATAACTGGTCTATGAGCACAGATACAGGTAAGAATCTGCTGGAGCCTGGTGATACACCACATTCCAACAAGCAGTTCCTTCTTGTATTGGCATCTATCCTGAAAGCTGTTGATGATTATGCACCGTTGCTTCGTATGTCTGCAGCAACTCCTGGCAATGACCACAGACTTGGTGCTAATGAAGCACCTCCAGCAATCATCTCCGTATTCCTTGGCGATCAGCTGGAAGATGTATTAAGCCAGTTATGTGAAAAAGGCGAAGCTACAAGAAGTCTGGAAGGCAGCCAGCTTGAAACAGGTGTATCCACTGTTCCGAGATTCAGCAAAGATGCTACAGACCGTAACAGAACATCACCATTTGCATTTACAGGCAACAAATTCGAATTCCGTATGGTAGGTTCTTCTGCGTCCATTGCAGACCCTAACATTGTATTAAATACAATTGTTGCAGAGACATTATGTCAGGCAGCAGATATACATGAAAAGGCCGATGATTTTGAACTGGCTCTCCATGATCTGATCAAGGACTGGGTAACAGACCATATCCGTATCATCTTTAATGGTGATGGTTATTCGGATGCATGGGTTGAAGAAGCTGCACGTCGTGGCCTTCCAAACATCAAGAATACAGTAGATGCTACATCTGTACTGGCAGATCCGGAAGTCATCAAACTTTTCGAGAAACATGGCGTATTCTCAGCAATAGAGCTTGCAGCCCGTGAAGAAGTTGGTTACGAGAACTATTCTAAGGCTATCAATATCGAAGCAAGAACCATGATCGATATGGTTAAGAAAGAAATTATTCCTGCTGTTATGGAATATACAACAACGGTTGCAAAATCTGTTGCAGCTGTTAAGGCTGTTGGCGCAGATGCTTCTGTACAGGAAAAGGTTCTGAAAGAAATTACAACAGAGCTGTCCAAACTGGATGCAGCTGTTGTTAAACTGGAAGCAGCAACAGATGCTTCTGTTAAGATTGAAGATCCTAAGGCTCAGGCTATTGCATACAGAGACGATGTATTCGCTCAGTTTGCAGAAGTACGTGAACCGGCTGATAAGCTGGAAACACTGCTTGATGAGAAAGCTTGGCCATTCCCGACATATGCAGAACTGCTGTTCAACGTCTAAAAAAGAGACGGAGCATTCGCGCTAAGTAGTTAGTAAAGTGCGGTTTTAGATTATCGATAAAAGGATTCCCTATGATCTGTTCAGCACAGGTGCATAGGGAATCCTTTTTTGAAGTTTATAGACCGCACTTTGAAAAATATATGAGCGCGAACGCTCCTGATAGAGATAAGATTTCTTAAGGCTTTTCTACCTGTACAATAGGATTCGCAGGCAAGTGAATGGTGTAGTTATTTCGAAAACGATGTACTAGTACATAGTTATTGGTAAAATGATGTACTAGAACGGCAATAAAACAGTCATTATTTACAGTATGATACTGTGGATAATGACTGTTTTGCATATTTATGTGCTGTATTTGTCGAGGATAGCCGCATTATAATATATCAATTTGGCAGATGCAATGAACTTTCATTGTTAATCCTCCTCGTAAAGAATATCCATCATGGCATTCAGTTCTTCTTTAGTAATTTTCAGTGATTTCGCAGTTTGTATCATATCGAGCATTTTCTGCTCTACAAGACGCCGTTTGGAATCCCGCAGTAATTCAAGATTGCCGGCAGATACAAAGGTGCCGATGCCGACCTGACTTGTAATAAACCCTTCCTGTTCCAGTTCCTCGTAAACCCGGCGAATGGTCAAAACGCTGACTTTCAGGTCATTGGCAAATGCACGGATAGAAGGAAGTGCATCACCCTCCACTAATTCTTCCTTTAAAATAGCGTCTTTAATCTGGTCTTTGATTTGCTGGTACAAAGGGCTGTCAGAAGTATTTGAAATAAGAATCTTCAAGTTTGTTCTTCATCCTTTCTACTTGTGTGCTGTTTGCATATACACATTATAAACATTAAGCACATAAATGTCAATAGGAGTGTGGAAATTCAGTATTAGGTGTATTATAATGGGAGTATAAACTTTGCACAGGAATTGGGATGCGGAATGTGTTGAATGTGTTTATAGTCTGCGAAGCAGACTGGATGCCGCGCCAGGGGATGCAAGGGAGTCTTGAAAAATTTACAGATAGAGAAAGAAAGGAATTAAAAGTATGGGAATAAAATATACGTCATTGACAAAAAAAGCTATGATGATTTGCTTTGAGACACATAAAGATCAAAAAGATAAAAGCGGCATGCCCTATGTTTTTCATCCATTTCATCTGGCAGAACAGATGGAGACAGAGGATGAAATCTGTACAGCGCTGCTGCATGATGTGGCAGAGGATTCAGACTGTACAATAGAAGATTTGGAAAGGGAAGGGTTTTCGGTGGACACGATAGAAGCCTTGCGGCTGCTGACCCATGAAGAATCTGTGCCCTATATGGATTACATTGCGGCACTTAAAGGAAATCCGATTGCCAGAAAGGTGAAGCTGGCAGATCTGGCACATAACAGCGATATCGGGAGACTGGCTATCGTGACGGATAAAGACCTGAAAAGGCTGGAAAAGTATCAGAAAGCGAGAAATTTGCTTTTAGAAGAGTGATAATCGGTGCTTGTGATTAAATTCGATATATGCTAAAATGTAGAATGCAAAAAAAGACGAATTGACCGATGAAGAAACTCGGAGGAGAAATATATGGCAGCATTGACACCGATGATGCAGCAATACATGGCGATCAAGGAGCAGTATAAAGACTGCATCCTTTTTTATCGTCTGGGCGATTTTTATGAAATGTTTTATGATGATGCCCTGACTGCATCCAGAGAACTTGAGATAACACTGACAGGCAAAAACTGCGGTCAGGAAGAGCGGGCACCAATGTGTGGTGTCCCTTATCATGCCGTGGATGTTTATTTGAACAAATTGGTTGCAAAGGGCTACAAGGTTGCAATCTGTGAGCAGGCGGAGGATCCGAAGCAGGCGAAAGGCATTGTGAAGCGTGAAGTGATCAGGATTGTCACACCGGGAACGAATCTGAGCCAGCAGGCCCTGGATGAGGGCCGCAATAACTATTTGATGTGTCTTGTATATGACAATAATCAGTTCGGATTGGCAATCACGGATATTTCAACCGGTGATTTTTATACAACGGAAGTGGCAACACTGAAGGAACTTTATGATGAGATTCATCGTTTTTCACCATCAGAAATTATCTGCAACGATTCTTTCTATATGAGTGGAGCCAGTCTGGATGATTTCAAGGATCGTCTGCATGTCTCAGTATCCACATTGGATACATGGTATATGGATGAGGCGGTGAGTGTCCAGAAGATCAAAGAGCATTTTAAAGTGGCCAGCCTGGACGGTCTTGGCTTGACAGATTTTCCATCTGGGACATTGGCTGTGGGCGCATTGCTATTATATCTTTATGAGACACAGAAGAATACTCTTGACAATCTGACCAAGATTACACCGTACCGCTCAGGCGGATATATGATCATTGACAGTGCCACTAACAGGAATCTTGAACTGATTGAAACCCTGAGGGAAAAGCAGAAAAAGGGCTCATTGTTGTGGGTGCTGGATAAGACAAAGACGGCCATGGGTGCCCGTTTGATGCGAAACTGGATTGAGCAGCCGCTGATTGAGAAGAGGAAGATTACCGCAAGGCAGGATGCGGTGGAAGAATTATATAATGATATGATTACCAGAGAGGAGATACGGGAATATCTGAATGCGGTATACGATCTGGAACGTCTGGTGACCCGTATCAGCTATAGAACGGCGAATCCCCGGGATCTGATCGCTTTTAAGACATCTCTCGGAATGATTCCTCCTGTCAAACAGCTGCTTTCTCAGGCAAAAAGCGCAGAACTGAAAGAAATTGATGAAAGAATGGATTGTCTGGAGGATATTTATGATCTGATTGAAAAATCTATTCAGGATGAACCACCGATTATGATTCGTGAGGGCGGCATGATCAAAGAGGGTTATAATGAAGACGTGGATAAGTTCCGTCTCTCAAGAACAGAAGGCAAAACCTGGCTGGCGGAGCTGGAGGCTCGTGAGAAGGAGAAAACCGGTATCAAGAATCTGCGTGTGCGCTATAACAAAGTTTTCGGCTATTATCTGGAAGTTACCAATTCCTATAAGGAGCTGGTGCCGGAGGACTGGACCCGCAAACAGACACTGGCCAATGCAGAGCGTTATATTACGCCGGAATTAAAAGAGCTGGAAGATATGATCCTTGGTGCGGAAGATAAGCTTGCTGCCCTTGAGTATGATCTCTATTGTGAAGTCAGGGACAGTATCGGTGAGCAGGTCGTTCGTATTCAGGAGACAGCTAAGGCAATCGCACATTTGGATGTATTGGCATCTTTGGCCTGTGTAGCACAGAGTAATGATTACGTGCGCCCGTCTATTAACACAAAGGGTGTTATTGATATTCAGGGCGGCCGCCATCCGGTAGTAGAGAAGATGAACAACAATCAGATGTTTATCGACAACGATACTTATTTGGACAACAAAAACCATCGTATATCTATTATTACCGGTCCGAATATGGCTGGTAAGTCTACCTATATGCGCCAGTCGGCGCTGATCGTGCTCATGGCCCAGATCGGCAGCTTTGTACCGGCAAAATCTGCCAATATCGGCATTGTGGATAGAATTTTCACCCGTGTCGGTGCATCAGATGATCTGGCCAGCGGACAGAGTACTTTTATGGTGGAGATGACGGAAGTGGCCAATATTCTTCGCAATGCCACCAGCCGAAGTCTGCTGATCCTGGATGAAATCGGAAGAGGTACCAGTACATTTGATGGTTTAAGTATTGCCTGGGCGGTAGTGGAACATATCAGCAATCCGAAGCTTCTGGGGGCAAAGACATTGTTTGCTACCCATTATCATGAACTGACAGAACTGGAAGGAAAGCTTGACAGCGTGAACAATTACTGTATTGCCGTCAGAGAGCAGGGGGATGATATCATTTTCCTGAGAAAGATTATCCGCGGCGGTGCAGATAAGAGTTATGGTATTCAGGTAGCACGTCTGGCAGGGGTACCGGATTCTGTCATTGACAGAGCAAAAGAGATTGCCAGCTGGCTGGAAGAAACAGATGTTACTGACAAGGCGAAAAATCTGCAGGTGAGAACTTCTGCTAAGAAAAAAGAAGTGGTCAGAGAGGCAGTTCCTGCTGAAAAACAGATGAGCCTTTTTGATATTTACCCGGCAGACCACCCGGTTTTGAAGGAACTGGCAGGACTGGATGTGTCCAACATGACACCGATTCAGGCACTGAATACATTATATGAACTTCAGAAAAGATTAAAAGAGACAAATTAGCCATCAAATGGTCACAAAATACTGATATACTATTTGTTTAGGATAAAATTAACAGGAAAGGGGGCAGCAGGATGAAGTCCATTCATTTACTGGACAGTGATACCATCAACAAGATTGCAGCCGGAGAGGTTGTGGAGAGACCGTCCTCGGTGATTAAAGAACTTGTGGAGAATGCCATTGATGCGAAAGCATCGGCAATTACGATTGAGATTAAAGAGGGCGGCATTGCCATGATGCGTGTGACAGATAATGGCGGCGGCATTGACAGAGATGATATCAAGACGGCCTTTGTGCGTCATGCCACAAGTAAGATTGAAACGGCTATGGATCTGATGACAGTAGGATCACTGGGGTTCAGAGGAGAGGCTTTGTCAAGTATTGCCTCCGTTTCTCAAATTGAACTGATAACAAAGGTACACCGGGAATTATTGGGGGTTCGTTACTGTATTGATGGTGGTGAAGAAAAGAGCTGTGATGATATCGGATGCCCGGACGGCACCACGATCATTGTGAGAAATCTGTTCTATAATACACCGGCCAGGAGAAAGTTTTTGAAGACGGCAGCAACCGAGGCTGCCTATATTAATGATCTGGCAGGACGACTGGCATTGTCCCATCCGGATGTATCCTTTAAATTTATTAACAATAATCAGAATCGGCTTCATACCTCCGGCAACGGCAATCTGAGAGATATCATTTATCAGATTTACGGACGGGATGTGGCAGGACAGCTGCTGGAAGCGGATGTTCAGGGCAAACTCTGTCATGTGACAGGATTTATCGGCAAACCGATTTTGTCCAGAGGCAATCGAACATGGGAGAATTATTTTATTAATGGCCGTTATATCAAGAGCAACATTATTACAAAGGCAATTGAGGATGCTTATAAGACATTTGTCATGATTCACAAATATCCTTTTACGGCTTTTCATATTGAAGTCGATCCGGCACTGATCGATGTGAATGTGCATCCGAGAAAGATGGAATTGAGGTTCAATCAGAATGAAGCGGTATATCAGGAGATTTATGATATTGTCCGTGCAGTGCTGGAACATCGGGAGCTGATACCGGCCATTTCCCTGAAAGATCAGAAACAAGCCAAAGAGGAACCAAAGAAAAAAGAATCAGGGCCGGAACCTTTTGAACTGCAGCGGCTGGCAGCCATGGGAGCAGGGCAGAAAAAGCCGGAGCAGCCATCGGCAGACTATACAAAGCAAAACAGGCCGGCTAAAACAGGTGTATCGGATAGAACTTCCGTGGCAGCAGGCAGTGGCTATTCGGCGGCATCTTATCCGAATCAGGATGCTGACAGCAAACCATATACTGCACCGACAGGACAATCAGGAAGTGCATTTGTGCGGGAAACGCCGACGGCATATCATCATAAAGAGACGATGGCACAAAGTACTCCGAAATTGCAAAATGAAAACAACAGGGCAGCGATGTCCGGAACTGCGGAAGAACAGAAGAAGACGGAAGTGACGCCGTTTGAAGCAGCAGAGAAAGCACTGCAGCCGCAAATGCCAATCGTTGGAGAACAGATGCAGCTTTTTGGTGAGGATGAAAGGCTTCTGGATGAGAAAGCAAGAGCACGGCATCGTTTAATCGGACAGGTTTTTGACACCTACTGGATGGTAGAATATGATGGCAAGCTATTTATTATTGATCAGCATGCGGCACATGAAAAAGTGCTTTATGAAAAATTGATGAAGGCTTTTTCAAAAAAAGCACTTCAAAAACAGATGCTGTCACCGCCTGTGATTCTGACATTGTCGATGCAGGAAGAAAATATTTACAGCCGTTATGAGGATTATTTTGCGGAACTGGGATTTGAAGTCGAATCTTTTGGGGGCAGAGAGTATGCGGTATGCGGCGTCCCGCTTCAGCTTTTTGGAATGAATGCAAAAGATATTTTTATTGAAATACTGGACAGTTTGACGGAGGAAAGCCGCAGACTGGATGGTTCAGCCATTACGGATCATATTGCAACCATGGCCTGCAAGGCGGCAGTGAAGGGAAATAATAAATTGTCCTTTAAAGAGGCGGATGCTCTGATCGAACAACTTTTGCAGGCAAAGAATCCATATACATGTCCTCATGGACGGCCGACAATCATTTCACTTTCAAAATACGAACTGGAGAAGAAATTTAAGCGAATTCAATCATAGAATGGGAGAATGAAACATGAAAGAGCCATTGATCGTACTGACCGGGCCAACGGCCTCCGGCAAAACAGCACTTTCCATTGAACTGGCCAAAGCCATCGGCGGGGAGATTATTTCTGCAGATTCTATGCAGGTTTACAGACAGATGGATATTGGAACAGCCAAGATCCGTCCGGAAGAGATGGAAGGAATCCCTCATTACCTTGTGGATGTGCTGGAACCGGATGATCCTTTTAACGTTGTTGTTTTCCAGCAGATGGCCAAAGCAGCGATGAAAAAGATCAGGGAAAACGGACATATTCCGATCATTGTGGGCGGCACGGGATTTTATATTCAGGCTATTTTAAATGATATTGACTTTAAAGAGAATGAAGATGACGGTTACAGAAGTCATCTGGAAGCAATGGCAGCAAGTGACGGCGGGCCGGAAAGGCTTTATGAGATGCTGAAAGAGGTGGATCCGGAATCCACAGAGAAGATCCACTGCCATAACACCAAGCGCGTCATCCGGGCACTGGAATATTTTCATCAGACCGGACAGAAGATTTCTGAGCACAATGAACAGGAATCCAGGAAAGAATCACCCTATAATTTTGCGTATTTTGTTCTGAATCGGCCGAGAGAGGCTCTGTATGAGCGAATCGATCAACGTGTGGATCAGATGATGGAAGAGGGCCTTGTCCAGGAAGTGCGAAAGTTAAAAGACAGGGGATATGACAGGAGCCTTGTTTCTATGCAGGGACTTGGCTATAAGGAAATCCTGGCGTACTTTGACGGGGAGCTATCCCTTGAAGAGGCTGTTTATATATTAAAACGTGATACAAGACATTTTGCCAAGCGGCAGTTGACCTGGTTTAAAAGAGAGCGGGATGTTTTGTGGCTTGATCAGTCAAAATATGATTCTCGGGGTGCTATACTGGCGGATATGATACATATCCTTCGCCAAAAAGGCATAATAGACTGAGCTTGTATCATATAATAGGAAAGACATAGCAGATATGACAGGGCATATTTGCGGCCTTGTATCAGATCACAACAATAAAGGAGAAAAAAATGACAAAGGATAAGATAGAAAATGAATTAAAAGGACTGTATGAGCATCTTCATCTGGATGAGGATGTGTATAATTATTGCAGTCAGATTGAAAAATCTTTAAAAGAACGTTTCGAGGCTATTGATCAGGTAGCGGAATATAACCAGCTGAAAGTGATCAATGCCATGCAGAAAAACAGAGTCAGCGAGAGACATTTTGCGGGAACAACAGGTTATGGCTATGATGATGATGGACGAGATACCCTTGAAAAAGTCTATGCGGATATTTTTCATACAGAAGATGCGCTTGTACGCCCACATATCACATGCGGCACACATGCGTTGACAGTGGCTCTTTCCGGCAATTTAAGACCGGGAGATGAACTTTTGTCGCCTGTGGGCAAGCCTTATGATACGCTGGAAGGTGTCATCGGCATCCGACCAGAGGTGGGTTCTCTGGCAGAGTATGGCGTGACATATCGTCAGGTGGAACTTCTGGAGGACGGTACCTTTGATTATCCAGCCATTGAAAAAGCCATCAATGAGAAAACAAAACTGGTAACGATCCAGCGTTCCAAAGGCTATTTGCCTCGGCCGACTTTTTCTGTGCAGCAAATCGGCGAACTCATCAGTTTTGTCAAGAAGATCAAGCCGGATGTGATTTGCATGGTGGATAACTGCTATGGTGAGTTTGTAGAGACAATCGAACCATCTGATGTGGGCGCAGATATGTGTGTCGGATCCCTCATCAAAAATCCAGGCGGCGGACTTGCCCCAAGCGGCGGTTATATTGCCGGACGCAAAGATTGCGTAGAAAGAGCAGCGTATCGTCTGACAGCACCGGGACTTGGCAAGGAACTGGGTGCAAATCTCGGTGTGAACCGCTCACTTTATCAGGGCCTTTTCCTGGCACCTCAGGTAACGGCTTCTGCACTGAAATCAGCTATCTTTGCAGCCAATATTTACGAAAGCCTCGGATTTAAAGTCGTTCCAAACAGCACAGAGTCCAGACATGACATTATCCAGGCGGTTGTACCGGGTACAGCAGAGGGTGTGATTGCATTCTGCAAAGGTATTCAGGCAGCCGCTCCTGTGGACAGCTATGTAACACCGGAACCATGGGCGATGCCTGGATATGATTGTGATGTTATTATGGCAGCAGGTGCTTTTATCTCAGGTTCTTCCATTGAACTGAGTGCTGATGGCCCGATTAAACCGCCATATGCTGTTTATTTCCAGGGGGGGCTGACATGGCATCATGGAAAGTTTGGTATTATGATGTCCCTTCAGAAAATGAAAGAGGCCGGATTAGTGCACCTGCCTTTGTAAGCTTTTTGTCAGAAAGGATTTACATCAAACTGTGTATACATGAGAATCCTTTTGTGATAAAATGAGATGAACTGTGAAGCTCCGATTGCCTGAAATGAAAGGAGCAGCAGTATGAAAGAGAAACAAAAACATCTGACAATGAAGGAACTTCCGGTGACGGAACGTCCGTATGAGAAGTGCGAGAAGAACGGGGCAGGCATGTTGTCTGATGCCGAACTTCTGGCAATTGTGATCAAAACCGGCACCCGGGGAGATAAAGTGATGGATCTGGCTGTTCAGCTATTGAATCTGAATCCGTCCTGTCAGGGCCTTGAAGGCATTATGAGCCTTGACATTCAGGATTTTCAGAAGATAAGGGGTATAGGACGGGTCAAGGCTGTTCAGTTGGCGGCAGTCTGCGAACTGTCCAGAAGAATGACCCGGATCCGCTTCAGAAGAGATTATGTTTTTGAAACACCGCAGTCTATCGCAGATTACTATATGGCGTATATGTGTCATCTGAAGCACGAGGAGGTGCATGTGATGATGCTGGACGCCAGACAGCATATGATCAGTGAATGCCTTCTTACGAAGGGAACAGTCAATGCCTCTCTGATCGCTCCCAGAGAGATTTTTATCCATGCATTGAAAGCAAATGCAGTCGGGATCATACTGGTACATAATCATCCCAGCGGAGATGATACACCCAGCAGAGAAGATCTGGCTGCAACAGAAAAGGTGAGATGCGCCGGAGACCTGATCGGAATCCGGCTGTTAGACCATATTATTATCGGCAGCGGACATTTTACCAGTCTGTGCGGGAGCTGGCACCATTAGGAAAGGGGAAACACCATTGGCGGGAAAAAAATACGGTCTGGATCTTGGAACAATGAACATCAGAATTTTCCAGGGCGGACATGGACTTGTCGTATATGAAAAGAATATGATTGCCATACAGCGAAAGAAAGAAGTCGCGGCAATCGGCAATGATGCATTTGAGATGTATGAACGTACACCGGCATCCATTGTGATCTCAAATCCGGTCAGAGACGGTGTGATCGCAGATATTAACAATATGAACAAGGTAGCGGAAGCACTTCTGAAGAAATGCGGATGCACATCGGGTTTTATGAGAAATAACAGTTTTTATCTTGCTGCACCATCAGATGTGACGGAAGTGGAAAAAAGAGCTTATTTTGACCTGATCGCGCATTCGGCCTACAATACCCACAATATTTTTGTTATTGAGAAGCCTCTGGCAGCGGCCTTGGGAGAGAATATAAATGTTATGAGCAAAAAGGGCATGATGCTCGTTGATATGGGTGCGGGAACAACGGAGATCACGGTCATCACCATGGGCGGCATCGTTGTCAGCAAATTATTGAAAATGGGCGGCAATACGATCAACGCGGCCATTTGTCAGTTTGTCAAAGAACGCCATCATCTTGTGATCGGAGACAAGACAGCTGAAGCACTCAAAATAGAACTCGGACATGCCATTCCGGGACGCGGAAAGCAAAAGAGAGTTTTTGGGCGGGATTTGATCACGGGACTTCCGGCAAATGTGGAAGTAGCGGATCATCTTGTCTTTGATGCGCTGAAAGATTATCTTTTTCAGGTTGTTAAAACGATCCGCAACATCATGGAAACCATTCCGCCGGAATTATCGGCAGATATTATTGAAAGCGGTATTTATTTTACAGGCGGAACAACATTGATTCCGGAGCTTGACAGACTTTTCAGTGCATCACTTCATGTGAAGACAGTATTTGCAGATAAACCGCTGGAAAGTACCGCAAAGGGACTCGGTGTGATCATGGATCATGCATCAGACTATAGAGAGCTGACATTCTCATTGAGAGATGCGGCTTTTGAATAGAGGAATGAATATGAAGAACAACAGAAAAAATAAAATAAAGCCCAAGTATATTCTGGCGGTACTCAGTATCCTATGTCTTGCGGGAATCGGTTTCAGTCTCTTTAAGGGAGCATCTGTTCCTACAGCAGGAACTATTATCAATTCGTTGATGGCGCCGATGCAGGAAGGAATCAATAGCTTTGGCGATTTCACCGCAAGTATTGCCCGGAGAAAACATAAGACGGCAGAACTTCAGTCTCAGAATGAAGTATTGAATGATGAAGTTGAGAAACTACAGGCAAAATTAACATCGATGGAGAATAACCTGTCAGATTATGAAGATCTGCTCAAGCTTCTTGAACTTTCAGAGAAGTATCCATCTTATGAGATGACAGGTGCCAGAATTATAGGAAAAGACGCCGGCAACTGGTATGATACATTTACCATCAACAAAGGAAGTTCCGACGGCATAGAAAAAGATATGAATGTTGTGGCGGATAATGGTCTTGTGGGAATTGTGACACAAGTGAATGCCAATTCATCTGTTGTAAGAAGTATCATTGATGATACAAGCAATGTCAGTGGCATGATCAGCAAAAATAGGGATATTTGTATTGTCAATGGTGATTTGACATTGATGGACAGCGGCATGCTGAATGTGGAATTGATCACAAAAGATTCCACTGTTGTTAAGGGGGATGAAGTGGTAACTTCTTATATCAGCAACAAATATCTTCCGGGACTCTTGATCGGCTATATCAGTGAAGTGACGGAGGATGATTCAGAACTGACCCTCAGTGCCAAGCTGACTCCGGCTGTGGATTTCCAGCATCTTTCTAATGTGTTGGTTATTAAACAGCTCAAAGCCGATATGGAAGATTCCGGCAATTCATCCGGAGTATCTGAATCAGGCACAGTGCCATCTGATACATCGTCATCAGAGACAGAGACACAGACATCTTCCACAGCAGACAGCGGGGAGGGAGAAGAATGAAAAAGGTTCTGGCTTATGGCGGGATGATTCTTCTTTTTGTGCTGCTGCAATGCTCATTTTTTACACATTTGAGTCTGGCTGATGTTGTACCGAATCTGCTGATCATTCTGACAGCTTCCATTGCAATCATCAACGGGAGTCTGGAGGGATGTCTGGTCGGATTTTTCAGCGGATTGCTGCTGGATCTGATGTTTGGACCTTATATTGGCATGTATGCCTTTGGCTATCTGCTGTGCGGGTATCTGACAGGTATCGGCAATCGCATTTTTTACACGCATCTGTTCCTACAGCAGGAACTATTATCAATTCGTTGATGGCGCCGATGCAGGAAGGAATCAATAGCTTTGGCGATTTCACCGCAAGTATTGCCCGGAGAAAACATAAGACGGCAGAACTTCAGTCTCAGAATGAAGTATTGAATGATGAAGTTGAGAAACTACAGGCAAAATTAACATCGATGGAGAATAACCTGTCAGATTATGAAGATCTGCTCAAGCTTCTTGAACTTTCAGAGAAGTATCCATCTTATGAGATGACAGGTGCCAGAATTATAGGAAAAGACGCCGGCAACTGGTATGATACATTTACCATCAACAAAGGAAGTTCCGACGGCATAGAAAAAGATATGAATGTTGTGGCGGATAATGGTCTTGTGGGAATTGTGACACAAGTGAATGCCAATTCATCTGTTGTAAGAAGTATCATTGATGATACAAGCAATGTCAGTGGCATGATCAGCAAAAATAGGGATATTTGTATTGTCAATGGTGATTTGACATTGATGGACAGCGGCATGCTGAATGTGGAATTGATCACAAAAGATTCCACTGTTGTTAAGGGGGATGAAGTGGTAACTTCTTATATCAGCAACAAATATCTTCCGGGACTCTTGATCGGCTATATCAGTGAAGTGACGGAGGATGATTCAGAACTGACCCTCAGTGCCAAGCTGACTCCGGCTGTGGATTTCCAGCATCTTTCTAATGTGTTGGTTATTAAACAGCTCAAAGCCGATATGGAAGATTCCGGCAATTCATCCGGAGTATCTGAATCAGGCACAGTGCCATCTGATACATCGTCATCAGAGACAGAGACACAGACATCTTCCACAGCAGACAGCGGGGAGGGAGAAGAATGAAAAAGGTTCTGGCTTATGGCGGGATGATTCTTCTTTTTGTGCTGCTGCAATGCTCATTTTTTACACATTTGAGTCTGGCTGATGTTGTACCGAATCTGCTGATCATTCTGACAGCTTCCATTGCAATCATCAACGGGAGTCTGGAGGGATGTCTGGTCGGATTTTTCAGCGGATTGCTGCTGGATCTGATGTTTGGACCTTATATTGGCATGTATGCCTTTGGCTATCTGCTGTGCGGGTATCTGACAGGTATCGGCAATCGCATTTTTTACAAAGAGGATATTACATTTCCTGTATTAATGATCGCTGCGGCAGATTTGTTTTACGGATGCTATATGTACATTTTCGGCTTTATGATTCGAGGCAGATTGAATGTGCTGTTTTATCTGAGGAGAATCATTTTACCGGAGGCGGTATATACTGTCATTATTGCGATTTTCCTTTACAGAATCATATTAATTATTACTGAACACTTACAGAAAAAAGGAAGTGAGAACCTAATTGTTTAAAAATCTTCTTGAGGATTTACTGAATTATATTAAGACAAGAACTTTTGTACTTGGTGTTATCTGTGCTGTCATGATCGGTATCCTAGTGCATCGTTTGTTTGACCTTCAGATCATCAATGGCGAAGATTATCTGAATACTTTCACTTATCGTATTCAGAAAGATACAGAAATCGAGAGTCCCAGAGGAACCATTTATGATGTGAATGGTGTGCCGTTGGCTTACAATAAATTGTCTTATTCGATCACATTGGAAGATAGTACGCTTCTGACAGACAATCAGACAAAGAATACAATGATTGCCAAGCTTGTGAATTTTGTTGAATCCACAGGCAATACGCTGATCTATGATATTCCCCTTCAGATGGATGAAGAGGGCAATATGAGCTTTAGTGCAGGAGAGGGTACAGTTTTAAGATTTAAAAAGGATGTCTATAGTTCTGAGACACTGACAGATGAACAAAAGAATGCAACAGCGGAAGATGTTTATCAGTATATGAGAGGTAAGAAATTCTTTAATCTGGATGAATCTTATACGGATGAAGAAGCGCTTAAAATCTTATCAGTTCGTTTTGATCTCTGGATGAAGCGATACGAGAAGTACCTTTCGGTTACAGTTGCCAATGATGTCAATGACCAGCTGGTAGCTGCTGTCGAAGAAAACGCAGATGTTCTTCCGGGTGTTTCTGTCAAACAGGATTATACAAGAGTTTATGCAGACAGCAAGTATTTTTCCAATATTACCGGCTATATCGGTTCTATTTCAGAAGATGAACTGGCGGAGTACAAAGAACAGGGCAATGACAGTTATTCTTTGAATGATCAGATTGGTAAGGCAGGTGCGGAATCTTATTTTGAATCCAAGTTAAAAGGCACAAAGGGGTCGCAGAAGTTATATGTCAACAGTCTGGGTAGTGTGCTTGAAGTAGCAGAGAAAACAGATCCGGTTCCCGGGGAGGATGTGTATCTGTCTATTGATGCAGAACTTCAAAAGACAGCTTATGATAAAATTGAAGAAAGAATTGCCGGTATCCTGTTGACTTACATGTCTGATAAAACAACAAAGACAGACAGTGATGTCATGATACCGATCAAAGAATTTTATTATGCACTGATCGATAATAATGTCATCAGCCTGGATCATTTAAGTGCCAGTGACGCGGATAATCAGGAAAAAACATTCTGGAATAATTATAAGAATTATGAAAGTGATACTTCATCTTCTATGGAAGATAAAATGGGAACAGCCCTTAAAGATCTGAATGACGAATATAAAAGCTATCTGATGATGGCTTATAATATGCTGAAGGACAGAGAAATATTAAATACAGGCAATCTGGATGACAATGATGAGACACTGTCAGAATGGAATGCAGGTAATATTAGCTTTAATGATCTGATAGAATATGCCATCACAAAGGATATTGTTAACATCAGTTCCTTAAACCTGTCCAGTGATTATCTGAATACAGAAGAAATTTACAATGCGCTTCTTTCCTATGTTAAAGAGGAACTGCCTTTATATGAAGGCTTCGAAAAAAAAGCTATTTACTATATGCTTCAGAACGACTATATCAGCGGTGCAGACATCTGCCTGCTGCTGTATTCCCAGAATGTGTTGGAGAAAGATGATGATTATGAAAAATTATTGTCCGGTGATATGTCAGCCTACAATTTTATGTACACCAAGATCTATAATCTGGAGATTACACCGGATATGCTGGCATTGCCGCCATGTTCCGGTTCTTATGTGGTGACGGATGTTAATACCGGAAAGGTGAAAGCACTTGTTTCTTATCCGGGATATGATGCAAACCAGATCAATAATGTCAAGTACTATTCATCGTTGATCAATAATGAATCTTCGCCGTTATATAATCGTGCAACACAGCAGACATTGGCACCGGGTTCTACATTTAAGCCGATTTCAGCCATTGCCGGTCTGGAAGAAGGCGTGATTGATGAAGATACATGGATCACGGATAATGTCACCTACACGAAGGTTGAACCTCATGCGAACTGTTGGGATTCATCCGGTCATGGTACCATTAATGTGGAACAGGCTATAGAATATTCCTGTAACTATTTCTTCTATGAGGTTGGTTACAGATTGGGATCAAACAATAACACAACGGAGCTTAGTGACAGTAAGGGACTTACGTTATTAGCCAAATATGCATCCATGTTTGGCCTTGATTCTGTATCAGGTCTGGAACTTCCGGAGACAACGCCGAAGATTTCAGATGAAAGTGTTGTACGTTCTGCTATTGGTCAGGCAACGCATAATTACACAGCGGCTGAGTTGACAAGATATGTGACGGCGATCGCCAATAGCGGTAATTTATATCAGCTTTCCATTTTGGATAAGATTACAGACAGTGAAGGCAATGTGTTAGAGGAAAATCAGCCGAAGCTGACAAGCAAGATTGAATTAAAACAGAGCACATGGGATATTGTTCACAGAGGTATGTACAAGGTATGTAATGAATCCTCTTACCGTTCAAAGATGGGCAATCTTGAAGTAACGCTGGCTGGTAAATCCGGTACAGCGCAGGTATCTGAAACTTTACCTAACCACGGATTGTTTATCGGTTATGCACCTTATGAAAAGCCGGAAGTGGCAGCAACACTGATCATTCCAAATGGTCATGGTTCATCCAATGTCCTGGATCTTTATGCAGATCTGATGTGTTACTATTTTAATGTACCATATAACAATTCATCTGATGAAGAGGGTGAATCAACAACAGCGAGAACAGCGAATATTCCTGCTCAGGATATTCGGGCCGATTAAAATCGTGCCGGGTTCTGCGTACACCCGAATTGAAAGATACTGAAGACAATGCAATAAAGAAAAAAGCAGATGTTTTCAGGAGGTTTGAGTATGGGAGAAGTATTTGTGATCACATCCGGAAAAGGCGGTGTCGGAAAGACAACGTCAACAGCCAATATTGGTGCCGGGCTGGCAGCTGCAGACAAAAAAACAGTTTTGATCGATACAGATATTGGTCTGAGAAATCTGGATGTGGTCATGGGACTGGAAAATAGAATTGTCTATCATCTGGTAGATATCATCGAGGGTGGCTGTCGGATCAAGCAGGCACTGATCAGGGACAGACGTTATCCCAATCTGTTTCTTCTGCCGTCAGCGCAGACAAGAGATAAGACCAGCGTTTCACCGGAGCAGATGAAAAAGCTGATCGAACAGCTGAGAGATGACTTTGATTATATTTTGATTGATTGTCCTGCCGGTATTGAGCGTGGCTTTTACAACGCCATTGCCGGTGCGGACAGAGCGATCATCGTGACAACGCCGGAGGTATCAGCGATCCGGGATGCAGACCGCATCACCGGACTTTTAGAAGCTTCTCATATCAGGAATATTCATCTGATCGTCAATCGCATCCGGTACGATATGGTCAGAAGAGGAGATATGATGACTATCGAAGATATTGTTGATATTTTGTCACTGGATCTGATCGGAGTCATTCCGGATGATGAAAATGTGGTTGTGGCCACGAATCAGGGAGAAACACTAATCGGATCAGGAACTGCATCCGGCAAAGCCTATGAGAATATATGCAGACGGATTATGGGTGAAGAGGTGCCCCTGGCTTGTTATCCGCCTCGAAGAAGTTTCTTTTTCAGAGTTGCTGATTATCTGGTGCACAGGTAAAGGGGAGGTGAGACAATGTTTTCTTTCCTTTTTAAACGATCCGTAAAGGTTTCGGGCAAGGTGGCAAGCAGGCGCCTGAAACAGCTTTTGATGGCAGACAGGGTATCCTGTCCTGCAGAAATCACAGATAGCATTTATACAGATATTGTCTCTGTACTAAGCAAATATGTTGAAATAGATACACAGAACATAGACATTAAAATAACACAAAAAGAGAATCAGAATCGGTCCATGGTACCGCTTCTGACTGTTTATGCTCCGTTTAAGGAAGTAAACCGTCATTCGGTATGATAGGAGAAAAATGTTACAACGAAGAAAAAAAGAATTTCAGTATCATGCAAATAAATATAATGTTCATATGTATGATTTTCGCCTGATTTTGTATGTATGGGTACTTAGTATTATAGGTATACTCGTCATTAACAGCGCGGCGGATGGGTTTGCAGTCAAACAGCTGATGGGTTTTATCGGCGGATCAGTGGTGATGATATTTTTTTCACTTATTGACTATAATTATATTGCAAAATTCGAATGGTTTTTGTATTCTATTAATATAGGTATGTTGATTGCTGTCAAGCTCTTGGGCATCAATGTGAATGGTGCTACAAGATGGTTTTCATTGGGGCCTTTTGGTACTTTTCAGCCATCAGAGCTCAGTAAGGTAATCATGCTGATTATTTTTGCACATCTCATCAGCGAACAGAAAGAGAAAATCAACAATCTGACAACGATTATCAAGATCGGTATTCTTTATGTGATCCCGATGCTCTTAGTCGCATTGGAGCCCGATCTGTCGACAACGCTTGTTTTTGCATTTTTATTCTGTACAATGATGTTTGTGGGAGGTCTCAGCTACAAGATCATCGGTATCATATTGGGGATATCGGTACCGTTGGCAGGCCTGCTGATCTGGTATATTCAGCAGCCGGGACAGATTCTACTCCATGGCTATCAGCTTCAGAGAATTTTGACGTTCCTTAATCCTTCTGATTACCTTTTGACAACCTATCATCAGCAATATAATTCAATCATGGCAATCGGATCAGGAATGCTTACAGGTAAAGGGCTCAATAACAACACCATTACATCTGTAAAAGGCGGAAACTTTATATCCGAGCCGCAGACAGACTTTATTTTCGCAGTTGTGGGAGAAGAACTGGGATTTATAGGAAGCTGTGTGGTACTCGGATTACTCCTGCTGATCATTTTGGAATGTCTTCACATTGCCAAAGATGCAAGAGATATGAAAGGACGCCTGATTGCATCTGGAACTGCCGGTATTCTGATATTCCAGACTTTTGTCAATGTCAGTGTGGCCACAGGTATGCTGCCGAATACGGGGCTGCCGCTACCTTTTGTCAGCTATGGTCTGAGTTCATTGCTGAGTAATTATATATGTATTGGTTTAGTTTTAAATGTTGGTTTACAGCGGAACAGGAGGTAACGTTTTATGAACATTGGTTTAGTAGCACATGACACAAAGAAAATGCTGATGCAGAATTTCTGTATTGCATACAGAGGAATTCTGGCAAGAAATGAATTATATGCGACAGGTACAACCGGTCGTTTAATAGAAGAAGTCACTAATCTGAATATCCACAAGTTCCTTGCAGGCCATCTTGGCGGTGAGCAGCAGCTTGGTGCACAGATCGAGCATAACAATATCGATCTGATGATCTTTCTGAGAGATCCTTATACACCAAAGCGGCATGAACCGGATGCACATGCCATTGTCAGCCTTTGTGATGCCCACAATATTCCCATCGCAACGAATCTTGCGACAGCAGAGTTGCTGATCAAGGCCCTTGACAGAGGCGATCTTGAATGGCGTGAATTTTACAAGTAAACAGGTGAAGAATGATGAAGAAACTATTAGCAGCTGTTTGTGTATGCAGCATGCTTTTATGCGGTTGTCAGAGTCAGGGGACCTATCTGAAACCGTACGCAGGTGTAACTGCCAGTAAGACAGCAGATGTATCATCTATGATCGATACACGTGTATGGGAAGGATTTGCGGCGGATCTCGGTGTCGTATCCGTAGATGACAGTGAAAACGGCATTGATTCTGAGACGCTTTCTCAGATTGATGCCAAGGAAGTTTTTCTTACCGGAACAACAGACAGTACAGTACTCACTGCTTATAATATTTATACTCAGATGCCGCCGGCAAGTATTACCAAGATATTGACAGCCCTTGTGGCCCTTCAGAGTGTCAGCGATAAAGATCTGGATCAGGAGGTCACATTGACAGATGATGTGAATATCGATGTGGCAGACGCACAGGTCTGCGGCTTTAAGCCCGGAGATAAGATGACACTTCGAACGTTGCTTTATTGTATGCTGATCTATTCAGGCAATGATGCAGCCAATGCAGTGGCATCGGCTGTCAGTGGCGGTGATATTCCGGCTTTCTGCGATAAGATGAATGAGACAGCTGCAAAGCTTGGTGCAACACAGACACATTTTGTGACTCCGAATGGTCTGGATGATCCGGATCATTATACAACAGCCTATGATCTCTATCTGATATTTAAGGAATGTCTGAAATACGATGTTTTCAAAGACGCTATTCATCAGGCCAGCTATACAGCAGACTTTACAAGAGACGGTCAGGAGATGCAGCAGACTTATGAGACAACAAACTATTATCTGCTTGGTTACAAAACCCCTCCGGATGGTGTCAGCATTATCGGAGGCAAAACCGGAACCACAGATAATGCAGGCTTGTGTCTGATCCTGTATGTAGAAGATGCTTCAGGCAACGGATATATCTCTGTTTTGTTAGGTTGTCCGGATAAAGACACACTATATTCGAGTATGTCAAAATTATTATCAAAAATTCGCAAATAAGCATTGTATTTTTAGACAATTTATACTATAATTAAGACAAATAAATTATATTTTAAATATAATTTACGTGTATATGCTAGGAGGAGATTACGATGATACAGATTATATCAGGTGTAAAAGGTAAAGGAAAAACAAAGTTCTTGATTCAGAAAGCGAATGAAGCAGTGAAAGCTGCCAACGGCAGTGTTGTATATCTTGACAAGAATAATAAGCATATGTATGAATTAAGCAATCGTATCCGTCTGATCAATGTGGGAGATTTCCCTATTGATACATATGATGCGTTTCTTGGTTTTATCTGTGGCCTGATTTCACAGGACAATGATCTGGAACATATGTTTTTTGACAGTTTTCTGACAATTGCAAGTGTATCAGATGACTATGTTGGTTATGTATTATCCAAGTTGTCAGATATTTCTGAGAAGTTCCATGTTGATTTTACAATCAGCGTTTCTATCGATGCAGACAGTATTCCGGAAGAATTTAAGAAAGATATTGTTATTTCATTATAGGGAATATCATTATTTTTACAACCAAAAGCAGCAGAGGCATAGAAGTATGGTCTGCTGCTTTTTCCATGTCATCATGTGATAGAGATAATTAACAAAATTATTCTGTTTTCAATTTCCAGAAAAGTATGAGTGAGTATATTCCGGCTATGCCGACGATGGCATAAATAATCCTGCTGATTGCTGATAATTGTCCGAAAAGACTGGCAATCAGATCAAATCTGAAGAAACCGATCAATCCCCAGTTAATGGCACCAATGATGATCAGTATGAGGGCAACAATGTCCAGCCAGTTCCTCTCCATGAAAATTCCTCCTTTTTGATAAAGAAAATGATATCATTATTATTGTAAAAAGTGTGAAGATTATGCGTACTTTATGATAAATTTGTGAAAAAGGGTTCCAATATAGGGCAAAAAAAGATATAATTGTATAATGCAGGTTTAAGTAAGGAGGACATAAAGTGTATTATTCTTATTCCAACTGGCTGAAAGAGCGATATGGAGAAAAGGTATATAAACTTCCGGTAAATCTTCCTGTATCCTGCCCGAATCGATGTAGCGGTCAGAAAGGCTGCAGTTTTTGCTCTGATCAGGGGACCGGGTTTGAAGCCGGATGGGAGCCTGAATCGGTGACCGAGCAGATGCAGCATGTCAGGCAGATTGTGGAGAAACGTTATAAAGCCCATAAATTCATCGCATATTTTCAGAACTATACGAATACATATATGCCAATGGAGCAGTTTAAGGCATATTTGACAGAAGCTTCATGTTTTCCGGATATTGTGGAGATATCTGTATCAACGCGGCCGGATTGTATACGCAGGGATTATCTTCAGTGTATGGCTGATCTTCAGGAGAGGACAGACATTCAGATCAATATTGAATTGGGACTTCAGACGGCCAATTATCATACACTGGACAGGATTAACAGAGGACATGGCCTGGCAGAATATATAGATGCCATGCTTGCCATCAGACAGTATCCATTTACGACATGCACGCATTTAATTGCCAATCTTCCCGGGGATACTGTGAGAGACGCTGTTGAGACAGCCAGAATTGTATCTGTGTTGGGGACAGATATTGTGAAGATCCATTCTCTTTATATTGCAAAGGACAGTCGGATGGCAGAAGACTATTGTGACGGACATCTGGATATCTGCAGCAAGGAAGAATATTTTGAGCGAATCAGACGGATGCTTGAGAATATGGCTCCCTCCATTGCGGTAGAGCGGTTATTCAGCCGGATCCCAGAGAAGGATGCAGTATTTTGCAACTGGCAGACAAGCTGGTGGAAATTGAAGGATGAATTTGAAGCATATATGAGGGCCTGTAACAGTTATCAGGGGAAATGCTTTAATTATAGAGACGGTTCAGCACTAAAAGGAGTTTTTTGATTTAAATGGAGACAAAACACAGCAATGCGAAAGCAGGCGGAAGGAAACATTTAAAACTGAATATAGGGCTGATTGTGTTTGTAGGTATCTTTTTTTATATGGTTGCCAATGGTGTCGCCTATTTTACACGGAATCATATATCATTTTGCGAAGTACAGCAGGGAAGTATTGTAGACAGTGATTCTTTTACGGGTCTTATACTTCGTGATGAAGCTGTTGTGTCTGCAGACAGCAGCGGTTATCTGAACTATTTTGTGAATAATGGTGATATGGCCGCCAAGAATGGCAGCGTGTGTATGATCGAAGCCTCCGGAGCCAGCAATGCCAAACAGGATACAGCCAGTGAATTCAGTGAAAGTGATTACAGCAGTATTCGTGAACAGGTGAATTCTTTCAAGAAGAAATATAGCGATGCTGATTATTCTCATGTCTATGATCTGGAATATCAATTGAATAACATTATCAGCCGTATTGTCAGCCGCAGCAATATTAGTTCCATGAGTGGTGATGTATCGGGTAAGTACAGTGTGATGGCAGCAGATGAGTCCGGTGTTATCAGTTATACATATGATCAGATGGAAGAATATACAACCGATGATCTGACGCCGGAGTTATTGACATCACGGAGTTACGAGAAGACCCAGCTGTCAGCAGGTATGAAAGTGGACAAAGGTTCTCCGGTTTACAAGATCATTTACAGTGATAAGTGGCAGATTGTAATCTGCCCAACAGCCCAGCAGCTTAAGCGGCTGCAGGATATGAAGACAGTTGATCTGGTTTTAAAGCGTGACAATATCAAAGTTTCAGCAGATATCAATGTTTTTGAGAAAGATGGTACAAGTTACGTCAGCTTTGATCTGTCTAATTATATGGTCAGATACTGCAATGACAGATATATTGATATCGAAATTGTCTGGAACAATTATGATGGACTGAAAATACCGAAATCATCCGTTACAAGCAAGAACTTTTACAAAATACCGATTGAATATCTTCAGATGACGGATGGAAGTGATGAAAAAGGTTTCTATATAGTCAGTGGTGAAGATACAGAATTTATAAAACCTACTGTATATTCACAGGATGATAAGTACTGTTATATTGATTGTGCGGATATCCGTGAAGGAACAGAACTGAAGAATCCGTCTTCAGGTGAAACTTTTACTGTCGGTGAAGTGGTGGCATTGAAGGGCGTTTATAACATTAACAGAGGTTATGCATTGTTCAGATTGATCGATATTTTATATGAATATGGAGATTACTGCATTATCAGTGATAAAATGAGCTATGGTGTTACACTGTATGATCATATTATTCTCAATGGCGCTGATGTCAAAGAGAACCAGATAATTTATTAGGAAATACATGAAGGAGGCAATGAAATGCTTACAGAGAATGTTATAGAAGTTGAGAAGAATATTCAGGATGCCTGTGACAGAGCAGGCAGGTCAAGAGAAGAAGTCAGACTGATTGCGGTCAGTAAGACAAAACCAGTCAGTGATATTGAAGAAGTATTGACGACGGGTATACTTGATTATGGTGAGAATAAAGTACAGGAATTGTCAGATAAGTATGATGTTCTGCCGAAGAATATCAGATGGCATATGATTGGGCATTTGCAGCGCAATAAGGTCAAGTATCTGATCGGTAAGACCGTACTGATCCATTCTGTTGATTCACTGAGACTGGCTGAGCAGATTGAGCATGAAGCGGCCAAGGCAGATACGATTATGAATGTACTGATTGAAGTAAATGTTGCTGGAGAGGAATCCAAGTTTGGTACAACGTGTAATGAGGCAATTGAACTTGTTCGGGCAGTTGCAGCATTGAAGCATGTCAAGATCAAGGGATTGATGACAATTGCTCCATTTACGGATAATCCGGAAGATAATCGTATTTATTTCAAAAAATTAAAACAATTATCTGTTGACATAAAAAGCAAAAACATTGATAATGTTGATATGGACGAACTATCCATGGGCATGACCGGCGATTATGAAGTTGCCATAGAGGAAGGTGCAACAATGGTTCGTGTTGGTACTGGTATATTCGGTGAAAGAAATTACCAGATATAAAAGATTTTATCTGACAATGAAATTCAATCTAATAAAGAGGAGCGTATAACAGAATGAGTAAAGGCTTTAACAAAATTCTTGATTTTATGAAGCTTAATGATGATGAATATGAAGATTACGAAGAGTATGATGAGGAGATAGAGGATGAGGAAGAAGCTGCAGAACATGCCAAGAGAAAGAAGGCAGCAGGTGCAGAGAAAACTACTTTCAGAACCAGACATACAACTGCTAAGCAGGATGACGGGTTGGACAGTTATGCGGATTTAGATGATGAGCCGGCTCCAAAGAGCACGCACAGCAATTATTCATCCTCCCGTTCTTCAAGAAAGAGCACACCATATGGACGAAACAGTAAGATTGTACCGATGCATACAGCGTCCCGCAGCATGGAAGTATGTGTTTCAAAACCGAATGATTTTAATGCGTGTCAGGAAATTTGTGATATTATTCAGTCCGGACGTGCGGCAATCATCAACTTTGAGGCAGTCACAACACAGGAAGCACAGAGAATCATTGATTTTGTATCAGGATCCTGTTATGCCATCAATGGCAATATCAAACAGATTTCAGAAACAATTGTTATTGTAACACCTGAAGATATTGACATTACCGGAGATCTTCAGGAACTTGCATCTTCGAATGTGAATGTTCCGGCATTCGGATATTCTGAAGAAGAATAGATAAGGAGGTTTGACAATTATGTTAACACCAATTGAAATTCAGGGAAAGACTTTTAAGAATAGTGGTATGGGCTATTCCAAAGCGGATGTGGACAGCTTTTTCTCAACAATCTCATCAGATTATGAAGCATTGTACAAAGAGAACCTTTCACTGAAAGAGAAAATCAATAACCTGAATGCCAGCCTGGATCATTATAAGGAAATTGAGAAGTCTCTTCAGAAAGCACTTGTTCTGGCGGAGACAACAGCAGAAGAAACAATCGTTGGTGCCAAGAAGAATGCGACAGTTATTGAGCAGGAGGCTGTTCTGAAGGCTCAGACAATCGTTGCGGATGCCAAGGTTGAACTTGAACAACTGCATGTAAAGACAACAGATCTGCTGCAGCAGTATAACCGATACAGAGCACAGTACAGGGCATTGGCAGCTGCTCAGCTTGAAACTTTGAATTCAGAAGCCTTTGATATGGATGCAGCAACCATGAAAGCTATCACAGGTTTGGAAGAATCTGCTGCGGAGCACCTGGATCAGCTTCAGGCGGCACCTGTTTATACTGCACCTGAGACGAAAGAACAGAAACAGGAAGATGAGCAGGAAGAGGATTTTGATGAGACACTCTCCACAGAAGATTCAATGATCAAGGATTTCTCAGAGATGTTCGATAATGAGCAGGATGAACAGAAACAGTAATGTATCGATAAAAGATTTAAAAGTCCGGGTCAGCGGGTTATAAGCGTACCCGGACTTTTTGTACAGTAAAGGAAGACAGAAAATGAGAAAAATGATGATTCATTATAAAGGGATACCAATTTACCCGATTATACTTTCAGAGAATTTTGATGGACTGGGTGCAGCATTTGAAAAGTTGTCAGTCAAAGATCGAAAGGTGTGTATTGTCACCGACAGTCATGTAGCAGAGCATTATCTGGCACAGGTGGAGGCAATCGCAGCAGCACATTGTGCATCGGCAGTTCATTTTATTTTTCCGGCAGGAGAAGAAAGCAAGACACTGGCAACCGTGGAGAATCTTTATGAATTTCTGATACAGAACAAGTTTGAACGCCGGGATATGCTTGCAGCACTTGGCGGCGGCGTTGTTGGTGATCTGACCGGTTTTACTGCGGCAACATATCTGAGAGGAATCGATTTCATTCAGATTCCGACAAGTCTTCTTGCACAGGTTGACAGCAGTATCGGCGGTAAAACCGGGGTTGATTTCAGAGCTTATAAGAATATGGTCGGTGCCTTTCATCAGCCGAAGTTAGTGTATTCCTGTGCAGAAACTTTAAAAACTTTGACAGAGCAGCAATATATTTCAGGACTGGGAGAGATCATCAAACATGGCCTGATCAAAGACATTGCTTATTACCATTGGCTTAAGGAGCACAAAGAGGCTATCCTGTCCCGGGATACACAGACAATGATTGAGATGATAGAAGTCAGCTGCCGCATCAAGAAAGAAGTTGTGGAAAATGATCCTGAGGAAGCCGGCGAGCGTGCACTGCTTAATTTTGGTCATACCCTGGGACATGCAGTGGAGAAACTGATGAATTTTACCATGCTTCACGGTGAGTGTGTGGCTGTGGGCATGCATGGAGCAGCATGGCTTTCAAAAGAAAAAAACATGATCTCCGAAGAGATATATCGAGACATTTTGGATACCCTTACTTCCTTTGGCCTTCCGGTCAGTGTAGAAGGCATTACACCGGCAAGGATTGTAGAAGTTTCAAAATCTGATAAAAAAATGGACAAAGGCAAAGTAAAATTTATCCTTCTGAATCCTGAAGGACAGGCTGTGATCGACAGAAGCATCACAGATGCACAGCTTCTGGCCGCTGCGGATGCCCTTGTAAGAAACGGAGAGCAGAAGTTATGAAGTATATAAAAGCAGCAATTGCAGTCATTGCACTTGTTCTTCTGGATCAGTGGACAAAAGTATTGGCGGTGACACATCTGATGAATACAAATGGGGTGACGATCATACCAAACGTTTTCAGATTATATTATCTTGAAAACAGAGGTTCAGCTTTTGGGCTGATGCAGAATCAAAAAATTTTCTTTGTTATTTTCACAATTCTTGTACTGGCGGTTCTGACATTGATTTACAGAAAAATACCGGATACTAAAAGGATGCTGCCTCTCAAAATAGCCGGTATATTGATTTATGCAGGAGCCATCGGTAATTTTATTGATCGTGTCCGTCAGAGCTATGTGGTGGATTTCTTTTATTTTGAACTGATTAATTTTCCGATATTCAATGTAGCGGATATTTATGTGACAACAGCTGCGGTTGCTCTTATTGTACTTGTCATTTTCTTTTACAAGGATGAAGATTTTGTATTTCTCGGCAGCAGAAAAAATAAAAAAACAAAAGTTTAGGACAGATAGGCAGGTGAAAAAGTGGAACAGCGAACTTTTATTGTAGATGAAAACGGCGAGGATCTTCGTATTGACAAATATTTGGCATTATTGATGGAAGATTGCTCGAGGTCCTATATACAGAAAATAATTGGCGATCAGTCAGTGACTGTAAATGGCAAATCCGTGAAGGCGAATTATAAAGTCGGAATAGGGGATGCAGTGGAAATTCAGATTCCGGATCCTGTTATTCTTGATATTCAGCCGGAGAACATAACATTGGATATTTTATATGAGGACGATGACATTCTGATCATTAATAAGCCGAAGGACATGGTGGTGCATCCGGCTCCCGGGCATTATACCGGTACGCTGGTGAATGCAGTGATGTATCATTGCGGAGATCAGCTTTCAACTATTAATGGAGTGTTAAGGCCCGGCATTGTTCACAGAATTGATAAGGATACAACCGGGGTACTTGTTATCTGCAAGAATGACAAGGCCCATCGGGCAGTGGCAGAGCAGCTTGCTGTGCACAGCATTACAAGAGCCTATCACGCTATTGTCTACAACAATATCAAAGAGGACGAGGGAACGGTGGATGCGCCTATCGGACGCATGGATGCGGACAGAAAGAAAATGGGCATCAACCGCAAAAACGGCCGTCATGCAGTCACACATTATAGAGTCCTTGAACGCTTCGGCAGATATACATATATTGAGTGCCGGCTTGAGACCGGAAGGACACATCAGATCCGTGTGCATATGGCCAGTATTGGACATCCGCTGTTGGGAGATACAGTATACGGACCATCGAAGGATCCTTTTAAACTGGAAGGACAGGCACTTCATGCGAAGCTTCTCGGCTTTCAACATCCGACAACGGGGCAGTATGTGGAATTTGAATCACCGCTACCTGATTACTTTACAGCACTGCTGAACAAATTGAGACAGACATCCGGAAACAAATAACAGACTGTTCATGAAAGATAATATATGATACAATAAAAATATGAAAAGGCAGGGTGATAGGAATGAAGAAAGACAAAAAAGCTCCGTTGTATAAAAGCTTTGGATATGCCTTTCAGGGAATTTATACATGCATCAGCAAAGAACGCAATATGAAGATCCATTGCGGCTTATCTGTGCTTGTTGTGATTGCCGGTATCATTTTAAAGCTTTCCGTAATGGAATGGTGTATCTGCCTGACACTTTTCGGCCTTGTGATGGCACTGGAACTTGTGAATACATCCATAGAAGCGGTGGTAGATCTGGTGACAGAAGAACGAAAGCCTTTAGCCAAGATTGCAAAGGATACGGCTGCCGGTGCGGTTTTGATCGCAGCAATTATGGCAGCGATCATTGGCTGTATTATTTTTGTACCTAAAGGACTGGCATTTATCGGGGTACTTTAGATACGAATTTCTTTTAAAGAGAAGGAGAGATGTAAGATGGAAAAACTCGGAGAAAACCTTAAAAAACTTTTACTTGTTGGTATCGGTACAGCAGCTGTTACAGCTGAGAAATCCAAAGAGATTCTGGATGAACTGGTGAAAAAAGGTGAGCTGACAGTCGAACAGGGCAAAGTTCTGAACAAAGAATTGAAACACAATATCAAAGAGACAATAAAAGACAATGTCAAGGTTTCTGTGAAAGTATCAACACCGGAAGAGCTGCAGACACTTCTTGAGAAGATGACACCAGAACAGATCGAACAGCTGAAGCAGCAGATCAGCAATATGGAGCAGGCTGCTGAGGAGAAAACAGCAGATGCTGAAGAAGCAGCAGAAGCTATGTCAGAAGAAGCTGAAGAGGAGAAGCCTGAGAAGGCAGCTGAAGCCACAGAAGAAGGATCTGAAGAGGCAGCAGACGTAGCAGACGCTGAATAGGAAGAATGAATATAAAATCTGAAAAAATCAGATCCAATGGTTACGGAGAACGCCTGAAAGAAATAACGGCTGTTCTCCATAAACATGCAATTACACGAGGCGTATCCCCAGAAAAGCTCAGGATGATTCTGGAGGATCTCGGACCCACTTACATTAAGCTTGGTCAGATTATGTCTCTTAGATCAGATATTCTCCCTAAACGATATTGCGATGAGCTGATGAAATTGTGTTCTGATGTGGCGCCGATGCCCTTTGATCAGGTAGTGGATGTGATCCAGGAGTCATTTGGATGCCCGTGGCAGGAAGAGTTTCAGTCAATCGAAGAGGAGCCCTTAGGCTCTGCCTCCATTGCGCAGGTACATCGTGCAGTGATGAAAACCGGTGAGCAGGTTGTCATCAAGGTTCAGCGCAAAGGCATTTACAGGACGATGGCCAGGGATATTGGACTGATGCATAAGGTTGTGCGGCTGTTGCCGCCGGTGAGCATCAAGGAGATGGTGGATCTTGATCTTGTCTTGGATGAATTGTGGAAAGTCACACAGGAGGAAATGAATTTCCTTACTGAGGCGGCCAATATGGAGGAGTTCCATCGTAAGAACAGAGAGGTGGCCTTTGTGGATACGCCGGTGTTATATAGGGAGTATACAACTCCGCATGTTATTGTGATGGAGTATATCGATGGCTTTTCCATTGATGATAAGGAGAATCTTCAGAAAAACGGCTATGATCTGAATGAGGTCGGCAGTAAGCTCATTGATAATTTTATTAAGCAGGTTATGGTAGATGGCTTTTTCCATGCCGATCCACATCCGGGTAATCTTCGTGTGCGGGACGGCAAGATCGTCTGGATCGACATGGGCATGATGGGACGGCTGTCTGAGCATGACAGAGAAGAAATCAGTCGGGCTATTCAGGGCATTGCCCTCAATGATATTAGTATGATCCAGGATGCAGTCCTGGCGCTGGGAGAGTTCCGAGGCAAACCGGATCAGAGTAAGCTGTTTGAGGATATACGAAATCTGATGGCAAAATATGGGGCAGAAGATTTGGGCAATATTGACATTGCAGAGATCATGCAGGACCTGATGGAAGTCATGAAGGAGAATAAGATTACGATGCCGCATGGACTGACCATGCTGGCGAGAGGTCTGACTCATATCGAAGGTGTACTGGCGGATATCAGTCCGGAGATCAATATGATGGAAATTGCTTCGGCCAGAGTGAGAAGTCAAATGTTTGAGGAAATGGACTGGAAGAAGGAATTAAAAAGCGGCGGCAAAACACTGTATCGCTCTTTTAGAAAGGCCATAGATATCCCGACATTGCTGGCAGACATTCTGCAGGGTCAGATGAAAGGTCAGACAAGGGTGAATCTCGATCTCCATGCCGGAGAAGATGTATCGAATCTGCTTAGACGGGTAACAAGAAATATTGTTATGGGTCTGTGGGTAATGGCATTGCTTATAAGCTCCAGTATTATCTGTACCACGGATATGAAACCGAAATTCCTCGGCATACCGGCATTGGGGGCCTTTGGCTATTTCATTGCCGTTATTATCGTATTTTATGTGTTTGCAAAACATATTTTTTCAAAGAGAAAGTAAAAATAAACTGAGGCTATTGCTGTGATTGACAGCTAATTCCTCAGTTTATTTTTTGCGGATAGATTTATATATTTTCTAGATAAGAGCAAAGTTTTTCAAACTGTAAATGTGTAATGGTAGCATTTCTTCTGAACAGTCTTTGTGGAACAATATAGGAACAGGCTGCTGTTTTCTGGGAATAACATATTCCATCGGATTGCTTCTTGATGCGGTTCACCGTTGTCTGATAGAACCTCTGCTCATTGTCAATGCCTCCTTGAATATAGTATTAATTATTATGAAAAAAAGCTATAAAAATATGATCATACATATTCTTATAGCTTTCCCTTTATTTTTCCCTTATGCACCTGATATAACAATAATTATTTTAAACTCGTTCCGCAATATCATACAGCAGTCTTTCGGAATCTTCCCATCCGAGGCAAGGATCTGTAATTGACTTGCCGTAAACATGATTTGCACAGCCAACTTTCTGGTTGCCTTCAACAATGTAGCTTTCAATCATGACACCCTTGACAAGCTTGCGGATGTCATCGGAGTGCTGACGGCTGCTTAATACTTCCTTGACAATACGGATCTGCTCTTTATGTTTTTTGCCGGAATTGGAATGGTTGGCATCAATCACACAGGCAGGATTCTTCAGGTCTTTTTCTGCATACATTTCATTGAGCAGCTGTAAGTCTTCGTAATGATAGTTCGGATGAGTCTGGCCATGTTTGTCAACAGCACCGCGCAGGATGGTATGGGCATATGGATTGCCGTCTGTTGTGGCATCCCATCCGCGATAGATGAAGTTGTGACCATGCTGGGCTGCAACGACGGAATTCAGCATAACGGATAAGTCACCGCTTGTTGGATTCTTCATACCTGTCGGTACTTCGATACCGCTGGCAACAAGACGATGCTGCTGGTCTTCCACGGATCGTGCGCCTACAGCGACATAAGAAAGAATATCTGACAGATATCTGTAATTCTCCGGGTAGAGCATTTCATCTGCAATCGGCATTTTAAATGTCTGCAGTGCATGCATATGTATCTTTCTGATGGCGATGAGACCATTTAATAAGTCAGGTGCTTCCTCAGGATTTGGCTGATGGAGCATACCTTTGTAGCCTTCACCGGTTGTACGAGGTTTGTTGGTATAGATACGCGGTACAAGCACCAGCTTGTCCTGAACCTTTTCCTGAACTCTGGCAAGTCTGCTGATATAGTCGCAGACTGCTTCTTCATTATCCGCGGAGCAAGGTCCGATGATGACCATAAATTTGTCGGAGGCACCTGTAATAATATCAATCAGTTCCTGGTCTTTTGCTGCCTTCAGGGCAGCCAGTTCTGCAGAAACAGGATATAATTCTTTGATTTCCATTGGTGTCGGAAGTTTTTTAGTTAAAACAAAGCTCATAAAGTTTCTCTCCTTGGTAACATTTTCGTAACTGTAAAAAATGTGAACAGTTACACATTTTCTGCAATCAATTATAGCTGAAAAGGAAAATGATGTAAAGGCATAAGTTAATGGGTACAAACGTAAACTGTAAAAAAAGCACGGTGATAGGTGATGGGAAAGAAAATAATAACAATTATTCTGTTATTGGGAATTTTCCTAAACAGCAGAGTCCTGTTTGTATATGCAGAGAATGAAAATACGGCAGAAAGTACGGAGTCAGGATCAATGTTGGAAAAAACAGAAGATCTGGAATTAAAAAATCAGGGGGCAGCCTCAAAAAAAGCAGCTGTAACAGTGACATCAGAGGCAGCGATTTTAATGGAGGCACAGACAGGAACGGTGATCTGTGAGAAGAACCAGGATGAGCGGGTCAGCCCGGCCAGTATCACTAAGATAATGACTTTGCTGTTGATATATGATGCACTTCATGACGGAAGGCTGCAGCTTTCAGATAAGGTGACTACCAGTGCCCATGCAAAATCCATGGGTGGATCCCAGGTTTTTCTTGAGGAAGGTGAAGTGCAGACAGTTGAAACAATGATCAAATGTATTGTCATTGCCTCGGGAAACGATGCTTCAGCAGCAATGGCGGAGCATATCAGCGGCAGCGAAGATGCTTTTGTGGCAGCTATGAACCAGAAAGCCGGTGAACTTGGAATGACAGGGACACATTTTGTAGATTGCTGCGGGTTGACGGATTCTGATGATCATTATACAACGGCAAAGGATGTTGCTTTGATGGCCCGCGCCCTTATAACGAATTACCCGGAGATTTCAGAGTATGCCACAATCTGGATGGAGAATATAACGCATGAAACGAAAAGAGGAAGCAGTGAATTTGGTCTGTCCAATACGAATAAACTTCTGAAAATGGCCAATAATTTTGAAGTGACGGGTTTAAAAACAGGTTCTACTGCAAAAGCGGGCTATTGTTTTTGCGGAACCGCAGTGAAAGATGGCCTGAACCTTATTGCAGTGGTGATGGATGCGCCGGATTATAAAATCCGTTTTTCAGAGGTTCAGCAACTTTTAAACTATGGTTTTGCCAATTGCCGTGCTTACAGGGATGATAACCCTCCGGAGCTTTTGCCGATGGCAGTAAAAGACGGACAAAAGGAATGGGTGACGTTAGCCTATGAGCAGCCGTTTTCTTATATTACGTTTCGCGGTGAAAATCCTGAGGATATCCGTTCGGAACTGGTGCTTGATAATCATTTGATGCCGCCTTTTGAGGCAGGTACAAAGGCCGGACGGCTTGTGTATTATCTGGACGGACAGGAAATAGGAGATACAGCTGTTGTTGTAACGGAAGGTGTAGAGCGGGCCGGTTTCATTGATTATTTACAAAAAGTTTACAGGAATTTTATGAGCATCAGTGGTTAGATATAGGCTATTTAAATAATTCATGTTATAATAGACTGTATTGAAAAACTTTTTGGAGGATTATATGATGGATCAGCGCGTGTTACTTATGGTTAATCCAATGGCGGGGCGTCAGAAGATACGAAATGAATTGATTTATGTCGTTGATGCACTGACAAAAGCCGGATATGAGACGACTATTTATACAACACAGGGAAAAGATGCCACCAGAAAGCTTATGGCAGAAAAAGACAGCCAGTTTGACAAAGTGATCTGTTGCGGCGGTGACGGTACATTTAATGAGATTTTATCGGCAACCATGAACTGGGAAAAGCGGCCCTTGCTTGGTTATATTCCTGCGGGAACTACCAATGATTTTGCATCAGGTCTTAAACTGCCGTCTGATATCAGAGCAGCAGCGGAGAATATTATTCAGGGAACACCACATACCGTAGATGCCGGAAGATTTAATCTGTCTTATTTTTCTTATGTGGCATCTTTTGGGGCTTTTACAGAGACTTCTTATTCAACGCCGCAGAATTTTAAGAATGCATTGGGACATCTGGCTTATATTCTTGAAGGTATTAAAGAAATTCCTGCATTTACATCTTATACAGTCTGCATAGAAGCGGACGGACAGATTTATAAAGATGCCTATATCTTTGGAGCGGTCAGCAACGCCAGAAGCGTAGGCGGCATTCTGAAGATCAGTGATTCCCTGGTGGACTTAAATGATGGTATATTTGAAGTGATGATGATTAAGATGCCAAAGACTTTGATGGATCTCAGTGCTATTGTGACATCTCTGACATCCCTGAATCCGGCGAAGTATGATCCGTCCATGTTTCTGTTTTTACAGACAAAGCATTTGAAGATTACATTTGATCAGGAGATGGTATGGTCCTTGGACGGTGAACGTGTGAGCGGCGGCAGAACGGCAGAGATCAGCTGTATCAAAGATGCTTTCAAAATATTGACAGTCTGATTGAATGAATGGAGGCAGAATGAGAGAAAAGAAGAAATGGATGATGGCTGCGGCTGCTGCTGTGGGAGCAGTCACGGGCCGTATCTGCTATGAGTGCAGACATTTTACGACAGAATATTATGATGTCACTTCAGACAAAATACCGGAAGCTTTTGAGGGCTTCCGTTTTGTTGTGCTGACAGATCTTCATAATTATGACTTTGATCATGGCAACAGGAAACTGTTGGCACAGATTGAGCATTTAAAACCGGATGCAGTCATGATTGCCGGGGATATGATTGATGCTCATCCGGGAGCAGATATGTCTGTTGCCATCCGGATGATGCGGATGCTGTGTGACAGGTGGCCGGTCTATTTTGGCAACGGTAATCATGAGCAGCGTATTGAACTG
>QFCH01000957.1_pt1 | contig 83110 bp, 75 predicted proteins | sample 5346071 | NCBI WGS metagenome assembly QFCH01 (sample SAMN09062255, study PRJNA434731) | Human gut metagenome, whole genome shotgun sequencing project. | isolation source: stool timepoint B chromium assembly | host: Homo sapiens | collected 2015
TAACCGCCCGACCTATCCGACATACCTCATGTGCCGGATAGGAACGGCAAAATTTTTTACACTTCTATTACTTCTTTATCACACATAAGCAAAATCACAGGGAATCAAACAGGTCATGGCTAATTAGAGGTAATCAAAAGAGGAAAGGAAAAGCACAATCCAGACGGAACCGGCGATATCGTCAAGAAATATTTGTGGATTAGCAAGAAACCTGATATAATGGGGGCAAGCGCCCATCCGGGGCAGAAAGGCAGGGAGAAAAATGCACATCAGCTACAAACCGCTCTGGCACACGCTGATAGAGCGAAACATGAGGAAAGAAGATTTAAGGCTTGCCGCTGGCCTAACCACAAATATGATTGCCAATATGGGCAAAGAAGGAAAACACATCAGCATGGACACGCTGGCACGAATCTGCGAAACGCTGGATTGTGGCATTATGGACGTGATTGAACTGGCCAGTGACGAGCCTTCCGCCACAAGAGGGAACGATAATGGAAAAACTGAAAGAAAGAATCACAGAGAACGGCATTGATTATATTCTGGTAGGCGATTATTATATCCCGGACTTGAAGCTGCCGGAGGAAAACCGCCCTATCGGATATTATGGGCGGCTGCACCGGGAATATCTGAAACAGGAACATCCGGCATGGTACAGTTCCCTTATCCTAACAGGGAAATTATGGACGTACCTTGCCGACCTGAACGAGCAGGCGGAGGAACGGCTTGACTTAATCATAGAGCAGATGAAAGCCACCGAGGGAGTGACCGAGGAACTGAAAGCCCGGAACCAGCTTGAATGGGTAGGGCGGATGAACAATATCCGAAACCGGGCAGAGGAAATCATAAAAAGCGAATTGATTTATATTTGATTGGATATGCAAAGGCCAGCCGATTACCGGCTGGTCTTTCTAATCTTCCCTGCGCTCCAATACCGCCCGAATCATGGCAGCGGCGATTTCCTGCTGGCTGGGCGAAGTGCTTTCCCACAACTCTGCCAGTTCCCGTATATCACTGACCTCATTATCTCCCAGCGCATCCCGCAGCAGATAATCCGGGGAAATTTTCAGTGCGTTGCAGATATTGATAAATACAGGCAGGCTGGGAACCTTTGTCCCGCCTTCAATCTGCCGGAGATAGGTTGCGTTTATACTGCATAATTCTGAAAGCCTGTCAGCCGTGAATCCCCGGTCTTTCCTCACCATGTTGATACGTTTGCCCAATCCTTTTGTTTCCATAATGCCCACCCATTTCATAAGCTATTAGCATTTATTTTGTTCACTTTTAGACTACATCACACATAGGGATTGCAATAGCTTCTAAAAGACTATATAATATTAGCCAATAGACTATAAGCTATGAAAGGGGAACAACAGAATGAAACTGAATTATTTTAGGGACAAACTTTTTGATTTACTGAACGACAGCGAAGGGATGGGGATTGCCGACCTGAACGCAGACGAGCAGAACAGCCTGCTCACTGTCAGGACAGAGGATGGGGATGTATTTGAAATCGTATGCCGGCAGGCGGCGGGGAAGGAGGACGGATGGACGACCGCAAACTGACCGTTTATAATGGGCGAGGTGCTTTCAAAAAATCGCCGCCGCAGATTCTTTTACAGGGAAACTGGCTGGAACAGGCCGGTTTTTCCGCTGGGGATAAAATTACCGTGAAATGCCAGCAAGGGCGGCTTGTTATCACGAAGAATGAGCCGGAATCAGATACCAAAGCGGAAAGTTGACAAACATAGAGGTTTTGAATGAATTTTTGAGGAAGCCTATTCCATCTGGAAGGACATTGTAATATAATAAAGCCAGAAAAATCGGGAGTTGTGGAGGTAATTATCAATGAGAAATGTTTACGATAATAGTGAATTTTTTGCCGCATATGCGGAAATGGGAAGAAGCAAAGACGGTCTGAAAGCTGCTGGAGAGTGGCATCAGTTGCAACCGTTATTCCCTAAATTACAGGGAAAAAAAGTTTTGGATTTAGGATGTGGTTACGGTTGGCATTGCAAATATGCCGCACAAATGGGAGCTACTGAAATTCTTGGTATTGATAGTAGTCAAAAAATGATTGCAAAAGCAGTAGCTGATAACTCTGATGACAAAATCAAGTATAAAGTTTGCGGTGTTGAAGAATACATTTATCCTGAAAATACTTATGACCTAGTTGTTTCTAACCTGGTACTGCACTATATCGAAAATTTAGCTAATGTTTATCAAAAGGTGTATTGCACATTAAAAGTAGGTGGGTATTTCCTATTCAATATTGAACATCCGACTTTCACCGCAGGTGTTAATGAGGATTGGATTTATGATGAAAATGGGAAACCTAAATATTGGCCAATCGACAATTACTATTACACAGGCGAAAGAGAAACCAATTTTCTTGGTCAACGAGTAATTAAACAGCACCACACATTAACGCAGATATTGAATCCACTTATAAAATGTGGTTTTCAAATTGAGGCTATTGAGGAAGCAATGCCTCCGGCAGATATGATGGATATGCCGGGAATGTGTGATGAAATGCGTAGACCTATGATGTTGTTGGTTAAGGTTAAAAAGGTTTAATAAACAACTTCCAGTTTATCAAGCCACGTTCTCAACTAAATACCACCAGCACAAAACCGCTGCCACATGGAAACATACACAACCATGCAACAGCGGTTTTTTATTTCCGTTTTTTTCTCTGGCCGACATAGCTTTTGAAGAATTTCGATTTTTCAAGGATATGTACAAGTTGCCGGAACTCCACATCAGACAGCTTGTTATAATTGATACCCAGCCGCTTGCAGTAAAGCGCAGCCTGTTTTTCAAGAGGGCTTCCCTTGAAATTTGCAACATCCTCTAAGTCCTGTTTCAATTCTTCGGCAATGGTAGTCGGTGGCGCACTCTCACTGTCAGACTTGTGTGCAGCACGAATATCATGGACGATTACGCTTATATCATCCTGTATCATGTGGCTGAAATATTCGTCATCCTCAATGTGTGCGGCCTGTAAAATCCGCAGGTACGGGTCATCTTCTCCGGGGCGGTAGCGTTCTATAATTTCATGCCGGACAGTATCGACAAGGGAGTTGAGGTTCTGAATCTGCATGGAAGCAATCCCATCCACATAAACCTCAATATCAGCCAAAAACTTTATAAAGTCCTTGTGGGTGGCAAGTTCGCACAGCAGACGGTTGTTAATCCGGCCACTTTTCAGAAGCGCAACCATTTCGTCATTCAAATGCAATTCTGTTAAAGGCGTGTTGACCTGCTCCCTGTTTTCTGTCCGGCATAACAGATAATCAATGGACACTCCATAGAAATCCGCCAGCGTGATAAGGTTGCCATGATTGATTTCTTTATTGTCCTTAGATTCATAGCTGGCAAGGGCAGATTTTGAAATCTTTGTCAGTTGTGCCAGTTCTTCCAGATTTAATCCTTTTTCCTTGCGTAAATCCCAAAGGCGTTCCTGTATGGTAGTCGCTCCTTTCATGTGCGCACGCTCCTTTCCAGCGGCTGCTTCCCTGCCGCCTGACTGGATTATACCATACTTTCCACAATCGTGGAAATTTCCGATATTTGCCCTTAATTCCTTTTTTGTGGACATACGGCACAAGGCTCAAAAATGTTCTATGATACAGGTAGTTCATCGATGGATTATTCCAATCGAATGACCGGCCTGTATGGGATATGCTCCCCGGCGATGTAGCGCAACGACTTCCGGCAGGGAAACGGAGGAACCCTGACCGCAACGAGCGTACCAAGGAGAGCGAAACGCCGCCAAAGACGGGGGCAGGAACGACAGCAGAGGGAACCGGCAAAATGAACACCGAAACGATACCGAAACACAACAATTTCACGGGGCATAGTCTGCCCTGCCCGTAATACTAAGGGGGATTTTGGGGCGGCTCTGCGGCTGTATTTCCCCTGAAAATCGCCCCGAAACGATACACAAAAAACCACTATCCGCCCATTCCGGCTGTTACTGCTGAATCGGGCGGTTTTTCTATGAAGGAGGCATTATGCCGAGAATGTCAAAAAAACGGAAGAAAGAGCTTGCTTTCTTCCTGAATGACCGGGGGCGCAGAAGCTACAACGGACTCTGCCGGAAATGCCAGCATGAGTGCAAGCAGAGTTTCCGGGCTGTCATGATTGACTGCCCCCGTTACCTATCCAAACGAGCCAAAAGGAGGACACCACCCAATGAATTGTGAATTTATGATAGCCAGTACACCCCTGCCGCCCTGTATGCCGCTCCCAAAGGCAATGCTCCGACTTCCGGTCAGCAATACAGCAAAAGTCATGTACGCCCGCCTGCTGGATGAAATTCTGACAAGGGGAACCGAGGACAGCAACGGGATTCTGTTTATCCGCTTCCCCGTCATGGAGATAGCGGCTGCGCTTTCCCGAAGCCCTCAGACCTGCAAGCGTTCCCTGAACGAGCTGGAACAGGCCGGGATGATCATGCGTGTCCGTCAGGGAATCGGGGAGGTCAGCCACATCTATATCCTGCTCCCCAGGGAGGATGCTGCCCATGAATGAGAAGCTGGAAAAACTGAATCAGGAGATTGAAAAGACCGAAGCAAGGCTGCGGCGGGCGCAGCATAAGGAGAAAATGCTGGAACACCAGATAAAGACACTGAACCGGAAGGAACGGACGCACCGGCTCTGCACCAGAGGGGCAATGCTGGAAAGCCATCTCCCCCACCCGGAATCCGTGACGGACGAGCAGGTCAGCACCATCTTGAAGGTACTGTTCCACCGGGGCGACACGAAGCGGCTTGTGGCACAGGTTCTTACCGAAAACCGGAAGGAGGACACGGAATGAAATTTTCAAAAAGCGAGCTGGATATTATCTACCAGTATGCCGCACCGACCAAGGCGGAAACCCTTGCGGGCATGAAAGAAATCGTGCCGGTGATAAAGGACTTACTGACAAAGGCAATCGTGGAGAACGCCATCCGAAAACTGGAAAAGATACCGGAGCCGGAGTGCAGCCGGTTTGTTGCCGCCACAAAAGCCCGGTTCCTTGCAGAGCGTGACAATTCCATCCGCCAGCGGCTTGCGGCGGCAAAGGCACAGGAGCCGATTTTGCAGGGGCATGACCTGTCAGGAAAGGAACGGTTCCACCCGGAAACCCGGCACATGATTACGCTGGAAGTACAGAAGCAGTGCTTTGTCGGTTTTAAGGGGGAGCGGTTCCGTTTCTTCCTTTCCGATGAAGGCTACCGGAACGCAAAGCGCAGCGAGCAGGAAGGGGAAATCAAGATAAAAAGCCATGCCGCCGTTGTCGCCGGGAAGCTCTATCCTGACAAGAAGCCCCGACAGCAGGAACGATAAAAAAGACTGTTCCAGAATCAAAGTGCGCCGGGCGCGTCTTGATTTTTGAAGGGAAGTTTTAACGTGGACGAGCTGGGCGCGTTCACGTTGACAGCTTCCGAAGTGACAAGCTGGAAAATCCCCCTCTGAAAGAGGGCGCAATTATACACCACTTCGGGAAGTGGTGCATTGCGCCCTGCCGGGGGCGTCCTGCGGACAGCAGATGATTTCCGTAGATTTTCAATCTGCTCCAATCATCACAGGGGAAGTTACCCTTCCCCTGCGCTGGCTTACGCCAGCTACCCCTTTGTGGACTTGCCGCCCGGAATTATCTTGCGTTGCAAGTTGTTTCCATCTGACAAGTTTGCTGAAATTCGGCTATACTTTTTTTATGAGATAGCGTATAATGGAGCCGGTGACAAATCGGAGTTTGGAGGTGAGAATATGACAGCGCATATGAGATTAAGATAACACCGCGGGTTATGTTGCGGTGAATCCGTATTGCATAGCTCGCTTATTGGGCAAGTAATATAATAACGGAGGGAATAATGAATAAAATACTTAGATTTAGTGACAGTGAAAAAGTTTTTCAATGTCCTATATGTAAAACAGATTTAAAATTGAAACAAAAAAGTTTATTTTGTTCTAATCATCATTGTTTCGATATTTCAAAAACGGGTTATGTGAACTTTGCTGTAGGAACAAAATCTTCAAAACATTATAGCAGAGAGACTTTTCAAATTAGGCGGGAGGTTTTAGAAAAAGGCTATTATTCACATATCCTGAATGAAGTGGTGCAGCTTATAAAAAGCTTTAGCAGCATTGATACAATACTTGATATTGGCTGCGGTGAAGGATATTATTCAAAGCAGATAAAAGAAGTATCAGGTGATAAAGAAATTATTGCATTTGATATTTCTAAAGATGCTGTTCAGCTTGCAGCAAAAAGTGATTTCAGTAATTCTATCAAATGGTTTGTGGGAAATTTGGAAGAAATGCCCATAAAAGACAAAAGGATAGATTGCATATTAGATATTTTTACTCCTGCTAACTATTCCGAATTTAACAGAGTTTTGAAAGAAGGCGGTTATGTAATTAAGGTAATTCCGGGAAATGCTCATCTTAAGGAGCTTCGAGAGACGGCAAAAGAACAATTGAAAAGCAATCAATATTCTAATGCGGCTGTCGTAGATTATTTCCAAAAGAAGTATTCCGTTGTTTATCACAAGAAAGTTTCAGCAACGTATACAATGACATCCGAGGAAATAAAAACCTTTGCGGATATGACTCCACTACTGTTTTGTGTAAATAAAGATGGAATAGATTTAAAAAAAACAAAAGAAATCACTATTGATGCAGAGATATTTGCAGGGAAATTATAAATTCAATTTCAATTTGTCGAATTGACAAACTATTAAAAAATTAAATAACCCGCCGCCCATCAACGGCACACCCAAGCAGGAAATCTGAAAAGGTATCCTGCTATTTTTTTGCCCCGAATCCGGGAGAAAGGAGGACGTACTCTTGCCATGCCCGCATTGTAAAATCACCATCATCAAGCGGAGCAACAATGAATCCGCTGTTTCTGCCGCCGCCTACCAGAGCGGCGAGAAGCTGTTCTCTGAATATGACCAGGAACAGAAATACTATCCCTACAAGAACGAAGTCACCCACAAAGAAATCATGCTCCCGCCCCATGTGCCGCCGGAGTTTGCAGACCGCAATACTTTATGGAACTCAGCCGAAGCGCAGGAAAAACAATGGAACTCCCAGCTTGCCCGGAGATTCGTGCTTGCCATCCCAAGGGAAATCCCGCCGGGACAGTACGCCGACCTTATCCGTGACTACTGCCGGGAGTTTTTTGTTTCCAAAGGCATGATTGCCGACTTTGCCATCCATGACAAGGGGGACGGCAACCCACACGCCCATATCCTGCTCACCATGCGGGCGATGGACGAAAAAGGCAAATGGCTCCCCAAGAGCCGTAAAGTGTACGACCTTGACAAGAACGGGGAGCGCATCCGGCTTGCGTCCGGCAGATGGAAAAGCCATAAGGAGAACACAGTAGACTGGAACAACCGGAAGTACGCCGAAATCTGGCGGCAGGGATGGGCGGACACGGCCAACCGCTATCTGGAAGCCAATGACCGCCCGGAACGGCTTGACCTGCGCTCCTATGCCCGACAGGGGATTGACCAAATCCCTACCGTCCACATGGGAGCGGCCGCCTGCCAGATGGAGAAGAAAGGAATCCAGACCAACATCGGCAATCTGAACCGGGACATCAAAACCGCCAACCGGCTCATGCAGTCCATCCGGCAGATGGTACGGAGCCTAAAGGGATGGCTGTCTGACTTAAAAGAGAAAAAGGCTGTATTACTGGAAGCATTGGAGCAGGCGAAGGAGCCGACACTCCCGGAACTGTTATTCCGGTATCTGGAACAGCGGAGTGGGGAACGTGCCGACTGGACTTCCAGAGGGAAGCTGAAAGGAACCGTTGCCGATTACAATAAAGTGCAGGCGGCGATGGACTTCCTGCGGAAAAAGGGAATCTCCACCGTGGAGAGCCTTGACACCCGGCTGGACGAAATCAGCCAGACCGCCGTTTCCGTCATGGGGAGCATGAAAAAAAGCGAGAAGCGGATAAAGGCCATCAATACCATGCTCTCCTACATTGACAAGTACGAAGCCGCCAAGCCAGTCCATGCGGAGTATGCCGCCATCGGCTGGAAAAAGAAAAAGGAGAAGTTTGCGGAGAGCCACCGGGAGGAACTGGACGCTTACAACGCCGCTGTCCGGTATTTGAAAGCCAACCTGAAAGGCAATTCCTACTCCCGTAAAGATTTGGAATCCGAACGGGAACAGCTTGCCGCCGCCCTGCCCGGACAGAGGAAGGAACTGGAAGCGGTTCAGGCAGACGTGAAGGTACTCCGTGACGTGCGCCACTGGCTGAATCAGGTTTTGCCATCCGAGCAGTACCGCCAGACCGCCGAGCCGGGGAAGAAACCATCCGTACAGGAGAGCCTGAAAGGGCGGCAGGAACGCATCCGGCAGGAGCAGGCAGGGAAACAGAAGCCGCCCCGGACACAGAAACAACAGAATATGGAACTTTAAACAGGCACTTGTTTTGTGATTTGAAATCGCTGGCAGGTGCCTTTTTCATTATCAGGAGGGAACGCCTATTGAACGTATTTGAAGCCGTGAAGCAGTCCGTCACCACAAGGCAGGCTGCGGAGCGTTATGGAATCAAAGTAAACCGGAACGGGATGTGCGTCTGCCCGTTCCACAACGATAAGAACCCAAGCATGAAGGTTGACCGCCGCTTTTACTGTTTCGGCTGCGGAGCCACCGGGGACGTGATAGATTTTGTTTCCCGGCTCCATGGTATCAGCAGCAAAGAAGCCGCCCTTATGCTGGCACAGGACTTCTCTATCCCTTATGAGGATGGGAGGAACGGCAAAAAGCAGCCCATAAGGCCACGCTTGCGAAAAGAAACGGAGGAACAGAAATTCAGGCACATGGAGCGGCACTGCTTCCGGGTGCTGTCCGACTATTACCATCTCCTGCGCCGCTGGAAGGAGGAATACGCCCCACGCCAGCCGGATGAAGCGTGGAACCCCCGGTTTGTGGAAGCCCTGCAGAACATGAGCCGGGTGGAATACCTGATGGACGTGCTTCTCTCCGGGGACATTCAGGAGCGGGCAGCCCTTATCACAGGACACGGAAAGGAAGTGAGGAACCTTGAAAGACGGATGGCAGAATTTACCGCCCCAGATACGGCAGGAAACAGCGAACATGGCAGACAGCGCAGAGCCGCCCCGGAGCGTTGAGGAAGTGAAGGCCATGCTGGAAACCACCGAAAAAGGCGGCTTCCGCAACAGCATGAGCAACTGCCTGACCGTGTTCCAGTGCGACCCGCTCCTTTCCGGGGCGGTTGCCTACAACCTGCTGACCGACCGCACCGATATTTTAAAGCCAATCGGCTACAAAAGAACTGCCGGAAGCCCCATGACCGACACGGACATGAAATATATCCGGCTGTATCTGGAAAAGACCTATGGCCTGACAAGCGAGAAAAAGATACAGGACGCCGCCGCCCTTGCCGCCGATGAGAACAGCTACCACCCTGTCCGGGATTATTTAAACGGCCTGACATGGGACGGAACCGAACGGATACGCTCCTGCCTGCGTCACTTTCTGGGAGCCGGTGAGGACGAGTATACTTTCCAATCCCTGCGCCTGTTTTTGTTGGGAGCCATCCACCGGGCATTTTCCCCCGGCTGCAAGTTTGAAGTCATGCTCTGTCTGGTGGGCGGGCAGGGAGCCGGGAAGTCCACCTTCTTCCGCCTGCTGGCAGTCAAAGACGAGTGGTTCTCCGATGACCTGCGGAAGCTGGACGATGACAACGTATACCGCAAACTCCAAGGCCACTGGATAATCGAGATGTCGGAGATGATTGCCACCGCAAACGCCAGGAGCATAGAGGAAATCAAGTCATTTTTGAGCCGCCAGAAGGAAGTCTACAAGATACCCTATGAAACCCACCCGGCAGACCGTCCAAGGCAGTGCGTGTTCGGCGGGACATCCAACGCCCTTGACTTCCTGCCCCTTGACCGTTCAGGAAACCGCCGCTTCATTCCTATACAGGTATGCCCGGAACAGGCGGAAACACACATTTTAGAGGACGAAGCCGCTTCCAGAGCCTATCTGAATCAGGTATGGGCGGAAGCGATGGAGATTTACAGGAGCGGCAGGTGGAAGCTGACATTCAGCCCGGAAATGGTGCGCCATTTAAAGGAACACCAGCGGGACTTCATGCCGGAGGACACCAAGGCCGGTATGATACAGGCTTTCCTTGACAGCTACCCCGGCGATACCGTCTGCTCCAAACAGCTTTACAAAGAAGCCCTGAACCATGACTTTGACGAGCCGAAACAATGGGAGATACGGGAAATCAACGAGATAATGAACCAGTGCATCACCGGCTGGAATTATTTCTCCAACCCCCGGATGTTTGCCGGGTACGGCAGGCAGAAAGGATGGGAACGGGAAAACGCACGGACAGAACCGGCAACGGACAGCGGCAACGGGACGGAAAAAATCCCGGAAGGATTTACGCCGGTGCCGGAACAGATGGAGCTTCCATTCTGAAAAAATCCGGGCAGGGACAGCCCGTTGCACACTCCGTTGCTATCCCGTTGCCGACCCGGTTGCCGGGAAAAATCCCGTAACTGCGGGCTTTTCTCCCCTTTAACAACCAAAGCAACAGAAAAATAAAAGAAAAAGTATAAAATAACCCAACTGCCAGACAAGGATTAGCTCCAAGGTTTTTTGAAGCCCGTTGCCGGACTTCGTTGCCGCTATCCCCTGTCTGGCTTATTTCATGTATGGAGGACAACTGCCTATGGCGAAAAATAAAACAGAGATTCATGTCACCACAGTATTTGACGGCGAACTGGACGCTACGGACGTTTTCGTGAGCCTTATCGCACAGAAACACACCAGAAAAACAGATAAAGAATATCTTGCTAAAACGCAAGAAATGAGATATAATAAAGACGAGGTTCATAGTGACCGTGTTCCGTCTGGATTGTGTGGGTAAACGGTTATGATGAACGGATTAGATTATGACGTGATTGGCACGGCGCTTGCCGGGGGATTCCGGGCAGCTATCTATTGCAGGCTCTCGAAAGACGATGACCTTCAGGGCGAGAGTGCCAGCATCGCAAACCAGCGGGATATGCTGGAAAAGTTCTGTGAAAAGCAGGGATGGGAGGTTGCGGCAGTCTATCAGGACGACGGCTTCACCGGCCTGAACATGGAACGCCCCGACCTGAAACGGATGTTGAAGGCCATTGAGCGGAAGCAGATAAACCTTGTCATTACGAAAGATTTATCAAGGTTAGGGCGGAACTACTTGCAGACCGGGCAGCTTATCGAGGACTTCTTCCCAAGGAACGGCGTGCGCTATATCGCCATGAATGACGGTATCGACACCATGCGGGACAACAACGACATTGCGCCCTTCAAAAATATCCTGAATGAGATGTACAGCAAGGATATTTCCAAGAAAGTCCATTCTTCCTATGTGCTGAAAGCCCAGAAAGGCCAGTTCACCGGCTGCCTTGCCCCCTTCGGCTACAAAAAAGACCCGGAGGACAGGAACCGCCTGCTGGTAGACGAGGAAACCGCCCCGGTTGTCCGGCTGATTTTCGGGTATGCGCTGGACGGGCACGGCCCCAACTACATCCGGCGCAGGCTGGAGGAAGAAAAGCACCCCTGCCCCACATGGTGGAACCGGCAGCGTGGGCACAGGAACATCCGCACCAAATGGGAGAAGAAAGACCCGGAGAATGGGCGGTACATCTGGGATTTTACAGTGATTAAGGAAATCCTGATGAACCCCGTCTACACCGGCGCAATCGCTTCCCAAAAGACCGAGTACCGCTTTAAAATCGGCACTATCCGGGACAAGAAGCCGGAGGACTGGATTGTGGTGGAAGGGACGCATGAGCCGCTGGTGGACAAAAAGAGTTTTGCCATCGTGCAGGAGAAGCTGAAATCCCGCCAGCGGCCGGGGCAGTCCGGGGAGCCGAGCCTGTTTGCCGGACTTCTCAAATGTGGTGAGTGCGGAAAGTCCCTGACTGTCCGCTACACCAATGCCAAGCACCCCCAGAGGATTTATTCCTGCAAGACTTACAATGCCTTTGGGAAACAGCACTGCACCCAGCACCGGATTGATTATGACACGCTCTATGCCCTTGTGCTGAATAAAATCCGGGAGTGCGCCGCCGCTGCCCTGACCGACAGTGAAGCGGTGGCCGGGCGGCTGACCGACACCTGCGAAGCCGAGCAGAAAGGCCAGAGGGAAGCGATGGAGCGCACCCTTGCCAAAGACGAGGAACGGATTGAAGTGTTGGAAAAGATGGTGCTGCGGCTCTATGAGGACATGGTTGCCGGACGAATCACAGACGCAAACTTCAATCTCCTGCTGGAAAAGACGCAGAAGGAACAGGCGGAATTAAAGGCAAAAGTCGAGAAAGGCAGGAAGCACCTTGCCGATGAAATCCGGCTTGCCGTGGACGCAAGGCAGTGGGTGGAATCCATACAGGAATACCGGGACATCACCGAACTGGACGCTTCCACCTTAAACCGCCTGATTAAAGAAATCGTTGTCCATGAAACCATAGGCAGCGATAAGACAAGACACATTTCTATCGAAATTCATTTTAATCTCAAACCCATACCGGAAGTGGAGCAGGTCACAGGCTGACCGCTCCCCGCTCCGGGGAGGTTCTTTAAAAACTCCATATATATTTCTTGACGTGCCGCCGCCCGCCAGAAAGCTGTATTGTTCCTACTAATTGGGGATAACACAGCTTATGGCCGGAGGCGGTGTTGTCCTGATTGGCACCCAGCTTATCCCGCTCTTATCCGGCCTGTTCTAAGCGGTTCCCATTCAAAGGAGTGATATATGGATACTATCATCAATGCAATCGTGGAATGGCTCAAGGGTGTGCTTGTAGATGGTATCATGGGAAATCTGGACGGCCTTTTCAATAACGTAAATGAGCAGGTCGGAGGGATTGCAGCGCAGGTTGGGACGACCCCGGCGGATTTTAACGCCGGGGTCTTTTCCATGATACGGCAAATTTCGGAAACGGTCGTTCTGCCAATCGCCGGGATTATCCTCACGTTCGTCATGACCTATGAGCTCATTCAGATGCTCATAGACCGGAACAACCTCCATGACATAGACACATGGATGTTCTTCAAGTGGATATTTAAAACCTTCGTGGCCGTGACGATCCTGACGAACACCTTCAATATCGTGCTGGCTGTCTTTGACGTGAGCCAGCATGTGATACAGCAGTCGGCGGGGCTTATCCAGAGCGGCACGGAAATCACGCCGGATATTATGGACAGCCTGCGCACGGACTTGGAGGCGATGGAGCTGGGCCCGCTGTTCGGTCTGTTCCTCCAGTCATTCCTCGTCCAGTTCACCATGACCGCCCTGAATATCGTGATTTTTGTCATTGTCTATGGCCGCATGATTGAGATTTATCTGTTGACCAGCCTTGCCCCTATCCCCTTCTCCACCGTGGCGAACCGGGAAACCGGGCACATGGGGCAGAACTATTTCCGGTCGCTGTGCGCAGTCGGCTTTCAGGGGCTCCTGATTATGGTATGCGTGGCAATCTACGCCGTGCTGATTCAGAGTATCGCAACGGACGGCAATCCCATGGGGGCCATCTGGCGCTGTGTCGGCTATACGGTACTCCTGTGCTTTTCCCTGTTTAAGACCGGGAGCCTGTCAAAATCCATCTTCGGCACCGGTTAAACCGGCAGAAGAACTTCGGGCCACCCTGGCCCGAGGCGGGAAGGAGGACATATGCCGAGACGTTACAAACTGGGGGCGGACGGGCAGGCCCACCCGGCCTACTTTGGAAAGCTCCCCGAGGAATTTACAAAAGAGGATACCCTGCGTTTCCTCGCAGACACGGATATCCAGTTATACAGGCTTCTGACGGCGGACACTCATGCCGCACTCCGGGCAGAAGGATACGAGTATAAAAACGGGGGTCTTGTCCCCATTTCAGGAAAGGAGACAGTTATGCAGGAACAGACAGACGGCGCACCCGCCGCTACACAGGAGCCCATGAAGCTGGACGTGAGTGTAAAGCTCATTGACCCTGTAAAAAACCTGATTGGCTTTGCCAGCGTGAAATTCAACGACTGTTTCGTGGTAGAAAATTTTAAGATACTGCAAGGCGAAAAAGGCGTTTATGCAGGTATGCCCAGCCAGCCGGACAGAAACGGTGGATACCGTGACACGGCAAAACCCATCACAAAGGAGTTCCGCAACCAGCTAAACGAGGCGGTTATCGAAGCCTACACGGCGGAACTGGACCATTTGCAGGCAAGGTTAGCCGCCGCAAGGGGATGTCAGGAACGCCCCTCTATCAAGGACCAGCTCACCGCCGGGGCAAAACAGACGGAACAGGCACAAGCGGAGAAACCCGCAAAGGCAAAAGCCAGCCGCGGGCAGGAAAGATAACCTCGGGCCATAGTGGCCCGAAGCGGAGGAAGGAGGCGTAGCCCATGGCACAAAGAAAACCAGCGTATGACGCCGCCTGCTACTACGGGGGAAAGCTGTTAGGCCGCTGTACAGTGGCCGACAGTGAAGCCTATTCCCTTCTGATGAAGGAGTGTGGCGGGGAGGCGGCCTGTGTCCTGCGGGAATATCCATACCTGTCCCCGGAACTGAAAGTCATTCTGGAAAAGGCGGCGCTCATGCAGGCCGACCGACAGAGGACAGGTGGCATGTTTCATGAGCCGGAAAGCTCCCCGTGGGGCAAGGTGCAGACCTGTGACACACTCTGCCCCGGTGTGTTTCTTGTGAGCACAGCCAGCCACGGCGGGACAATGGTGGCAAAGGAAGTGGCCGCTGTCCTGTCTACTGCGGCTAAAAAATGCGGGTTCCAGAGAAACGGCTACATCTGTTTTGAGGAGGACGCACAGGAAAGCGTGGTATTGCGGGAGCTCCTTGATAAAAAGCTGTGGAAAATCCCTGACCGTATCAAGAATAAGGAAAAGTTTGAAGAAAACATTAACCAGTCTATCAGACAATACAACCCCGACTACTGGCGGGCAAGACAGGCCGGACGTGAAACTGCCGTGGAAGGGAAACGTCCCCTGCCCGTGAAGGAGGCAGTCAGATAGCTTCGGGCCATCATGGCCCGAAGTGCCAAAGGAGGTGAACAGCCCGTGGCATATGTACCCGTACCAAAAGACCTAAACAAAATCAAGACGAAGCTGGCCCTGAACTTGACGAAACGCCAGCTTATCTGTTTCTCACTTGCGGCAGCGGTAGGGATTCCGTCCTACCTGTTCTGTCGTGGAACCATTGGAAACAGCCCGGCCCTTTTCCTGATGATTGGCCTCATGCTCCCGTACTTCTTTTTTGCCATGTATGAGCGTGACGGCCTGCCGTTTGAAAAGGTGCTGAGGAATATCCTGCGCACCCGGTTCCTTTATCCGAGGGTGCGGCCCTATAAGACAGAAAATTTTTATGCTCTTTTGAGCGGTTTCAAAAAGGAGGCGAAGCCGATTGCAGAACCAGAAAAAAAGAAAAAGCCCCACAGCAAAAAAACCTGACCGGAAAGGCAGCCTGTTTCCCGGCGGAAAGCGGAAGATTCCCGCCACCGCCCAGCAGACCCTTCCCTACCGGGAAATGTACCGGGACGGCGTGTGCCGGGTGGCCGACCATTATTACACGAAAACTATAGAATACGAGGATATCAACTACCAACTCGCACAGGCCGAGGATCAGGCCGCCATCTTTGACGGTTGGAGCGCCTGCTTAAATTACTTTGACAGTACTCTTCCGTTCCAGCTCTCATTCATCAACCACCGGAGCCGCCCGGAAAGCCGGTACAGCGTCAACATCTCCATGCAGGAGGACGAATACAACGGGGTGCGGCAGGAATACGTGGAAATGCTGGAAAACCAGATAGCCAAAAGCAACAACGGAATCGTGCGGACGAAATTGCTGACCTTTGGCGTAAATGTGGACGATTTATCCACGGCCCGGGCAAGGCTGGAACGGGTGGAAGCCGACATCATGAACAATTTCAAGAAGTTGGGCGTAAAATCCGCCGCCCTCTCCGGGCTGGAACGTCTGGAACTGCTCCACGGCCAGCTTCACCCGGGAGGGAATGACCCTTTCCATTTTTCATGGGACATGATACCAAAAACAGGGCTTTCCACAAAGGATTTTATAGCGCCGACCAGCTTTGACTTTCAGTTCAGCCGTCTGTTCCGGGTGGGCACCACATGGGGAGCCGCCTCCCACTTGCAGATTCTTGCCTCGGAGCTTTCCGACAAACTGCTGGCGGAGCTGTTGGAGCTGGACGCGGAAATGACCATTACCCTCCATGTACAGACAGTTGACCAGGCCGCCGCCGTGAAGGCCATCAAGGCCAAAGTCTCCGATATCGACAAGATGAAGGTGGAGGAACAGAAAAAGGCGGTGCGCTCCGGCTACGACATGGACATTCTGCCGCCCGACCTTGTGACATACAGCCAGGACGCAAAGACCCTTCTGGAAGATTTACAGAGCCGGAATGAAAGAATGTTCCTTTTGACCTTCCTTGTGGTAAACATGGCACCGACCCGGAGGGAGCTGGATAATGACCTGTTCACCGTATCGGGAATCGTACAGAAATATAACTGTGCCCTGAAACGGCTGGATTTCCAGCAGGAACAAGCATTTCTTTCCAGCCTCCCCCTCTGTCATAATACCATAGAGATACAGAGAGGGCTGACTACCAGCAGCACCGCCATTTTCGTTCCCTTCATGACGCAGGAGCTCCGCATGGATGGGGAGGCGGTTTACTACGGGCTGAACGCCCTTTCCCACAACGTCATCATGGCGAACCGTAAGAAACTAAAAAATCCCAACGGGATATACCTTGGGGTTCCCGGAAGTGGGAAAAGTTTTGCCGGAAAAAGGGAATTAGTCAACGTATTCCTTGCCACAAATGACCGCATTATGGTTGTAGACCCAATGGGGGAATATTCCGCGCTGGTGCGGCGGCTTGGCGGACAGGTGATTGAGATTGCGCCGGACAGCCCACACCACATTAACCCCATGGATATAAATTTGAGTTTTGACGAGGAAAACCCTATGGCCTTAAAGGCCGACTTTATTCTGTCGCTAATGGAGCTCATTGTCGGCGGTAAGGACGGCTTACAGCCCATTGACCGGACTGTGATTGACCGCTGTGTGCGTTTCATGTACCGGGAGCATATCCAGCACCCGGAAAAGAAACAGATGCCCACTTTACAAGATCTGTATGAACTGCTCTGCAAACAGCCGGAGGTGGAGGCTTCCCGTCTGGCAACCTCCCTTGAAATCTACGTGTCCGGTTCCTTAAACGTATTCAACCATGAAACAAATGTAGACTTGAACCGCCGCCTTGTGTGCCTTGATTTAAAGAAGCTGGGGGCAGGATTACGCACGATTGCCATGCTCATTATGCAGGACTTGGTAAATGCACAGGTTTCCCTAAACTTTATAAACGGGCTTGCGACATGGTGTTATTTTGATGAATTTCATGTTCTGCTTAGGGACGCACTCACAGCCAGCTACTGCGTTGCCATCTGGAAAATGCTCCGCAAAAAAGGCTGTGTCCCGTCAGCTCTGACCCAGAACGTGAAGGATTTTCTGGCAAGCCCGGAAATCGAGAACATTTTTGAGAACTCGGACTTTCTCATATTGCTTGCACAGGCCCAGGGCGACCGTCAGATAATCGCAAAACAGCTCGGTATCAGCCCGCACCAACTCTCCTATGTGACCCACACCAATTCCGGTGAGGGCCTTTTATTTTTCGGGAATGTCACAATCCCCTTTGTTGACCACTTCCCACAGAATACGGAACTCTATGCAATCATGACAACCCGCCCGGAGGATAAGAAGAATGAACCCAAACACGAATAACGCCGCTTCGGGCCATAATGGCCCGAAGCTCACAGTGCAGGAAATCCCCAGGGAGCAGGCAGTCGGTTTTATCCGTTGCTACCATTATTCCAAAATCATGCCCCGGCTGAATAAGCGCTATCTGGGTTTTTACGCCGACAACCGGCTTGCGGGCGTAGTGGCGCTGGGCTGGGGAACCCAGCCGCTCCAGAGCATACGGAAGATGTTCCCCCGTCACAGGCTCCAATCCAGCGACTATCTGGAAATCGGGAAGATGTGCTTTCTCCCCGAAATGAACGGGAACCAGAGTTTTGGGAGCCGGGTACTCTCCCAGCTTGTGAAATGGATGAAAAGAAATACGGACTGCCTGTTCCTTTACACGTTGGCGGACGGCATTATGGGGAAATGCGGCTATGTGTATCAGGCCGGGAACTTCCGGTATATCGGGAGCTTTCCCACCAGCGTTTACCGCTGTACTGCCACCGGGGAAAAAATCCACCCGCGAAGCGCAAGAATTTTACTGGAAGAAAACGCCGCCTTTGACGGAGTGGAAAGACGGTTCTGGCTAACCCATGGATACTGTGAATATAAAGGAATTGAAAAAATAAACGGCCTCATGTTCCGTTACCTCTATCCGCTAAATAAACAGGCAGAAAAAATCCTGAACTCCTACCCGGAGTACCGGGGGCTCCCAAACCCCAAAGATAAGAATTTAAAATTTACCATACGTACCGCTCCGGGCGTATATACCCCAATCCCACCGCCGGTATTTAACCGTGATGTATGCCAGTTCAACATTCAGAAATGTTGAGGCTGGCTTTTTTATTCCGGGAAAGGAGGAATGACCTATCGGAAAGGAACCACAAAAAGGCAGGCCCGGCCAGTCCCCGCCTGAAATCTTCCCTTCGGGCCAGTCTGGCCCGAAGCAGGAAACCAGCCCACCGCAGGATTCCGCCCCTTCCAGCCGCCTGCGTTTTGAGGACGAGGACACAACGCCGCAGGCTGGGGCCGCCTCGGGCCAACATGGCCCGAAGCCCTCCGGGAAGTTTAAGCAGGACAAGGAGCGGGCCCGCCCCTCCGACCATATGAGGCGGGAGGAAAAAGCGGATAGCGACAAGGAACAGGGAACCCATAGCAAGGAGGCCGCTTCTGACTGCGCCAGAGGGAAACGCCCTGACGGGAAAAAGCCGGACAAGATGGAGAAGGCACAGTACAAAGCGGATAAGGCTGGACGGAAACTGGAATCGGCCCGGGAAAAGCTGGCCTCACAGAAACCGCAGAAACGGCCGGGACTGGCCAAAAAAGCTGTCCGGGGAGTACGGGCAGAAGTATGGTTTTACACCCACAACAAGATACACGAAGTAGAGCATGAAAATGTAGGCGTGGAAGGAACCCATAAATCCGAGCTTGTGGCCGAGGCCGGAACCCGTAAGCTCGTCCGGTTTGCCAGACGCCGCTACCGGGAACACCCGGCCCACCGGGTGGCAAAATGGGAGCGAAAGGAAACGGCGGCAAAAGCCAATCTGGATTTTCAGAAGATGATAAAGGAGCACCCGGAGCTTGCCAGTAACCCCCTTTCCCGTATGGCTCAAAAATGGAAGCTGAAACGCCGGTACGCCAAACAAGCCAGACAGGCCGCAAAGCAGGGGACGCGGGCGGCAAAAAAAACAACTGCCACAGCCGGGACCTTCACGAAACGGGCGGTTCAGGCAGCGGCCCGCCACCCGGTATTTATCCTGATTATTGTGGTGCTGTTCCTGCTGTTCTATGCGCTGTCGGCGTTTTCTTCCCTTATCCCCATGCTGGGGAGCGGCCTTGTCAATGCCGTATCCGGCACCTCCTACGCCTCCGCTGACAGCGACCTTCTAGGAGCGGACGAGGACTATGCCGCTCTGGAAAATGACCTGAAACAGAAAATCGCCAATATCGAGCGCACTCACAGCGGCTATGACGAATACCGTTACAACGTGGACGAAATCGGCCACAACCCCTATGAGCTGACCTCCTACCTGTCGGCCAAATATCACAGCTATACCCGAACGGAAATACAGGGCGAGCTCCGGGAGGTCTTTGAAGTACAGTACGAACTGACACTGACCGAGGAAGTGGAAATCCGCTACCGAACGGAAACCAGCACGGACGCGGACGGCAACGAGACAAGTGAGGAAGTCTCTTATGAATACTATATCCTCCATGTGACCTTAAAAAACCGCACACTTCCCGCTGTAGTAAATACCCGGTTGGATATGGAGCAGAAAGAGATTTATTCCGTCATGCAGGAATTAAAGGGCAACAAACCCTACCTGTGGGAAGGCATTTACACGGAAGGCGGCACACAGACAGAACCCGGCTACCAGATACCCGGCGAGGCACTGTCCGACCCGTCCTTTGCGGCCCTGATTGGGGAGGCGGAGAAATACCTTGGCTATCCCTATGTATGGGGAGGCTCCAGCCCGTCCACCTCCTTTGACTGCTCCGGTTTCGTCTGCTGGGTATTTTCCAACAGCGGCGTCCACAATCTGCCTCGTACCACGGCGCAAGGTATTTATAACCAGTGCGCCCGTGTATCCCCCGCTGACGCAAGGCCCGGGGATATTATTTTTTTCACTGGCACCTATGACAGCGGCGTGCCAGTCTCCCACGTTGGCATTTATGTAGGCAACAATATGATGATCCACTGTGGGAACCCAATCCAATATGCCAGTATCGGCACGTCCTACTGGCAGCAGCATTTCTACGCCTTTGGCCGTTTATCAGGAAATTGATTGTCACAAACAGAAAGCCTGCTAATAAAAAGTCAAGTGTTTTTTGAAGAAAATTTCAAAAAGTCGATTTGATATTTTAGGGTATAACTTTTAAGCCGCCAGGACTGCCGGCTTTGAAAGGGGTGATATAGAAATGGGTGTTACTCTGCCTGCTCCAAGTTCCGCAGGCACTCTTTGACCTTGCCATAATAAATGCGGAGGAACTTATTCGCTCCGGCGGTCATGTAGACATAGTAAGGCTTTCCCTGTGCCCGCTTCTTATCAAGAAAACGATATACCGGATCATCCTCAGGGGCATTCTGGAGCAGGGTCGTCATGATTTGAAATAAGGTCTTGCGCAGCCTGGCAGAGCCAACTTTTGAAGCCCTGTTGCTCTTGGACTTGTGCTGGCCGGACTCATCCACGCCGGGGTCAACGCCTGCAAAGGCGGTCAGTGCTTCCCTGTGGGTAAATCTGGACACGTCGCCAATCTCGGCGATGAGCTGCGGGCCATAAGTCTTCCCAACGCCATAGATGCCCATCACGGTGCTGTATTCAGGAAGGGTGGATGCCAACGCATTCATTTCCTGACGGAGACGTTCCACATGTCCGGAAGCAAGGTTTAACTGCTGGATGCTTTGCTGAATCAACAGCTTATAGGTCTTCTCTTTTGGAAAGACAGCAACCAATTCCTTTGAGGCATGGAACAGTTTTTCGGGCTTGTCCGGCTGGAAGATGTAGTGGTGTTTCCTGCAGAAAGCCCTGTAGCGCTCTGTGAAGGTTTTTAACCCAATCCTGCGGACACAGTCCACATGCCAGAAAGAATAAGCATAATCCACCCATTTTTCACTTCCGTCCTCGCGGGGCGGACTGTCAAAGAGTTTATTCACACCGGGATAAGTATTATCCAGCAGTGCAATGAGGTTTGCCTTTGCGGCAACCTTCTGCTTCATAAAGAAGCTGAATTGGGAATTCAAGGTTTTTAACTGGGTACGTGTATTGTCCATACCTGAATATTGGCGCAATTCTGCCCAGTTGTCAAGAGTATAGCGTGCAATCCTGCGGGCATCTGCCGGATCGGACTTGACCCTGCGCAGGGAGTTGTTGCCGAAGTTTTTGATCAGGTGGGGATTCACAACGGAAACGAACAATCCGGCTTCGTACAGAGCCTTAAGCATGGGCTCATGGTATCTGCCCGTACATTCCATAACGATTTTGGTTGAGCCCTCTAATGAACCAAGGTAATGTGCAAGTTCAATGAGGCTCTGGGATGTATGGGAGACATCGAAAGGTTTGCGGATGACAGTGCCGCCAGGCTGCAGGACTGCGATGGTGCTCTTGCCTTTTGAAACATCAATACCTACTGCGTTGTACATTCTACGTACCTCCAAAAGTGAATCTGCATGGATTCCAGCATTCCTCATTGCCGATTCAATCTCCTGGGGTGTCAAACGAACGTGGAGTGGTAGTTCAACCTGCATAAATCGAACGGCTGCAATGACAGGCTGGCTGACTGGCTTTCTGACGGACGCTAATGGTCCAAGGAGAACACTGTCAGACCGATGCCTAATCATTATACAGCTTAAACAATGAGAGGATTAAGTCCCAACTGGTTGTTGGGTACTGAAACCCTACACTTATATATTAGGAGGAGATTCTCATGAACAGACTTGAAAAAATCGAGAAGGATTTGGAGAAAGCCCGGGAAAAGGCCGCCGAGTGCCAGAACAAAGTCCGGGAGCTGGAAAAGCAGAAACAGGAGGAAGAAAACAGCCAGATTGTGCAGGCGGTGCGCTCCATGAAGCTGACCCCAGCCGGGCTCCTGGCCTTTTTGAACAACCCGATGGATACACCTGCCGCTTCGGGCCAGTCTGGCCCGAAGTCCGCTGACATAAAGGAAAAGGAGGACGAAGCCAATGAAGAAGCCTAACCTTCACCGGCTGGCGGCGCTGTCCGCCTGCCTGCTGTGCTGTACTTATTTTACTATCCCCGCCTACGCCCAGAGTAGTGAGCCGCAGGCCGAAACCACACCGGCTGAAACCGAGGCCCCGGAAGAACCAACGGAGCCGAACCCCTTCACCCCAAACGGAACCGGAACTGTGGTGGATAAAGCTACTGACAAGGACGGAAAGGAATTTTACACCATCACCACCCCGGACGAGAATATCTTCTTTTTAGTGATTGATAACCAGAAGTCCAGCGAAAATGTGTATTTTCTGAACGCCGTGACGGAAAAAGATCTCCTTCCCCTTGCAGAAAAAGACAGCAAAGAGGAGGCCGTGGAACCGGAAACAACACACACGCCGCAACTGGAAAAGCCCGCAAAGGAACCGGAACAGCCAGAGTCCGCACCCAAAGAAGATAAGACAGACAACGGCCTGTTTTCCCTCCTTCTGGTTGCGGCGGTAGTCCTGGCTGGCGGCGGGGCCGGATATTATTTCAAAATCTACAAACCCAAACATCAGGCCCCTGACTTGGAGGACGATTACTGCGAGTATGAGGAAGAAACCATGGAAACAGAGGAATCCGAGGAAGATGATACCCCGCCGTGGGACGAAGGAGAACCGGAAGCATACGGGGAGAGAAAGGAGGACAAAGAATGAATTTCACAAACAGCCCCTTTGAACAGATGATGAAAGAAGCTCCCCGGACGGGCAGGAGCGATTCCGGCTCCTGTGCCGGGTGCCGTTATGCCAAAGAGTGCAAAAACCAAAAAGGACGCTGCCGGAAAAAATTCCGCACCCTGCTTGTGGAGCCGCAGGCTTCGGGCCAACGTGGCCCGAAGTCCTGATGGCCCGGGAGCTGACCCGTGACGAGAGAAAGAAAATCCGGGGGCTTGTCACGGGCATGTGCGCCAACTATGACAGCGAAACCAGTCTGTGCCTCCCGCTGGACTGTCCCTGTTATATGCTGAATAAATGGTGGACGGGCGCTTACTGCCGTTACTTCCAGCGCTCTATCCTGCCGCTCAATCCGGCGTTAAAAGTCTCCTTATTGGAGGTAGGGCCCGCCCCCGGGCTTAGGCCCTGTACCATCTGTGGCAGACCCTTTCTACCTATGGGACGGCAAGCCTACTGCTCCGAAGCCTGCAAAGCCGAGGGAAACCGCAGAAAGAGCCGGGAGCGTATGCGCAGAATGAGGAGGAAAATGGAGGACCCTGGTTACGTTTTGCCCTTCCGAAAAGCCTGACACTGCGGGATTTTTAAGAGGCAGAACCGAGGCCGTGATAATCTGATGCCTCCGTCCCCGGTTCTGCCGTTTATTTCGTAACATCATCAGACTTCGGGCCATATTGGCCCGAGGCCGGAAAGGAGAACCTATTTGGAAGATTTAAAAGGATATCAAATCCAGAAAGAAGCCGTCTTTGAAAATGGCCGGGGCTTTGCACTGGCCCACAACCCGGAGGCGCAGTCCCCCTTCGTAATCTGGCACTTCACGATTATGCCGGAGGGGGAGCGCAATTATTATGGCTATACGCCCTGTCATGGTATCCTTCCGCCTGAAAAAGAGTTTGAAAAGTTTCTGTCCGCCTATGATTATGTTTACAAGGTTCCTCAACTGGCGAAGGGCCAAAAACCAATGAAAACGGATTATTACCGGTATTACACCCACTCTCCCCTTGACAATAACACATTCCCAAAATCAAAGGAGCTGGGGCTGATAGAGATTGCCCCTTACGATAAACAGACGTTGGTGGAAAGCAATTCCATACGGACGTGGGGGGAGCTGATTTATACAAAGCCGCTGCCGGAGAAGCTGGTGAAAGATTATGACTTGAAGCCCTCCCGCCTGAATCCTGACGTGAGGAAGAAAATGGAGGAACAGACGCAGATGCTGGGCAAGTGGGAGGACAGCCGCCATTTCGGCGATCAGCGGCGGCTGACATGGTTTCATCGGGATTTTGGAACCTATATCCTGAAACAGCCCCTTACCCCGGAACAGCTTGCCGGACGGATAGAGGTCATGGAGGAATTAGAGGCGGAGCGGAAAGAAAAACGGTCGATTACCGCCATGCTCCGCAAAGAGACGAAACAGGGAAAGGAAAACTGGGAGCCGCCCGCCAAAAAGGGCGGTCCCTTCCACGAGGACAGATAGGAGGATAAACCATGCACGAAAAAGATAATTACCTTAAAAATGCAGAACTTTCCACAGAGCAGAACTGCAACATGATTGACGGGATTCCCAACAATACGCCGCTCCCTCCAGCTCCCCCGGAACCGGACAAAAAGCCACTTGATAAAGTAAAGGAACCGCCCTCCCGCAAACGGAGCCGGGAACGTGAGGACAGATGAAAGGCCGTAGGCGTGATATACACCTTCATGTGATGGTGACTGCGGAGGAACTGGCGGGAATCCGGAATCGCATGGACGAGGCCGGTATCACCAACGCCGGGGCCTATATGCGCAAAATGGCCTTAAACGGCTATATCCTCCATGTTGACTTATCTCCCGTAAAGGAGCTGGTTTCCCTACAGCGGCGGTGTGCGAACAATCTCAATCAGGTAGCTGTCCATGCCAACATGTACGGCATATACCCGGAGGAAATCGCCGGGCTCCAGCGTGATTATGAAAAGCTCTGGGGGCAGGTTTCCAATGTACTAAAAGAGCTTTCCGAACTGGTGGCAAAGTAACAAACGGGGCGGCGGCCATGGACAGTTATGGCCTGCCGCCCTGTTCTTTTTTTGCCGCTTCGGGCCACCATGGCCCGAAATCCAAAACAGCCGTCCAAAGGCAAACTTGATTTATTGGCGGTAAAAAATTATAATAATGGTGTTGGCGAGGAAAGGGGGTATGTATGCCACAGAAGCAGCGAGGGCGCCCGGTCACAGACAATCCAAAAAACCTCCGGGTAGATGTACGTCTGACCCCAGAGGAATTAGAGCTGTTGGACGGTTACTGTCAGGAACAGGGCGTGTCACGACCACAGGGCCTGCGGGATGGAATCAAAGCCCTTCATGCAGACAAAAAATAAGGAAAGCGGTGCCCGTTGGCGAACGTATTACACCGCTTTCCCCCACAGTCACCTGCAAGGCGGCCGCATAAATATTATACACTGTGCGGCTGTGTCCTGCAAGGCATTGTGAAAACAAAACAGAAAGGACAAAAGCATGGAACGTATTTTAGAAGCACTTGCAAATGATGACCTCTCTACTATGGTAAGCACAGTAAAAGACAACCCAGAATATAACCAGAGCATGAAAGAAATCTGTGAGATTGAAAATGTCCTGTATGCGGCACTCAATCCCACAGAAAGCAGCCTGTTAAAAAAGCTGGAAGATCTGCAACTGGACGTAGCCGAGTTATCCGCCACAGCCCGGTTCATTGACGGCTATCGGCTGGGAGTCCTGATGATGGCGGAAGTATTTGCTATGCCATGCACTCTTGAAGAATAGGGGGATTTAAATGTATCGTATTTTAGAACAACTGTATGACGCACCGATTGGCTTAAACAGTATACAGCCGGGACAAAATCTCGAACTTATGAGAATGGCCCGCAACCGGGAAGAAAAACTGCAAAAACTGATTGCCGCGCTCTCACCGGAACAGAAAAAATTATTTGATGAACTGGCACAAGCTGATGGAGAACTGGAAACTTCAAGAGCGTTTGACAAGTTCAAATATGGGTTTCATCTTGGCGTCCTGATGATGATGGAGGTCATGGAAAGCTACGAGGATATGCTGTCCTGATACTTCTCTCTTCATAGCGGCTTCGGGCCACACTGGCCCGAGGTCCCGGGACAGGATTCGCTAATCATTCGCAACATTCCTGTCCCAGGACCGCCATGGTAAAATATAAGTAGAAAGAATAAAAGGAGGCGTTTTCAATGAGATTACTGCTAAAGCTGTTTGCCGCACCCGTCATGCTGGCCCTGACGCTGCTTGCGGCCATGATGATGTTCCTGTTTGATATCTGTTCATTTCTTCTGACGGTGGCTTCTGTCATAATGGCACTGCTGGGTATCGGGCTTTTCTTTACGCCCACCCCACACGGCGGGTTCATCTTCCTGTTTCTGGCCTTTCTGCTTTCCCCCTATGGATTGCAGGCAGTTGCCGGACTTCTGATTGAGGCGGTGGACGGGCTGGGCAGTTCCCTCCGCAGGTTTCTCGTAAGCTGATACTACTTCGGGCCACACTGGCCCGAGGCCAACGATGGCGGCGGCTCGAAAGAGCCGCTGTTCTATTTGGGAAGGAGGTGGCTTTCTGGCTACTACCACTCTTTTGAAGCGTCACGCCAATGAAGGAGAAACCATAGCCGAAGCAATCCGTGACTGCGTTGATTATGGGAAAAATCCAGAAAAGACGGAGAACGGGAAATACATTTCCTCATACGAATGTGACCCGGCCACAGTGGCCGCCGAGTTTCTTCTGGCGAAGGCCAGCTATAAGGCCATCACAGGCCGGGAGCAGAAAAAGGAGGACGATATCCTGTGTTATCAGATACGCCAGTCCTTCCTCCCCGGGGAGATTACACCAAAGGAAGCGAACCGTATCGGGTACGAGCTTGCTATGCGTTGGACAAAAGGCCGCCATGCCTTTATCGTCACCACCCATACGGACAAGAAACACATTCACTGTCACATATATTACAATTCAACAGCCCTTGACTGCACTAGGAAATTCCGTAACTTCTGGGGTTCGTCCTTCGCCCTTCGCAGGCTCTCCGACCGGCTGTGTCTGGAAAACGGACTGTCCATTGTGGTGAATCCAAAGCCCCGGAGCAAAGGGGATTATAAGAACTATGGTGAATGGCTCCAGAACAGAGAAAGGCCGCTTAACTTTCAGGATAAATTGCGGCTGGCAATCGACACGGCACTGGCAAAGCGCCCCGGTGATCTGGCGGCCTTCCTTTCCTTCATGGAACAGGCTGGCTATGAAGTGAAAAAGGTCAGGGGAGGCAGTCTGTCTTTCCGGCTGGCCGGACAAGGGCAGGAACGTTTCACCCGTCTGCGGGCCTCCACGCTGGGGGAAGGGTACGATTTAAAAGACATACTGGCCGTCATAGACGGAAGCCGGAAACACTTTGGCCAAAGTCCACACAAAGTCAATTTGCTTGTAGATATTCAGGCGAAGCTGGCCGAAGGAAAGGGGCCGGGATATGAGCGGTGGGCCAAAGTATTCAACCTGAAACAGATGGCCGCCGCACTCGCTTATTTGCAGGATAACGGCCTGACAGAATACGGGGAACTAGAGAAAAAAGCGGCTGAAACCACTGACCGTTTCCACGCCCTGTCAAACCAGATAAAACAGACAGAAAGCGCCATGAATACTAACCGGGAATTGAAATCAGCCACGGTACAGTATGCCAGAACACGGCCTGTCTTTGAGAAATACAAAGCGGCAAAGTACAGCAAAAAATTTCTTGCAGAGCATGAGGCGGACATTGAACTTTACCGGGCGGCGCAGACTGACTTGAAACATCTGCTTGATGGAGCGAAGCTCCCGAAGATGGACGCACTAAAAGAGGAGGAGCGCAGGCTGGCGAAGCAGAAACGGAAACTCTATGCAGAATATCAACGAATACGGCAGGATATGCAGGAAGTAAACACGGCAAAAACAAACATTGATTATCTGCTGGGCTATGCCGGGCAGGATAAAAAGAAAGAACAAGAGCGATAGAGACGGTGAGAATAAGGAGCAACGTGACGCGACCACTTCGGGCCAGCATGGCCCGAGGTTCCGGGTTTGGGGCGGGCCCCAACAAGCCTCCTTCGTGCCATTTGTGGCCACGAAGGAATTGCTTGCCATTTAGGAAAAACCGCGGACGTAGGCCTTTTCACGCTATGCTACCTATATTTTGCTAAGTCAATCAGAAGTTCCTATTTTCACGGAAATCTTCGATTATCAAAACTATATGTTCGATTTGTTTTTGGCTCAACCCCGTTACGTCCACCAAATGTCTGCCTATATTTGAACTATTTTCTCGACCTAGCAAATAGTCTGTACTTACATTAAAATATTCAGCTATACGTTCCAGCATCTCAACAGACGGTATAACATTGTCATTTTCCCAATTGCTGACACTTTGTTTTTTTACTCCTAATTTTTCCGCAAGCTGAACCTGACTAAGCTCTTTTGATTGTCGCAAGTATCTCAACTGTTTGGCAAGCATAATATCCCCTCTTTCCATATTGGTATATTATGAATGATTTTTAACCAAAACATGAAATACCAGTATTGTAATATTTGACCTGATGCACTATACTAATTAGAATAAATCGGAAGAAAGATAGGAGGCATAAAAAATATGAATGTAATTTTATAGCAGTAAATTTTTTTACAGTTTCTCATTGTCTTACAGCGAATATAAATTAGCCAAAAGGAGAAAATATGATTATATCAGCAAATCAATTACAAAATATTTCGAGAACAATTTTTAACTTAATGAACGGCGTGTATGAATTAGATGTGTTCAAATCTCCATATAATGATTTAATCACTTGTGAATTAAGTAAGAATTCAAATAAAGTATACAAAGAAATAGGTTCTCTGATTAAACTTTTTAACAAATTAGACGGTACGGACAAAGACAAATACGAAAATATAGACAGGTTACATGACGCTATAGATGATATCCTTGAGGAATTTACCATAAGTGCAATATCTATGGGCTATTTAAGCGCTAAGAAAATAATAGACATTAACTTTTCACCCTCGCCATATCATGTATATTTTAGAAAGCAACTATTTGACCCACACGGTCTAGTGTGTACAAGCTATGAGAGATTGTGCCGAGTCATAAATAAGATTGAGCAACAAGCAAAGAATTTAGGTGACACGGATAAAGTAAAGCAAATTCTGGAAAGAATGTGGCAATATACTGAATTGGAATACTCGACATTCGTAGACAAAGGATTTTCTCATGGATTGGCGTTAGGAAATGGCGAATATCCGCTGTGGTACAATCCTGAATTTGAAAATAATTTTAATGCTATGCCTTCCTGCATACATAATTTAACAAAAAAAACTGTAAATGAACTTTATAACTGTGCAGGAGAACTTTTTGACCTTAGAGATAATTATGTTTCATCAAAAATAACCTTAGAGTTTATGAAATGCCAAGATGAAATGATTAAATCATTCCCTGAGTTTGGAGAACACATTAATAAAATTTGTTTTTTTCACTCATTATATGAAACAACAGAAATAAATGATGCATTTTACAGAGGTTTCGAGTTCGGTTTGAGAATGGCTGTAGATGTATTCTATAGGGAAAAGTAAAAAAATCGGGCCAACTTGTCCCGAGGATCACTTAAAAGTGGAACTATCCTGGTTTACTAGAATAGTTCCACTTTTAATTAAAATTATCAATCAAAGCCCTAACTGTGGGTACTACGATATCCATTTGCTTAGGTGAAATTGATTTTAGTTTATCAATAAGATTGTTAAGTTGTTCGTTTTCTGTAATATCTAAACTATCCTGTAGCAAAAACGCAGGAGATACTTGTAAAGCGTTACATAATATCACTAAATTCTCAATGCTTGGCAACTTAATGCCACATTCTATTTGCCGCAAAAAAGAGACATTCATATTACACTTTTCAGATAACATGTCAGCAGTGTAATTCTGTTCAACTCTGGCTTGTCTTAGTCTATTTCCAAATGCCCTTCTATTCATCGCTCTACAATCCTTTGTACTCATATAATATTTTATTGAGATTATAAGCATACACTTATTTTGTCAAAATCAAAATTAGCTTAAAGACAATTATCATTAGCTAGTAGCATTTTATAGTTCTGTTGCAATCATTACAACATAATATTAAATATAACTATAAATAGCTTTTCCCTTTATCCCCCGCTAAGGAGTGATTGAGTGAAGAACTAGATTCAAACCTATTCCATTTAAAAATAGCTTGCAAGTGACAATTTGGTCATTTGCGGGCTTTTTTTTCTACACAAAATTCGAGTATTTTCGCAAAACGGATACAAAGTCCCGTTCGCCTCCTCATTCTCCATTTTAATTGTGACTTTAATCATTAATTTAAAAATGGAGGAAATAATATGGCTATAATTAATTTACGCAAATACTATCCTTTTTATTCTACAGATTGCTTTATTGATGTTCCTGATGATATTGCTATGACTTTTGACGAATTTGACCGTGATGAAGCTGCCTATCGCTTGCGTACATATAGACATAAAGCCTACTACTCCCTAAACCGTGACGATGGTATTGAACACGAAGCAGTTTTTGTTTCACTCTCCCCACACGAAATCTATGAACGGAAAATAACAATGCAAGAACTTCATGCTGCGATAGCAAGTCTACCGGATCTACAAGCAAAAAGAATCTATGCACATTTTATTCTCGGCATGATAAAAAAGGATATAGCCCTAGCCGAGGGTGTGGACGAAAAAGCAGTCCGAGGAGCGATTGAACGGGGGCTCAAGAATATGGAAAAATATTTAAAAAAATATAATTAGACCCGTCCGTTTTTGCCCCAAAAATGAATAGGCTTATGAAAGGTGATACGCTTCGGCAATAGTAACCGAGGTTTTGTACAAGCCTTCGTGCATATTGAAAATTGAATAAAAAGATACCCGGATACGACAGGGAAATGTGCTGTGTGACAGGCCCGCCACGACTTTTGTTTTCAGAAAAACAGTTTTACTTTTGAAAATGAAACGAGCGATTAGGCTCATGCCACAAATGAGCTATGGCTGGCCCATTGGATAAAGTACATGAACCTTGAAACTTGCGTTTAGTCACAGTCCGAGCGTTGACACGACCTTGCAAGTCGTGAGCCGTCACAGGCAATGAGAACGCCTCGCCATCAGAATGGGGGGAGGTGAAAATCCTATGGGGTGGACAAGCACACCACCCGTCCGGGTTATCTGTTAAGAATATTAAATCTTGGGGAGCTACCGACTATACTGTCTTATGATAGCCTAACTATATCGGTCGAGCTCCCCACTTAAAAAGGGATTTTGTGGGAAAAATCTTCGGGACAACTTGGCCCGAAGATTATTTTTTATCCATTTCAAAAATCATATATAGGATAAGCTTCAATTCGCATATGCTATAACAACCATACATTGAGGTGATTGTTATAAAATGAAAAAGGAAATTTGTTACTTACTTCAAAAAGCTGATACTCCCAGTAATGAAATCTCTGAAAAAAAAGAACGTCTGATAAAGCAGGGGTATCTTGTTGTCACCATTATCGAGGGGAAGGAGCACATCGAGAAGGGGTTGCGGGAGGTTGTGAAGAACCATTTTCACTAATCATTCGCAACATTGTGTTAATTCCCCTATATAGTACAATATAGGTATAACGATAAGGAGGACAATATTATGATCTCAAAATCAACAGATACCCCTGAAATTATAGATGGCTATGTTCGGCTTTCCAGAGACGATAATAAGCGAAACTACTCGTCTATTGAAAACCAAAAAAAGATTATACAACAGTATGCAGAAGAAAATAACATGATAATCCGCCACATTTATGAAGATGATGGAATCTCCGGTTACTCTTTCAACCGCCCTGACTTTCAGAAAATGATGGCTAGTCTTGATACTATTAACGTCATTGTTGCAAAGGACTTATCCCGTATCGGCAGACATAACGCAAAGGTACTGCTCTTTCTCGAAGAAATGGAGGAAATGGGAAAACGTGTTATTCTGATTGACGATAACTACGATTCCTTTTACTCTGATGATGATATCATCGGTATCAAAACATGGGATAACGAACGGCATGTGAAAAATACAAGCCGGAAGGTAAAACGTATCAAGCGCATGGAACAGGAAAGCGGTACGCTAGTCAGTCACCCCCCATTTGGTTTTACCAGACACCCGCTTAATAAGCAGATAATTCTGATTGATGAAGAAGCCGCCGCTATTCTCAATCTGGAAAAGGAAATTTATCTGGACGGTAACGGAATCCGAAAAACAGCCGAAATACTTACTGACCGTGGCGTTCCAACTCCCAGCATGATAGATAAAGAACGCCATGAATCACTGGGACTTGTTTACAACAAGCAGGTAGCCTATCAGTGGAGTTACGGCATGGTAAAAGATACCTTATTCAATGATTATAACAATGGTATTCTTAGAACCCACAAGAAGGAACGTACTACGATAAACGGAAAAGACAAAAAAGTTCCTAAAGAGAATCAATATATATTCCCGAATCACCACCCCAAAATTTTTGATGATGATACCATGAAGCTGTTAAACGAGGTCAAGGATAGCCGCCATCACAGCCAGTACAGAGGGCAGAGAGCCCATGTAAATCTCTTTTCCGGCTGTCTGTACTGCAAAGACTGTGGCTGGAAACTAACAGCGATTAACCGCCCTAACCGTGGGAAATATTATGTGTGTGGTACTTACAATAAAAAAGGAAAGCAATTTTGCCAACACGCCCATTTAGTTACAGAAGAAACACTGATGGACGCTCTAGTAAAATATCTGATACTCTGCCGTGACAGTCTTGCAGATATCATACAGAACTTTGATTTGGCAAAGCTAAAGGTGGAAACCTACACTCCCACCGACAGCAAACAGCGTTTAGAGGCTGAACTCGAAAAAGTCAAGGAAGAACTCAAGGTTCTCATAACGCAAAAGGTCAAGGAGATTACCGCCAATCCCTCCATGAATGAAATTATCACTGAAACCTATGCGGCCCTACAAAAAGATAAAATGGAGCGCATATCCGCTATTGAAAAAACCTTGCAAGATTTAACAAAGGAGCCGCATATCCCTTCCACCACAATCAAGCCCAGCTTACATACGGCATTGGATATTCTGAATGAGGTTCTTGAAAAGAAAGAATTAAGCCGGAAAGATATTGAAGTTCTAGTTGAGAAAATCATAGTGGATAAAGACGGCAACATTGATATATACCTGAAACATGGCCTTGGCAATCTGGCCGCCTATGATTTCAGGGCAGACAAAGAAAACCTGAAACTGACTATGTTGATTGAATCAATCCGGCTTCTGGAAAAGGACGAAACGGGCTTTACCTCGGTTAAATTCCTTGCCGACAGTTTAAAAAGGATGGGCTATCCCATGCACAAGAAGAAATTTGTGACCTACATGGAACACCTGTTAGACTTAGGGCTGGTTGAGAAAACAGGCATCTACCATTATCCCTATAGAATCGTGGCTTCTCGACAGCAACTGCGTGATGTGGAAAAAATGTTCATCATGGTGGGGCAGACTGGCGGCATGCCCCAGATGGTATTTGAGTATATCCTTAAGAAACACGGTCTTGACCCCAAAACAGACCTTACGATTGACCAGAGCATCAACTTCGGGCTGACCGCCGCTGCATTTACCAGCAACGATGCTGACTACACCGTTGAATTTGAGCCGTTTGCAACTACCCTGGAGAGCGAAGGCAGCGGAACCGTTGTGGCATCCCTTGGAACGGAATCCGGTTATGTGCCCTATACCGCATACTGTGCCAGGAAGAGTTATATGGAGAATAATCCGGAATTAATCCAGAAGTTCACGAATGCCATCCAGAAAGGCATGGACTACGTCAACTCCCACTCCGCCGAGGAAATAGCCAAAACCATCGCTCCCCAGTTCAAGGAGACCCCTGTAGACAAAATCGCTATCATTGTTGGCCGTTACAAGGACCAGGATACCTGGAAGGATAACACGGTCTTTGAAAAAGACAGCTTTGAGCTTCTGGAGAATATTCTGCAGGAAGCAGGAGAGCTGAACCAGCGCGTGCCCTACGAGGATCTTGTGACCACGCAGTTCTCGGAAGCCGCGAAGTAAACCTGCTAATATTACCGGATCATTTTTCCGGATTATTAAAAAATCCCCGGGGAAGCTGACTTCCCGGGGATTTCCAACACTTAAACACAAACGGCAATGATATGATTAGTAAATATGCCCTGATAAACATTAGTTCTTCCTCTGGATAATTTGTGTCTTATTTGAAATGCATATTTGTTCCCGCAACGTTCCATTTCCAGTTTGACAGACCGGAATACCGTCACTCCGTAAACAGTTTTATTCCAGAAAACATCTTATGCAGCCTATGTTCATCAAATGGCAGATACTCTGCAACCGTAAATCCGACCACGTCGGAATTCCCTGTGATGACCTTTAGCACATGAGAGAGTTTCTCAATTGTCATCTTGCCGCCGCCTGCACCATCGCCAACCAGTTCGGGATTGGCAAAATAGGTTGAGTGGAAAAAATGCTCATCCAGCACATCAATGTCAAAATGAATAAGGATATGGTCAAAGCGGCACATAAAATTCCTGATTTCATCATCCGAAACAAAATCCTTGTCCTGCACTTTGTATTTTACACCCGCCTCATCCAGAAAATTCTTTTGGTAATCATGAAGCGGCTGCAGACCGACATAGAGAATTTCATCGGGCCTGAATTTTTTATTTAACATATGTGAGGAAAGCTGTGCAGCGCCATGTCCCATCAGGCTCCCCAGCACCATGGCATGGGCATTGGGATAACCGTCATCTACCGTAGAGACATCCGGATGGGCATCAATCCATATAATCCCGGCGTTTCCATATATGCCGTGAAGATAATCAAAGGGAGCCAGTGAAACCATACAGTTTCCGCCTATGGTGATGATTCGGTCAGGTTTCTCCGCAGCCAGCTTTTCCTGCGCATCCTGAATGCCCGCTATGACTTCATCTTCGGCAGCAATACCATTCATTATTTCTTTTTCCCCGCCGTTAGGAGGAATGACATCCACCTTCACAAGCGGCTGGTTTTCGTTCTGCGGCAATATGTACTGCAGCAGTTCCGCCCCAAAATAATATGTTTCCAGGCCGCCGCTGACATAATCAGGGTACAATAATCTAATTGTTTTCATATCCTTTCTCATATCCTTTCTCCTAACATACTGGTTCTTTCCTATCTTCGGTCATAAACTAAGTCCACCATACCATTATATGATTGTGTGTCTATCAGCTTCAGCTGAATTCCATGCTTCCCATTTTCAAAAAGCCGGATCCCATTGCCTAAAAGCGTTGGGATTACAGTAATGTAATAGCATTCAATTAAATCCTCATTCATTAACTGCTGAACAATATTAGCCCCGCCGCAAATCCAAATATCTTTTCCAGGCTCCTTTTTCAACCTTTTTATCAGATTAACCGGATTGATATCTGTAAATCGGATGTTTGCCGAGGAAGCATGCCCGTTATGCGTAATTACATAAGTTGTAAAATCGCTGTATACCCACCCGTCCGGGGAAAGTTCAGTAACAATCTGATGATACGTATTCCACCCCATTATTATTGTATCAATGTCTTTTACAAATTTGGAATAGCTATCCATCCCATCATTATTGCTTCCCTGCCCTTCCAGCCAATCAACACCGCCCCTGGTATCCGCAATGTATCCATCTAGGCTCATCGCAATAAACAAACTGATTTTTCTCATGCTTCCAACCTCTATAAATCCCAATTTGTTTTATTATATCAAATGTAAAACTAAAATTGAAGCAAGATTATTCCTGCTTACTTATATAGCCAAAATCGTCACATCTCCGCTCGTTCGAAGCACATTACTGTCGCAAGACAGGTATGTCCCTAGAGCGTGTTTGAAAATTCATTCCATCCCCCTGCCCCTCCTGATACAGATACAGCCAAGGGGTATTCACGGGCAGGGCTGCGAATTCTTCCCTGCAGTACTCCTGCACGGTCCCGCCCCGTCCCACCCGCAGCAGCCGGTCGGCCAGGGCCAGGGAATCAGCCAGGTTCACGGCCATGATCACCACCGGGATTCCCCGGTTCAGGAAACGCTCCAGGAGTTCCATGATATGGATGCGCAGGGATACCTCCGCACTTTTAAAAGGCTGGACGCAGAATACGATATCCGGGTCCTGGAGAAAGATACGGGTGTAAATCAAATCATATTTCTGCCGTTCGGTCAGACGCTCGATGGGCGTGCCAAATACATCTTCCCCTAAAAGACCTGCGTATTCCCTGCGCAGGCTTTTTTTTATCTTCCCCCTTCCCCACACACCCTTCATCCGGTGGTCCAGCGTAAAGCACAGGTTATCCAGATAGCTCATATTGGGAAACAGCATGGTATGTACGGGCAGCTCCTGGATGATGCCCACCCGGCGGTCATTCAGCCTCCCTGACAGGGTCCCGTTAATCCATATACTGCCGCTCTTTTGCCTGGTCCCGCCAGACAGCACCGATACCAGTTCCTGTATCATGCAGTTGTCCAGATCCTGCACCACCAGGCATTCCCCTTTGCAGGCTGAAAAGCTGAGGTTTTCCACCAGCCCGCTGCATAGGTTTTCCATCCTGAACACTATATGGTCCGGGCCCGTCTCCGTCCGGTCCTGCCGGGCCATCCGCTCACGCACATGGCGGTCAAAGTCCTCGGTGCACCGCAGGAAAAATGGGTCCGGGGGCTTCTCTGCCCCGCCGAAGCATTTTATGATCTGCCCGTTGAGCATCAGGGCCGCGCGGTCGCATATCTGCTGCGCCTCTTCAAAATGGGCTGCCACATAAAGGAACGACATCCCCTGCTTTGCATAGTGGCGCAGGATCCTGCTGAGTTTTTCAAGCTCCGCCGCGCTGATGAAGGTGCTGATATCCTCCAGCACCACCAGATGGTTCCCGGCAACCACTGCCTTTAAAAGCTCCACCACAAAGCGTTCAAATGTACTGAGGTCTTCTATATAGGCATCTGCGGGTATCTCCATACCGATGTCTTCCATGAAGGGCTTTATCTGTTCCCGGAGGATCCCGGGCTGCATCAGCCTTTTGCGGAAGCCCGGCCTGAGCACGAAAATGTTATCCGCCACCGTCAGGTCTTTTGCCAGGCAGCTCTGATTCTGGATGATGCTGACCCGGTTGGTGCTGACCCGGTTCATGCCGGTACACGGAAAACGCCAGTCATTGACCAGCCTTTCCTTGTAGTAAACAAATCCATAGTGCAGGGGCAGGTTCTGGCGCAGCAGCCGCAGCAGGGCGGATAACCCAAAATGGTTGGCCGGCACAAGCCCCAGTATCTCCCCTGTCCAGATGGCCATGCTGAAATTCTCCAGCAGGGCCACTCCCTGTTCGCAGTACGTCACACGCTCCATGCGGTATACTTCTTCCCTCATTTTAAAGCCTCTTTATTCTTAAGCTCCCTGTCATTGGCAATGGCCGGCAGGTTAATCTCCACATCCGTGCCCACCCCCGGCATGGAGAACACATGAAGCCCGTATTCCTCCCCAAACAGCAGATGGATGCGGTTGTTCACATTCACAAGCGCGATTCCTCCCCTGGTTTCCGAACCCTGGGAGGCAAATGCCTGTCCGCTCCTGCCCAGCCGTTCATTCATCCTTGACAGGACCTCCTCATCCATGCCCACGCCGTCATCCGATATGCGGATCAGGAGGCGTTTGCCGCTGCGCTCCAGGTGGATGGTCAGGTGGCCTGTGCCTATCTTGCACTCCGTTCCATGGATGATGCTGTTTTCCAGGATAGGCTGCATGGTCAGCTTGGGAAGGCGGCAGCCATAGATTTCTTCCCGCTCCTCCGGGTCACATTCAATGGTCAGGTCAAGCCGTGAGCCGAACCTGTACTGCTGGATCCTGAAATAGGTCTGGCAGTTCTCCAGTTCTTCCTCCACGGACACCAGGTTTTCCACCTTACTGATGGTATAGCGGAAAAATGCCGCAAGGGCTTCCGTCATATCCGCCACTCCGGTAAGCCCGGCAATCAACGCCTCACTGCGGATGCTTTCCAGCGTGTTGTACAGGAAATGCGGGTTAATCTGGTTCTGCAGGGCCAGATACTGGGCCTGACGTTTATTCAGCTTAAGCAGTTCCGAGGAATCCATGATCTTCATCATATGGGCCAGCATCTGGTAGACCATGGGCGTGGGCGCGGTCTGGCACAGATGGGTCAGGTCCGCCGTGGTATATCCGTCCAGGAACAGGCGCATGGTCCGCTCCATGTGAAGGTACGGCTTTAGGATCATGGCGCCAAACCACCATAGCAGCCCCAGCAGAAGGACCAGGGACAGGATGGCGGGCCAGAAGGGCGCATGGCCCATGAAGGCCAGAAACAAAAGCACGGCAATAAGAAACAGATGGATACACAGCGCTGCCGCCAGCAGCGCCATGACCCGGATTGACAGATATTCAAAACGTTTCATATCCCATGCCTCCTTCCGGCACCATTCCCTTCGCCAGTCCCCATTCCGGCACCATCCATTCCGGCACCGCCGTCCTGCCACTTCCCATTCCGGCACCCCCCATTCCGGCACCACCGTCCTGCCACTTCCCATTCCGGCACCCCCCATTCCGGCACCGCCGTCCTGCCACTTCCCATTCCGGCACCGCCCATCCCGCCAGCCCCAGCCCCTGTCTTCCAGACCTATCCATACAGCTTCCTGTATTCCGCCGGGTTAAGCCCCGTGTCCTTATGGAAGGTATGGGTAAAATGCTTCCTGTCGCTGTATCCCACCCTCCCGCATATCTCAGCCACAGGAAGGCTGGTTTCCCTTAAAAGGGTCTTGGCTTCCTCCATCCTGACCCTGGTAAGGTATTTGGCAAATCCCTCCCCGGTTTCCCGTTTGAACAGGGTGCTGAAATAGTTGACGCTGAAACCGATGTCCTCGCACACGGTTTCCAGGGTAATGGGCTCCTGGTAATGCTGCATCACATACTGTTTGGCAATGCGGATAGGACGGGCGGCCTCATTGCTGCGGAGGTCCCTGGCCTCAGACAGAAGTCTGGTCTGTATCTGTTTCAGCTGCCCGAACAGTCCGCCAACCGTACTGCACTGGCGGCAGCGGGCCGCAAAATCCTGCTGGATTTCCTCCACATTATTAAGGGCGGTCCTGGCAATGAACAGACGGCCCGCGGACAGCACCAGCTCCAGTATCTCCCTGCCGCAGATCCGCTCCAGCCCCAGTGCCTCGCGTTCCAGCATACCGCATGCTTCCCCTGCCTCTTCCAGGTTCAGGGTGTCCACGGAATGCTCCATCAGCTTCATGTAGCGGTCCAGCAGGTTCTGTTTCTCCAGGCCCGAACCAACAGGGACCGCTTCCAAAAGCCTTCCGGTCCCCTCCATCAGCCGCTCCCACATGGCTCCCTTTGCCCATTCCAGGGAAGCGCCAAGAAGGGCCGGTGCAGCGGCGGGCACGCCCAGGCTCAGCGTGAAATCAAGGGGACCCATCAGGTCCTTTTTCACTTCCAGATGGCTGAGGCATTCCCGCAGCCCCCTGCGCACCTCATCCCTGCGGCCGGAATCATAATTGAGAAGCCCGTATCCGGTATAGGACTGGAAATACAGCACCATGTCGCAGCAGATAGAGGACATGGTATGATGAAAAATATCCCTGATTTTTTCCTGTATGACCTTGGCCGCGGTGCGGTTCACCTGCTCCATGCTGCAGTCCATCTTCACCATGAACACCTGGTACATGTCCCCGGTCGTGTCCACGTGATAGCTGCTCCTTAGGTTTTCCGCGGTCAGATCCGCCAGGCTGCCGGACAGCAGGTCCTTCATCAGGCTTTCCCGGATACGGCTCAGGTCCTCCTGGCTGTTCTGGTGCTGGCGGTGGATGGCCGACCTGGTTTCCTGTCTTGCCTGGCATTTTTCCCGTATCTTTACCAGGGTTTCCATCAGCTCTGTCTGCTTAATGGGTTTTAACAGATAATATCCTGCCCCGTATTTCATTGCTTTCTGGGCATATTCAAAATGCGCGTATCCGCTGATGATGACCACCTCCAGGTCCGGCATCAGCTCCTTTGCGCTGCGTATCAGCTCCAGGCCGTCGCATCCAGGCATACGGATATCCGTAATCAGTATGTCCGGCTCCCTGGACTTAATGAGTTCCAGCGCTTCCAGGCCATTCTCAGCCAGGGCCGCTACCTCCATGCCCAGGGATTCCCAATCCGCCAGGGCCTGGACCAGCCTGCATATCAGTCGTTCATCATCCGCGATAATTACTTTTAACATAAGTTCCCCCCTCAGGCCTTTTACATACCCTCCCCTGTGTATCATATCATGCCGGGTTTTGCATTTCAACAAAAACGCCGTTCCTCAGAGCGGCGTTCCTGTTGTATGCTTCAGGTTTTATTATTTTTTCAGGACAGACACGCCTGTATCGGATACGGCTCCGCCAAGGGAGTCTCCTTCAAGGGCCTTAACACAGGCTTCCACGCCCTTTGCGCCCATTACGTCCGGGTTCTGGGCCATGGTGCAGAGCAGGTATCCGTCGTCAATCAGTCCAAGGATGGCATCCGATTTATCAAAGCCAACGCCGATGATCCCGTCCTTACCCGATGCCTTGATGGCATTGCCAGCGCCTGTGGTGGAGCCTTCGTTACAGCCAAAGATGCCCGCCACGCCCTGGGTGATGTAGTTCTCGGCAATGCTCTGGGACTTGGCTGCATCGCCTTCCCCGTACTGTGTCTCTAACAGTGTGAAGCCCTTGCCCTCAAATGCAGAGCGGAAGCCCTCTTCACGCATGACGCAGGAATCCGTTGCCGCGTTCACGTTGATGATGCCGATGGAGCCGGAAGTCACGCCTGCTGCCTCCAGCGCCTTTAACATTTCCTCCCCGGCTGTCTTTCCCGCTGCCTTGTTGTCCGTGGAAAAGGTGGCTTCTGCGTCCACATTGGCCGGTGAATCCACATATACGATCTTTACGCCGGAGGACTGGGCCTCTTTCAGCGCGGATGAGATGGCATCCGGGCCGTTGGCAGCCACGATGATGGCCTCATAGCCGCCTGCAACCGCATTGTTCACACACTCAATCTGCTGTGCATCATCCTTGGTATTGGGGGACATGAAGGTTACGGACACGCCAAGGGCCTCTGCTTCCTTCTGTGCGCCCTCATTCAGCGTGACCCAGTGCTGGTCAATGGAGTCCATGGTTATCAGGGCAATCTTATATTCCTTGCTGGCTTTTGCAGTGCTTCCCTCTGATGCCGCGCTGGCTGTCCCGCCCTGTGCCGTGAGGACGGATACGCCTGTGTCGGTTACCTTGCCGCCCAGGGATTCCCCGCCAACAGCCGCAACAGCCGCCTTAACGCCTTCATACCCCATTACGTCCGGGTTCTGGGCCATGGTGCAGAGCAGGTATCCGTCATCAATCAGTCCAAGGATGGCGTCCGACTTATCAAAGCCAACGCCGATGATCCCGTCCTTACCCGATGCCTTGATGGCATTGCCAGCGCCTGTGGTGGAGCCTTCGTTACAGCCAAAGATGCCCGCCACGCCCTGGGTGATGTAGTTCTCGGCAATGCTCTGGGACTTGGCTGCATCGCCTTCCCCGTACTGTGTCTCTAACAGTGTGAAGCCCTTGCCCTCAAATGCATTGCGGAAGCCCTCTTCACGCATGACGCAGGAATCCGTTGCCGCGTTCACGTTAATGACGCCGATGGAGCCGGAAGTCACGCCTGCTGCGCTTAACGCCTTTAACATCTCCTCCCCGGCTGTCTTTCCCGCTGCCTTGTTGTCCGTGGAAAAGGTGGCCTCTGCGTCCACGTTGGCCGGTGAATCCACATATACAATCTTAACGCCGGAGGACTGGGCCTCTTTTAGTGCGGATGAGATGGCATCCGGGCCGTTGGCAGCCACGATGATGGCCTTTGCGCCGGCTGACACCGCGTTGTTCACACACTCAATCTGCTGCGCATCGTCTTTTGTATTGGGGGCCATGAACTGTACGGTCACGCCCAGTTCCCCTGCCGCCTTCTGGGCGCCCTCGTTCAGCGTGACCCAGTGCTGGTCAATGGAGTCCATGGTTATCAGGGCAATCATGGTGCCGGTGCCGGCTGCCGGTGTCTCAGTCTTTGCCGCCTCAGTGGCTGCGGATGCCGCCGTGGAAGCCGCCACATCCTCTGTCTTGCTGTTGCATCCCGTCATAAGGGAAGCTGCCAGGCCCAGGGAACAGGCCAATGCTAACATTTTTTTCATTGCATTTTCCTCCTTTTTGCTTTCACATACGTTTCTCAATGCATATATTAGCGCTGCCGGGACTGCTGCGGTCATAGGGTGTAAACCTGCGATACAGATAAAGCCCCGGGCGTCTAATTCCTTTTTCTATTACTAGGGTCTGTTTGAAAATTGCTCTAGGACCTCTTCTCTGCCATCGGGCGTTTCCGGATCAGCATGCCCTTGCGCAGCACCACATCCAGAAGCACTGCAAATACCACGATGATGCCGATTACAAGGCGCTGGATACCTACCTGGACCCCAATCATGTTCAGTCCGTTCTCCAGTGTCTGCCATACGGCCGCGCCTGCAAATGTCCCCAGCAGGATACCGGTCCCGCCAAGCGGCGAGATACCGCCGATAACGCCGGCCGCAACCGCGTACATTTCATACATGTTGCCTGCCTCCATATTGCCCATGTTGGCCTGGCCGCAGAGGATGAGTCCCACTACAAAGGAACAGAATGCGCTGACAAGATATGTCTTTGTCACGGTTGCCACCACGCTCACGCCTGACAGCTTGGCTGCCTCCACATTGGAACCAATGGCATAGATATGGCGCCCTGTCCTGGTCTTGGAGAGCAGGAAAAAGAAGGCGATGAACAGCACCAGCGCAATCCAGAATGTATTAAACACGCCGGCTGTCTTGCCGTAGTAGAAAAAGGCCTGGAACTTATCAGCTGCTTCCTTGCCGATGCCGGAACTGATGGCATCCGTATTCCGGTTGCCGTTTACCATATAGGCAACGCCCCTGGCCACGAACATGGTTCCCAGGGTTGCAATGAAGGGCGGCAGCTGGAACTTTCCCACCAGGATGCCGTTGATGACCCCGATGGCCAGGCAGCAGATTAATGTGATAAGGATTGCCGCCATGGGATGAACCCCGTGTGTCATCAGGGTGGCGGATATCATGGCGCTCATGCCTACCACGGAACCGATGGAAAGATCGATATTTCCTGTTATGAGCACGTAACTCTGCCCGATGCCGATAATCAGGTATTTTGACATGGAACGGAACAGATTGGTTACATTCTGGCCGGAAAACACCGTGGGATTAATGGCGCCAAATGCTATATAAATGATGATAAGCCCTGCAAACGCAGTCAAGGCCCCCCTCATGCCCCGGATATTCAAAAACTGTTTCACAGCCCCTTGATTCTTGTGATTCATTGCTTTTTCCTCCTTGCTATGCGCACCCGGCGCCTGGGTCCCGGATGCCTATGTCCCAGATACCTGGGTCCCGGATGCCTGGTTGCAGTGCACGCCCGCCCTGCTCCGGTCATACTACCTTTTTCTCAAACCTGGTTGCCAGTGTCAGGATGCTGTTCTGGGTGGCTTCATCCGCCATCAGTTCCCCGGTTATGCGCCCGTCGCACATGACTATAATCCGGTCCGCAATCCCCATGACCTCCGGCATCTCGGAGGATACGAACATAACCGCAATCCCCTGTTGTTTCAGCTGGTTCATAAGGTTATATATCTCAACCTTTGCCGCCACGTCAATTCCCCTGGTGGGCTCATCAAATATCACCACCCGCGAGTTCCTGGCCAGCCATTTGCCCACCACCACCTTCTGCTGGTTGCCGCCTGAAAGGTTGCCTGCATTCACATCCACATTGGGTGTCTTGACCTTTAAGTCAGCCACCACCTTATTGCACATCTCATCTTCCTTTGTCCTGCTGACCACCCCCATCCGGCTGCACAGCAGGTCCAGGTTGGGAAGGGCGATGTTATGTCGGATGCTCAGCTTGGTGCACAGACCATCCTTTTTCCTGTCCTCAGGCGCCAGGACGATTCCTGCCCGGATGGCGTCCTCTGGCCTGCGGATCATGATTTCCTTTCCATCCAGGAAAAACTGTCCGCTCTCCTTGGGGTCGATTCCGAATATGGCCCTGGTGGTCTCGGTCCTGCCCGCGCCCATCAGCCCTGCAAAACCAACGATTTCCCCTTCGTAAAGGGAAAAATCCACATCCCTGACCATCCTGCCCGCGTTCAGGTTACTGACCTTAAGCACCAGCCTGCCCTTGTCGCATGTGACGCGGGGAAACTTCTCTTTGATTTCCCGGCCCACCATGTTGGAAATGATTTCATCCAGGGTTGTATCCTCAAAATTCATGGTTGTTATGTACTGCCCGTCGCGCATGATGGTAACCCGGTCCACAATGGACTGCAGTTCTTCCAGGCGGTGGGATATGTATACAATGCCGCATCCCTTTTCCTTCAGGTTGTGTATGATGCGGAACAGGTCCTCAATCTCCCGGGCCGTCAGCGCCGAGGTGGGTTCATCCATGATAAGTATCCTGGCATGGGTGGAAAGGGCTTTTGCAATCTCCACCATCTGCTGTTTGGACACTGGAAGGTCGCCCACCACCTGATGGGGATCCAGGTCGATTTTAAGCTCATTCAGGATTGTCCTGGCTTCAGCCTCCATCTCCTTGTTGGACAGTATCATGCCCTTTACCTTCTCCCGCCCCAGGAACATGTTCTCCGATACGGAGAGATGCCTGCACATATTCAGCTCCTGGTGTATGATTGCAACCCCTGCCTCCTGGGCCTGCTTGGGATTCATGTCCCCATACTCTTTCCCGAATATCCTGACCGTGCCCCCATCCCTTGTATAGACACCGCTGAGCACCTTCATCAGGGTACTTTTTCCAGCACCGTTCTCTCCCAGAAGCGCCATGACCTCACCGGAACGCAGTTCAAAATGCACATGGTCCAATGCCTTTACTCCCGGAAAACTTTTGCAGATGTTCTCCATGGAAACAATCGTTTCACTCATTTTCAGCCACCTGTCCTTCTCTGTAATCAGTTTTCAGACCTCTATTCCCTGATTGTATTATAGCAGGACCCATCCGGATGGATAAGGGGGGCATAATCCTAATTAGGGGGGTATTATTATGCACTTTTACAATTCACGGCGCACCGCAGGCAGTCAAAGCCATCATTTTTTATATATTACCGCGTCAAAACGCCCGGTTATAGGTATTTTACGACAATCAAAAAATCCCCCTGCCAATCAGATATTGACAGAGGGACCCTGATGGGGTGACGGATATCACCCGTCTGTATCTTCGGCCTTCTCCTCATCATGGACCACGTATGATTTAAGCCGCTCCTGCATCTTCCTCTTATTCCGGCGGAGTATCAGCAGTATGACAATGACAGCCGCTGCCAGAGGAACCCAGATGGGGCTGGCTGCAAGGAACCAGATAATGAAGCCGGTCACTCCCCGGGACACGGCATTCAGGTTCTTTGTGAACCCTTTCCCAATCCTCTGCCCGATTCCTTCCGGCTCAGTGGGCGTAAAGGACGCTGCCTCCTTAATCTCATGGACGTACAGATTGACCGTACTGTAGTCCACCCGGTTGTCGTACAGCCTGAGCTGTGATTCCATGGACTCCAGCTGGTAGCGGATTTCGGAAAGCCGTTCTTCCAGGGCAATGACTGATTCCAGCGTATCCGCCTTCTCAAGCAGGGCCCAGATGCGTTCCTGCTCCACGGTCAGGGATTTCTTCCTGCTTTCCAGGTCGCTGTACTGCAAGGTGACATCCTGGGTGGTTTCTGATTTGTTGGTTATATTGCCGTTTGCCTCCACGACAGATATAAATCCGTCCAGCCTGTCAATGGGGATGCGGACCTTAAGGGATGCATACCGTGGAATCAGCTCATTGCGGTAGTTCAGGCTGTTGCCCGATATGTCTGACTGCTCCACATACCCGCCCAGTTCCCCAATCTTGTCTGTCAGTGTCTTTAGCAGCTGGTCAAATGCATCTGTCTCCAAGGACAGGTCCACGCTGCGTATCAGCTTGCGGTTTGACGGAAGGGCCTGTCCAAGGGACGTGGTGTCCGTCATCCCAGTCTTACTCGCGTTCAGTTCCAAAACCACCTGCTCCTCCATAGCACTTTCACCCGCTGTTTCCGCAGAATCCATGGCCTCATAGTCAGCGGCCGGCATGGCGGCTGTTGTCTGGACGCTCTTGGAACTTCCTGCGCAGGCCGACAGGCCCAGTATGGCTGACAGGAATACAGCAAATCCGTAAAACAGTACTCTTTTCTTCATCATACTTACCTCCTTCACCGCGGCGCGGGACGCCTCCGGCGGAAAAACAGTTTCAAACAGACCCAGGCACGGCTCAGTCCCCGAACCGTATCCCGGTCAGCCTCCTCACCTCATCCATGACCTCCATCTCCATGACGGAACCTTCCAGATGGGCTGCCGCCAGTTCCCTTCCACCGTCCTGCTGCGTAAGTTCCATCATCCGCTGCACTTCGTAATACATATTGTTGTCTTCCTTCTGGATTTCAAATGTCTCCTGCCTGCCGTCCCTGTATGTAACCTGAATCTTCCTGGTGTCCTGTATCTGCCAGATAAGCATGTTGGCATCCTCTCCCTGGATCTCACTGGGCTGGGCGGAATCCGTTATCTTGGAATATCTCACCTCCCCAAGCATGGAACCGTAATCCATGAGCACGGTCCCTGCCCCTTCCATATGATTGGGCAGGAAAATGCCTGAGGCCATGACCTGCCGGGGTTTTCCGAACAGCAGCACCATGGGGTGGATGCAGTACACGCCGATATCCATAAGGGCTGCATTGGAAAGCGCGGGGTTAAAGGCATTTTCAATGATTCCGTTTTTAAACCCATCGTATCGGGAGGAATACTGGCAGTACTGGAACACGGCGCGCCGGATCTGCCCCAGCTGCCCAAGCAGTTCCTTTATCTTTGCGAATCCTGGGTCGAATACAGGACGCATGGCCTCCAGAAGGATTTTCCCATTCCCATCCGCAGCCTTCATCATGCGCTCCAGTTCCTGTGCGCTGGATGCAATGGGCTTTTCACACAGCACATGTTTGCCGTGTTCCAGCATGAACACGGTCTGGGCGCAGTGGCTGCTGTTGGGGCTTGCTATGTATACCGCGTCCACCTCCGGGTCATCCCCCAGGGCCTTAAGTGTGGTATATACCTTGTCCGCGCCGTAAACAGACCCAAAGGCGCGTCCGCTGTCCTGTGACCTGGAATAGACGGCCTCCAGCTTAAAGCCAGGCACCTTTAAGGCGGCCTTCATGAATGTGTGGCTGATTTTCCCTGTTCCTATGATTGCAAAACGCAGCATGGATTGTGTCCTCCTTCTTCCGGGCCTTATAAAACCTGCCCGGGACTCCTGCTTCTATTATAGCAAAAATCCCGGGCAGATCCCATACCATATTTCCCACACCTCAGGGTGTGTTTACCGGTTCAGCTTCCAGGCCCCCACCAACCGTTTCAGGTAATCCATATACCCGGCCTCCCGGACACTTCCGTTGGTGAGTACATTGACCTCACCCAGCTTTTTGCCTCCCAGGGTATATTCCAGTACCCCTGCTTTCTGTCCCGGCTCCACGGGCGCGGGCATGGATTCGGCCAGCACCAGGTTTTTCTCAATTGCCCCCAGGTCCTCCCCTTTCAGGCTGAGATAAGAAAACACACCTTCGTATGCAAGACCCACCTCATCCTCCACACCTCCTGTCACAGGCATCTGGGGAAGGGGGACATGTTCCTTGTCTTCGTAGAGCTTACAGTTGGCATAGCCATAGTTTAACAAGGTCTGGGCGTCCCCGAACCTGGCCTTGAAATCAGGGGCGGCCATGATGGCGGCTATCAGCCGCACGCCATCCTTCTCCGCTGTGGCGGACAGGCAGTATTTCGCAATGGAGGTGGAGCCGGTCTTTAATCCGGTCACCTTGAAATTCGTTGCCATCTTAAGCAGTTTGTTGGTGTTGGAAAGACCGAATTCCTTGGTTCCCTGCTTTGTGACATGGGTTATGTTCTCCATCCAGATGGTGGAATAATTATGTATCTGCGGATATTTGTTAATCAATTCCCTGCTCATGATGGCAATGTCCCTGGCAGTGGTCAGATGGTCCGGTGATTCCGTAAGGCCGCAGCAGTCCACAAAATGGGTATTGGCCATACCCAGTCCTGCCGCCCGTTCATTCATCATGCGTACAAATTCCTCTTCCGTCCCCCCTATGTACTCCGCCATGGCCACCGACGCATCATTGCCTGAAGCAATGACAATGCATTTAATCAGGGTTTCCACGGTCTGCTTCTCCCCTTCTTCCAGGAAAACCTGGGAACCTCCCATGGATTTTGCATGGGCGCTGGTGACCACCTCGTCCGTCAGATTGATTTTGCCTGACTGTAGCGCATCAAATATAAGTATAAGGGTCATGACCTTGGTAACGCTGGCCGGGCTGCGTTTCTCATCCGCCCCTTTTTCGTAGATTATCTGCCCTGTGGACGCCTCCATAAGTACGGCAGAAGGCGCCGCGATCTGAACCGCTGCCTGGGTATCTGCTGAAGGCGCTTCTGCTGGCTGGGAGTCCGAGGACGGCGCCTGGGCGGACCGGGTGTCTGCCGAAGGCACTTCCACGGCCTGGGTATCCCCAATTCGCTCCTCACCGGCCTGACCGTCCGCTGCCTGACCGTCCGCTGCCTGGCTGTCCGCTGCCTGGCTGTCCACGGCCTGGCTGTCCGCTGCCTGACTGGCTGCCGCCCGGGCCGCCCCCGCATTCCCGCCCACAGCCGTTCTCAGTTCACTGTCAGCAGCAACCGCTCCCACAGGTATGGCAATATCGGGCTCCTGCCCCAGCGCCGTGGCCGCGGGATGGACCAGCAGGACTGTAAATGATAACAATATGGCTGCAATCCGTTTCATATCTTCCTCCGATAAACTCATCTGCTACTAATTGTATGGGGACGGACAAACAGCTTATTCCCGATTTTCAGTCATTTTTCCTGCAAATCCATAATATATCCGCTGCATGGGCACGCCGGTGCTTTCAGCCTGCGCGGTTCATTCTTATGCGTTTTACCTGCGCGCATCCACGGCGGCCTGTACCCATAGGTCCGGCCTTAATGGCAGTCAGGTCATGTTTTCCCCGGCCACATCCACTTCCCGTATGCACCGCTCCATTACGTGCAGCCAGTGTCCGCGCATCAGCTCCCCGGCCCGGTCCGCGTCCTTCCTGGCAAGGGCGTCCAGGATATCCCTGTGGTGCTTGACGGATTCCTTTCTCATCATATTCTTATGGAAATAGTGGTATTTGATTCTCTGGATGTGCAGGAGCAGCATATGGGAGAATTCCGTAATGTACTCATTGCCCACTGCCTTAACAATCAGTTCGTGGAACGCATTGTCACAAAGGATGGCTCTTTCCGCCTGATTGGCATCGCATGCCTCTGAGAACTCCTTCTGGACCTGTTCAAGTTCAGCCAGCTGTGTCTCAGTCAGTATGAGGGCCGCCTGTCTGGCTGCCAGTCCCTGGATTTCCGCCAGGGGACGGTAACATTTCTCAATATCGTTCTTATCCACGTCCGCAACCGTGGTTGCACGGCCGGGCGTTACTTTAATCAGTTTCTGGGCCTCCAGCATCTGGAGCGCTTCACGGACCGGCGTCCGGCTTACATCAAAATAAGCGGCCAGTTCTGTATCTAAAAGCTTCTCCCCAGGCATCATCTCTCCACGCATGATCCAGTCACATAATGTCTCATATACCAGATCCTTGGCTGATTTGCGCTGCAGGGCGCTGTCTTTTTTCGGTATTGGCACGGTATGGCCTCCTGTCTTTTGGTTGTTAATAAGCATGTACCTGATACGGCTTTGATCCATGCCATATCGGAGCCATATCCCATCATGAAGCCTGACGAAACATCCCGGCATAGGGCCAAAACCAATGTACGCTATATATAATATATCACATACACTTATCTCTATCAAGAATGTTAAGAAAATATCAGGGTTTTCCTCCTTTTCTCCCTAAATCCGCTGGTTTTTTGTGTATATTGCATGTATTTCGACTTATAATCCTGTCAGTTTTAACCATATTTACAATCCTTTCCGTAACAATCCTTTACAACCAAGTTCACATATGTTATATTCAATATGCAATATATCGCACACAAAATATTGTGTTAGAATAAAAACATTCACAGAAAGTGAGGATCATGCACCATGAACAAAGAAGAACTGTTAGTATCCCTATGCCAGGAGGCAATCCGCATTCCCAGCATGTCCGGCCATGAAAAGGAAGTGGCTGGGCTTTTAAAGAAAACCATGATTGACTATGGCTTTGACGAGGTGAACATTGACAAATACGGAAGCGTTCTGGGCATCATCCATGGCAGCCGTCCTGGAAAGACAGTCCTGATGGACGGGCACATTGATACTGTGGATGTCATTGACCGTGACCAGTGGAGCCATGACCCCTTTGCTGCCGAGATTGAAGACGGCAGGATTTATGGCCGCGGCACCTCTGATATGAAAGGAAGCGTCTGCGCCATGATTACGGCCGCGGCCCAGTATGCAGAGGACACGGGCAAGGATTTTGCAGGCAATATCTGTGTATCCTGCACCGTGCATGAGGAATGCTTTGAAGGAGTTTCTTCCCGTGAGATCAGCAGACAGGCCAAGCCTGATTTCGTCATCATCGGCGAGGCCACCACAACCACGGTCAAAATCGGCCAGAGGGGCCGGGCCGAGGTGGTGGTGGAGACAGAAGGAAAAAGCTGCCATTCCTCCAATCCGGAAAAGGGTGTTAACGCGGTTTATCATATGATGGCTGTCATAGAAGCCATCCGCGGCATCAAAGTGAATGAGCACCCAATCCTGGGTAAGGGGATTCTGGAACTTACAGACATCATTTCCTCCCCCTATCCCGGCGCATCCGTGGTCCCATCCATATGCAGGGCCACCTTTGACCGCCGCACGCTGGTAGGCGAGGATGAGGCATTTATTCTTGGACAGGTTGAGGAAGCAATTGAGGAAGCGAAAAAGAAAGTGCCTGATTTAAAGGCCAGGGTATATCTGGCGCAAGGCAGCGAGAAGTGCTGGACCGGCGAGACCATTGAGGCCAAGAGGTATTTTCCTGCATGGCTCATCGATGAAAAGGATGAACTGGTGCAGAAGGCCCTGGCAGGACTTAAGGAAGCCGGCATTGACGCCCCCATCTCCCACTTTGCATTCTGTACCAACGGAAGCCATTTCTGTGGGGAGGCAGGAATCCCATGCATTGGTTTCGGCCCGTCCCTTGAGAGCCTGGCCCATGTCAGGGATGAGTACATAGAAATCGATCAGCTGAAAAAAGCGTGCAGGGGATTCTACGGCATCCTTTCCCAGCTTACAAAATAAACCATTGTATTAACATAAGAAAAGAGGTATCGGTATGGAAAACTTTTTAGTAAAGCTTAACTCCTTTCTCTGGGGCGCTCCTGTATTAATCCTGCTCTTTGCAGTGGGCCTTTTGTACGCTGTTAAAACACGGTTTTTCCAGTTCCGCCATTTTAAGCACATCATGAAAAATACGGCCGGTGAAATGTTTAAAAAAGGTTCCGCAAAAGGGGATGGAACCCTTACCCCTCTCCAGGCTGTTTCATCCGCACTGGCAGGATGCGTGGGAACCGGCAACATTTCCGGCGTTGCCACCGCTATCTTTGTGGGAGGTCCCGGCGCCGTATTCTGGATGTGGATTATCTCCCTGTTCGGCATGCTGACCAAGTGCGTGGAAGTCACTCTGGCCCAATACTACCGAATCAAAGGCAAAGACGGCGTATACTACGGCGGTCCCATGTATTACATTGAACAGGGCATGGGCCGCAAATGGAAACCCTTAGCCATCTTTTTTGCCATAACCATCATTGTGGGCGGTCTGGGAACCGCTGCATTCGTACAGCCCTTTGCCATGTCCAATGCCATGAACAACGCCTTCCACATCCCCACCTGGATCATCGTCGTGATAGCCGCCCTGATCTGCGGCACCGTGCTGATCGGCGGCGTGACCGGAATCGGCAGGTTCTGTGAAAGGGTAACTCCTGTCATGTGTGTAATCTATATCATCACTGTCCTGGGCATCATCCTTACGCATATCAACCAGGTCCCACAGGCAATCGCTACCATTTTCACCCATGCCTTCACTCCCCTTTCCGCAACAGGCGGACTGGCAGGAAGCACGGTTGCCATGACCCTCAAGCAGGGCGCTGCACGTGGTACCTTCTCCAATGAGGCAGGATGCGGCACCTCCCCCATCACCCATGCAACCGCCATCACGCCCCACCCATTCAAAGAAGGCATGTACGGTTCCTTTGAGGTATTCATCGACACCCTGGTTGTCTGTACCATGACAGCGCTGGCCATCATCTGCAGCGGTCCGGAAATCTGGCAGAGCGGCCTCAAGGACGTGGCGCTGACCCAGTCCGCATTTGCCTCCACCTACGGAAACCTCGGCCCCATCATCGTGTCGGTCTGCCTCTGCCTGTTTGCCTTCTCCACAATGGTTGGATGGGAAATCAACTACGAATCCGCCTTTTTCTATATCTTCCCAAAGGCGTCCGGTTCCAACGCAGCCAAACTGCTCATAAGGCTGATCTGGCTGGTTCCCGGCTTCATCTCCCTTGGAAAGACCCCGGAACTTGTGTGGACCGTGGTGGACATCGTATCCGGTTTCTGGTGCATCCCCAATGCCATTGCACTGCTGTTCTTATCAGGGACATTTATGAAGGTATTCAATGATTATCAGGAAAAATATATGAAAAACTAATCCAGTGTGAAGGAGGGGCGGCGTTTTAGGCCCTGGCATCAAAAAGGGCGGTAGAAGCAGCCCCTCCGGAACCTGGCGTCCGGGCCGCAGCCGTCCTAAGGAACCTGTCCGGCCCCGCCGTTCCTCACGGGACAGGCCGCGCCATGGCCCCGCGGACGTACCCTCGCGCCCCAAATCTTACTTAAAGCGCCTTTCTCAGCGCCTCTGCCATCTCCTCATATTCCTCATCCCTAAGCATGGTCTTCCCGCTGTTCATTTCAAAGGTGCCGCCCCATTCCTCGCCGCCCTTGTATTTGGGAACTATATGGAAATGCAGATGGCAGCCCGTGTCGCCGTATGCGCCGTAGTTTACCTTATCCGGGTTAAAAACCTTGTGCACGGCCCTGGATACCTGGGCGATCTCCGCAAAGTAATCATTCCTCTCCTCATCCGTCAGGTCTATCAGCTCGCTTACATGCTTTTTGTGGGCCAGGATCACCCTTCCCTTCTTGCTCTGCTCCTTGAATATATAAAGGAAGCCTGTCTTCATTTCACATACAGGATACCCGAATTTGGCAACCAGACCTCCCTGCATGCAATATGCGCAATTCGTATCTTTTACCATTTCTTCCATGACCACTATCTCCTTTATGTTTGATTTTATTTTGGTTTTAACATACCACTTATGGGTGGCAAAAGCAATTCCAATATTTGTTTTTCTTTCTATGTACCATCTTTTCCATTTCTATGTTATAATGATACACAAGTATCAATATAGGAGCAGTGTTATGAGTAAAGCAGACTTCAGACGCAGGCAGGCACGCAGGCGCAGACATAAATTAACCATGATGTCGAGGCATCTTCCGACATTTATTGTATTATTGGCCATCACACTACTGGTAGGGGGCGGTGTTTTCACCCTCTACCGGTTTGTTTTGGGGAAACAGCCCCCAAGGCCGGGCAGCTCTGTCCAGGCAGCAGTATCCTCTGCCCAGGCAGACCCTTCTTCAGGCGGCGTGACCAGCCCAGGGCCCTCGGATGAGGACACGCAGGTAATAGAGGATGATGTCTCCAGGCTTATTGCCCAGGCGGACAGGCTGGCGATGGGTTACGATTATGACAAGGCCATTGACCTTGTCAACAGCAGCGGGCTGGACGTGACCGAAGCCAGGGTGCAGGAAGCCCTTGGGCGGTATGAGGCAGAAAAGGCAGCCCTGGTGCCGGCTGATATGAATAAGATTACCCATGTATTCTTCCACACACTGATTATGGATACATCCAAGGCATTTGACGGTGACAAGGACAGCGGAGGGTATAATTCAGTCATGACCACCAAGGATGAGTTCATGAAAATGCTTCAGGCCATGTATGACCGTGGTTATGTACTGGTGCGGATCCATGACATTGCCTACGAAGAAACGGACGGAAACGGCAGCAAACGGTTTGTGAAGGGCAAGATCATGCTGCCCGAGGGCAAGCAGCCATTTGTGATGTCCCAGGATGATGTGTGTTACTACCCATACATGGACGAGGACGGATTTGCCAGCCGTATTGTAATCGGCGAGGACGGCAAGCCCACCTGTGAGATGGTCATGGATGACGGCACCGTGTCTACCGGTTCCTACGACCTGGTTCCCCTGCTGGAGGATTTCATTCAGGAACATCCTGATTTCTCATACAAGGGAGCAAGGGCCATCATTGCATTTACCGGATATGAAGGCATTCTTGGCTACCGTACGGCTTCCTCCTATTCAGACAGCCCCACCTATGAGGCTGACAGGGAACAGGCCGCCAAGGTGGCGCAGTGCTTAAGGGACAATGGCTGGGAGCTGGCCTCCCACAGCTGGGGCCATCTGCAGCTGGGGGTGGCCAGGAATCCGGAGGATGGCTTTGCCATTTCCGAGGAGCGTTTCCGCACGGATACGGACAAGTGGGAAGCCGAGGTGGAATCCCTGATTGGCCCCACGGATATCCTGCTCTATCCTTACGGCAACGATATTGCTGACTGGCACGCATATAAGGATGACAACCCCCGGTTTCAATATCTGGAGTCCAAGGGATTCCGGTATTTCTGTAACGTGGATGCCAGTACCCCATACTGGATGCAGATGGGCAATAACTATCTGCGCATGGCAAGGAGGAACCTGGACGGCTACCGGCTCTATGAGGACATGACCCAGACAGACCCGGCCAAAAAGCGCTTAAGCGATTTATTCGATGCGGCTCAGATATTCGATCCTGCAAGACCCACTCCGGTGGAGTGGAGTTACCAATAGGATTTACCTTAATGGCATCCCAATGAACAGGCAGTGTGCCGGCAGCTTCCATACGAAGCCGCCGGCACACTGCCTGTTTTATCCTTCCCCCCTTCCCTGTCCGGTTCCCCGTCCTTAATTTATCCCGGCCGCACATGTACAGGCAAGAACCCACGAACTGTTTCCCGTTGTCAACATATAATAAATCAAGGAATTGATTTCTAATTGAAAGGAGCTTTTTCATGATTCCCAAACTGGAAGTAAATGGGGTCAGCTACTCCTACCACTCATTGGATGGTGAGACGCTGGCCCTTTCCAATATATCATTTGATGTGTCTGCCGGGGAATTTGTGGCTATTGTGGGACCATCAGGCTGTGGAAAATCCACCCTGCTGACCATGCTCAGCGGGCTGACCCAGCCTGAAAAGGGGACCATCAGCATTGACGGCGCCCCCCTGTCCAAAGCCCATTCCGCGATTGGCTATATGCTGCAGAAGGACCATTTATTTGAATGGCGCAACATTTTCTCCAACATTTCCCTTGGACTTGAAATACAAAAACGGTTGGACGAACCTGCCAGGCTTGAACTTCTGGATATGATGTCCGCCTATGGCCTGGCCGGCTTTGAATATGCAAAGCCTTCCGAACTTTCCGGGGGCATGCGCCAGAGGGCGGCATTAATCAGGACCCTGGCCCTGAAACCGGATATACTGCTGTTGGATGAGCCATTTTCCGCCCTGGACTATCAGACAAGATTGTCTGTGTGCGATGATATCAGCTCCATCATACGGAGGACCCACAAAACGGCCATCCTGGTGACCCACGACCTGTCTGAGGCCATCAGTGTGGCCGACCGTATTGTTGTGCTGTCCGCACGTCCCGGACGGGTCAAGTCAGTTTTATCCATTGATTTCCCGGAAGGCTGCACCCGCTCCCTTGACAGGCGTAACTGCCCGGAATTTTCCAATTATTTTAATACCGTATGGAAGGAGCTGAAGACATATGAATCATAACGGTCCTTGTTATACCATACAGGAACAGGGCAGGAAAAACTGCGGCACCTGTGAAATGTCCGTGGCCCAGCAGGCCTTTGTTGAAGGGGAACTGCGCCGCCACCGGCAGGTTACCATCTGCCGCATCATGCTTTTAGTGCTTCTTCTGGCGCTTTGGGAGCTGGCGGCCGACATGCACTGGATTGACAGCTTCATCTTCAGTTCCCCCACCATGATTGCCAAGTGCCTGGTAACCATGACCCGGGACGGCAGCCTGTTCCTCCACACAGGCGTCACCCTGCTGGAAACCCTTATAAGCTTTGCACTTTGCACGGTTTTTGGCCTGGCCTGCGCCCTGCTTTTATGGTCCAGCAAAAGCGTTGCCCAGGTGCTGGAGCCGTTCCTGGTACTTTTAAACAGCCTTCCCAAGTCAGCCCTGGCCCCCCTGCTCATTGTATGGCTGGGCAACAATATGAAGACCATCATCGTGGCCGCCGTGTCCGTGGCCGTGTTCGGATCCATCCTGACACTCTACACCGGCTTTACCCAGATGGATACGGAAAAAATCAAGCTGATCTACTCCCTGGGCGGAAACCGGAAGGATGTGCTGGTAAAGGTCCTGCTTCCAGGTTCCCTGCCCATGCTCATCAGCAACATGAAGGTGAACATCGGCCTGTGCCTGGTGGGCGTCATCATCGGGGAGTTCCTGTCCGCCAAGGCCGGACTTGGTTATCTGATTACCTATGGGTCACAGACCTTTGCCATGACCATGGTGGTGACCTCCATTGTGATACTTTGTATTGTGTCCGGGATGCTGTATCAAATCATTGCGTATGCGGAAAAGAGGATAAGTAAGCTTAGTTAACCCTTCAGGCAGGAGCAGGACTTTATAGTTTTGTATGGGTACTGCTCCTATCTGTCCCGTACTGTCTTTAGCAGACCATATCTTAATGCCTCATGGGTCATTTGTCACAAATGCACAATTTCCCAATTAACTTTTTTACACTTTTAACAAATCTAATATTACCTATTGACTTAGAATTTCATGGTATGTATAATGTAGTCAATTGAACAGGGCTTGTAACTATATTTAATGATAGGCAATACCTTCACAATGCTTTAGGCGTGTGTTTGTATTGCTTTTTTTATGCCTATTTTTACCGGAGGGAGGTACAGCAGCCATGATGATTAAGACAATATTAAACAATAACGCCGTTATAGCCATTGATGAAAATGAAAAGGAGGTTGTTATTGTTAAGAACGGGATAGGGTTTAACAGCAAAAAGGGGATGGTGCTGAAGGACAACGATATGGAGAAAGTATTTATCCTCCAGGAAAAGAATGTTTCCGATGATATGATACACCTGCTGTCGCTGATAAGTGAGGAATACATAGAAGTCTCCAAAAAAATTGTGGATTATGGCCGCACGGTCTTAAAGACAGGCGTCCATGACAGCATTTATGTTACCTTGTCCGACCATATCGAACTGGCCGTGTCCAGAAAGAAAAAGGGAATCGCCTTTGACAATGCCATGACCTGGAGCATTAAGAAAACCTACCGTGAAGAATACCACATCGGCGAGGTGGCTTTAAAAATCATCCAGATTGAGTGCGGGGTCACCCTTCCCGAGGAGGAGGCAGGCCTTATCGCATTGCATTTTGTCAATGCCAAGATTCACAATGAACCGGAAGTAACCCATGACTTTGCATACATTTCTGTGTTTGTACAGGACCTTATTAATTTCATCAAATACTTCCTGTGTACGGAAATGGATGAGAACTCCCTGGAATACAACCAGCTGCTCAGCTATCTCCAGACCCTGGCCCTGGTACTGGATGACAGGAAGGCTGCCGCCGTCAGCAGCGACAGCCGGTACTATGAAATGCTCCGGTATGCAAAAGGATATTTTAAAAGGGCTTATGACTGCAGTGACCGTATCCGCAGGTTTACCAAGGAAAAATATGACTTGGAAATCCAGCCTGAGGATATCCTGCACCTTACCATGTACATCAACAAATTCATTAAAAAGGAGTAATGACCTATGTCCAATCAAGAACTGGCCGCCAGGATAATTGAACTTATCGGCGGAAACAGCAACATAAGCCGGGCAGCCCACTGCATGACCCGCCTGCGGCTTAATTTATATAATAATGATTTAATCCAGTTAAAAGAAATCGAGTCCCTGAAAGGTGTATTGGGGGCACAGATGCAGAACCAGCAGCTTCAGATCATTATCGGCCCCCAGGTTGGTTCCCTGTATAACGAGATTGCTGCCCAGGCCAATCTAAACCCTGCTGCTGATGCGCCAAAGACCAACCAGAAGCTTTTTACCAGGTTCCTGGATATCCTGTCAGGCATCTTTCTTCCGGTCATCCCCGCCATTGCCGGCGCCGGTATGCTGAAGGCCATCATCGCCCTTTTAAAGGCAGCTAACCTGGTCCAGGTGGACAGCTACACATTCCAGCTGTTTAACATGATGGCGGACTGTATTTTCTATTTCCTGCCCTTTTTCCTGGCAGTATCCAGTGCAAAGATATTTAAGACCAATGCCACACTGGCCGTTGCCCTGGCAGCAGCCATCCTTCATCCCACCTTCACGGCATTTGTCAGTGCCGGGGACGTTACGGCCATTGAGTTTTTCGGCCTCCCTGTGCGCCTGGTGAACTACAGCTATTCCGTCATCCCAATCGTGCTGTCTGTCTGGATATTAAGCTATGTATACCGTTTTGTGGATAAACACATGCCCAATATCCTGAAGGTCATATTCACACCCACTGTTGTACTGCTTATCATGGTGCCCCTTGAACTGGTTGTCCTGGGACCGTTGGGAAGCTATGCCGGCAGCGCGCTGACCAGCTTCATCACATACCTGTTTTCTGTCAATGCCTTTATTGCAGGATTCGTGATGTCCCTCATCCGTCCTTTGACCGTAATGACCGGTATGCATCAGGGTTTTACCCCGGTTGTATTCCAGAACCTGGCTGAACTTGGCTATGATATGCTGCTTCCGACCATGATGATGTCCACCATGGCGCAGTTCGGGGCGACCGCGGCCATGTATTTCCGTGTGAAGAACCGGGAGAAAAAGTCCCTCATCGTATCGGCCAGCTTTTCCGCCATCATGGGTATTACAGAACCGGCTTTATACGGTGTGCTCATAAGCTACAAAAAGGCATTTTTCGCTGCCTGCCTGGGAGGTGCGCTGGGCGGAGGTTATATCTCCATGACCCATTTTCATCTGCTGAGTTTTGCCTCCTCCAGTATTGTCAGCCTTCCCCTGTATTTCCAGTCCAATGTATCCAATGTACTGATTGCCATTGCCATCAGTATCGTATCCGCGTTCGCGCTTACGCTGGTTTTAGAAAAGACGGATACGGCAGCGGATAGCAGCACCTTTTGCGGATACACCGACACCTCACAGGCATCCGTGGACCCATTGCCGGCAGATTTTGCAGCTCCTGCGGCCCCGCTGCTCCACAGCGCTGTAATCACTGCTCCGGTAAGCGGACGCATCACCCCTTTATCTGAAGTGCCTGACAACACCTTTGCATCCGGCATCCTGGGGGACGGCTTTGCCATCATGCCCACAGACGGCACAATCCATGCGCCTGTGGACGGCACGGTCACTGCCCTCTACTCATCCAAGCACGCAATCGGCATCACCGGCCCGGACGGCCTGGAAGTCCTGGTCCACATCGGACTTAATACAGTACAGCTGGAGGGCAGGTATTTTGAAGCATATGTTAAAAGCGGGGATAACGTCAAAAAGGGGCAGAAGCTGATTACCTTTGATTTATCTGCCATAGAAAAGGAATATAATCCCATCACACCGGTACTGGTGCTTAACAGCAATAAAAAACTGGATTTCATGAAAAAAATGAATGACGCAGTCACTGCCAACACAGACGTATTACAGGTACAATTTGAATAAGGAGGAAACACATGAGACAGTTTAAGGATGATTTTTTATGGGGCGGCGCAACTGCCGCCAACCAGTTTGAAGGCGGCTGGAACGAAGGCGGCAAGGGCCTGTCCACTGCTGATGTAACCCGTTTTAAGCCGGATGTGGATGTGGAGGATATGCAGAAGCAATGGGAAATCACATCTGCGGACATTGAGCAGGCCATCCGCACACAGGATACCGCCTACTATCCCAAGCGCCATGGTTCTGATTTCTACCATCACTATAAAGAAGATATTGCGCTGATGGCCGAGATGGGCTTTAAGGTGTTCCGCATGTCCATTGCCTGGTCCAGGATTTTCCCAAGAGGTGATGAGGAAACCCCCAACGAGGAGGGGCTGGCATTCTATGACCGTGTCTTTGATGAGCTGCATAAATACGGCATCGAGCCCCTGGTCACCATGTCCCATTATGAGCCGCCCCTGGCTTTTGTAACCGAGTATGACGGCTGGTACTCCAGGGAATCTGTTACATTTTTTACACGTTATGTGACAGCTATCTGCAACCGCTACAAGGATAAAGTAAAATACTGGCTCACCTTTAACGAGGTGGACAGTGTCATACGTCACCCATTCATGACAGGCGGTCTTATAGAAGATCATTTTCCTTCCCATGAAGCCTTTGAACAGGCCCTATACCAGGCCATGCACCATCAATTTGTAGCCAGTGCCCTGGCCACAAAAATCTGCCATCAAACCATTCCAGGTTCCAAGGTTGGCTGCATGCTGACCAAGCTGACCTTCTATCCTTATACCTGCAGACCGGAGGATGTGCTGAAGGCCCAGCAGGATATGCGCGCCACCCTGGCCTTTGCAGACGTACAGGTATTCGGCAGATATCCCGCCTATCTGAAAGCCCTTTATAAGAAGAAAAACATTGTCCTGAAAAAGGAAACAGGGGATGATGAGATACTTGGAAGTTACCCTGTAGACTTCATTTCCTTCTCCTACTACTCCTCTTCCTGCTCAGCCGCTGACACCACGGGCCTTATCGTGGCCGAGGGCAATACATGTGCCGCCATCAAAAATCCGTATCTGAAGGCAAGCGCATGGGGATGGCAGATTGACCCTGTGGGACTGCGCATTTCCATGGTGGATCTGTATGACCGATACCGTCTTCCTCTGTTCATTGTGGAAAATGGTCTGGGCGCCCAGGATGTGCCGGAAGCAGACGGGAGCATACAGGATGATTACCGTATCCACTACATGCAGGAGCATATCAAAACCATGTATGACGCTGTGACCCGGGACGGCGTGGAACTGATGGGATATACATGCTGGGGCTGTATCGACCTTGTGTCCAACTCCTCCAACCAGATGAGCAAGCGGTACGGCATGGTTTACGTGGACTGTGATGACTATGGCAACGGTACATTTAACAGGAAAAGGAAAAAATCCTTTGACTGGTATAAAGAGGTAATTGCCACCAACGGGGCCAGTGTCCTTAACAGGTAACGCCCAACGGTAAATCGCGGACAGGTAACGGACAGGCAGATTCGACGGACAGGCAAACCGCAAATTTCCTGTTGACAAATCCCCTTCCATATCTTATACTGATTTCCATAAACAGGGGAGCTTATTGATAGGCTGAGAGGAAGTTGTGAACTTCGACCCATGAACCTGATTTGGATAATGCCAACGTAGGGACCCATGAAGCAGCTTTTATGCGGGAATACCTTGGTATTCCCGTTTTTTATTGCTTGAAAGCCAGATACCTTATATCCGGCTGCCTTAAAATCCATATTGGTAAACAGAGTGAGCAGATGTTCACGAAGGGGTGCACCACCGCGGGTGTATTGCTTCGTGAACTTTTTTTATGCCCATATCATGCAACAATCCCACAGCAAAGGAGGTGGAACAATGGCAGTCATCAATGGCATCACCGTTGGACTGACGCAGGCAGTGCCAGTCAGTACATATCTTATGGAACACAATTACCGGCTGGATTGCATTGCCGTGGAGCTGAACGGCGGCATTCTGCCAAAAGACAGCTATGACACAACCTGTCTGACGGACAGCGATGTGATGGAAATCGTAAATTTTGTAGGAGGAGGATGACAATGGATGATACAGTGACCAGGGAACAGCTGCAAAAAGCCCTGCGGGAACGGCATACCCAAGAGGTCCAGGAAAAGCTGGATAAGGCACGGGTCGCCGTGGCAGGGCTTGGAGGGCTTGGCTCCCATGTGGCGGCAGCGCTGGCAAGGATTGGTGTGGGTCACCTGCATCTCGTGGATTTTGACGTGGTGGACATCACCAACCTGAACCGGCAGCAGTATACGGCCAGGCATCTGGGAACCTGCAAGACAGATGCGCTGGCAGATGCATTAAGGGAAATAAATCCTTACCTGGATATTTACACGGACCGCGTGAAAGTGACAGAGGATAACCTGGTTTCCCTGTTCAGCGGGGAAACCATTATCTGCGAGGCATTTGATTGCCCGCAGGCCAAGGCCATGCTGGCCAATGGCATACTGACCCATTTCCCCGGCAAATATCTGGTGGCCGCATCCGGCATGGCCGGGTTTGGCAGCAGCAATACCGTGATTACCAGGAAGGCCGGAAAAAACTTCTACCTCTGCGGGGACGGCATCTCGGATCCTGCATCCGGAGCCGGCCTCATGGCGCCCAGGGTAATGCTCTGCGCAGCCCATCAGGCCAACATGATTGTACGGCTGATCCTGGGTGAGGAGGATCCGTAGGGCGTATCTGATAACTCACGGCAGCCCCATCAAACACATAAAAAAGGAGATTTCAGACAATGACAGACAAAATCACTCAGACAGACCACGACCCGTTCATCCTGGGAGGGCATACCTTCACCTCCCGTTTCATCCTGGGCTCAGGCAAGTATTCCCTGGATTTGATCCGAGCTGCCGTGGAGCAGGCAGATGCCCAAATCATCACCCTGGCCCTGCGCAGGGCAAATGAAGGAGGGCCTGCAAACATACTGGACTATATACCGGGGCATGTGACCCTTCTTCCCAATACCTCCGGTGCCAGGAATGCAGATGAGGCTGTGCGCATTGCACGCCTGGCCAGGGCAGCGGGATGCGGGGACTTTGTGAAAATAGAGGTCATCCGCGACGCAAAATACCTGCTGCCTGACAATACCGAGACCGTGAAGGCAACAGAAATCCTTGCCAAGGAAGGCTTTGTGGTCATGCCCTATATGTACCCGGACCTGAACGCAGCCAGGGACCTGGCCAATGCAGGCGCTGCCTGCATCATGCCCCTGGCCGCCCCCATCGGAACCAACAAGGGGCTGTGCACAAAGGACTTCATCCAAATCCTTATTGACGAGATTGACCTTCCAATCATTGTGGACGCAGGAATCGGGCGCCCGTCCCAGGCATGCGAGGCAATGGAAATGGGGGCGGCTGCCATCATGGCCAACACAGCCATTGCAACCGCAGGGGACGTGCCTGCCATGGCCCATGCATTCAGGCTGGCAATTGAATCCGGGCGGCAGGCTTATCTGGCCGGGCTTGGACGAACCCTGGATAAGCAGGCCAGCGCCTCCTCCCCCCTGACCGGATTCCTTCATGACTAAACCACAGAAAGGCAGATACTATGTCCAATAACAAGAATGAAACCAATGTGTTTAATAAAAGCATACTGAACACCCAGGTACGCCAGGACCTGGAAATGGAGCGGACCGACCACATGGCCTATCTTCCGGACATGGAGGTCCTTGATTCCGGCATTGACCGCCAGGTCCTTTCCATGATGGAGTCCTATGACCCGGCGTCTTATACGGCCGATGATGTAAAGGCCGCCTTAAACCATGACATGCGCGGCCCTGAGGATTTTGCAGCCCTCCTCTCCCCTGCCGCGCAGCCGCTTCTTGAGGAGATTGCCAGGAAGGCCCAGTCAGAGACAAGAAAACATTTTGGCAACTCCGTCCAAATGTTCACACCCATCTATATTGCCAATTACTGCGAAAACTACTGTATTTACTGTGGGTTTAACTGTAAGAACAAGATCCGGCGTGCCATGCTTGACCCGGAACAGATTGAGAAGGAAATGAAGTCCATTGCAGCAACCGGCCTGCAGGAAATCCTGATACTTACAGGCGAAAGCCGCAGCCATTCCACAGTCCCCTACATTGGGGAGGCCTGCCAGATTGCAAGGAACTACTTTAAGGTCATCGGGCTGGAAATCTATCCCCTGAATTCGGATGAATATGCCTTTCTGCACGGATGCGGGGCTGACTATATAACGGTTTTCCAGGAAACCTATGATTCCGGTAAGTACGAAACCCTGCATCTGTCCGGACATAAACGGTGTTTTCCTTACCGTCTCAACACCCAGGAACGGGCCCTCATGGGCGGCATGCGGGGCGTTGGCTTCGGGGCCCTGCTGGGGCTGGCGGATTTTCGCAGGGATGCATACGCAGCCGGCTGCCATGCCTGGCTCCTGCAGAGGAAATACCCCCATGCTGAGATTGCATTTTCCTGCCCAAGGCTCCGGCCAATCATCAACAATGACAGAATCAATCCCATGGATGTACACGAAACGCAGCTGCTTCAGGTGGTGTGCGCTTACCGCCTCCTGATGCCGTGGGCAGGCATCACTGTCTCCACCAGGGAGTGCGCACGGGTAAGGGACAACCTGGTTTCCATTGCCGCAACCAAGATATCGGCAGGCGTGAGCACGGGTATCGGCAGCCATTCGGACGAAATCAAGGAGAAAGGGGACGGCCAGTTTGAGATATCGGACGGGCGGAGCGTGGATGAGGTGTTCCATGACCTGCTTGCCCGGGATCTGCAGCCGGTCATGAGTGATTATATCTATGTGTGAGGATTTAATGATGGACCCTGAACTGAGAGGGCACATCCTGGCAATCACCAACAGGAACCTCTGTTCCAGACCCTTTGAGGAACAGGTCCGCCGGATCTGCTGTTTTCATCCGGCTGCCCTGATACTAAGGGAAAAGGACTTACCGGATGCTGAGTATGGTGAACTGGCCAAAGAGGTGATGAAGATATGCAGGGAATATCAGGTTCCCTTCATTCCCCACAGCTTCATGGAAACAGCCCGCCAACTGGGCGCGGATAAAATCCATCTCCCCCTTTGGCGGCTGCGTGAGGCATCCGGCACAGGCCTGCTGGATGGCTTTAAGACAATAGGCGTCTCTGTCCACAGTGTGGAGGAAGCCCTGGAGGCAGAGGCCCTTGGGGCCTCCTATCTCATTGCCGGGCATATCTATGCCACGGACTGCAAAAAAGGGCTGCCTGCGCGCGGGACCGGCTTCCTGCGCGCGGTCTGTGAAGCGGCGGACATCCCTGTCTATGGAATCGGAGGCATCCATCTGGATGAGGCACAGATAAAAGAAGTGCTGGGATGCGGGGCGGCCGGAGGATGTATCATGTCGGGAATGATGAGGATTTAGGGTGGGAATGAATTCCCAAACACCTCCCAAGACAAAAAGCAGTTGACGCCACCCCTCCGGCAGCAGTAGAATTAACCCACAGCAGACTTTTTGCAGGGAAATAAAATCTGATAGAAAAAGAGGTTTACATCCATGGGCTTCCTTATAAAACCAGCTGCCTTCGGCGCACTGATACTGGCAGGCTGCCTGCTTAGGCACAAGAACATCTTAAGCAGCAATGACCAGAAGACATTCAGCAGGCTTGTGCTCAATATCACGCTCCCTGCCGCTGTCATTCATTCTTTTTACGGGTTTGAAAAGGAACCATCCCTTTACCTCATGATTGCCATGGGCTTCCTGTGCAGCCTCCTTCCCTTCCTGGCAGCCTACTGCCTGACAGGTAAGCTGAACCGCCAGGACCGGATGTTCACCATGGTTAATATAGCAGGATACAACATCGGCTGTTTTACCCTGCCCTTAATCCAGAACTTTTTCGGCCAGACCGGCTCCGTGGCTGCCTGCATGTTCGATACCGGCAATGCCGTGATGATGACCGGAGGTTCCTATGCCCTGGTAACCACCCTGCTGCATCTGGATACCGGGGACAATGGCTCCGTGCAGACGCCTGTGTGGAAAAGGTTCCTGGGATCCATTCCCTTTGACACCTATATGCTGATGCTGGTTTTCTCCTCCATTGGAATCCAGATTCCCGGCTGGCTGGACGCCCTTCTGGAACCGGTTTACCAGGCAAACAGCTTTCTGGCCATGCTGATGATTGGGATGATGCTGCGTCCTGTCCATGGCAGCGCCGCCCTCCGGAACACCATGCGGGTCATCCTGGGACGGCTGGCATTTGCCTGCATTTTCTCCCTGTCCATCTACCACTTTGCGCCCCTTTCCCTGGAAATGCGGCAGGTGCTGGCCGTGACCGTATTTGCCCCGGTCAGCACCCTGGCTCCTATCTATACGGAAAAATGCAAGGGAGACACGGCTGTATCCAGCTTTACCGCCTCTGTGTCCATTGTCATCGGATTATTCGTCATGTCAGGGCTGGCTATGTGGTTCCGGCTGTAGCGGCGGCTGCAGCAGCTATTTGACAGTCCATGCTTTATCCGTGAAATAAACGCTTCTGGCCAGCTTCAGCACATCCGTATCCTCGTATAAATCCGCATTCAGTGAAATGGAATATACCTCGCTGCTGTCCGGCTTTGCAAAGAATACATACCACATACGGGAGGTCCGGTCCTTCTCCGGCACAGGTCCGTACTCAGCTTCCACGTCTTCCAGTGAGGCAGGGGTGTATAAATCATGCTGTACCAGAACCAGCAGGGCAGGGGCCTCACAGTCAATGACCATGGCTGGTTCCGTGATAAACACGGAATGGTTCCATGGAAGGTCAATGCCTGACAGTCCGCCCTGACTGAACCTGCAGTCCGGCCATCCGCCCGTATAGCGTTCCACTGCGCCCGCAGCCCACCATGAATTAGGAACCGTATCATAATCAATATGGGAAGCCAGATGGTCCAGACGTTTTATGTCTTCCGGGTCTGAGGTCGCAAATACATTTCCCCCCGTACTGCTGCCCAGCGCCTCTGTATACTCCTGGTTGGACAGTTCCCGGGGCAGCCGGTACGTCATGTAATCCGTCATGGCTGTATGGGTATCTAAAAAGCGGCGGATGCCCTCTTCGTCCGGCAGCGTCATCCCATAATGCTTCACATCTTCCGGTGTACGGTAAATATTCAGCATTTCTGAGGTTGGCTGGCGTACCAGGATAATATCCGCCAGGCTGCCGTCCTCCCTGTCATATGAGATAGTCAGCGAGTACAGTTCCCCCTTATAATAAAACATGTAGTATTCAGACCAGTTAAGGAAACCGCCCGCTTCCTTGCTGTCCGCCTCATTCGGTTCAGGAAAATCCGCGGTCCGCGCTTCCAGATCTTCCGTATCACGGATTCCGGCCAGACGTATCACATCTTCTGCCGTGATGGCTTTGGCTGATTGCGGATGACCCGCCGTCTTTACAGGAAGCCGGTCCGCGTCCGCTGCTGTTCCGTCTGCTGACCCCCTATCCGCTGCCCTGGTTCCATCTGCTGTCCCGGCTCCATCTGCTGCCCCGGTTCCATCTCCCGCTCCTATCCCGTCTGTCCCTCCATCTTCCGGTATCACCCCGTCCTCCATTCCCTCCGGCGCCTCCCATATCTCCTCCGGTATCCAGATTCCCTCAGCCCCAAAGGGCTGAATCATGGAAACAGCTGCCTGGCTTTTATCCGGGAACGTGTAGACAGCCACCATCACATCACCGTCTTTCACAACCGCGGCCTCCCCTCCCTGGAGATTCAGGAGCATTTCCATGGCCAGTCCAGGGTCCAGCAGGTCCTGGTACACCATATCTGTCCGGGCATTCCGGTTCAGTGCCTCTGCCATCCCTTCCTGCCTGTAATCCATGGGTGTCCCGGCAATCCCGCCGCTGTATGCCTCATAAAACCCAGCAGCAGAATGGATTTCTTCATATTGGGTCAGCTGGCTCTGGTCCACATACCAGACACCGCCTGTCTTCTTCCAGGTAATCCGCTCCTTCCATACCCACCGGTGCGGGTCAGAGGTCATGGCATAGTAGGTAATCTCAGTCTGATTTTCCTGATTATGAATCTGATAGAGATGGTCCATGGGCCAAGGACTGGACCATCCGAAACTGATATACGGGTCATCCTGCAGTGACATGACCGGTTCCATCTTATAAAAGCCTTCCGGATGTCCCGGATCATACATACCATATAATGCCGTTCCATCCCTGTCACAAAAAGCCTGGGCCCACTGCCCTGCCCTGGCTCCTATGTCATCCTGCTTTTTCCCTGTATAAGTGCACACCGCCAGCCAGGAAAGCGCAAGCACGATCAGCGCCGCCATGACTCCCGTGGTTTTCGGATGTTTTGCCAAAATGGAAATACGCTCCTTCACAGCCTTTTTCCCATTCCACATGTCAGAAGAAATATTCAGGAATCCGGACGCAGCCCTGGGTTTGACAGCCAAGTCAATCAATGTCCTTCCATAGGAAAACCGCTCCTCCTCCCCCAGACGCCGGACCGCATCCGCATCACAGGACAGCTCGCAGTCACGCTTGGATAAGAACGCGGCCGCCCATACCAGCGGGTTAATCCAGTAGTAGCAAAGCAGGATACAGCGCAGCCCTCCCCAGATATGGTCGCGGCGGCGGGCATGACAGTCCTCATGGACCAGCACATGAGACATGCGGGTTCCGTCTCCCTCCATGTCCTTTGGAAGGTAAATGGCCCGGTCACCCAGATAGGACATGAAACAGGGAACAGCCAGATTTTCAACCAAATAGACCGGAAGCTCCGTGACCCCATAGGTATCTCCGTGATAACGTTCCCTGCTTCTGTAAAGGCGCCATGAAAAACGGAAATTAATCCAGAGCATCCATATAAACAAAAGGATGCCGCCCGCACCCCACAAAACCAGGATGATCATCTGCCAGTCAATCCCCGCTGCCCGTTGGGCCATGGTGGCAGGAGCCGTATAATGTGTCACCTGCCCTGAAGCCAGATTATGGATCAGCGGTTTAAGGTCCGGCCTTAAAGCAGCCTGTTCCCGGACAGTCTCCGCTGCATTCATCACACTGAAAGGGCTTGTCATATTCCCCATAAAGCCCAGCACAGGATAAAACCACGGCATCACCAGCCGGATTGCCGCAAGTCCCCATATGCCGTACTGAAGCTGGGGACTGATCCTTCCCCTTAAAAGAAAGCGGAGAAGGATGATCCCCAGAATCAGGACTGATGAAGTAATTAATGTCTCAGCCATGGCGCTCCTCCTCTGCCTTATCAAGAATTGCCTTCAATTCCTCAATCTCCTCATCTGATAATCCGCTGGAGTTCACCATGGCATTGACCAGCAGGCTTAAGCTTCCCTGGTACATGCGGTTCAAGAATCCCCTGGTCTCCTCAATAACCGCCCCGTCCCTCTCAACGCAGGGGTAAAAGAGCTTGGCCCGTTCCCCCTCCTCATGGCAGACAGCCCCTTTGGCTTCCAGCCGCTTCAGCATGGTGATGATAACATTCCTCCCCCATCCGGTTGTCTGTTCCAATTCCTTTGTGAGATGGGTGATTGTTTTGGGCGGATTCTGCCATAAAAGGTTCATTAATTTCCATTCACCGTCTGATAGGTTAATCTTTTCCATGTTAAGTCCTCCGGATTCCTGTCATTTTATGCTGCGTAGCTTCAATATCCCTATAGCTTCGATGCCGCCATGTTTTAATACTATCATAAAAACCGTACCGCAATCTGTTCCTGTTTGTATCAGCGCATATTAGTATACATATGTATACTAATATTGTAAGTCTAAACCGGATGCCTGTCAATATGGAATCTTGTCTGCCATCCCCCTCTTCCCTTTTTTCCAAAAAGACGCCTTTACAACTCCCTATCTGCCCCTGCACCGCCCAACATCCTTCTCCTCCTGCACATTTACCTTTCCCCTTGCCTTTCACCCAAAAATACCCTATGATTAAATCAAATACGGATGAACATCCTATATGGGGAAAGGCGGTAAAGAATGGCAGATTATCCTGATATATTAAAAAGAGAGCATTTGACCAATGAGGAACGCAAATGCATCTGCAACCAGTTGATGACCACGGAAAGCCATATGGAACGGCTGATACTGAAACATTTTACAGATGAAGATTTCCGTAAGGTCTGGGAGCGCAAGATAGGCGGAGGGGTCATAGGAGGCAAGGCCTGCGGCCTGCTTGTGGCGAGAAAACTGATTGAAGGGAACATGCCCCAATACTCCGGACATATCGAACCGCATAATTCCTTCTTTATCGGCACGGATGTATTCTACCGGTACCTGGTGCTGAACCGCTGTGCCGAGCTTAAGGCGCAGCATACCCTGGAAAAGGAGCATTTTAAGGAAACAGAAGAACTGACAAACCGGTTAAGGAAGGGCATGATTCCGGATGATATACATAAAGAACTGGCAGACATGCTGGACCATTATGGAACCACCCCTATTATTGTACGTTCCAGCAGTATCATGGAAGACGGATATGGCAATGCCTTTTCCGGCAAATACGAATCCATCTTCTGTATGAACCAGGGAACAAAGAAGGAACGGCTGGAGGAACTGGAGGACGCCATCCGCCGTGTCTATGCCAGCGTAATGAATGAACAGGCCATTGAATACCGCAGGAAACGTCATCTGCTGGATGTGGATGAACAGATGGCGCTGCTGATCCAGCAGGTGGCAGGGCAGGCGTACGGCAGTTTCTATTCTCCGGCTGCAGCCGGAATGGGCTGTTCTTACAATCCATATAAGTGGATGGAATATCTGAATCCTGAGGCAGGCATGCTGCGCATGGTAGCCGGACTCGGTACCCGTGCAGTGGAACGGACCCCAGGGGATTACCCACGTCTCATATGCCTGGACCGGGCACAGGCCAATCTGCGCACCACCATGGCAGATCGGCACAAATTCTCCCAGCGGAAGGTGGACGTGCTGGACTTTGCCGCCAAACAGCTCTGCACAAAGCCGTTGGAACAGATAATAGGGTTTCTGCCAGACAGGCAGAAAAAAATGGTCTTAAGCAGGGATACGGAGGCGGAAGACATGCTGGCGGAACGCCATATCTACAGAAAGGTATACTTTGCAGACTGCCAGGGACTGGTGGATGACATGGATTTCATACATCTGATGCGGGACCTTATGAAAATGCTGGAAGCAGCGTATGAACGCCCTGTGGATGTGGAATTTGCCGTTTCCTGCCCGGATCAGGGCGGATGGAAGCTGAACCTGCTGCAATGCAGGCCCCTCCAGGCCGTCCGTTCCGAACAGGTGCGGATTCCGGAAGGCGTGGACCATGAACTTCTGTTTGACGTGCGAAGGACGTCCATGCGGCGTTCCAAGGAAGAGCGGATTGATTACATTGTCTGGGTGGATCCACAGCAATATTACGAATATACCTATGCGAAAAAACCGGATGTGGCGCGGTTAATCGGCAGGATAAACCAACGCTTTGAAGATACGGATTACAAGTTAATGCTTCTGGTCCCCGGCAGGATCGGCACCTCGTCACCTGAATTGGGTGTCCCGGTAGCTTACTCGGAAATCAGCCAGTTCAACGCCATCTGCGAAGTTGCCTATGATAAGGCAGGATACCACCCGGAACTGTCCTATGGCAGCCACATGTTCCAGGACATGGTGGAGGCAGATGTCTACTACGGCGCCATCAATGACAACAGCAAGACCCGTCTTTATCAGCCGGAACTGCTGGCAGGCTGCCCGGAGATACTGGCAGGGCTGTGCCCGGATGAGCCGGAAATGCTTCGGATTGTAAAGGTATATGACGTCAGGAAATGCGGGGCCAGCCTGACCCTGGACGCCCACGAGGGGCGGGCGGTGTGCAGGATCAGAGGTATGCAGGATTAAAGGAACTCAGAATTAAAGAAACTCACGATTAAAGAAACTCACGATTAAAGAAATGTGGGAGGGCTGAACAAAGCCTCCCGCTATTTCACTTCCTTTTTCTGTGCTGCCGCTGCCTCCTCAGGCAGCCAGTCCGCCTTCAGATAATACGCCAGCATCCCAATGGCGCATATCACCCATGTAACCGGCCAGCCGGTCATTACCACAAACAGGTTGTTGGTCAAAGGAACTGCTATCATAAGATAAATCTGTCTCAGCACAACAAAACATCCCAGCATGTAATACATGGGAATCTTGGAAAGTCCGGCGCCGCGCAGGGCCCCGTTCAGGATCTGTACCACCGGCAGAACATTATATGCATAGGAGAAGATGCGCAGCATACCGCTTCCATTGGCAATCACCTGTACATCGTCCGTGAAAACGCCAATCAGGTAAGGCGCAAAGAAATACATGCCCACGGAACCAACCAGGATGACCAGGGAACTCATCACCCATGCGGCCCAGATTCCCTTCTTCACACGCCGGTACTGCTTTGCCCCGATATTCTGTCCCACAAACGTGGTAATGGCCATATTAAAACTCTGCAGAGGCAGCTGGAGGAACCCGTCAATCCTGATGGCCGCAGAATAACCAGCCATGGCAGTTGCGCCAAACCGGTTGATGTAGGACTGCACGATTACATTGGAAAAAGATGTAATACTCTGCTGAAGGGCTGCGGGGAATCCGAAGGCGATGATTTTCTTAACCATCTTTTTATGAAAATGTATCTTGCGCAGTTCCAGTTTATAATCCTCCTGGGTATGCATAAGCTTGTACATGACCATGGCCGAGCTCACGGCCTGGGCTATGATGGTGGCAATGGCCACACCTGCTATCCCCATATGGAACCCGCACACAAACAGGAAGTCCAGCGCAATATTCACAAGGCTGGCAACTGCCAGATAGATAAGGGGATGCCGGGAATCCCCCACTGCGCGCAGGATACCCGACCCCATATTATAAAACAGGGAGAATGTCATCCCTGCAAAATAAATGGTCAGATACAGGGAGGAATGCGGCAGCACCTCCTCCGGCACCCCGATGGCCCTGAGAAGGGGCTTTGTAAAAAGCATCCCGGCCACGGTAAACACTACGCTGAGAAGTGCCGTAAGCGCAATGGAGCTATGGACCGCCTTACTCATATCTTCCTTCCGGCGTCCGCCGAAATACTGGGATATGACCACGCCCGCTCCCGCAGATAAGCCCATGAAAAAGCCAACCAGCATGTTAATCACCGGCGTGGACGCCCCCACGGCCGCCAGGGCATTGGTATCCACAAAATTCCCCACCACATAGGAATCCACGGTATTATAAAGCTGCTGAAAGAGATTGCCAATCAACAGCGGAATGGAAAACCATAGTATGGATTTGAATATGCTGCCCTTTATCATGTCTGTATTTGCCTGCTGCAAGATAACACCTCATTTCCCGTTTAAAAATACTCTTAAAAAGAGAAAGCAGACCATCATGAATCCGCTCTCTCTATCATACAACATTTACCCGTTATTTTCTATCACTATATTGGCTGTGTAAAAATATTGTAAATATGCCGCATCACCCAACCTTCACCGCATATTTGATGACATGGTCCTTTTTATTACTGAATATATCATAGGCTTCCATGATATGTTCCAGCGTGGTGCGGTGTGTAATCAGACAGCTGGTATTAAGCCTGCCGGTGCGGATCAGTTCCATGATTTCCCCGCAGCAGGAAGCGTCCACTCCCCCTGTCTTAAAAACAAGGTTTTTCCCATACATATCCGGAAGAGGGATGACCTGGGCCTCCTCATACATAGCCACCACGCAAACCACCGCATTGGGCCTTGCAATCTTCCAGGCAGTCTTAAAGGTGTCTTTGCCGCCGGCTGCCTCCAGGACCGCATCCGCTCCCCGCCCCTCTGTAAGCCGGAGCACTTCCTGAACCACATCCTGCTTAAGTGGGTTAAGTATGACATCCGCCAGTCCCTGTTTTTTAGCAAGCTCAAGACGCTCATCTGAAACATCGATTGCAATCACCCGGGCCGGACCATACAATCCTGCGCACATAAGGGTACACAGCCCTGTGGGGCCCGCCCCAATCACGGCAACCGTATCAGCCGGTCTGATTTCAGCCAGGGAGGCTCCCCAGTACCCGGTGGACAGGATATCGCCGGTAAACAGGGCATCTTCATCCGTCACATTATCAGGAATAGGGGTAAGGCCGTTATCCGCAAACGGTACCCTTACGTATTCAGCCTGTCCTCCGTCAATACGGCATCCCAGGGCCCAGCCTCCGTGCTCATCCGTACAGTTATTCACATAACCCCTTTTGCAGAAAAAACATTCCCCGCAAAATGTTTCCACATTAACCGCAACCCGGTCTCCGGGCTTAAACCGTTTTACATCCTTCCCCACCTGGTCCACAATCCCCACAAATTCGTGTCCAAGGATAGTTCCCGGAACCGCCCTTGGGACTGCCCCGTGCTGGATGTGGATATCGCTGGAACAGATTGTGGTCAATGTCACCTTTATGACCGCATCCCTGGAATCCAGCAGTCCTGGTAACGGCCGCTCCTCAAGCGCAATGGTTCCTGTGTGTTTGTATACTACTGCTTTCATTGTTTTCTTTGACATATATCTCCTTTGGCAGACCAAACCGTCCTGCTTCTACCTTGATTTTATATTATATTCCTCAAAAAGCTGACTGCGGAACGCCTCATCCTTTACAGCCCTCTGCAGATCCCCAAGTCTGGACTCCTTTAACAGATTTTCCGTCAATGCCGCAAAGTCTTCAATTCCCTCGCTTATTCCCTGGCTAAACCCCTTACTAAACCCTCTCTCCTCAATTGCTTCACTCAAATTACACATCTGCCTCAACTCCTCTTCCAGTTCCTGTTCCATCTTCATGCCATAGTCCTGCTCCAGAATCCCTCTCTTTTCATCCACCGACATGTCCGGTGACAGCAGTGTGCCTAAAAAGCCATGGAGGCTTCCCTTAGAATCACCCGCGTTCCTCCCATCCAGACATATGATGACTACCGACAGCTTATCATAGCTGGATTTCAGCTCCGGTATCCTGCCCATGACATCCGTTTTCGTTATCCGGTATTCTGACATGGCATTGCCAACATAAGCAGGGGCGTTCATACAAATCATCCGGTCCGCAGAGCCGCTTCCCGGCCGCACCAGGTCACTCAATATGGATATCAGGCCTATCCATGCTCCAATCTCCTCCGCGGAATACCCTCTGTACTCCTCTGCCGCTCCCTGTAATATCCTGGCCAGGACCTGCCTGCTGCCCAGAACCCTTTTAGCATGGGCATCATACTGTACATTGATTCCGGCTGCCTCAAGCTCCTCTGACATAAATGTCTTTCTCTTCATCCGTACCTCCTTATACAGGCAGGATTTCAGACGGATTAAAAAATAACTGTCATCCTGGATTCCTGCCGTTTGATAGAAATGTGATTGTTCGGCAGAAACTGCCAGAATGTGCGAATGCACATATTAATTAAATGATTTAATCTTTGTAAATATGTAAGAATATAATTATAATACTTGATTGATGGGGAATTGTCAATGTCCCTGACAAATGTCATAAAGATGAGGCGGGTTTTTCCATTGCACTCTTCCTGTTAAGGCAAAAAGGAAGGCAGCGCCTTCCAGCCGTATTCCAGCTATCAGGCGCTGCCTTTTGGATTGATTCCTTTTAGATTGGTTCTTTTAGTTATGGCTGATTCAGTTATGCCTGATTCAGGCATCCTCATCTTTCCGCTTTTTGCTCATAGCGGTCAGCATCAGCAATATACCGGACATCACCATGGTTAAGGTTGACTTAACTGAACCCTGGCCAGTCTTTGGCAGAGGTGCCAAAGGTATTTCATCATCATTAATCAGGGTAGTGTCAAACGGTGTCTCGGGCAGTGGCGCTAACGGCACATCCTGGGGTGCAATGTTCACTGCTCCCGGACCGCTGTCATCGGACTGCGAAAAACGTCCCGGACCGCCGGAGTTGCTTCCGCCCCCACCGCCTCCATTGCCGCCGCTTCCGCCAGCGGTTCTGAAGTTTGCTATAAATGTGGTGTCATGAACAAATGCATCTGCCTGGATTGCATCTGTGTTATTGTACGTTTTACCTGCATTTCCGTCTATGCTCCAGTTGCTGAATGCATACCCGCTGTTGGCTGCTGCCGTGACGTTAGCCCTTGGATGGGCCGGTGTCACGCTGCCGACCTTGATAATCTCATTGGTTTCCGGGTCCCTGGTTATCTGCTGGATGGTGTGTACCTCACTTGTGGTCCCGCTTACAGTTCCATTATTGCCAGTTACAAAGGTGAAGGTTATCTGATATTTATCAGGTATCCCATCTGGGTTCTGAGGAATCTCCACACCAATTTCATCTAATACATAATATACCTTTACAAGATTAACATTGCTGTCAGAACCTACTGTCTTAGGACCATTGGCGCTTTCGAAGATATAATTCCTGCCATTAAAATCTCTTGGTACGGTGGTAAATGGAATGTCTGTTCCAAATACAACATTATCTTTGGAATCAACTTCCCCTAACACTCCGTCATAGTAGTATTCAACCTTATAACTCAGGTCGCCTCTTATGGCAAAATGCGCTGTATAGGTATCTGCTTCAAATACCTGGGTTTCAGGATTCTTTTTCGGAATAAAGTCTGCATCTACTCCTACCTTTGCACCAGCCGTATCTGTCCAATGGGTAAATACATATCCATCTTTTGCAACTGCTTTGGATCCTTCCGGTTTTCCGGTTGCCGGGGCAAGGGTTTCACTTGATAAATCGACATTTCCACCCTTAGCTGCCACATAGTTGATGGTTATATCTGCATCCTCTTCAAAATTAGCTTTAAACTCGGTGGCTTTATAAACGCCGCTGGCTTTTGCCACTGCATCTATTTCCTGTCTCTCTAAGGAGACATTGGTTCCCACTACTTTGTCAGCCACTGTCCAGTTCACAAAGTGATATCCTGGTGATGCCTTTGCTGCGGAACCTTTTGCAATGCCGGTGGCAGGAGCCACTGTCTCACTTGCAGGATTCACGCTGCCGCCAAGGCCTGCTACGTAAGTCAGGGTTACATCCTCATTTTCCTCTAATAAGATACAGATTCTTTGAGCCGCCCTGGTATCCTTTACGCGGAAACTCTTCCCTAAGTCATCCTCTTCCCCTGATGGCACATCAGTTCCTGTCTTAAAGACTACTTTACCAGTACTGTAGCCCCGCAGTGAGGCCGGAACCGCTTTTATAATATCCTGGCTGGATGTGCTGGTCTCTGAAATACTGATATAATCATAAGCATATACGAAATCCGGACCAATTCCATATCCTTCAGAAGGCACCAGTTCATAACCTGTACCTATATTCTTCCAATATTCAACCTGGACAGTTCTAGGAAGTTTGTAAGTGATATGCAGGCGTGACTCTTTGCCTTCATGGAATACTTCATCATCTAACCCATCAAATGCAATAGCTTTACTGTCTTTTAATGTCGCATAAATCGCTTTGGACCATCCTGCATTTGTCTCATACTGAAGATATACGGAACTGATTTTAGCTCCCATATGATTCGCTTCCGTCTCGGCCTTGCTGTATGCCAGAATTTCATTTATACCTTCAAGGGTCAGGTTCTCCCCGCTCTGTGTTCCATTCTTTTTGTAAGTCAGAGGTGCATTATCCGGGCCATAATCTTCATAAATGTTAATATAATCCCCGTAACTGAGGTCTGGATTTGTATCAGGATAGTATGCCCAAACCTTAAAGGTCCCTACTTCCTTCCATACTGCAAACAGAATATCATCACCTGCTGTCAGTGTATAGTTTTCACCTGGCATGTATGTGGTGCCGGTTCCGTCTGCTTTTGTGTTCCAGCCCGCAAAGTAATATCCCTGTCTGGTGAACTGGTTTTCCTTTACCGCTACTTCACTTCCCACATTTCCAGTACTTGCAGACATTTCTCCGGTGCCTTTGTTGGCATCATAGGTAAGGGCGTCGCTATTCCCCTCCCATACCGCGTAGAAGGTCATTCCGTCTGTCCAGCCGCCTGCCGGCTTGCTGGGTGTGAATTTGAGATTGGTAGAAATGGGGGTTCCAAGTCCCATATCATTGTTAAACCAGCCCTTGAATTCATATCCCAGAGGCGTTGTGCCTGTTGAGCCTGCCGGCCCTTCTGTATATGCCATAAACTGATCTGTGCTTGGGGATACGCTGCCTCCGCCTACGGCCTCATAATAAATCGTTATAAATGGATTCGGAATATATTTGGCATAGAAATTAACCATCTTGTCAACCTGGTACGGGAATCCCACCGCCTGGCTGCGCTCCGCATCTGCGTACCATCCGCTGAACCGATATTCCACTCCGTCCACTGTCTTTACATCATCATATACTTTTTTCGGAGATGTTTTGTCTCCGATACTTACATCATGACTCTCAACAGGCTGATAGCCTTGTTCGCCTGCATCCCATAACCAATAGGTTGCCGTAGCCTTTTCCCTGGTAGTGACGCTGGCTGTCATATCCACATGGTAAACTGCCTTTCCTTGATCATGTGGATTATTATCTGCATCCACCCATCCCATTGGATAGGTTATCTTATATGGTGAATATGATATTTCCACATCAATATCATTAACATTGACCCCATAAAGATCTGCTATGATTTTCTTGATGTTGGTATCAGACGGATAATTAATGACTCTGCCGGCCGGATTATCAAGGCTGTAATGCCCCTCTCCCCCTACCATATCCGTTCCATGCTGGTTCTTAATACCGCTTACATCAATGTTTCCATATCCTACATATTTCCAGTCTTTATTTTCCAAAGAATCAGGATCCATTCCAGGTCTTTGAACATAGAAATATGCTTTAACCTCATGCTTCTTTACCGTAATCTCAAATTTCTGCTTGTAACGGCCATTCCATCCATATGAATAGGTGAGTGTTACAGTTTTACCGCTTGTATCTTTGGCATGTACAAACGCATATGGATACCAGACAGTTCCGCTCTCCTCCACGCTTACTACACTTGGGTCAGATGAAGTCCACGTCCCTCCAATCAGGGCATTGCGTGCTTCCAGCCTTATGGTCTGCCCTGCATACATGGTATAGGAATTCTTGTATTGTTCAGTTCCTACGATAGCATAGATGGAGAAATGTTTTGCTTCAAAAGATACGCTTGCTTCGTCAACAGAGGCGCCAACCGCTTCAACATTTACAATATCTGCCGCCTGAACGTCAATCTCCTGTGCAGCTACCTTTTCTTTTTCTTCCTTATCATTGTCCTGGACAGTCTCAACATACATGACCTCAACTTTGTCGGACTGGGCATTCTGCTCTTCCACAGGAGCGCCTGCAAATGTTACCCTTACCCGCTTGCTTCCGCCCCAGATATCTGAATCCAGCAGCTTATCGCCTAACCAGAGGTTAATGTCATAAGCCATGACAGATGAAACAATTTTGCCTTCCGCGTCTGCCTGTGCAGTTTCTTTTACTGCATTTTCAACATCTTCACTTACCCTTGCAGCAGATGCTGTTACTCCAACAGGAAGAACGCCTTCATCAGCGCTGATATAAATGATTACACCGTCGTCCATCACAATAGGTTCCAGTTCAACCGCGGGATGGGCCATGGTCTCATTCATATAAACTTCTACATCCTGCTCTTCATAGATATCCGGAACCGAATACCATGCGGTCTGGGAACCATTTTCATTATCAACAACTGCATCCGCCTCGATAATCTCATCATTTACAGAAACATAATCAATGGCAGAACCAAGCTGGTTCTTTACGCCAAATGTTAATGTTCCTCCCTCTTCCACGCCCCTGAGGCCTTCCACGATACGTGCGCTTGCCTCTGGGTATACGGCATAGGATACCTTGTATCCGTCAAAATCATCTAAAGCCTTCAGCTGGTTGAGTGTAGCTGCATATACCTTTGCAGTGGAGCAATACCCCATTCCAACCAAATCCGTGGTGCCAGCCTTGGAAACATGCTTCTCTTCCGAAGGGCTTTCTTCTGTCTGCTGGGCTGTGGATGATGTAGCTGTTCCAACTGTTCCTTCCGGCTCTGAAGATACATCCGCCTTGCTTTCACTGTTATCCGTGAAACCGCTCTCTTCTGAAGCCGCGGTTGTCTCTTCTGTATCCGGTACAGTGGTTTCTTTGTCTGCTTCTGCATCAGTACCTTCTGCTGACTCTTCGGAAGCCTGTGGGGATTCGGCTGAACCAGCTGCTTCGGTTGTCTCTGTGGTTCCCTCTATTGCTTCCGTTGTCTCGTCCTTGCCAACGGCTGCCTCTTCTTTTTCCGGCGCCTCTGTTGCATTGGGTTCTTCCTCTTTCTCCGGCTCCTGAGTTTCTGTGTCTTCCTTTGCCTCTGGAGCATCTGTCTCTTCCTTCGGCTCCGGCGCTGCATCTCCGTTCTCATTATCTGCAACTACCGGTGCGTAATGACGCATAATAGATGCCACTGGTCCGGTTGATTCAGGCTTGGATGTTTCTGTTTCAAGAGACTCTGCTTTTGGCGCCTCTGTTTCCGGGGCTTCTGTTTCATCCGGCTGTGGGGCATCTGTTTCAGAGGCTTCTGTTTCATCCAGCTGGGGAGCTTCTGTTTCAGGAGTTTTTTCTTCGGTAGGTTCAGCGGCATCTGACCCTGTCTGGGGCTCTGTCTGACTTTCTTCCTGAGCTGCCGTGGTTTCCTCCTGTGTATCTGTTTCCTCCGGTGCGGTTGTGCTCTCAGAAGATGTGCTTTCTTCTGCGGCTGTTGTCTCCTCCGGAGCTGCTGCGGTTCCGTCCTCATCCGGTACTGTTGTCCCATCTGGATTCACGGTTTCTGCAGGAGCAGTTGTTTCTTCTGCAGATGGTCCCTGGTTTTCTTCGGGTGCCGGTGTCTCGGCTGGTTTAGAAATAAAATTTACTTCCTCATCACCATATGCCGACTCATAACTCTTTACCGTTACGCGCTTGGTCTTTTTGACCTTTTCCTTACCATCATCCATTCTTGTGATTTCAGTGGTACAGCTGATGGTGTCATCACCGTTATTGACATATAAGAAAATAATCTCCTCATCGCCAGTTACCATATACATGTCATCTGCATCTTCAGGCAGGCGTACAAACACGCGGAGTTCTGCATCCATACTGCCGCCTTCCGGCTCAGGGAATGCTTCGTAAATCTTTCCCTCCCCAAATAATAATTCCTCAAATTCAGCAATCTTTCCATTGGTGAAATCAAGGTCATCTGCTGTGACTTCATTACCATTGGCAATCGCGTCTTCAATGGCCTGCACAAGCTGTGAGCCGCTCATTGAAAATGTAACTGGTTCCGATGAACTGGCTGCATACGCCGTATTCACATTTACGCCTACATTTGTGATGGTCATTGCAGCCGCAAGTACAAATGCAAGGAACCTTCTCTGCACACTGTGCATGCTTCTTACAATCGCCCTGGCTGTTTTCTTTCCTTCCATACTGTTTCCCCTTTCTTACATTCTATTTCCAAAATCAGGATTTTTGTTATCTAGGGACAGTATAACAAATGCAGGTTACAAACCAGTTACATTTTAGGAAATTCTGTAAATTGATTTTTATCTTTTAAATCATTTATGCTTGGTCATGGGATTTACCTCCCGTGGGCTTCGATTACATAAAACCGGGATTGATTTTTACGCAAAAAAGGGACGGCACCCTCCGGCTGATAATCCTTCAGCCGTAAGGCGCCGCCCTCTCTTATGCTTTTGTTACCTGTAACTTATCCTTGATTAATGATTATCAGGAATCCTCTTCTTTCCGCTTCTTGCTCATGGCTGTCAGCATCAGGAAGATGCCGGACATCATCATTGTAAGTGTTGATTTAACAGAACTCTGTCCTGTCTTTGGCAGTGCTGCCAACGGGATTTCTCCGTCATCAATCACTGTTGGGTCAACTGGTGAACCTGGAAGCTGTGCCAACGGTACGTCTTCTGGCATGATGGTTACTGCTCCTGGGCCGCCATCGGTTGATGGGGTTACACGGCCTGAGTTGCCGCCTCCTCCGCCTCCTCCGCCACCGCCACCACTACTTCCGGGTGATGTAACGGTCAAGTCACCTGAAATGTAACTAATATTGTAATTTGCAGTCACATCTCTTTCTCCATCTTTTATCTCTGCTCCACTTGCCACATTCTTGCTTGTTCCTACAGCAGTCTGACTTCCAGTTACCTTAACCGTCCATGTCTGCCCATCTACAATGGTCCCTGAGCTAATTGTTGCAGAATCATTCATCAATGGATTACCATCATAGACTTTATTTGAAGAACCAGCTGTAAATGTGATATCCCGCTTATTAATGATTACTTTTCCTTCAGCTACCTGTGTTTCTAAATAATTAGGATTGGTAGCCTTCACGTATACCACATAGACTCCGGCTTCTGTAAATGTAGGTACATCTTCCGTAAATGTTACATTATCAGTTGAGTAATGTAATATTGATTTGTCTCTTACTGCGTGTGCATCAGTTAAGCCATATGCAGTTCCATCGTAGGTAACTATACGACCTGTTACAACTACTGCATTTTCACCTGACGCTAAAATCACTAATTTGCCAGGAATAATTGTTACTTCGTAGTTCGTATTTGGTGTATAGAGAGCTGTTAACGAAATATCATCACCAACATTCTCTTTACCAACATCATCAGCTACACGGCCATATGTTACTGTTCCTAAATCTTCGTCAGCAATCAAACCTTCTATTGTTCCCGTAAATGCAGGATCTTGCTGCCCATACTCTTTGCTTGTTGAGATGACAGTAATAGTTACTGGCCTAGTATTAATTGTTACTTTTGCATCTCCATATGCATCTGCATATCCGTACAAGCTTGCCTTGAATTCTACTGTGATAGTACCAACATCTTTCCTCGTTGGACTTTCTGTCAGTGTATAATTACCATCAGCATCCTTGTAAGTGATAATAGCACCTTCTGGAACACTTATCGGTTCTACACCATAAGCATTACCGTCATAGGTCTTGATAACGTCTGCTGCATCCACACTCAGTCCACTTTCGTTC
>QFCH01000300.1_pt1 | contig 82549 bp, 103 predicted proteins | sample 5346071 | NCBI WGS metagenome assembly QFCH01 (sample SAMN09062255, study PRJNA434731) | Human gut metagenome, whole genome shotgun sequencing project. | isolation source: stool timepoint B chromium assembly | host: Homo sapiens | collected 2015
GCATATCCGTCTTTATTAAAAAGGTACCAATGATGGTTAATAGTATGCCATGCGTTGGCTGGATAACTGCCGTCCGGCCGACGGTACCACCAGCCGTTATTGTCCTTTATCCAGCCAGTACGTTCTTCCGGAATCCAGGTTTTCATGAACACCTCCGGAGTGGAGTATACCTTTTTGATTCCACTGGTGGAACTTCCCCAGTCCGGCAGCTGGAAATGGGGATTATCCATAATGGATTTCCAGTTCCAGCCCCATCATTTCTGAAAATATCAAATGCTGTCCCCCACTGATGATAGGAGCTGTAGTTGCTGCCTGGGGCGTTGGTTACTATATTCCCCGGTTCCGTCCTGCCTTGGGCATACAGGGCATCCTGCTCCGCCACAGTACGAAATGTCTCGCCTATTTTAATACTCAACCCCTGTCTGCCGCACTCCTCTATTAACTGACCGGCCAGATGCTGCAGGCGGGGATGGCATAATGTAATGTCTCTCATAGCAGACCTCCTGATCATATATATTATGAACTATGGCCCAGGGATGCCCCTGAGCCATGAAAAGTTATGACGTCTAGTCCAAATATGACCGGACTCGTCATAGATTACTCTGCTTTCGCCTTAAGGAAATTGAACCGGACCAGCCTATATAAACTGTCCGTCCTTCTACGATAAGATATTTAGTTCCCTCCGCATATAAAACCTGCATGATAACAAAACAAATAAAACTGCATGCGGCTTGGCATTAAAGTATCGTTAATATTAATGGCGAAAAAAGTACGTTTTTACGTGGTTTTTTGGTTTGTTTGTGACTTTACTGTGTCTAATAGGGTAGTATAAGAAAGTAGGAAATGGTATGAAATTAGGCGGGCCCGGTCATTCCGGTACCCGCCTTTCATTTACTTCTCTTTCTCCTTCCCTTCCTGTATCCGCTTCCAGATGTTCTCAAACTCATCCGGCTTTGGACCCGGGATGGGTAAGGGGACGGTCATGCGTTTAACTGCTTCAAACTCCTTCAACAGTTCCTCATCTGAGTACTCTTCCGCCGGTTCTGGCGGCTCATCGTTCCGCTTTCCATCCATCTTTATGCGCCTCCTTTCAAGACCATTGTATGCCTTTTACAAAGAGAGCTGCACTGGTAAATAATGGCATACTTAGGGCTACCACGTAAACACGTACCGTCGATTTACCATGTCGTACTCCTCCGCAATCCGGAGCGCGCCCCTTGCATCCGTAATCATGCATTTGCCCTCGTCGCTGCCCTTGACTGGGCAGAGTAAAAATGCCTCGCCGGCAGGGTCCACCTGGTAGCCGGTCAGCATGTAGCCCTCGGAATCGAACAGATACCAACCACAAGTGCCGTCCGTGGCCTCCCGGAGCCAGTACCAGCCATTGGCCGCATAGCTGCCGTCTGTAAACTGATACCACCAGCGCTGGCCGTCTGCGGCCGGCTGAAAGCCCTGGGTGTATGTCACTGGGACCGGGGTATAGTCGATGTCGCAGAGCTTGAGGACCTTCTGCCAGGGTGTGGCCGCCACTCTGGACTTGATAGTCCCGTAGTTGATACCCTTGGCCTCAATACACCAGCCATCACCTATGTACACCCCGATGTGGCCCGGCTTCCAGACCGCCCAACCGACCATAGTCTCATTCAGGTGGTCGATACCCACGCGCTCCACGGCTGTGTCATGGTAGTTGTAGCTGCCTCGGATGCGCCCGGTGTACCAGCTGATGAGGCCGCTACAGTCCGTGCAGCGCTGGCCTATGTACCTGGCCGCCTTGGCTTTGTAGGTGGATGTGTATGTGCCTGGGTTCTCCCGGGCGAGGCGGTCAAGGATGGCCTGGGTAAGAACCTCACCCTTAGCGCCGTAAACATATGGGGTTCTCAGCTTGTCCTTACAGTGATTGATTAATCCTGCTGCTGTTTTACTCATGTCGTACCTCCATTCCTTATCGCATCAATCTGTGCCTGTAAATCTGCTATCACCATCCTGGTATCCTGTACATACTCCAGCTTCATATCCGGCTGCCCATCCGCTGTCACTGTGATGGTTGTCTGGCCTGTGTAAGTGGTAAGGGCATTTAAAGCGGACTGGGTAGCGGCTGGGAGGGGTTCCCAGGTGGGGGCATCCAGGACAAACATTACATATACGTCATTATCTGCAACATATTGTTTGATGGCTGCATTAACTTCGTCCATTGTAGCAGTTGCTGTTACCCCAATTACTGTTATCGGCACTGCAATATAAATACCTCCGAGTCCATTGATTGAATAAACATTGTCCAGACCGCCACTTACCACGCTCCAATCTTTTACCATACCAGCAGGCGCTATGTTGCAATACCCGGTAGTTTTTTTGCCGTCACTATATAACCCCTTTTTACTCAATTCAGAATACTGCTTTGAATATATGACCGTATACCTGTTATCTATAATGCAATTGGGATAGGTGCTGTTCATACCCCCAGCCGATGGTCTTACCGTATCTTCTGTTAGTATATCCATGGAGATGTTCCGCTCAATCCCCCACACGCCGCCCCGGCACATTATCCTGTCCCTGTAATCCCCGATGCCACGTAACGGCTCCGTCAGGGTGATGGCTGCGGTCTTGGACTGGTAGGGTTCCCAGGGGAGAGCGGTGTCTCCAGCATTTAGCATGGGCTTGAATGTTAATGGGCCGGATATACTTAATCGCATCACTATCCTTATTGCAATGGGATTGTCATCTGTAACTGTAAATCTTGAACCATTCCCAATATCAGAACCAATGACTTTATATGAACCATTATTTACTGCATAAGCCATCAGTTGATATCCATCACCTCCTCCACCATTCGGACAACCAGAAATATAGTAATCCCCTAGTGGTAACGGCTCCTGAATACGCAAATCAATATACGATGTCCCTGTACTAGTTCCAGTAGCTATTACTGTTCCATCTGGTTGTGGGCTATAAGTAACCCCAAGATAGTTTTTAGTACTTAATGATGGTATGTCCAATAACTGCGCCCCCGTCACCGTCACCGCCGTGACATCCGTACTCACAATCTCCTGCGGATTATCCGGGCTGGGGTCTGCTCCCTGTTCACTCTTACCGGCTATCTCCAGGCCGGGTATTGGGGCCTCCCATGCATCAGACACTGTGACTTGCGTGGTTCCGGAGGCAGAATCTATAAGGGCATTGGCATACTTAAGGTCAGTTTCACGGCGGTTGTAGCCCGCAAATGCCTCCTTCTGGCTCTCCACATATGCCTTATTCTCCTCTAATGCCCGCGCCGATGCTGTAGCGGATTTGGCAGACTCAGTGGCAGAATCGGCAGCGGCAGTCTTACTGGCCTGGGCATCATTGGCGTATCCCAGGGCTGTGGATACCCTTGATTCCATCTGCTGCATGAACTGTTCGTACCAAGAATGGTCTGGCTCCAGGATGCCTCCTCCGATTTCCAGTCCATCATGGATAGTATAGGTTGCAGGAAGGGTCTTCCACACAGTCCTTACTCCTGTACTGCTGGTACTGGTCGCATATATCATCACCTGGATTGTCCCCGGTTCCTGTGTGGCCTGCCCAGGTATCTCCCACAGCAGTCTGACGTAGTTGTCCGACCAGGACACATTGCAAGGTACGCTGTCACTTCCGCCATGCGCAGTCTGATAATGAATATACAGGTTCTGTACCGTCAGGTCAATTCCATCATCGTACCGCGGCAGCTGGAAGCCTACAAACTGAACGTTCTGCTCCCCGTACACCGATATCTGGTCATTAAAATCCACAATGCGTTTGTTGGTGACAGGGACATATTCCGGCTCCACGTATAGCCGATTAGATGGATAACTGTTATCCGCCGTCCATATCTCGTCATCAACCGCATAGGCTCGTGCTGTCAGTATCTCATCTACGGTTGCCATGCCTGTCCGCTCCCCCTCTCCTGCTTAATTGTAATCAGATTGGTGGTAATCCTCTGGCCGTTCTCACGCTGCCCAACCACCCCGATTTTAAAAGTGTCACAGACCGTGATTTCATCCGGCACAATGCAGGCACCGTCTGTTATCAATGCAGCAACCTCCTCAGACTGTGGATAGGGATAAAATGCGGCCACCCTGACAGTCCCATCCCAGTCTGCCCCAAACTCGAATGCCGCCTGCAGGTAGCCGGATGTACCTGCGATTATGTTACTAAAATCACAGCCAGGAGCCCTTATCAGCTCCTGGCCGGATACATTAAATCTTAATGTCCTCATGGCATTGCCTTTCTGCGGTTGCGATATCGCAACCTATTTAGTCGCTGCCTCGTCCTGGCTATCGGGTAACTCGCTGGTATACTGCTTAAGCTTGTCCTGTATAAACTGCCACAGGCGCTTAACCGGCAGGCCGCACATCGTCATGTTTTTTAAAATGCTTACCGTCTCATATGCTATGTATAACAGTGCAAAAAATTCAGCTACGCCAATGTGTTTTACAGGTAGGTATGCTCGGACAGCCTCCGGTATAAATCCAATTAAATTTAGCCCTACAATCCTATCCAGAACAAGAAGAAATGCTATCGATACCAGCATTGATATTTTCCGTATGGCCCCATCAATTCCGAAGCAGCTATTAAACTGCTTTTCTTTGGCTGCCCGGATGCACCCAAACACGGTATCCATCACTACCGCCACAATCACTACCTTGATAATCTGACTCGCCCAGGCCATTGCGATTAACTGCTCTATCCTTTCCACTTTCATATACCTCACCTTTCCTTTATTCTTTCAATGTTTCCAGTATCTCTGCCTTCTCGTCGTCTGTCAGGTTCCTGTAACCTTCCAGGATGTCTGCCGGCTCCTCCCCCTGATTCTTCCGAATCTGCAGGGCCCGGATGATGATGTTTTGCTGTATGTTGGATAACATTACATTGCGCCCCCTATCATGTCTGCCAAGGCAAGTGTAAGCTCCGCATTTTCCCGCTGAAGCTGTTTTACCTGCTGCTCTTGAGTGGGGATATATTCAATAGGTGTTATTCCATCAGCCTTATAAAACACGCCGTCAATATACTTATCCCCTATCTCACAGGGATATTGCGTACAATCCACTGCAAAAGCATCGTCACCATAGACACACCGTGCCACCCAGTTGGTTTCTTCATGATGCCCTACCACCACATTCTGTATCGTTCTATCATATATCATTGCAAAAACTTCGTGCGCTATCATTTAAGTCTCCCCTTACTTTAATCGTATAAGAACAACGCCAGAGCCTCCGGGGCCACCAGCAATGGCAGTTCCATAAACGGCTCCGCCACCTCCGCCTCCGCCTCCGCCAGTGTTGGCAGCACCTGCGTTGCCCGTGCCATTATGTGCCCCGCCTGCACCTCCTCCGCCTGCACCTCCAGCGCCAGGATTGCTGCGTGAAACTCCACCACCTCCTCCGCCTCCAGCATATAAAGTATTTCCAGCTTCTCCAAAGGCCCTTGTGGTATATCCCTGACTTCCAGTACCAGCACCGTCTGCATATCCATTGCCGCCAGCATTTATGACTGGTCTTGGTTCCAGGTCATTATATCCTCCGCTCCCTCCCCTGGATCCGCCATATCCTCCACTGGCTCCGCTGGCCCCATCTCCGCCTTTTCCACCATTGGCCGTGCATAAGACAATGCCTCCTCTTGATACCGATGTTGTCCCACCCGTGCCACCTGGGCCGTTAATAGCTGTGTTTTGCCCGCCTCCGTTTCCGATGACGCAATTCATTATCTGGCCGGCAGCCACGCCTATGTTAAGAGCGGTGGCGGTGTACCCACCGCCACCGCCGCCTCCACCTTGCTCATAGGCAATACTCGTAAACCGGTATCCAGCACCCCCTCCGCCTCCTCCGCCTACACAAAAGATGTCGGCCTGCGTGTAGCCTTCCGGAATCACATAATTCTGGGTGCCAGTAATGGTAATGACTGCTGGTCCATTTGTCGCACAAACAGCGTATTTAACGGTAGACGGGTCATATACAGGGCTATATATTTCACCTAAACTGGTAATTGCATAAGTCAGGGCAGTGAAATAATAGGTTGTATTTAATGCTGGTAAATCCATAAACGCCTGTGACCAGGCTCCCGGGGCAACATTGTTTCCTGCTCCTGAAAAAATCGCATCCCAAGCCGAAGCATTCCAAGCTGGATATCCGCCTCTACTGGCTTTTATTATTACTCCGCTGTAAGGTTTCCCTGCCGCCGCATACGGATTCTGCCATTTCAAAAGTACTCTGCGTCCACTGTATGCGGCTACGCTAAAAGACAGTAAACTGTTAACCGTCATTCGTCCCGTTCCAGGCTCGTCATTACTGTCGGACGTAACCGCAGTCTCCCCAGCAAGCACATGATCCAGCGTGGCTGTGCACTCGTCACTTCCGGTTCCGCCTCCGCCCCCGCCTGTCATCAATATTTCTCCCATCTGTCTTTACACTCCTTTCAAGCCCACGGTCATATCAATCGTGGGCTTCTTATTGTAGCATTTAAATGTTGCCTGCCCATCTGCCGTGTCCCCATCGTCAATCATCCCAAATGCTTTATTGTACGCTTTCACCATTTCCGGTGTTGCTCCATCTGCAATCACCTTTACCAGTATGGGGTTATCCTCCGTTGTCAGCCCCTCTACTGGCACAGTCTGGGTATATGGGGCTGCGGCGCTCCATCCAGATGCCTGGAGTGTGACGGGGACAACATGGTTCAGGGCATTCACTGCCTTATTCGTGGTGTTAATGTCATTCTGTCCAAACTTATCCCCCTTCTGGGTATATGGAGTGACATCTGCTATCGTGCAGGTACCATCCTCATTGGTGGCAATCCTCCAAATCCTGGAACCCTCAAAGATGTCGTCCTTATAATCTGTTTTTAAACTCATTACTCAAATGCACCTCCATTAAGTGTGAATGCCAGGCGCCTGATTCCTTCGGCCCTTCCTAATATATTCCTGTATATCTTCAGGCAGGCGGATTCAATACGGTTCAGCTCTTGCCAGTCAATGAATGGGCCGTTGTCATGATAAAACTGCCTCTCTCCTACATTGAAGGGGAATGTCCCTACGCAGACGTGGTCTATATTGGCCTCAAAGTGGTTAATTTCATCTGCATAGAAGCCGTAATCCTGATATGTCTTATCCGCTCCCATTTCCTCAAATTCAAAGTCTGGCCACAGGGTAAGGGCCTGGGCGCGTATCTCATTGATATTGCCCTTGATGCGGTTATAATCTCCGATATTAAAATAATCACCGGACTGCCAGTCTGTTTTTGGCTGTTGCCACATAACTCATGTCCCTCCTCGCTTTAATGGTCCCGCTCAGTCCACCATTGAATTTCAAAGTATGGTCCGTCACCCGTATCAATAAATTCGGAACATACTTATTTTCCAGAAAGGCAATGTCATTGGCATCTATCCTGGGCTCCCCACGATACTGCAGGTCGTATTCCCGGTCTGATTTCATATAGTCCCCAATCCAATCCGCCAAATCCGCAGCCTGGACCGTGTCGGACACAAGCGGATTGTTCCACGTCTCCAGGCTGCCAGTAGGATTTAACTGTCTGCTTACCTTAGACTGGGTAATAATATATTCCCTACCTGTCACAGCCACCTCTGTCGCCCCTGTGATTCCTGTAAGCTCCACCATTGCGTAATAGGCACTACTTTTCACAATCTCACACCCATATTTCGGAATACTTGCAGTTCCAGTGAAATAGTCGATAAACTTATCACACCACTCTGTATCCGGTTCGTTCCCCGTTCCCCAAGCTGCTGTCAAATCCACCAAAAGAAGCGAATCTACATAAAGTCTTTTATTTCCATAGGTATAAATTCTTAAATCCCATTCACCAGCTGACCCTATCATTTCAATGGCCGATTTGGTATGCCATACTCCATCTGGAGTGATAGCCTCTGGACGTAGATTAATATTGAACAATTCTCTATCGGCAGTCATCCTGACCATATCGCATTCATCATTTCCAGAGTATGCCCCGGGAGATTCCTCCCGCATGAAATTCCCCCTCAGGTAATATTTATGTCCTGATATCATCTGCATAGTTTGCACCACAACGACCGCGTTTCCATCTTCGGATACAACGTATGCACATTTCCTGACTGCATCATACTGTGCATTGAGCCATCCAGTCACCCCGGTATCAAAAGAACTGTTCTGAACCATGTTGGTTGCTTCTACATAAACCGGAATGAATGCCTTTAAATCATAGGATGGATTAGAAAAATAAAACATGTATCGGTTGTTTAAAGAAGTTTTGTTTATGGTCTCCCTCACAAGTTCCTTTGCATCCTCTGTATTGAGATTGTATATGGTACGTACCACCTGCAGCTCCCTGACTCTGGTCAGTTGCGTGCCCTTTGGGGTCTTGGTCAGTTCCACTCCATACTCAAGGATATAATCCGTACTGTCACCGAAGGTTATGTTATCCAGGACCACGCGATTATTTGGGCATCCCCGGACAAATTCCAGCTCCAGGAAGTCAAATTCCGGGAACTCATGACTGACTACATAGGTCTGGGTGAGTCCTGAAACCACGTAATCCTCCTGCAATGCACCATTGTTGTAGGCATGGAACACAACCGTATCCGGACAGTCCTGTCCGAATTCCAGGGTCAGTCCAAAACACTTATATGCCGCCTCCATGGTTATGCTCACTGTGGGGTTATCCGTAAACAGTCCGTTTCCTTCGGCGACGGCCTCAGACACATAGCCCGTGTTAAGATATGTAATTCCATCGGTCTGCCTGGGAAGGAAATACTGTCCACCGGATGCGCCTGTGTAATCCTGACCAGACAGGGCATACGTTTTCTTTTCCGTATGGTCCAGAATGGCAGCAGTGTGGGAAAAGTAGGTCTCGTTATCAGACGCCGCTGACATGTCCGGTACAAAACTGGATTTAAGAATTATCCTGCCGGCCCGGTCCTGATACAGGATACATCTGCCAGCATTAGCAATCAGCTGCAGGGCTTCCTTATGCATTACTACCGGCATCGGGTTGACCACCAGAACATCCTTAAGATATGGATCTATCCAGTAGTTCCGGTAATCCACCTGGGCATCCGTCAGGACGTCCACTGCTATGTCATACAGGCTCATACCATTCGGATGGTACTGGCCGCGGTAATATGTACTGTCCATCCCATCAAAACAATCCGATGCTTGGAAGTCCATTTCCGTATCATCAGCTGACCATGATTTCAGTGCGAGTGATGTCCCCGGAATCCACTCAATCGTCCCATCATCCATGGCTTGACCATAAAGGACCTCAACTTGTTGGCCAATCTCCAAAAAGTTTACCGTGCTCTCCTCATTCTCCACGTCATAGGCCCTGTCCTTGTTATCCACGGTCACATCAAAATCAATAGTGGGCAGCTCCTCCGATATCGGACTGATATGCTCTTTCTTAGTTGCAGACAATATTTTCTTGCTGTCAAAATAGACGCCTATGCCCATGGTAATCTGATTGATGCGGAACCGACTCCGTCCATTGACCATGGCTGCTGGCACAAACCTTAGGAAAGTAGCTCCCTCAAAAATCTCCTCCGTCACATAATGGCCATCCGTATTATTCGTTACATTCAAGGTCCGGTTGTCTGAAATGATGATAAAATCTACGGGATATGCCTTGCCAAATTCCACGGTCAGCCCCTTAATGTCATATTGAACGGGAAACCGGATTTCAATTTCCCCCTGAAGGCCATCCGTCACGATTCCCTGATTGAGCACCACGTCTGCTGCATCTTTGGGAAGGAAATACATGCTGCCATCCACCGTGGTATAGTCCTGGTCACAGGTTGCATATAGCTCCTGTACCTTGTAGTTATCCATAGGCTTTACTAGGTCGGAATAATAAGTATACACATCCCGCTCAGGTATGTAAGCGGATGCCTGGGCCTGCTGGTTAATCAGGCCGATGGTGACACGCAGGTAAGACAGTGGGTTCCTCCACTTCCTGCGCATCATGTCCTTATATTCATTACTTGCCGCCTGCATTACTCCATCACCCCGCAGTCTATCAGGTTCACCTTACAGTCTTTATATATGGTGGGCAGCCCATCCGGACCTATCTCATCTATCTTGGCCGTCCGGTTCCCCGGATACATCCGCTCTGTTTTCCAGCAGTTGTTTTTCATGTCCGGAAACTTGACCGTCACCACAAACTCCTCAAACTCTTTCAGGATGCTGCTCCAGGTCGCCGCATCCAGATAGGACCACTGCAGGCCGTCAATCTTATCCTGGTCACGGCCCACGCGCTGCCCTACGAATTCCCCCAGGGCGTTCTTTCCCTGGTTCACGTTCGTAGCAATGGTTAGGCCTGGACCCCGGTCATAGTTTGGATATTCATGTCCATTGATATAGATTGGCACTTAGTCCACCTCCTTTATGTAGTCCGCATAGTGTATCCATTACGCTTATCCAGTTCCACTAATTTCTTCTTTATCTCCCGGATGTCGATATTGACCGTCAAGTCCATCTGCTCTATCAGGTCAATGATACGCTGTAGCAGGTCTACCATGATGGACAGATACTGCTCACTCATGCCATTACTGCTTGTTTGGGAAGCTAAAGCTACCGCCCGGTCCACCATTTCCTGCATCTTATCCTCGGGCGCTACAATCTCGCCATAGTGCCTGTTATCACCTATCATGGCCAGCTGCGGGGTGTTGGCGCGGACAAAACCGCCCTGGGCCAGACGCGGAAGATGGATGTTTGGTATATTCGGGATAAAATCAGCGCCGATGCCTGGTACCTTATCCGCCACCTCATTTACGGCGTCTATCATGGCATTAATTGCATCAATAACCCTGTTGGCCATGCTTTCTACACCATTGATAATCAGGTTGATGATACCCTTTATATCTGCCCAGATACCGTCCCAGGTTTCTTTTGTCTTTGTTCTCACCGTATCCCAGACTCCGGCAATAGCATCTTTCATGGCCGTGAACTTCTCATCCACTGCCGTCTTGATTGTATCCCACAGATTTGATACGAATTCCTTAATGGATTCCCATATTTCTGATGTCTTACTCTTGACATTCTCCCAGGCCGTGCTGATGGATGTCTTGATAGCATTGAATAATGTATTGGCCAGAGACTTAAGCCAGTTCCAAAGAGTATTCAAAAGTGTCTTGATTCCGTTCCAGATGGTACTGGTTGCTCCAGATATAGCAGTCCACGCCAGGTTAACAACATTTTGAATGAATGTTACTGCACCAGAAACGAGCTCTTTCAATGCCTCCCAAATACCGGTGAATATTTCCTTGATTCCTTCCCACGCAAGACTCCAGTCACCAGTGAACACACCAACAACGAAGTCAATTACACCGCCAAGTGCTGTGAGCAATCCTTCTATGATACCCGAAACGGATTCCCAGAAACCAAAGAATGTATCAATGGCGGCTTGTAGGCATGAAGCTATGACCGGTGCCACATTGGACATAAACCATTCAATGAATGGCTGTAGAGCTCCGGTCCATAATTTTGTGACCGCATCTGCTACTTTTCCACCAAATTCCAAGAATTTATCAATCAGCGAGCTGAGATACTGGTCTTTAAATTCCACAAACCGCGTTGACAAATTCTGTAACACCGGAAGTACATAGGTGTTATACAGGTCAAGCCATAGAGTGGCTATTTCTGTAAATCCTTGCTTAAAGGTTGTAAACATAGGGGCTAGATATGCATTGTAATAATCCCCAACCTTTTGAAAATATTCACATAGTAAATCTTTTGTAGCTGAAAAAATAGGTTCTATTGCCCCAAATGTATCTTCTAACGAAGTCTTTATAAGGTCTGCATTATCAATAAACGGTGCCGTTATAACATCCATTAAATCAACTGCAAGCGTTCCGATATACTCCGTGGCCCCCATAAATGCTTCGGCAAATATTCCGATAATATCTGCTGTAATCTGCTTCGCACTGTTGCTGCGCAGGGAGGAAAACACTGTTGCCAAGGACTTGGAAAAATTACCGCTTATCTGGGCAACCCGAGAGCCGATATTAAGCATGGATACAATATACTCTTTTATCCGCTCGCTATTCTGTAGCAGAAAAAGACTAATCCCACCCAGCAGGTTATCCGCTATAGATGCCCCTATGCTGGCGGCAGAGCCAGCAACCTTACCCAGATTAATGGCCAGGATATTGGCAAACCGATTGGCAGCCTGTTGCACCTCCGGAGATGTGAATATCTCCGTCAGGCTGTCCTTGATGCTCTGGATGGATTCCTTCATGCTGCCCAGGACGCTGGTATCACCAAAACCAACCTTGAACCCTGCCATGAACAGATTCTTAAGCTGATTGGCTTTCTCAATCAGCCCGGCATATTTACTATCCATTTCATCTACGGCCGAGGTATCAAGCTCACCCATATCGAACTCGTCCGCAGAATACCCTCCATCAGCTCCACCTCCGGAACCACTGCCTCCAGAATCGGTATCAGGGTTAATAATATTAAGCTCATCAATGCCTGTGCTGACACTTTTCATGTCTTTAGCAGCCTTCTTAGCAGCCCCGCCGGCTCCTCCTGCAGCTGCTCCTGCCTTATCCGCAGATTGGGCCATTGCATCCATACCGGCCGTGGCAGCGGATGCACCGCCCCCGCCCTTCTTCCCGGTTACCATCTCCGTGAATGCCTTGAAGGCATTGGCCAGGCTCATTAGCTTACTAATGATGCGGTTGATTACCTGGATGACCGGTGTCAGTACATTAATGAGTCCTTGTCCGATTGTGGCTTTAAGGCTGTCAAACTGCAGCTTTAGGACACGCACTTGGTTTGCCCAGCCATCCGCCGTCCGAATGAAATCACCGGAAGCCAATGCCAGCTGGTCTTGCACGAACTTATACCGCAGGGCCACCTTCTCAGCCTCAGACATCTTAGCCGTTACCTTGCCATAGCCGTTCGCCAGGGCATAACTGTCCAGGGCGCTCTGGGTCATGACGATGCCCAGGTCCTTAAGGGTCTCTGTTTCACCCGTGAACACGGATTTCAGCTTTGTATAGGCCTCGTCCTGGCTAATGTTGTAGAAGGACGCCACGTCCCCAGCCAGACCAGTCAAGGTCGTGGACATCTCATAGGCTGCCTGTTCACCAAAACCGAATGCTTTAGCCATTGCGCCGAAGGTGCCAGTAAACCTCTTAGCCATGGTCTCGGACAGGCCGAAGGAGGTTATGGCGTTCTTGGCAAAGTCGTCCACCTGTTTGGACATACGTGGGAACGTGACATCCACCACATTCTGGACTTCCGCCAGGTCGGACCCCAATTCAATACACTGTGCGCCGAAGTCTATGATTTTCTTTACTGCAAACGCCGCCGCGAGAGCAGCTCCCGCCTTTTTAGCCAGCCCCTGTATTCCGGCCATCTGCTGTTTAAATTGATTCTGGTTGACCACAAGGTCAAGGCCAATCTGGCCTACGCTGTCAGCTGCCATACATATCACCTGCCTTTTAATTCAAAAGCAGGCTCTGGCTCGCTACTCCTTTGGTGCGGCTCTAGGCTCTGTCATTTTTATATCCAACCTGTTTATGGTTTTACATCTGGGACATTTAATTTCCCCCTTAACGTATTCCGCCAGGAGAAGGGTCTGTCCACACCTTACACATCTTATTTTCTCAATCTTAACCACCTCCGCACATAGCCGCAAACATCTTCTCCAGGCCGGCCATTTCCTTCTCGAAGGTTTCCTCATCCATTTCTTTCATTTCCCGGTTACGCCAATCGTCATATATACAGCGCTGGTCCTTAGTGTAATGCTTGATGATATCCTTATCCGTTTCGGACCGGATGGCTACCACACGGCCTAATGCAGTCTCCGGGGACAGGCCGGCAATCAGCGCCTTGAATTCGTCCCAGGAGACTGTTTCAAATTCCTTCGTCCTGATTCTTAACCCGTACTGCGACAAAAAACTGGAGACTATCAGGTCCCAGTCCTCAAACATATCGTAGTACGGGTCACTGCTCTCCCCCGGCAGGTTCCTCCATGCCGGAAATGAGCTGGACCGCTTCCTGCACTACAATAATCAAGTCATTGAATCCCAGTTTCATCCTCTCTATCTCTTTCTTGGACTTTTCTGGGAACATCATGTCGTAGGCCTCCAGGATTTCCTGTGCACCAGGGTCATTAGCCGACATCAGTCCCATGACCTTAAGCATGGTCGGGGCATCCGCATTCACTTCTATGGCCTTTCCCTTGATTACCAGGGATGGATTCCCTTCAAAACTCAATTTATCTGTGATATCTACTTTCCTTGCCATTCGTTATTCCTCCTTATGCTCCTGGTGTGGGCGCCGGTGTAAATGTCGGGGCGCCATATCCCGTCACTTCAAATTCCAGGGTGTCAATGTTGGTTGTATCACCGCCGCCCGGAGTGGTCACATTCACAACCACGTCACAGGCCAGCTTTGCGCCGGATACCATGGTCCACTCAAACTTCGTCATGACGTCCTGTCCGAACTTCCAGGCCAGGCCGGCAATATAGTCATTGGCCGGGTCACCTACTGACCTCTTTCCTTTGAAGGAAAATCCCAGCTTCTTTCCTGTCATGGCTGCTTTTGCCCAGCCCTTTGCATCCATGGCATACCATTCCTCTACGGTACCGTCAATGGACGGAGCGAAATTCTCCAAATCTAACGGTACAGCCATATTCTCCTCTGTGCTTTCAAGGCCTTTTATGCCAAACTTAAACACATTGTTATGCACCGGATAAACTCTTCCTGCTGCATCTGCCATATCTCATTCCTCACTTTCTCTGATACACAAAATCCAGCCATATCACATATTCATATACACCCTTTTCATCCGTTCCCACGTCAACCGGTTCCGGTACCTGGAGGATGATACAATTAATGGATGTATCCCCTATGGACAGACTGGATACGTTTTTAATTTTCTCATACAGCTCATAGGCGGCCCGCTCTGATGCCTGTACGTCCCTGTCCCAATGAACCAGCAGGGAGATGCGCCGGACATCGTAGCTGCTGTAGTCATGGCCGCCCAGGGCCATCACAGGAGGACCGCTGCTCTGCCGGTGATATACACCAATGGAATGGTCCTTCTTGCTGTTCAGCTTCCCGATATAAACATTCCTGTCAGCCGTAATTCCCAGGCCTCCTATGTATCCCCGGATGTCATCCAAGGTCAGCATCATACACCACCTACTTTCTTGTAAAACCGCTTAAATGCATTCCTGGCAAAATCCTGGCTTACTCCACCAGGTAGCCATGGTTCATACCATTCGCCACCGGCAAACGGGTTCTCATCCGTCTGGAAGTTGTATTCCGGATGAAAATACAGACGCCGCGCATAAGGCGTGTTTACCACCAGCGTCGCTTTCCCTTGACCACATTCTTTGTAATCCGCAAAAAAGCTGTCTTCCTCCAGGTGGCCTGTGTCAAAAGGCATCACCTGGACCTGGACAACCTCCGTGTGTAGTGCCTCCGCTGTCATCTCCAAGGCAGTCACTGCCGCCTGTGTCAGCTGTTTAATCCGCGGGAAATTCATCTTCACAGTTGATTTAACCTGCATCAGACCACCTCCAACTGGCAATAGTTAACCGTCCCGTCCGGGTTTCTGGCCTTCATCCCCTGCTCTATCCTCCGTTCTTCCCCGAATATGGTAACGGTACCCCCACTTAAGGTTGGGAAGTCTGGGGCAATGTCCCCGGGGAACAAGGCCGTACCTGTTATCTGCACCAGCTTCTTTTCTGTGGTCAGAATGGTCTTGGCCCGGTCCTGGAAGTTGCATTTCAATTCCAGGTCCAGCGCCTTCTCCGGCTTACCGTGGTTATCCGTGTCCTCCGACTCCAGATGGACATGTATATCTGTCTTACATAGCCGTTTTGGAACTAAGCATGGATATTTCATGGTTCACCTCGCTAATCGGCAGCACAAGCCCGTCTGGGACAGCAGGGCGTACACATCCCGCTTCATAGCCACGCCCTTGTCTGTAAATACGTTCCAGCTGCTGCCAAACTGTGCCGACACCCCGTTGATGCTGTAGCCCTGCAGGATGGTGTTAATCTCGTCTGCGTTCTCCCATTCAAAGTCCGCCTGCTGGCAGACCACTTCTTGGATAACATCCTGCTGGAAAGCTGTCAGATTAGAAAATCCCCGGCCCACAATACGGTTGTAGGTCAGGGAATCAACGTGGCGGCTGGCCTGCTTAAGGGCCTTGTCCAGCTCGTCCATGGGGATTACATCTCCCTTGTATGCATCACAGTAGTACTCATAGGTGACATAGGGTTCATAGGGCATGTTATTCACCCGCCTTTTTACTCTCCGCTTTCTTTGCCGATTCCTGCTTTGGGGCCTGGAGGGCTGCAATCTCTGCTTTCAAAGCTTCGTTTTCAGTGTATCTTTCAGCCGCTATGTTCTGCAGATGCTCAATCTCTTTAACCGCCTTCATGTATTCATCAAAAGGCACTGTCTTCCCGCGTCCATACGCGGTCACCCGGCCGTCATCACCCACAATATCAAAGCCCGCATCCTGATAGGACTTCTGCTGGCTTTCATCAATGGTGTACTCTTTATTTCCCTTAACTGCTCTCATACTACCTCCTTACGCTCCGGCTGGCTCTACGTTCATGGCACATCCCTCCACCTTCTTTTCCAGAAGGAACAGGTCGCCATAGCAACGGTTCTGATACAAATATCCGTCCGCCGTTCTTGAATCCGTTCCTGGGGTGAACAGCTTGATGTAGCTGTATTTGTCGCGGCAGACTACACAGGATGTGTGAATCAGAATCCAGTTAATCTGCTTGGCGTCAGCGGAAGCTACACAGCCGGTTGTAAAGTCATACTTCGTCTTCATCCTGGCTGCCGGAACCATCTTTATGGTCACATCATCCAAGCTATGTACCTTACGGTTGATTGTGGACGGGGATGCGACGGTCATAACCCTCTGGAGTCCTTCTGCCTCCTTCACAATCTTATTCATGGTTGGGGTGACATACAGCATCCTCCCCTCCTCCGGAACACCGGCCTCGTCCATCCTCGCCATTTCCTCGTCAAATGCTTCCAAGAAATTGGCTGCCGTAATCACATCGGTACTAATACGGCCTGAATAGGTGGTCAGCTCTGCATGAAGTTTAGAATAGCGGTAGGAATCTTTTTCCGGGATAGCTTGTTCGGTCTCAAACGTGTTCTGTATGTTTGCCACGGATAAGGTCAGGTTTGTTTCGTCAATGTCCATGGGGTCAATCCAGAACTCCACATCCCTGTCGTGTTCCAGCTTCTTTGCCTCCCAGTCATTACTCAGGGTGCCTACATTGAATCCCGGTGTCCTGGTATGGTCCTTATACCCAGTCACTGCCATCCTTGGAAGTTTGATAGTCTGGGCATTGATGAACTTCACCTGCTGGTTACTCTGTGTTAAAGCATCAGAGCATAATTCCTTTGCGTACTTCTGCTGGAGCAGCTGTGTAAAGGTTGTTGCATAATCATATACTGCCATTTCTTAATCCTCTCTTTCATTAAAGTCCGAACGCCTTTTTAAGGGCGTCGTCTGTCGCCTGCGTCTGCTGTTGCCCACTGGCTGCTCCCACCTGGATGAACCCGGTGGAGCCTGATGCCTGGGGTTTCAGCGCCGGCACGTCCTCAAGTACCTTGTCCAGAGCCGCTTTAAGCGCCTCATCGTTGATTTTCCCATCCTGCCCCATGACCTGACTTAAGTCGGCCATCTTAAGGACATATGGAATTGTTTTGGCATCAATCCCCAGTGATACTGCCGCCATGGTGGCTGCACTGTCAATCATGGCCTTCTGAGCCACTGCCTGAGCCTGGGTGAGCTGCTGCTGGATTGCGCCTACATCTGGCTGCTGGGCCGCCTTCTGCTGCTTAAATGTGGCAATTGCCTGTTCCATTTCTTCCTGGCTGAGCCCCTGCTGCTTGAAGTAGGCTTTCAAGGCCGTGTCCTCCTTAGCGGCCAGAGTCCCGTCCAACATTTGCTGGATTTTAGCATAATCAATTGCAGGGGATGCCTGCTGTCCTGTTTGGGTCTGTGTCTGCTGGTTCTGACCTCCTGCCGGCGGCTCGGCTCCTCCCGCTCCACCTGCGGGCTCAGCAAATAACTGTAAGTTCATACGTTTCATCATCCATACCTCCATTTTAAGGGTGTCACCCTGTAATTTTTATTGCATCCATTGTCATCAGTGTCGCTGGCCACGCAGCAGTTTTAAGCCATGCTCGTGTTTGGGCGTAAAAATAACACCCGGGATAGTCCCGCGTGCTTATCGCAAATTATAACCTGTCCGTTTCATGTTTTTTGTTACAGCATTAATGATTTCATCTTCATCCAGATGTGCCGTAACATCCATGGAAACTTTCGTCACAGCCGGCTCGTAAGTTGCAAGGAAGATATCCGGCTTACACGGATATATCTCTCCTGCTATACCACGGATAATATAATCCCCCACACTGGCCTCATGTACACCTTCCAGAGTCTGAATCATGAATTTCACATCCGGCGTCCCTGCATTTTCAAACCACGCCACCTTGCTTTTGATAGCCTCGATAATCCATTCAGGGTCATCCTCCTGCTCTGGTCCTCCTGTCCATTGAAAAGCCTCAATTACCACTGGTTTCTTTCTGTATTTCATTCTTATCCTCTCTTTCCGTTGCGATATCGCAACAAATAAAATACCACCGGCCATTACTGACTGGTGGTATCATGTTTCTTTTTATATTCTTCCAGCTCTTCTTTTGTCGGCATCGGAATCACAATATCATCATGATCCTGAGCAAAAAACGTCCCTTTTGGATACTCGCCGATTGGACGATCAACGTCCCGAAAACTTACTATATGCTTTTCTTTCATTTTTCCTCCATAAAATATGTAAAACCATACTTTGATGTCAGTTTATCTAGGATGCGTCTCTGATATTCAATTGAGTAGTCATTATCTGTTGTAATCCGACCAGACAATACCTCTTCATACATTTCATTCTGTAACGATGACTGGATCTCAGAATATTCTTTTTCCAACTTTTCAAAGGAATTGATTCCTTCCGGCCATTCCGCAGGCTGTCTTATGACATACACCCCATCACGACCAACAGCACGCAACTCTGTGATACCAGTTCTGCCCATCATATCAATATCATCCACTGAAAAGGTAGCTCCACTTGGATGATTGTGGGTTAACACACCACCTGGCATTAGCGCTGTCTCTTCATCGGTATACACAATCCTGTCTTTTTCTCCGCGTTTCTTTAAGATACGGTTTCCTTGGGAATCGTACAATATCCCATATTCATTTTTATGTCCAGCAATGGAAGCCTCGTCAAGCCTACGTCTTTCAATTGCATCATCCGACCACCCATCTGTTTTAATTATACCAGAGTCCTGATACTTGGCAAGCCTTCGTTTCCAGTCTTTTTCTTTTGCCATATACATGGTCTTGTTTTCAGGAGATAATGAATGTTCTGCCAGCCTCCCATACTTTTCCGCCTGCCTTGATATATACTGCTGCTCTGCTTCCTTCTTATTTTCCAGTCCAATATTTTTCAGTTCCTTCTCAGTCCAGGTATCGTCCGCCGTGGAGATGCCAGGGAAATAGGTTGTATGACTGTCCTTGCATCTGGGGTGATACAGTCCAGATGCTATGGCCTTACTCATGAGGGGATACGGCCCATCGGATTTCTTTCCGCCGGACCAGACGTCGTCAATCAGGACTTTACCGACAAAGGGCAGACACTTAGGACATGGGTTGCCGCGCTTAGCCATGATGACCGTGGTAATCCCCCATTCCCGCCTTTTCTCCCCCTCGCCCTGTAGGTAAGCCCGCTTGGATGCAGTCCGGATGGCCATGTCGGCATAATCCGCCAGGGTATGACGGGCACCATTGACATACTCCACACAGTTAAGTCCCCGGGAAAGCATGTCCTTGGTAGCCATATCAACGGCTTTCTCGTAGGTACCGGCGCCGGAATTGGCGTATACCTGGGCATTAAAGATGGCCTTCCGATACTGGTCGTTGGCCATGCGAAGGACGGCTGTTTCTGCCTGCTGCATATCATTGGTGGTTGCCTTAATCAAGGCCTCCAATTTTCGGTCATTGAACCGGAAAAACTCTGCCGTGACGCCTTGACTGATTTTCTTAGCAGGAAAACCTTTCCGGATGGCATCGAGTATCTTGACTTCCTGCTGCATATTACCGCGCTGCCTGGATATCCGTATCAGTTCCCCCATTTCTTTGTTGAGGTCCTGGAATCGGCCCTTAAAGCGCTTCTGGTTGTCCCTCTTGTACTTCTCCAGGGCTTTCAACTGCTCAGCCTGCCACATGGACCACTCAATGCCTTCTTTGGTCTCTTCGGCTCGGTGCCGGTCCATGTTGCGAATCATGGATTTGATAAGCTCATCCTCTATGGCCTGGAAGGCGGCACCGATATCATACTCATTATGTTGCACTCATCAGCGCCCCTTCCGCACCCAGGGCGCCACTTTCCATTAGTTGACCACCTTTGTTGGAATACACTCTGTATCCCTGGGCCTTAAATTGCCGTGTCAGACTCTTAAGCTGTGTGACGCTGCTACACTTATCACAGCGCAGCTCTGCATATCCCTGTTTCTCAATGGCGTATATCCCGAACGGCACCTGCTCACTTGCCACCTGCAGCAGCCCCTGGTACTCCTTCTGGTTCATCTGGTACAGACGGTTCATTACCTTGACCTTCATCTGCCTTTCCTCCCTCCATGTTCAGTTGGAAACCGCCGGCAGCCTCATTGATTCCGGGTTCCTCCACTTCCGCAATGCCCTGCTCTGCCTTCAGCCGCGCTATCTCCTCTTGTTTCCATGCATCATCCTTGCTGTCCCCATACAGCTCTTCTACCTGGGCCTCAATGCTCATCATGGGGACGCCGGGCCGGGCCTTGGCCAAAGTCTCCACCTGACTCTCAAAGGATGGGTTTGCATACTCACCAAATGGGATGTCCACCTTGACCTCCTCCGCAGCCTTTCCATGCAGGAAGTTATATGCGTTGATGGTTGCCCCCACCAGCTCAGGCAGGGTTTCCTGCAGCGCCTCCACGATGGCGTTCCGGGTATACAGGGTAGCTTTTTCTTTCTCGCGCTGAGCCTCAGCATTATCCAGCTTCTTGACATCAATTCCCAAAGTGCTGGGACTTATGACCCCCTGCAGACAAAGGTCCAGAGCTGTACAGTAAGATGCAAGATAACTGTCATGGGGTATTGCCGGCTGCACCACGTTGACCTTGTTATCCGCACTTTCTGACATGTCGTTATCAGAGGCAAAATACTGATTATCAAAAGAATTGGGGCGAATAATCTGCCCGGTCGCTGGGTCATGCGGTATCAGGCACTCAGGTATATATGTCTTGGCTCGTCCAGCGCGTAGGGCATCCATCCACTGGGACCAGGCTTCGTCAAAGGCGTCAAAGCTGTCCAGTTTACCATCAAAGATGCTGCCGCCGCGTCCTTCATACTTAGTGGACTCATACACCTGTAAAGGCACAGCCAGGATGACTGTCTCATCAAACTTTGTGTCCTTGATGCCCTTGGTAGCATCGATGGCATTAAGGGGCACCGAAGTGTCACCCTTGTACAACTCGTTGTATATGTAACCATATCCATAATGCTCATATAGGACATACTGCTGATGGCCAGCCTTATACGGCGTCTTGAACACGACCTCCTTCACCCGGTCCCGGTTCCGGACAATCTCAATTCGCTCCCCTGGATACCATTCAAGAATAGGGTACTCGCTGACAGTCGTATCAATCGTGACCTTAAAGGCTCCATCCCCGATGTATAGGACCTCCTTTAAAGCCTTCTCCATTTTACGAGTGAACTTATTATCTTTTGCAATGTCCTCCCACAGCTGCCGCTGCCGGTCATTATCCGCAAAGTCAAAGTCATTCATATCATCCAGGACAATGCCTGAGAGGATGCGGATAATCAGCCCAGGCAGACCGGTATGTATCTTGCGCATCTCCAGACCCGGTGTGCACCTGCTGGCCCAGAACTTATATTTATCCGCATACTCCGGGGCCTGCTGGTACATCTGCTCCAGCTCGTTACCATCGCCACGGTACCATATGCGGTTCCGGATTGCGTTGGCCTCGAAGTCCAGGACCTCGTTAATCTGGATGCAGTTCCCGCTGGCCGGCACCACATTCAGCCAGGTACAAATGCCCCGCTTGATTGTCTCATTCATGTTGTTCAGCCACCTCATTTCTTCTCAGCCTCCTCAAATCCAATCAGGTTCCGGTATGGTATCCACGCATACTGATTGGCATTAATGGTATGGTCGTTCCTGTCCTCTGGCTTATCCTTCTCGTCATCCCAGGAGTACCGGTCTAACTCGGACAGGTGCTCCGCACAGGTATCCACCACCAGGTAACAGCCCTGTTGTATCCAGCCCAACTGCAGGTTGATACGGTCCAGAATCTCCGGTCGCTTGTAGGAATCGTAAAAATTATACAGGCAGCCCTTAAGCCGCTTGTACTTGCGCAGTTCTGTAATGGTGGCCTGGTCTGCATTGTCTATGTACACATCCTTGACAAATCCCCAATCCTTCCGGCACTGCTCCAGGAAGGCCACAAACTTGACTGCTGTGTCACTGGGAGCCAGAGGGATGTCAAGCTTGGAATTGTTATAGACTTTTTCGGCCAGGGTGATAAGCTTCCTGTCCTCCGTGATTCCCTGGAATATCATGGCTATGGTATCCGGGGACTTGGAAGAGTAGGATGTGTCCAGGGCCGCCGTGAACTTTTTAAATTTCAGTGCCTTGGCCTGCTGGACTGTGATGACATGCTTAGACCGCTCAAAGTTGGAGAATATCAGTCCGGTTGCCTTACCACGCAGGCCCTGAATCTTATTCTTCCAGATTTTTGTTCCCTTCGGGGTATTGGTCATTATCTGTTCCAGTTTTTCCTTGCTCAGGCCCAGGTTATGGACAAACGAAAAGAACCAATGCACCCAGCCGGGTTTTGGCTCCTCCTGCAATTCGTCTTTAATTTCTTTCGGTGTTTCGTCCCCCCATTCTGGCAGTGGCCTGGAGCAGTTGATGTACTCCTTGTACACATCCAGGCCTGGGTCGTCCGGATTGAGCGTAGCCATCAGGTAATCGCTCCGCATAGCGGCCTCACGCACAAACTCAATGTCAGCCGTGTTAATCTCATCAATGTACAGGCATCCGTACTGGCCGCCCAGGGCATCCTTCCACTTGCGTTTGTTACCGTAGCCGACAACAAAGATGATCTTATCACCGCCGGATGTGTGGAAGAGGATGTGGGGCATGTTATAACCACCTCCGCCGTTACCTTTGTACTCCACCAGTACGCCGAAGTCATCCAGGATACCCAGGTCCTTCTGGATGATGTTCTTCTCGGCGGCGCCTGTATCATCCGCAGCCAGGATATGCAGCTTCTTTGGGCTTTCGGCTACCTTAAGCATGAACTTGAACAGTCCTACCGTGGTCTTTCCGGCTGCCGTGGTACCCTCCAGGAACTCCACCGGCGCATCACAACGCAGGAACGCCTTGTACTTATCCGACAGCAGCAATCTCTCCGCACTCATTACCCACCACCACGCATCTGCTCAAGAAGGTCATCCAGTTTGGTCTTTTCGGCATCCAGGCCACCTGACAGCTCCATCTTATCCTTAAATATCCCCAGATGGCGCCCCAGGAGCTCCAGGGCCTTAAGCTTGTCAGCCATCTTGATTTCCCGTTCCAGCCCGTCCTCGCCAAAGGTCTTGACCTTCACGAACTGAATGGCAGCCGTGTCCTCCGGAAGTGCATCCTCTCTGACCATAGCCGTTTTAGGGTCAATCACCTCTGTTGCATTCACGAAAGCAATCTTCGCCAGTTCCTGGACCACACGGTCCGCATTGACACCGGTACGTTTCGAACGTTCCGCCATAGCTGTCTTTATCGCATCTGAAACTCTAGTTTTCCCTAGTAACTCAGACCCTATCTTATCCGCATTGTTTGGACTGTATCCTGCGCGGATGGCGGCCTGAGTGGCATTCAGGTCAATTAAATATTCATCAATAAACAATTTCTGTTTTTGAGTCAACGCCAATCAAGCTCACCACCTTTTTGTAATATAAAAAATCCCCTTCGCACAAAGTCCCGGCCGCCCTGAGTTTCAGGCGCCGGGAAATGGGCAATAGAAAAGGCCCCCGTTTCCGGAAGGCCCAATTTGTTTCTTACAATATATCACACCTTTATAGTCACATTCCATCACATTGTGAAATTTTTCAATGCCTTGGCGTGTATGCGGTGGATGTGCTGCCAGCTGTGCTTCATTTCGGTGCAAATCTTTTCCCACTTCATCCCCCGAATATACCGGTATGTAAGCAAATCCTTTTCTCTCTCATCCTCCATAGCCTCAATCCGCTTCTGTACCTCCTGGAATGCGCATATCCGGCTGTACCGGGCCGCAACCAGTTCCTGCTCTATCTCATCCACCTTCACTGCATAATCAGACAGGTCCTTCTTATCCGTCCCGTGCGGCATCCCGTCATTCGTGACCGAAGGAGACATTTTATTCCGCCTCAGTTCTTCCAACTGCTCTTCCAAACGCCGGACCCGCCGCTTCTCCTTCTGATAGGACATCAGGAACTCCTTCTTCTTTTCATTTTCTGTCAATTCCAATTCGATTACCTCCCTAACAAATAATCACATGTAACGTTGAATATTATTGCAATGCTCACTATATGACTTGCCATAGGTTCGCACTTGCCTTCACGCCAATTTTTTATCGTAGTCTGGTGAATATCCAACTCCTTAGCCAACCGATATGCTGACATTTGATTTTTCTTCATCAACTCAGAGAGTCTTTGTCCAAATTCATTCATCGTCTTTGCCTCCTTACAGCTCCTTGGCCAGCTGGTTCAACTCCGCCCTGGCCTGCACAATCCGCCTCTTGATGGATTCCTTTGTATTGTACTGTTCGGTGTTGCAATACATAGGCGGATATCCGTTCTTGTTCTCAAAAGTCTCATATTCCTTGATGCTGTCCACCAGGGTGTTTACCATACTCTGTACCATAACGATTCTATTTATTTTCTTCATGTTACCCATTCCTTTCTTTAACCCGTAGTCTCTTTTGTTCCCATGCCGTGTCCAGCTCAATGCAGAATCTGAAATCTCACCTTGTCCCATTCAGCCGCCAGATTGCCGGACTTAACATCCCCATAGTCACCTAACCGCTTGAATGTATATCTGCCCCGGTATGCTTTTCCATCTGCCGCGCAGTGTTCAGGTACCTGCCGGCCGCAATGAAGCATAGTCTGTATATCCATAGTCGCATACGAACCAACAAGGCGCCCGTAGTCATATACGTTATAATATATCTGCCTCAAAAACATCCCCCTCTCAATACATCAACATAATGCCCTTATCCGTGAGCTGCTGCACAATCAATTTAATCACTTCTGGTTCGTACTTACCCGGATTCTCCTCAAATTCCCTTATCACATATAACAGGTCAGCTATTCCATAGCCCTTGACCACCTCAAGTTTTTCTTCCACGGTCAGTTCCGATTCCTTCGATACCTTATACGCTCTCACATTATCCCCTCCATTTCCCCAACTCCGCTCTTCAAGCTCTGTCAGCAGGGCCAGAATAATCTTCTTGCACATTCGGCAGTCATATTCACACATAACCTCTTTGGCATCCTTTACCACCGCGTCCCATTTGTCTGATTCCCTTGGTAACATCTCATCCTTCCACTTATTCCAGAACCAGTTATAACTCTTCCAGAAAATTCCCTTCACCTTCTCGTTATCCATGCATCCTCCTTAACTAAACGGTAGCTCCTCGCCTAAAGGTACAGACTCAAACATCCCGGTATCATTTCCAAATAGTTTCGCCATTTCTTCCTTCCATGGGTATATCTTATTCTCCCCCGGGCTGTTCCTAAGGCGCTTTGTGCAGGCCTCAAAGAATAGCGGGATAAACTCATCCTGTACGCCGCCATCGCGGTCCTTGCATATTTCAATCACATTGGTGGACTGATACAGTAGGTTGTCATCCTTCCACTTGAACATGTCTTTTGTCAATCGCTTGAAGTCATTATTGACCCTGTGCAGAATAAAAGCATTATCCACACGGTTCACGATATCATTACTGCCGGACACATCGTCCAGCCGAAGGAACCCAACAGACTTCCTGGGATGCGCCACAAACAGGATGTGGACATTTGCTGCCTTTGCAAAATTCTCCAGACATTCCACAAAATGGCTCTGCTGCTGGTACTTGTCGCTGCCCATCTCCATCAGGTTCAGCGCCATCATGTTATCCAGAATTATAAGGTCAACTTTATGCTCCACAACACACTTGCGTATCTGCTCCATGATGGAACTGAACTCGTTGCCGTAATAGTTGTTATAGACGTACACTTTTTCATCCAGCCATTTGGATATAACCTCGTCATAAGGTTCCGGTACCACGTAATAGTTATCATACTGTGTTTCCTTCACATACATCTTCCCGGCAGCCTGCAGAAGGAGCCATTTCAGCAAGTTCTTAGGCTTAAGCTCCCCGCTGAATAGTGCCGTCCGGTATCCCTGCTGGGAAGCCTCAACCGTTATCTGAGAGATGATGCTGGACTTCCCCGCAGCCCTCAGTCCGCTCAGACAGGTGACAAACCCTTTCTTAAGCCCGCGCATCTTCTGATCTATCACATCGACCCCGGTCTTAATGAATTCCTCCGGCGGCTCCTCCATAAGTCGGATCTGTTCCGTGGTAAAGAATACCGGCTGGCCATCAACCATTTTGATTTCCGTCTTCTTCTCAACCACATAATTGGGGTTCTGGTAGTTTGGCCGCCTCTCCTCCCTCACATACTGCCGGTCATAGGCGTCCGGTTCAAACATCCTGCGGACATCCTGCCAGGTCCTGTCTGCGCAGGAGTTGTGGAAACAGTGGAACCCAATGGCGCCGTTAGACATCTTGAATATACAGGCATCCTTCCCTGTATGGTTTTCATCAAAGGGGCAATGCTCCAGTATGTACTTGGTTCCGCTGCCATAACTGGCTTTGGTGTAATGCAGGCCATGCTCATCCAGCCACTGGTCCAGGTCAAACTCCCTGGGATTAAACCGGTTGTAGCCCTGCGGCTTGTCCGGGACCGGCAGGTAGCCTGCCAGTTTCTGCAGCAGTGCCTTGTCATTCTGTTTTGGATTCTCCAGCGCCTGCACGATATAACTCATCCTGTGCGGCCGTTCCGGTGTATTGGCCCCTTTCTGCGCCAGAGTACCATACAGCTTGCACACCCTGGCCGGATTGAAGTTGGCCGTGTCAATGTCAACCTTGTCGTCAGAAAAGAATAGGGACAGTACCGCCAGGCAGTCCTTTACCAGCTGCTTGTTCTCGTCATTCATGGCCAGGCCAATGCTGTACAGGAGGTGTGCCCCATTCCCGCTAAAGGCCACTATCGGGTCATCAAATCCTGTCCGTTTCATAAAGGCATAGACCTCATTACATTTTTCTTTCGCATAGCCAATCTGCTCCTCGCTGGATGACGTGCCGGCTGCGCGGACCGGATCCATGTCCACCATCAGCCAATCAAAACAATAGATATCTGAATCAGATGTGTTAGGTTTTGCATTGCGCACAAAACAATTTCTCTGCTGCCTGGAATGGCATTCATCCTTAATTCCGTTCAGCGTGATATACACATTGCTGTTTCCATCCATACGGATTCCCCGCATTGCATTAATACAGGTATCCGCATCTCGGAAATAACCGCTTGCATTCCCGCCTCCTGCGGCAATGACCCGGATTTCAAAAAGGCTGTTTTGGGGTTTCATGATGGAGATGGCTTTCCGGATTTCATTCTCATCAAATTTCATTGCAGGATCCTCCCGTCTTTGGTCTTTGTCAATGTTCTGTTTTCCTCGATGAAATGGCCAGTCCCACCATTATCCTGCGTTCTGGAAAGCCAGCCATTGATAAAGCGGTTGATTCCCCGTGCAGTTTTCTGCTTTTTAGGATTACTGTCCAGCCATGTCAGCATCTTCCGCAGCTCATGCTCCACATCCACAGCCGGAAATGCTTTTGACCAATTATTAATCCTATCCCATGGTACACTGTAAAAAGTGCCATCAACAAGAGGAAGAAAAATATCGCTACAGTCTGGAGCGGGCTTGCCCGGCTCCGGACATATATATTTTTTTATACTTTCCTTACCTATCCTATCCTTACCTATCCTATCCTGCGTCAACCAGGTAGACATTTGGTTGTCATTTGTGTAACCAGCGGTATCCATTTGGTTGTCATCTGGTATACCAACGGTATCCATATGCGTGTCAAGTGGTTTACCATTGGTTGACAGACTGGCAACCGCTTTATCTTTATTAAGGGTATACGCACCATTTTCTTTCAGGTACAGCTTCGACTTTTCCTCCGTGTACTGCGTTTCCTTGTACCGGTCGGCCCGGAGGTAATTATGTATCCTCCAATGCTTGATGACACATATCCCATCATCAAACTGAAGGACAAGCCGATCCTCGACCAGCCGGTCATAGTCAGCCTGGGACGCCCCTACGATTTTCATAATCTTTCTGGCATTATTAAGGAACCCATCATCATCCGCGCGCATGGCCAGGTGGAAATACAAAGCCTGCGTTGAGAGAGGCATGTCCAAAAAAGAATCACTGTCTATAATTTTCTTTGAAAACATCCTGCGTTCTGCCAACTCATAACCCCCTTGTCTTTTTAAACAGCCAGTCACAGTCTGACGGAACATCTGCAAATACATTTTCACACCCATCTATCCAGCGTGCCAGATGATGATCCCCGTCATATTTCCCGCATACCCTGCATTCATAGCTCCCCGGTTCATTCATGAAGAAATACCTTCCACAGGAAGCGCATTGGCAGAGGACGGATTCTACCTTGGAATAATCTTCTCCATTCTCAAATACGCGGAATCCTCCATCAGGGCCTCCCAGAACAATCAGCCTTTTCAACTTCCCGGACAGCTCCTTACAATTCGTATACCCTCTGCCAGCCCGTCCAAGATCAACAATGAAATACGCATCCTGATCAGGAAGATAAAAGTCTGCCACCATGTCCAGTTCACCACATCTTCCACTTTCCGGACAATATATCCATGCCATATCTATATATTCAAAGAGCTTCGCCCATTGATAACAGGCCTTGTAATACATTCCGAATGTCTGCATCTGCAATATCTCTTCTATTTTCTTTATTATCATCAATAGCCTCCTTTCTGGGCGGAGGATGGTAAAAAGCTCCGCCCTGTGAGTCCAACACCTCATGCATTCATACCGTGACATATTATAAGCATGTGTTGGGTTTGAATTAACCAATTGCTGTATGTAAAGGCTTGCGCCGTTACACCAACGAAAACGCACATACGTTCGCTTTCACATATAGATTATAATTGTAATTTTTCAAATTGTTAACCTATTCTGAAACTTTTCTAATTTAATGTAAAATCTCATCCTTTTTACCATCTTATTTCTACATTTTCCTATACTGACCACTATACCGTGATATACTATAAAAACGGACCCCATAGTTCTTTGAACGAAAGGGGTGAGGAACATGAGTACATATGAAGCGCTATCTCTAATGCTTTTGTTTGGTCAATTAATTATTCTCATGAATAAGCGTTGAATCCCTCACTCGTTTCGTCACTCAGTCAATCAACCTATGGGGTCCCTTTATTTCTATCGGACCGGACTTATTTCCACTTGCAAGCTTCCGCATTCAGGGCAGTACATAATCTTTCCAACCATTTCATATCGTCCGGAATAAAGGTTATTTCAATCCACATTATGAACCCATATATCGTTCATAATGACACGGCAGCATTGCTGCCTTTTATCCGATGCCGGATAGTCTTGCCTCATGTCAGTGGGGGATATATGCCCGCCACTGCCACTATGCTTGTTTTTGGCGATTCCTCCCTCCACCTGTAGAGGTGGGGGAATCCTCGTTTATTTTGTTGAAGTCATCCAGGACAACCAACCTTTCACTATATCCATCCGAATTATAGGTAACGGCCCTCATGTCGGCCCCACAAAATTTACACCTCATTCTGCCGCCCTCGAATCCGGCCCCTTTACAAACACCACAGGCGCCCAATGGTCCGTCTTATACTGCACCGCACGCTGTACCTTTGGCAGGGTAAGCCCGGCCCCATCTAAAAGATACCGCAGGGGATGTGCCGGCTCCCGGTGGGCCACTCCCTCATGCAACAGCTCCGTCATCAGGTCAAAAGCTTCCGCATTCCAGCCACTCCAGAACACCACATGTTCACAGACATCCGAACAGGACAGCAGTTCTCCTTTGTAGTCATAGCCCTTCTCCTCAAACAGCCACTGCAGTTCCGCATAGCTGGCCGATTCATTCTTGTTTATATAGTCCACCACAATTTTCTTTATCTCTTCTTTATTCGTGTTGTTCTCCCTTCTGTTGCGATATCGCAACTTTCGCCCTTATTTTATCCAGCAGCTCCATGTGTTTCTCCCGCCTACGTTCCTCTATCTCCATGGACTCAGCCATACTGAGTGCTGCCCTTTCGGTACTGCTGGTCCACGTCCTGTTAAAGCTATCAATGCCGCCTTCATAGATTCCCACTCCCGGAAGAAATGGGCGCAGCTGCTTGGCGGCTCTGGGTTTCCGTAATTCCCGCAATGCTTTCGCATGTGTCTGCCTTACTGCCTCTGCAGTGACTCCATATGTTTTTCCGATTTCAGCCAGGGTCATGTCCTGCTGATACCGTTTCCGTATCACCTCCGGCTGCCGGTCCGGGAGAGCATCCACACATCCCCACAATGTATCCTTAAGCTGCCCGTCCTGGATTTGTTCTACAACCTCTCCCTCTACATCCGTATCATCTCCAGTCAATTCTCCCACGGTGGCATCCTCACTGCTTTCTATCCCCATAACTGGAGCATCCAGGCTGCCCAGGTGAATCGCCCGGGCATTCTCCTTGATTTCCCATACCTGCTCCAAAATAAGGTCCAGCCCTGCTGCAATCTCAGTATCCGTGGGTTTCCTGCCATGCTCCATCTTGAACGATTGACAAAACCGGTTGTACCTCTGTATCTTCTCCTGGCAATGGACCGGCAGACGCAGGCAGCTCCCATTCACCTGCAGGTAACGCTGCATCCCCTGCCGGATGTAATACGCTGCATAAGTCAGGAATTTAAACCCCTGGCCAGGGTCATACTTTTCAATGGCTGCATGGAGAGCCAGGTATCCTTCCTGCTCCAGGTCCTCCACCTCTCCGCTGTTACGGTACTTCATGGCCACAGAATGAATGTAGTCCCTTACCTGCAGATAAAGCTGTTCCATGTTCTTCTGTACATCCTCTCCGGCCTTAATCTGTGCTACAAGCTGCTCGTTTGTCATGGCAGTCACCCACCCTTCCATTTTTAGCAACCAATATGCTTATGTAGATTCGCCGCAGGAATTTAAGGTCATCAACATCCTTTAATGCGCTCATAATGCTTTTCCTGCATTCCCGGGCAACTCCTCTTTTATCTTCTGCTGCCCTATGGCCGGATTGCACCGGTGCAACTTCATCTACGTCGCCCGGGGTCATCTGCAGCAGCTCTCTAAGCTCCTGTAACTCTTCCATGGCTTTGTCGTAGCTTTCTAGCATCCGGTTGTGCTGCTCCACTGATATACATATCATTCTCTGCATGCCGCTGTCTCCTTCCTGCCCTCTGCAAGGCCTGCATAATATGCCCGGTTGGCCAAACTTACAATCGCCTCTGCCATCTCACGGTCTGTATCATCATGTTCCCCTATGGTCTTAAGCCACCTGTCAACGAATTCTCCTTTATTGATTGGAAATGTCATAACGTCACCTCTCCCCTTCTTCTCTTACGTTCATCCTTGATACCTTGAATACGCCCCAGATTGTAAACCGACGAACAAATGAAAAGGATATTCTCGCATCCGTACTCTTGAATCCAATGTTGAAATATCCTTGCCTCGTCCGTTCCGGTCAGCCCTACTACCGGCTGATATTGAGAGATTATCAATTCCTCTTGTATGTTCATACCGCCACTCCCATCCTTTCCTGCTTCACCTGAATCACTACATCAATAATATAGATACAACGGTCTCGTATCTCTTTCGGTATACCCTGTAATTCCAGTTCCGTTGCTTCATCTTCCTTAAATTCCAATAACTCAGCCACATCCATCTTATACAGTTCCGTTACCAATTCTCGGACTAAATCTTCATGCAGCATCATTAATCCTCTTCCCTTTCCGGCTCAGAGGTGCTATACTTATAAGTGGTTGAACTTTGGTATAGCGCCTCCAGGCCTATGCTTGTCCTTAACTAATTGGCGTTAGTTAGGGACTTTTTTTATTGTGCGTCTCACGCCGGCGCCGCGGCTCACCAATCTCAGCTCCGTCTTTGTTTCTTCCAACACCAGCCAGTTGTTTACCACCAGGCCTGCCTTACTCATCAGCGCCTTCTGGTTCCGGGTCGGCTTCTTTGCCCTGCTTCTCCCCATCCGTTCACACCGCCTTTTTCATCCTGTCATGAAGCTCATCCTTTGGACCGGACTCATTACAGTAAACATGCAAATCTCCCAAAACGTTCTCCCACTGTAGGAGCAGGAAGGTCAAGTCCCAGTTCTGATAGTCCCACAGGAGAGCGGCAACATCCTGGGCGTCCCCTATGGGCCTGTCTGCCGGCAGGCGCCTTAATCGGTCCATGGTATAGTAGTAATCCTTTGTCCCCCACTTCTCTCCGTCATATTCCTTCTTGACCGGGAACATCCTCAGCAGCTCCAAAGGTGTCAGCCTGCCGATGGTCTCCATGACCTGCTTTAACTCCTGGTACCTGTTCTCTATCTCCAGGCAGGACTTATGGGCTTTTGTGTGGTTGAACTCTGCATGATTCTCTTTTCCATAGGCCTTGACTGCCAGGAATATGTATTGTGCCAGGTCAACTCCCTGCAGTCTTCCTATGCAGCGTGTACCGCCATGGATATCCGTAAAGCGTCTCAGAGCCTTAGTATATTTCCCATTGCTCTCTACATGCGGCACAATTCCTGCCGTATTCCAGCTCTTCCAGGATTCCTTGATGAATGGTACCAGTATCTGGAGCGGACCGGGGAACATCCTTAACATCTGGATTACAAAGGCAGTCCTCCTATTCAGTTTACGCATCCTGCCCAGGAGCTTCCGGTTCTCTAACTCCGCTTTAAACAGCTCCGTGACGTCCTGCTCGTCGTCCTCTCCTACCTTATATACAAAGCTGTCCATAAGGTCATCCTTAAGGTCTTTACTGCTTATCTTCCGTAAAGAATAGAGCATGTTGTTGACAGATATGGTCCAGTCACGGCATCCCTTGATGATTTCATACATTTCATTCAGATATTCAGGCTGCAGGTACGCCTCTAATATCCCGCGGCAGGCCTCCATACCATCGGCATCTACCTGTAATTTCCATGGGGATGGCTGAATTCGCAGGACATGTACCTTATCCACCAGGCCTGCTGCTTCAATCCGGTCACAGCATGGCTTTGCATATAGCTCCATCCCGGCCTTGGCCATCAGTTTCTGTATGTCAAACAGCATGTCCGGAACATAGGTCCCATCCTTAATATGGCTCAATACCACTTCTTTGGTTTCTTTCTCCATTGTCGTTTCATCCTCCTATAACATCCTTACTAACTGGTCCACCTGCCAGCATTTGCACATATATGCCACCGTCATCAGTAGTAGTAGTACGATGATCAGCGCCCAGTCCAACCGGCCGGGTTCCCTGTTTCTGTTCATTCCTGTTTCTCTCCTTCCTCTGGACGCTCCAGTTTCTCTCCGATTATCTTTTCTATTTTTGCCGGGTATATCCGAAACTCCCACATGGTCTTACCAGTTTTCTCCGGTGGGATTGCCAATCCCAGGTCCAAGATACCCCTGCGCATGTAATTCCGAATCTTTGCCGGTTTCATTCCCAGGACAGGGGCCGCTTCCTCAGGACTTAGCCATAGTCTTGTCACAGTATCACTCTCCTTCCATTACTTTATATTCCGATACACTCTTTCACAGCGGATTCACGTTCTTACCGCTTACAGCCGGATGGCTGCTGTGGATGGATGAAATTGTCAATGTGCGGCACTTATCATTCTTCAAACAATTCCATCTGGGCATTTACGTCCCGGATTTCTTCCTCTAACACCATAGGTAGCTTATAATCCTTAATAATCTGGATAGCAAGGTCACACTGGCTTCTCTTGATTGCCTTATATGTCTTGACATCAAATTCCCGGCGGAGCTGTCCTTCAACATCGCGGTAAACCCGGCTACGCAGTCCATTATCCTTATAGGCCGGAGCATCCTTTCCTCCCAGGAGGGGAACCACTTTCTGGTTCTTTGCCCATGTAATCTTCTGACACTCTAGAGCTAATAGTGGCATGTCCCGCTTAAATTCCTGAAGGTCATTGTTCACGGCATCCACTTTCTCGTCAACCTCCAGAATAGCTTGATTTTGAAGCTTCAGTTGTTCAAGAGCGGAAAGCTTCTTATATGATGATTGCGGGTTAAAATACGCTTCTTCCAGGTTGTCGAACTGCTCCCATGCTTTCTCTGTGTCCAGAATCTTACAGTGTCGGCTTGCACCGCGGTGAGTCCAGAGGTAAAGTAATGGTGCATTCTTAGCAACTAACTGACTATCAGTCAGGTAGTCTTTAAATCCCTTCAGCTCCTGCCCCTTCAACAGAAAATAATGAGTTCCTTCCTTGAATCGCTCCTGATTCCTTCCAAAATTAGCTTGTACATTATTGGCATCTGTTTCGTATACCTCCGCCAGCTGCGCTGTGGTAATAACCTTCTGGCCCCTCCACTGAATCTCAACCACATCGTGGTTTCCTACTTTTACAATTTCATTCATCCTCTTTCTCCCTTCGTTTTCGTATCGCGTGGAGCAGTAATAAATACACATCCATCTGAATCAAACTCCAACTCCGCATACTTTTGAGTAGCTGGGTTGTAGAAGGTCATACTAATGTACTGATCACCTTCTTCAAGATAACCTCCATCAATTTCACATACACACCAGTTTTTGAGGCTTTTAATTTTCTCTTTGTCATATCCAATTTCATCTAAACATACTGCTGCTTTATCTGCCGTGTCCCCACCCATACTGCAAAGTTTTGCGCAATCTTTTGCAATTTTCATGACTCCAACTTCAAACACAGCGTTTTCAAAACTTTCACTCTCCTCTGCCATTACCCTAATATCTTCCGCCACTGATTTCCCATCACTTAATACATCACTTCCTAAATCCGTTAATAACTGCTTTGCAATAATCTTTGAATCCTTCATTCTCTTTCTCCTTCCTATTTCATAAAATCATCAAGCCTCATCTGTTCGTACTCTGGGATCTGTATGAACTGCTTTGGTAGAACCAGCCCACTCTGCCTGAATAGTGAATCAAGCACCTCTGCTGTTTCATAAGGTTTCGCTTTTTCATCCTTCATTGTGTTTCGGATGAGGTTCCCTAAACTGGACAGGCCCTTGAGCACAGCGGTATCAAGCTGGCCTGATGAATAACTCTGTCCTTCCAGTTCGTAAAACCGTTTCACATATTTAGCTGTAAAAACAATTCCGTTTTCACCCGTAGATTTATTGGCCAGAAAGTCACAGCCCATGCGGGTTACCTCGTAGCAAGGCATTTCTTTATTCTGCTCTGTTAAATATGTAGATTTAATGAAATAATCGGAGACCACCAAATGGTTGTCACCTAATATCTCTATGTAACCACGCTCATGCTGACCATCTTTTCCAGTTCTGCCATCAAGTTTTCTTAAAAGTTTCCAGTGCTCTGTCTCCATCATCTCCGCCACCTCCAAGGTGGTAATTGTTGCTTTACGCAAGTTATTCATCCTATTTCTCCTTTGCTTCAGTTTCCGAAAAAGTAAGCGCCCACAAACTCTGCGGCTTTTTCAGTTTGATCTTTCAATTCTTTTTCCTTATGCTCATAGACTAGTTTTTTTATCTCTTCAACAACATTATTCATTGACATGTTAAACAGTTCCGTTTTTTCTAACCTTTTATCGACAAATATACTATGTAATTTTTTCTCATTCTCTCTGTAGTTTGTATGTAAGCCGCTTACTACCACATTTCCAATAGACACACCCGCATATCTAGCTTGTGATTTCAAACTCTTAATTCGCTTATATACATTCTTTGATGATCCAATTTTTACCCGTTCTCCAAATGCGGCTGCATAAATACGCCCCGTATAAGCATCCCCTTCACGCGGTAGAGACTCAAACTCTTCAACACTGTAGATGTCTAATTCCATAAATTTCTGCTTCCCTGCTACCTTAATCTCATTCATATTATGTGTCCTTCTTCTGCTTCGTTGTCATCCTCTATGCCGCTAAATACGCAATCCTCTGGAACTGTTGAATCTGCACTTTACATGCCTTATAGATATCTTTGTAATGCATTTCCTGTCTAATGCTCTCTTTAATAACCTCACCAATGATATGTTCTATCAATATAAGGTTATTAAGCTGGCTTGTTGTCAGCGCATCCCTGGAATCCGCCTGGATGCCTACGGCTTTGTTCGCAAGCTGTGAAAAACTTATGTAATACTTATCTGCATTTCTGCTTCCTTGGGCCTTTGCATATTCCACCAGCATCTTGATTTCGTCAGTTTCCATACGTCGGTTCTTCTTACTCTCCAAACATGTCGCCTGCCAGAGAGTGGACTGACGTTCCATAAGTAGGCGGCGCATTTCGTAGAACTGGCGGACGAGTTCCACTTTGAACTCAACCACTATGTCATTGTTATCCAGGAAAGTAACCAGCAATGTTGCCTGTGGTTCGTTGAGCTGATAAATCCTTGTTGGCCTTCCACCTTTGGGGTTTCCCGATTTCAAATCGGTAAACCTAATATTTCCAAATTTCTTTAAACTCTTCTGGTGCGTTTTAATCAAGGATACTACTGACTCGTGTTGATTACCTGTTCCCTCTGCTATAACCATGCTGTCTGTAAAAACATCATTGCCGATGAATTTTACTAATGTGTTCACTGTCCCTCCTTTGTTAGGTTTCTATTTTGAAACTTTTTGAGCAAAAAAATATACTGGTATCTCCTGCGTATCAATATCAAGCAATTCGCACCATTTCATAATTTCTTCTTGCGACAGTCTTATATCATTGTTTAACTTAAGCGACATTGACCTGTCTGATAACTGATTTTCCATGGCAAATCTACGTTGTGTCCCGTATTTTTCTACTATACGTCCTCTCAACTTGCTATAGTCAAAAACTACCTTGCGCACTCTTTTCCCCTCCTTTCCCAACTAGTTTCTTTTTTGAAACTATCGTCATTATATCTTGTGGTTTTCATCTTGTCAATATGAGATTTTCATTTTTTAAACTTTTTCATTCATGAGCCTTGATTTTTAGTTTCTATTTTGATATTATATATCAAGGAGGGATTAAAAATGAATAACCTAGTAAGTAATTTTAAAGACCGACTTAATCAAGCATTATCCATACGAAACATTAAACCTGTAGAGCTATCCGAAATTACTTCCATATCTAAATCTACGATTAGTCACTACATGTCCGGTTATACAAAACCTAAATCTGATAAATTATATGTATTGGCAAAGGCCTTAGATGTTACAGAAACATGGCTTATGGGTTATGACGAACCTATGGAACGTAGTTCTATAATCATAGGCCACGAATTACAGCACCTTTTATTTCAAATAAGTATGGAATTAAGAATACCTTATGACGATCTTTTGCATGTTTTTCTTTCTCAAAATAAAATAGCCGCCACTGGCATACAACTTAATAAGGAAAATCTACTAGATTTTTTTATAGATCATTATAACATCTCAAAAGAAAAGTACGATACTATGCAAAAGCAAGACGATAATGAAGATGATATTCCCGAAGAGATAAAAATCATTAGTAGAGCCGCCAAAAATATGACACCCGAAAAAAGACAGAAACTATTAAATATGGCAAAGGTAATGTTTGAGGAGGATTTTCCTGAGGATGTATAGACTTCCCAATTACAAGCGTGCAACAAATGCTGCCTATGAGGTTTTGCAAAAACAAGCAAATATATCTTTACCTATAGATATTGAGTTCGTTGCAAAACAGTATCCTAATATTCGCTTAAAAAAATATAGTGAGGTAGCTAGAAAATTCGGATTAACTATGGCTGAATATTTAGAAATAGCTCCCAGTGAGTTTGGATTTGTAAAGAAAAAAGGTATTAATGCCATTATTTTATATAATGATACAAAAGGAGTTGAGACCAATCGTTTTACCATAAGTCATGAATTGGGACATTGTGTATTAGGGCACGGAAAAGATAATGACGTGGCACGTAAAGAAGCTGATTGTTTTGCAAGGAATTTGTTGTGCCCGATTGTGGTTATTAAAGAATTGGGTATAGAAAATAATGTGAGCAAGTACATGGAAACCTTTTATATCAGCGAACCCATGGCCTCTACAAGCATACATTTTATTGATTCAGACCTTTATTACATTACCAATACAAATTATTCTGTTGTATCCGACATGTTTTTCACCTATATGACAGGTTACACCTTAGCGGAACTTTACGGCTATAATTATGCGTACTAAAAGAACACATAATTACACCGTCAATTAGATTAATCAGCCTATGGCTTTTTAATAAAAATGGCACAGCCAAAACTAAGGAGGGTTTGTTTATGAGAAAAACAAAATTATTTATCACCACGCTTGCAATGTCCATGGTTCTGAGCAGCACTGCCCTGGCCGGGACCTGGATGCAGGACTCTGCGGGTTGGTATTATCAAAACGACGATGGAAGTTTTCCTACTAACCAATGGTTTCAAGATTTTGACGGAAAATGGTACTATCTAAATGAGTCCGGTTATATGCTTGTAGATGGAACCGCTCCAGATGGACGGGCTGTAGGTGCTGACGGTGCGTGGATACAGCAAGTAACAGGTGATGTGAACACGGTACTTCGCGAAATCAACAATTGGGTTATAGGCGACATTTGGAATCATGGATATTGCGACTTCTATCATTATGAATACGATGGAAAAGATAGTATCGGCCAGCCAATTGATATTGATTATGCACTCCAATTGTTCAAAGACTCCTATAAGAAAAAAGCTGGATATGATGCCTATATCAATTCTCTGTCAGATGATTATGCAGCGTTAAAAACCGCCTGGAATAAGCTAAGTGGGGAATCTGACAAATTGTATAGGCACTTTGAATCTGGAGTACAACAGACTGGCACTGATACAGATACAGCAATTTTTGTTCAATATAGAGACGCTTTCTCAAAATGTGTAATGGAGAAAAGATAACTATAACAAAAAGCCACTCCTGTTGGCGCAGGAACGGCTTTTCACATAGATTTTCTCTTGCTGGCCGAATCCAGGAAGATATAATCCACTAACACACTTGAATTATATCATTCCTGGGACGTCCTGGCAAGAGGGCGTATTTTTGTACCCAAAATTTGTTGCGATGTCGCAACGGGAAGGAATAATATTATGCCAAAACGCAAGAAACATCCCCGTCTCCCCAATGGCTACGGCTCCATCCGATACCTTGGCAAGAGCCGGAAGAACCCTTACGCAGTCCACCCGCCGGCGGACATTGATGGGAACCGTCCCCCGGCCCTCTGCTACGTGGATGACTGGATGAAGGGATTCATTATCCTCACGTCCTACAAGGCCGGTACCTATACCCCCGGCATGGAGGCCGCCCTGGAGCTGCCCGATAACCCTGGTGCTCTTGATTCCCTGATAGAAAAAATCATGGCTGATTACAACCGTGTCAAAGGAGTAGAGCCGGACGAACCCGAAAAGACCTTCTCAGAGGTCTACAAGGCCTTCTACACGGATAAATTCTCCGAAGGCAATAAATACTCTAATGCAACCAAATATTCAAGGTTGATTGTAAAATCAAGTTGGACACTTGAGTAAAAAATCCATAGTGATTTTTCTCCCCGTGGTAGAATGAAGTTACCACACAATTTCTACAGAGGGAGGGCAATCACTATGGACTGCCATCATTGTATCACAGAATCCGCAGAACGCAAGAAGGGACAGCATCTTCGCATGGAAGACCGAGGAGCCATCAAAGTCCTCAAGAAGCAAGGCCTCGGCCCACGCGCCATCGCCAGACAGATAGGCTGCGCCCCGTCCACCGTTACGAATGAGCTTCGGCGAGGCACACCGGCCCGCAAGAGCAACAAGGGGAAAGCTCCAGGTTACTCCCCCACGCTGGGAGAAGCCGTCTATAGGGCCAACAGAGTGTCCTGCCACAGGCATCCGAAAGCGGGCGTCTGCAGCAACTTTACCAGCTGGGTGGTTCGGCAAATCCGGGAACACAAGTGGTCCCTGGATGCCTGCTGTGGCTATGCCAAGCGACACAGCCTGTTCGAGCCGTCGGAGATGGTCTGTTCCCGTACCCTCTACAACATGGTCTGGAAAGGGCACCTCTCCATCCAGCCAATGGAACTGCCCGAGGCGTTAAAGCGCAAAGCGAAGAAGCATCGTGTGCGAGAGAACAAAAAGCGCTACGGCACAAGCATTTCCAGCCGCCCGGAGATTGCATCTCTTCGTCTTGAAGAGGGCCACTGGGAAGGCGATACCGTGGTCGGCAAGCGAGCGGGTAAGGAGGCTGTTGTCTTTTCCTTGTTGGAGAAGAAGACGGAAACCTACCTTGCGTTCCGTATCCCTGGTAAAACCAGTGAGGCGGTGATGAATCTCATGAACACCCTCCATGATGAGTACGGAGAGCACTTCTCTCAGGTCTTTAAAACCATTACCGTGGACAACGGCAGCGAGTTCGCTGACTTCGCCCAGGTGGAGAACTGGGGCAGCAAGGTTTTCTTCGCCCATCCGTACACCTCCTGGGAGCGTCCTCAGAACGAGCGACACAATGGCCTGTTCCGGGCCTTTATCCCAAAGGGAGCTTCTATCGAGGGCTTCACTGACGAGGATATCCTCACCGCTGCTGACGAGCTGAATGGACGTCCACGGAAGAAACTCGGATACTGCACCCCAGAGGAACTCTTTGAGGCTTTTCTAGATGCTGTCTACGCAGCCTGACGGCTGCGGCAACCTCGCTCACGGATAGATCCTCCGGCTCCATCCGTGACCAAGGTTTTTACCACGGGGTGTCCAACTTGTTATTGCAATTTGCGAACCAAATATTCAATCAAGGCCGCATATAAAAACTGTGCGTCCCTCTATGATAAAATATTTAGCTCCCTCCGCGCAAAAGACCTGCAGGATAACCTGGATGCGTGTAATCTAAAATATGCCAGCCTGGAACTTATCAGGAACCTGTACAGGCAAATGTATAAGTACGCTGACAGTCAAGGATGGTGTGATAAGGATTATAGCCAGTATGTCAAAATCAAACGGGATGACGATGATGAACATGGTGTGCCATTTTCAGATGCAGACCTGAAAATCCTGTGGGATAACAAAACAAATGAAACCGCTGAGATGCTTCTCATAATGTGCTATTCCGGATGGCGTATATCAGAATACATTGGCCTCGAAGTGAATTTACAGAAAAAGTATTTTATGGGTGGAATAAAAACGGAAGCTGGTAAAGGACGTATCGTACCAATTCATTCCGGTATTCTCCCTTTGGTTGAACGCCGGATAAGCAAGTATGGGAAGCTCCTTCCGTGCAGCGACAAAGATTTCAGAAAACAAATGGATGAGCTACTAAACCGGCTTGGAATTCCAGGTGACCCCAAACATACACCACATGACTGCCGGCATACATTTTCTATGTTGTGCGAAAAGTATGAGGTAAAAGAAAACGACCGTAAACGGATGATGGGACACTCATTCAAGGCCGACATTACCAACAAGGTTTACGGTCACCGTGACATAGAGGATCTGCGAAAAGAGCTAGAAAAGATAATCATTGATTTGTGACTTTATTGTGACCAATAAACCCTAATAACATGGTAGAAAGCGGTAGGAACCGGAAGTTACAAAAACGGCGCAAACCCGCATAAAACCTACCATTTTCGTCCCATTTCTTATGCAAATCATACCATTCTAAATACAGCCTGATATTAAAGTATCGTTAATATTCCTCCCATCCCGTTGACATTATCCATTTATCCTCATATAATTCCAGCAGGACAGGATATTTCCATATATAAAACATCAGAAGGGAAATGACATACATATGGACGCCACCGTCAACGACGATGACCAAATTTTCACCCAAAAACCACGCTTCATATGTTTAAAAGAAAAGGCATGACCCGCATTCATACACATGGATGCGGGCAATGCCTTTTTCTTTTGAAATAATACTGCCAAACAGATAAAAGAGGAGGAATCATTGTGAGTATTCATTCGTTTTTCAGTCTATTAGGAGCATTCCTGTAATCCGTAAACAGCGCCAATTGAAAAAAGAAGAACCTCGCGGTACAATTTGAGAAGCATCTTGGCGGATGTGACAACCCAAATCAAACCGGAGGTTCCATATGAATTATACACAGAATCAAAAGATTTCGCAAGTCACAGAAGCAACTTTAATTGTCGGTGTAGATATCGGCAGCGAGACAAATTTTGCCCGAGCGTTCAATTGGCGCGGACAGGAGCTGTCCAAGAAGGTATTTCACTTCAGAAACAGTCTGGAAGGCTTCCAGAGCTTTCTTGCGTACCTCAACACCTATACGACCATTGCATCCGCCAGGCAGGTCATTGTAGGCTGTGAGCCCACCGGGCACTATTGGTTTAATTTGGCCCGTTATCTGGAAGAAAACAACATCAAGCTGGCTCTTGTCAATCCGTATCATGTTAAGCAGATCAAGGAATTGGATGACAACAGCCCCAAGAAAACGGATTTGAAAGATCCGAAAACCATCGCAAAGCTGGTAGTGGATGGCCGATACAGCTATCCGTATCTCCCCGAGGGAATCTACGCAGATTTGCGGGAAGCGGTCTCAAGCCGGGAACGGATCGTGAAGGAACTGAATGCCATCACGAATCGGATCAAGCGCTGGCTTAAGATATATTTTCCGGAGTATCTGGTCGTTTACAAGAACTTCTCCGCAGAAAGCGGCCTGACGGTGCTGGAATCGGCACCTCTGCCGCAGGATGTTCTTCGGTTGGGACCAGAGGGCGTGAATCAACTCTGGCGGGACAAGAAGCTGCGCGCGGTTGGTATGAAGAGGGCACTGACCCTGGTTGAAGCCGCGCATAACAGCATTGGACTGCCCGGAGGAAGCTGCGCCCGGATGGAACTCCAGCTGCTGTTGGAGGATTTCAGAACGAAGCAGAGTCAACTGGAAAAGATTACCGAAGTATTGGAAGAAGAAACCCTGTGTGTGCCTTATGCAGATAAGCTGCTGGCCATCAAGGGGGTAGGACTGATTACAGTGGCTGGATTTTTGGCAGAGGTGGGCGATGTACGACGCTTTGACTCACCAAAGCAGATCCAGAAGCTGGCCGGGCTGGAGGTCAAGGAAAACAGCTCCGGCAAGCATCGCGGCAGAAGCTCCATCAGCAAAAGAGGAAGGAAACGGCTGAGAAAGATTCTGTTCCAGGTCATGCTGCCCATGATTCAGAACAATGCCGAGTTTGGCGAGATATATCAATATTTCACCACCAGACAGAAGAATCCGCTCAAGGGCAAGCAGGCCATCATCGCAGCAGGCTGCAAACTGATACGGGTATTCTATGCCATCTTGAAGCATGGTGTAGATTACGACCCAGGAAAGCTACGGGCAGATATGATCCGCCCGGAACTGGAAGCAGCCTAAGGAAACAGACCCTGCAGCACGGGAAAGCGTCCGCCATTTCAATGGTGCCGGATTGCAGGAATGCACATCAACAAATACAGAACCGGTTAGCCGCTAAGAATCACACCATGGGACACTGATCCCGCGTAGGAGCATAAGCGGCACCCAAATGTGGACAGGCAGAACGAGGGAATTTCGGACACCGCTGGGAGCGGATGATCCAGTTAGACATGGGAGGTTTGCTGCCGCAGGACGATGGGGATGACATATGGCCGTCAAATCGCAAGCACAAGACGTTCTATTTGTCATGCTCTTTTTTACCTGTAGGTCGCACATATCCAATGGATTTGATGCGGACCTATGTTCATTGGCTTGGTATGAGCTTGATGTAACCTAGACAAATGTTGCCAATACTGCTGGATTTCCGGGGGCATTGGTACTCTTGAACAAAAATATTTAGGGAGGTGTACAAGTGGACAGTAAGTATGTTCAGCAATTCAAAAAGGGTTCCCTTGAAATGATTCTTCTCTGCTTGATTGCCAAACGAGAAACGTATGGTTACGAGATTATCACTGAATTAAATAATAACGGTGCTTCTGTTCTGGGATATGCCAAGGAAGGGACTGTTTATCCGATCCTTTATCGGTTGCAACAGGCAGAACTTATTAAGTGCAGAATTGCTCCTGCCGCTGCAAATGGCGGTTCAAAAAAATATTACTCTCTCACTGAAAAGGGAAAAGAAACTTTAACAGAATTAGTAGCATTTTGGGAGAATTATACCGAATGTGTAAACGGTTTTATTAGAGGCTGTAATTAAACGGAGATGACAATATGAAAGAACATTACATAAAGCAGGTAAAAAGGGAACTTTTGATTTCACGAAGGCAGAAAAATGATGTGCTTCGAGATTTAGATGAAGTGTTCACTTCTGCCATGGAGCATGGCGAAACGGAGCAACAAGTAATCGAGCGATTAGGTTCACCTAAAGATTTTGCTATAAGTACGGAAGAACAGTTGGGCATTGATCGTACCGCTCTCAGAAAACGAAATAATATCATTTTTATAATTATTTCAATCGGTGTATCTGTTTTGGCTTTTGTACTGTTTGGGACGCTTCACTCAAAACAACTCCCGGATGGAGTAATAGGGCAAGCTGATGCGATGACAAACATTAGAATTAACGGCACAGGTGCAATAGATCCTTCACTTATCTTTTTGGTGATTGGAATAACTGCAATCATCGTGCTGATTGTTCGGATATTAAAAATCATGTGCAATGATAGGAGAAAATGATGATGAAGAAAGTTATCTCTATACTTACACTCATTATGCTCTGTTTGCTGACTGCTTGCAGTACGCAAGAAAGTCCTAAAAGCACAGGCATAGATCCTGAAGCATTTGCTGTTTTGGATGCTGGAGTTTGGCCAGAAAACGAATATACTGAGGAGCTGCCGGTTCCCGCTGGGACGGTAAATAATGCTTATGTGGATACCAAAAATGATTATTGTGTTATCATGATCGACGACATGAGCGAAACGGAATTTGATGAGTATATCGCTTCATTAGAAAGTGCAGGATATACGGAAATTGAGTATGTTGCAGAAGAAATAAAGGGAGAAGATTATACTTCTATTGGAACGCTGTACTCCAACGGAACAACCTCTACCAGTATCTCATTTGCGGATGGCAACTTGGGAATGTATATTGTCATAGAACGTGACGTGCAATAACGAAGCGTTTTGATTTACAAAAAACACATTTTGCTTCAGAAACTACTTCCTGATTTTTTTCAAAGTATGATTATCCAAACAAGCTGCTTGTTCAAGATTACCCGTTTCTAAAAGGAGAATTTTATGAATAAGCACATGAGAAAGTGGATGTCTGTTTTAATGGCCATCTGCCTGTTCTGTTCGTTTGGAACCCTCACTGCTTTTGCAGCAGAAACTGACCAGGCTCCCATTGTTATTGGAGAGTTTGACGGTCTGCTGAGCGATTACTGGACATCTGATGCCCCCATGCCCAGAGCCGTTGCCAACGTGCGGATTAACTCCTACGCAACCTATGATGAAAACGACGGTGTACAGGTTAAGGTGAAGCTGTATGTCCCGTGGTATGAGTCCCCGAAGCCTGAATTTACTGGTATGAGCGGTACTGTCACGGTTGATCTGAATGGTACATCTGACTCTACGTCTTTCTTTGAAACCGCAAACGGTGAGGAGACTATTGAATCCGACGTTGATACCGGCGTCACTGGCGATTCTGGCGATACTGGAACTGTTAGTGTTTCGGGTGTTGCTACTGCAAACAACGCCTTGTTAGGCGGAGGTGTCTTTGGCATTTCCTACGACATTACTATTCCCTGATATGTCGTAGCGACTTAGTTCAAATATACGCAAAATAATCGTTGAGTAAGCAGCTTCAGGATAGTCACAGAATAGCAAATGTGAGTTTTGAGCGTTGTTATGTAGACATATCTGCATAACAACGCTTTTTCCCTTTTTAGCGTAGCGTAGCCACCACAATTTTTGTGGTGTTCGGTCAGAGCTGAGTCAGCACTCTGCCGGGGGATTGGGGAACTCCCCAACAAGCGGAAAGGGATAAACTTTCGCCAGACAGCACAAAGGGCTGGAGGGCAAAAGGATATCCCTTTCCATTGCTTGCAAAACAGTCCACTTCGTTACTCTTTCTTTACATTTGCACGCTTGTATTCTTCGAGAGAAAGAAATATAATGGGTAGTATCGGAGGTGCGCGTATGGATTATATGACCTTAAAAGAAACGAGTGAAATATGGGGAATCACTCCCCGTCAGATTAACTATTATTGTGCTGCAGGCCGTATTCCTGGAGCCATTAAGATGGGAACGGTTTGGCTGATACCGAAAGAAGCAGAAAAACCGATTGATGGCAGGACTAAGCAAGGAAAGGAAAATCGACATGAGTAGTGTTTTAATTATAGATGATGATAAAGAGTTATGCATCCTTATGAAAAAATGTGTTGAGCATGAGGGACTGTCTGCCATAGCTGCTAACGGCGGCATGGAAGGTTTGCGACTGGCTGAGGAATACAAAACAAGTCTTTCCCTTGTAATTTTGGATGTGATGATGCCCGATCTGGATGGCTTTCAAGTTTTGCAAAAAATCCGTGAAGTCAGTAATGTTCCTGTGCTGATGCTGACTGCCAAAAGCGACGAAGAAGATAAAGTTTCCGGGCTACGCTTGGGTGCAGATGACTATTTGACAAAGCCATTTAGTATTAACGAACTAATGGCCCGTGTCAATTCCCTTGTGCGCCGCTATACGACCTTAAACCAGACAACAGAAGTCTGCACCGGTAAAATAACGCTGCAAGGTATGACGATTGATAAAAACAATCGTGTGGTAACTGTGAATGGAACGATGCTGGAGCTGACAGGCAAAGAATTTGATCTGCTGTTCTTTTTAGCAACAAACAAAGGGCGGGTGTTTACCAAAAAACAGATTTACACCCAAGTGTGGGATGACGAGTACGCCTTTGACGATAGCAACATTATGTCGTTTATCAGTAAACTGCGAAAAAAGATTGAACCAGACCCGGAACAGCCATTCTACATCCAGACGGTGCGAGGTGTGGGCTACCGCTTCAATAAGGAGGCGTGACAATGGGAATCAATGCTTATTTACTGTTTAGCCTTTTGCTTTCTCTGCTTGTGATTTTGTATCTTGCCGCCAAGCTCCACCGTGTCCGGGAGCAGCTTGCGCTCATAAAAGATGCTCTTGCAGATATAAAAGCTGGGAACTTAAATCGTCGTGTGCTCGCTCGTGAAAACGATATGACAAAGCAAATCTGCTACGACATCAATGAAATTGCCCTGGCAAATCAAGCCCGCTTTATTCAGCAAAAACAGGCGGATCAATCTTACAAACGACTAATGACCAGCCTTTCCCACGATGTCAAGACGCCCCTTGCGTCCCTTGTGGGCTATCTGGAGGCAATCGAAAACGGGATGGTTGTCGGTGAAGAAAAAGAAGAATATCTTCGTGTTATATCTGACAAGGCCCATCGGCTGAAAGAGTTTGTCATCTCCCTGTTTGAGTGGGTGAAGTTGGATGCAAAAGAACAGGTTTTCCATTTTGAACTTTCCGATCTTAACGAGTTGACCCGCAGTATCATCGCTGACTGGGTGCCGACTTTGGAAAACAGCCGCCTGGAATATGAAATTGAAATACCCGAAAACGAGTGGTCTGCTCGGATTGACGCAAACGCATTTACCCGTATTCTGAACAATCTCTTTCAGAATATTATGGTTCACAGCGCAGCTACCTATATAAAACTGTCTGTTAAGGAAGATACCCAGCGAGCCATTATCTCACTCACTGATAATGGCAAGGGGATTTCCACGGAGGATCTTCCACATATCTTTGAGCGAATGTATCAATGTGACCATTCCCGCAGCGCAAATGGTAACGGCCTCGGCCTATCCATTACCAAGGAACTGGTCAACGCACATAAGGGAACGATAAGTGCTGCCAGCTCACCCGGTTTGGGAACTACCTTTACGATTGTATTACCGAAAGCCCTGTGACAGCACAGGGCTTTTTTGTTTGCGTGTGTCCAGCAAAGCTGGACTACACTTGCCGGTGTAAGTCCGGCCACCAGCATTATTAAGAGAGTAGAGAAAACACTGATAAATTCAATGTTTTCTCTCTTTTTTTTCTACAAAATTTTAGGTGAAAATTGTTTGTAAATGTTTGTAAGCCGTATTTTTACTGTATTTTTGGCGTTTTCAGCCTTTTCCGGCAGTGTTTTGGCTGTTGTGAAAGCTATCCCAGCACCGACTTCATAATATCCGCCGTCTGTGTATCCGGCTCCTGCTTGCGGATGTAATGCCACGTCATAGCGGTGTCGGCGTGTCCCAGAAGCGTACTTAATTGTGTGATCGGGATGCCATTTTCAAACAGCAGTGTTGCCACTGTGAAACGTATCTGGTGTGAAGAACGATACTTGATGTTCAACTCTTTGCAGATCTTCATCAATGCCTCATTGAACGTATTCGCCAATATCTGCTCCCCGTCACGCATAAACAAATACTCCGTGTCCGGGTAAAGGCGGTGCGTCTGCTCAATGATTGACAGTGCAGTATCGGTCAGCGGAATGGTGCGAAAGCCAGATGCCTTGTTGCCCTTGATACGCTCCTCATTGGTCAGATAACGTGCATCAAAGGTCAGATCATCATTCATCTTCTGGCACGTCCGCTGTGCTCTCTGAATGTGCAGTTGACCGTTTCTGACGTCACTGTACTTAATGGCACAAGTTTCACTGATCCGTAAAGGAACAAAGAAAGAGAAACGGATTGCCAGAGCGTAGATGTCCGTCTTGTCTGCCAGATAGTCCAGAATCCGCTGTCGTTCTTCCTGAGTGTAATTATCCTTGTTGCTGTTCTGGGGCTTGCAGCGTTTGCGAAAGATCTTCATATCCACGTCTGACAGCAGATTGTGTTCAATAATCTTCCGGGAAACACAACGCCGGAGGATGCCGTTTAGCACGCTTAAGATGTTTGACAAACGTTTGCTTGTAATGGCAAAGTCCATTGTCACATCATAGAGGAATGCTTCAAAGTCGACGATCTCAATTTTGGCTACCTGCATCTTTGCCAACTGAGAATCTTGGATATAGTGTTTCCACTCGTTCTTGTTCTCCTTCAGCGTCTTGGACGAGGTGTTGATGCTTGCACGCCAGTGCATCCATTCCAGATAAGCCTGCTCCAGAGTAGTGACCGCATCTCCGCAGTATTTTTCAAATAGCTTGTCTATAAGCTCACGTCTGGTCTTGGCGGTGTACTGTTTCCGATCAATCACAATGTAAAATTGGTTGATGCTCTCACGATATTTAATTTTTTGTAAATCACAGAATTGTTTTAAAATGGTTTCTTTTCTCATATGGTCATACAATTCTGCGACCCCTTCTAAGGTCATATTATTACATTCCGGGACGGAAGGCAAGAGAAGGTTTGATACATTTGGATTTTCCATGGCTGTTACCGGAAATTTCTAAAGTGTATCTGTTTTCTTATGTTCGTAAATCGTATCTATTATGTGTCTGTGAAATTCCACAATTCCTTTCGTAAATTTAGCGGTGCTTCGCATTTTAATTATAACATATGGGGTTTGGGGGTCGTGAACGTAAAGAGTGTGGATGCGTTGGGCGGTTTTGATGTGATAAATGTGTAATCGGAAACAGCGTGCAAGGTGTAAATGTACAATCGCCTAGGAAGGGCGTGTCAAGAAAAATTTTAAAGATTTTCCAAAAATGAAAGTTTCAATAAAAATTGAAAATGTATGGATTTTGCAGATTTTGAGAAAAGTTCGGGATTTTTGGTACGTTGTGCAGACATGTTAAGAAATCAAGGTTTTGCAGGGATTTTGAAAAATGGGGCGAATTTTCGGTACGTTATGCGGACTAGTGAGAAAATGACCCTAAATCGGGATTATTGCTGTTTTCAGAAAAGTAGGGCGATTTTTATGACGTGATTATGACTAGTTAAGATTTTTAAGTTTTGAGGTTTTTGAGATTTAGGGTGGATTTTTGGGGCGTGGTAAGGATATGTTAGTAATCTTGATTAACGTATGGCGATAGTGATAGGTGCTGAATATATAAGTGACATGACGTTTTGAGTGTGATAGGTTGATTGTAAAATCAAGTTGGACACTTGAGTAAAAAATCCATAGTGATTTTTCTCCCCGTGGTAGAATGAAGTTACCACACAATTTCTACAGAGGGAGGGCAATCACTATGGACTGCCATCATTGTATCACAGAATCCGCAGAACGCAAGAAGGGACAGCATCTTCGCATGGAAGACCGAGGAGCCATCAAAGTCCTCAAGAAGCAAGGCCTCGGCCCACGCGCCATCGCCAGACAGATAGGCTGCGCCCCGTCCACCGTTACGAATGAGCTTCGGCGAGGCACACCGGCCCGCAAGAGCAACAAGGGGAAAGCTCCAGGTTACTCCCCCACGCTGGGAGAAGCCGTCTATAGGGCCAACAGAGTGTCCTGCCACAGGCATCCGAAAGCGGGCGTCTGCAGCAACTTTACCAGCTGGGTGGTTCGGCAAATCCGGGAACACAAGTGGTCCCTGGATGCCTGCTGTGGCTATGCCAAGCGACACAGCCTGTTCGAGCCGTCGGAGATGGTCTGTTCCCGTACCCTCTACAACATGGTCTGGAAAGGGCACCTCTCCATCCAGCCAATGGAACTGCCCGAGGCGTTAAAGCGCAAAGCGAAGAAGCATCGTGTGCGAGAGAACAAAAAGCGCTACGGCACAAGCATTTCCAGCCGCCCGGAGATTGCATCTCTTCGTCTTGAAGAGGGCCACTGGGAAGGCGATACCGTGGTCGGCAAGCGAGCGGGTAAGGAGGCTGTTGTCTTTTCCTTGTTGGAGAAGAAGACGGAAACCTACCTTGCGTTCCGTATCCCTGGTAAAACCAGTGAGGCGGTGATGAATCTCATGAACACCCTCCATGATGAGTACGGAGAGCACTTCTCTCAGGTCTTTAAAACCATTACCGTGGACAACGGCAGCGAGTTCGCTGACTTCGCCCAGGTGGAGAACTGGGGCAGCAAGGTTTTCTTCGCCCATCCGTACACCTCCTGGGAGCGTCCTCAGAACGAGCGACACAATGGCCTGTTCCGGGCCTTTATCCCAAAGGGAGCTTCTATCGAGGGCTTCACTGACGAGGATATCCTCACCGCTGCTGACGAGCTGAATGGACGTCCACGGAAGAAACTCGGATACTGCACCCCAGAGGAACTCTTTGAGGCTTTTCTAGATGCTGTCTACGCAGCCTGACGGCTGCGGCAACCTCGCTCACGGATAGATCCTCCGGCTCCATCCGTGACCAAGGTTTTTACCACGGGGTGTCCAACTTGTTATTGCAATTTGCGTTTTGAGTGTGATATAATCTATCAATAGGTTAATATGTCTTGAGCTAGGAGGTATAGGCATGAAGTATATAGACAAAATTATCGTTCAAGAAAAAGATGCTGTAGGTATGTCGGCGGCAGAAGTATATAAATGTCAAATTGAAGACCAGGTTGTATATTTAAAAAGGATTAATGAAATATACTCACGGACAACCTATAGTGTCAAGCGAGAAGCTGAAGTAATGCAGTGGTTGGAAGGCATACTAAACGTTCCCAAAGTAATTGAATATGGTCAAAAAGAAAGTACAGAATATTTGATTATGAGCGAAATTGAGGGGAAAAGTATAGATGATTTTGCAGAGGATCCTATACAATACATAGCATACTTAGCAAATGCAATTAAGTTATTGCAATCCATTGATATCTCAAACTGTCCGTTTTCATCACAAATTGATATGAGATTGGAGGAACTGGATTATCTTTTGAAGAACGGTCTGGCAGATACTGATATATCTAATTGGGAAGATTCAACGGAATTTACAGATCCACAAGAACTATATAAATGGCTCTGCGACAACAAGCCACATGAAGAGTTAGTGTTTTCACATGGCGATATCAGTAATTTGTTTATTTGCAACGATGAAATATATTTTTTTGATTTAGCAAGATGTGGAACTGCGGATAAATGGTTGGATATTTCAATGTGCGTCAGAGAAATTAGAAATTTTTTTCACAATTCTGAATTCGAGAAACTGTTTTTTGAGATGTTGGGTATGGAGCCTAATTATGAAAAGATTAATTACTATTTGTTGCTTGATGAAATGTTTTAAATAAGAGTAAGGAGAGTTTGCTATGGTAAAGAAGGCTAAAAAAGATGATATAACTGTTATTGCAGAATTAGCAGTCCAAATGTGGGATGTAGATACTATACAAGAATTAATTGATGATATTTCCGATAATATGGCAAAAGAAGATGCTCAATATTTCATCAAGTATGTTGATAGTGAGCCGGTAGGATTTGCAGAATGCCAACTGAGATATGATTATGTAGAAGGTACGGATTCATCGCCGGTTGGATATTTAGAGGGGATTTTTGTAAAAGAGGAATTTCGTCACAGAGGTTTTGCAAAAGAAATATTGACGGAGTGCGAAAAATGGACAAAAGAAAAGGGATGTACGGAATTTGCTAGTGATTGCGAATTAGACAATGAAGATAGTTTGCATTTTCATATGGCTATGGGATTTATTGAAGCAGGCAGAATTATCTGCTTTAAGAAAGAGTTATAAGTGAAGCGAACAAAATCTGCTAAATACCGCTGAACGGAAAGGTTCTTCCGTTCGGCGGTATTTATGATATAAGCATTATTCTTTAGCAATCCGTTGCTTCTTCTTGGCTCTATTATACCGATTGCGAATCAGGTTTTTAGGAGCTTTGGTAACACGTTCTAATTCTACGATTGTATAGTAATCCTCGTCAATGTAGTAAAGGATATCATCATCGGTCAATTCCCTACCGTCCAGATAGATAGGCACACGTTTTCTCCCGGCTTTTTTCAATGCCTTATCTTCCAGAATGGCAATTCGATTTGTAAGGGCAGTGATTTGTCTGGCTTGGCGTGTATTCAGTTCGATCAGAATTCGCAGCTGCGTCTGGGGATTGGTTTCGATTGTGAGTTTCTGTTGCAGTTCCTTATCTGACATATTCTTGCGTAGGTTCCCGGAAGTGTCAGCGATATTGTTGTTATCTTGGTAACAATTCATAATTGGAAAATCCTCCTTCAAAATTATAAAAAAGAGTGGTAACAAATATGAGTTAATTTGTTACAAGGTTTTTTCAGTGAAAAACGGCTCAAAATTGGCACTTTTCAAAAAATAAATTTATGGATCTCTAAATCTGGGGAAGTATCAGAAGTAACAAATGTGTGAAGAAAGTTACTTTTTCCGGTGACCGGAAATCGTGATTGTATCTGAAAATGTAGTTGTAGAATAATTGTGTAATGTTTGTAAAATGTTTGTAGAAAACCGAAGGGATCGCAGAAAGCTCCTATCTATCAGTATTTCCGGCGACTCGATATGCTTCAAGTCCGGTCACGGTAATCGCCAGTGAGCCGTGTAGCTAAACTCGGTGCGTTGTAGTAATACAGGGTGCTAAGCGAGTGGATAAAGTAACCTTGAAAAAGGGGCGAGCAATCATGCAGACCGTAACATAAAGTGAATTCTGCCGTATCGTTAAAAAGGTCTCGAAAGAGAGAAAAGGGAAGTTGAGCCTTGGCAAAATAGGCGAAAACCATGGAACGTGTGGAGAAACTGGAAAACAGCACGGAAGAATCCCTCGGTATAGAGGAAACGGTATGTATGAAAAGTGTAGTTCGGAACTGGAGAGACCCTACCCATCACCGAAAGGTAAAGAGAAAGCGTATAAGCTTGGCGAAATCGTATTTCTGATGGAAGGGAGTCGGAGGGGAACATAGTACCGATAATGACTGTGCAAGAAAACGCAGTTTATGGGAAGGTTCCCTACTTCATTCATGTTTGTAGAGAGGGTAAGAGTGAGGGAATGTCATGCAGACTAATAACTCCAAAGAAAAAGTTCGACAACTTCAAAACAAACTATATCTGACAGCCAAGAAGTGTGACAGCCGAAGATTTCATGCACTTTACGATAAGGTATATCGAGATGATGTACTTTTTGAGGCATGGAAACGGGTAAAAGCTAACAAAGGTTCCAGTGGTGTGGATGGTATCAAAATCGAGGATGTTGAGGCGATGGGAATTGAAAAATACCTGTCAGAAATCAAATCAGAACTGATGAATGGAAAGTATAAACCATCTCCAGTAAAGCGAGTTATGATACCAAAACCAGACGGAAGTGAAAGACCTCTTGGAATACCAACGGTCAAGGACAGAATTGTGCAAATGGCTACAAAGATAGCAATAGAGCCAGTATTCGAAGCTGACTTTAGAGAATGTTCCTATGGATTCCGACCGAAAAGAAGTGCAAAACAAGCACTGGAAGTAGTAAGGAAAGCGTGTAACAACAAGGGCTATTATGTAGTAGACGCAGATATTGAAAAGTTCTTTGACAATGTAAACCAAGGAAAGCTGATGAAACTGGTAGAACAGAGAATATCAGACCGTAGGATATTGAAGCTGATAAAACAATGGTTAGTATCAGGAGTATTATACGGAAATGTACTGACAATCTCTGAACTGGGAACAAGCCAAGGTTCAGTCATATCTCCGTTACTGGCAAACATTTACCTAAACACACTGGACAGACTGTGGGAAAAGTGTGGATTTACTCACGGTATTCTTGTAAGGTACGCAGATGATACGGTAATCATTTGCAAGAATAAGAAAAGTGCAAATCACGCACTGAATTTATTGCAGTATATCATGGCAAAACTGGATTTAAAGCTGCATCCAGTGAAAACAAAGATTGTCAGCATGTGGGACGGAAAAGAGGGATTTGACTTTCTCGGAATGCACCACAGAAGAATGACAACGGAAACACGCAAAGGACAACTGTACAAGGAAACGTATCAGTACCCAAGCAGAAAAGCCATGAAGAAAATGAAAGCCGAAGTCAAGAGGAATGTAAACAGACGAAGTCTGCTAGTTGCAAAGGAAGAGGATTTAATAAAGAATCTGAATCCGAAAATCACAGGATGGAAGAATTATTATTCCACCAAGAGAAACGAAAAGTGGATGAAGGCTCTAGACTGGTACATTATTTGCACTTTTACAAGATGGTATAACAAGAAACACCAGAGACGTAATCGTATGTCAAAAGTGGGATTTGTAAAAAATAGCATTTACGGAAAAGGATTAAAGAAAATGGCTAGAGCATGACGTAATGCTGTAGAAAGAAGAATGTCGGAAAGCCGTGTGAGGGAGAACCTCATGCACGGTTTGATGAGGGGCGGATGAAAATTTCATCCGCCTACTCTACCATAAAAGCAAGGAAAAAACAAGGTTACGGCAAGGTTTTGGCAAGGTTGGTGCTTTATAATAAAGCACATGAAAGGAGGAACCTCAAATGACAATGATTGAGACAGAACTTAGAAAGTGGAAACGAAATAAAATTGTCTGGGGCATTTTGGCTCTTACTATTTTGCTTGCTGTATTTGCAATCAACCGGGCTTGCAGTATTTCAAGGAGCAGCCCGTATATGGATAGCTTTGGCGATCTCTATACGCTTGCGTTTAAGAACCTTACCAGCTTATTTCTTCCTATCGTATTGGGGATGTTTGCCACTACGCTGTTCTTTGACGAGCAGAAGAACGACACATTGAAAGAGCTTTTGATTATTCCTATTTCAAAGGCACAACTCTATTTTACAAAGGTTGCAGTTGTGATTTTAATGTCCGTTGTCCTGTGCATGGTTACATTTCTTCTATCCGTGCTTGGTGGTTTTGTTGCAGGCGGTTTTCCCGATCTGAACGCTGAAAGCCTACTACAATCCGCACTTTTGTATTTGACCGGAGGCGTACTTGTTCCCGTGGCTATGTTGCCTATCATCTTTTTGGCAACGCTATCGAAGGGCTATGTACTGCCCATTGGCGCAACGCTTCTCTACCTTGTTCCCGTGGTAATTGCTCCTGCCTATCTCATGGGACTGCACCCGCTGGCAAGCGTAATGGAAATATACACACGATTTTCCCCTGCCGCAGCAGAAATGGTAGAGAGCTGGACACAAGGGGCACCCACAACGGCCTCTCTCGAACTCTGTTTGATTTCTATATTGATTGTCGGCATTATTTCTGCTGGCGCATCGGTTATAGCTTTAAGAAAGCAATCTTATTGAAAGGAAAAAGTATGAAACGAATATTTATTTTTTTATGTTCTCTTTTGCTGGTCTGTTCGCTGTGTGCCTGTCAAGAAGCGGCACCGACTTCCAGTAAAACTCCCGATCAGCAGGAGCTGATTGATAATGCTACGGCATATTTCAATCAAATGTTGGAGGGGAATTTTGATACTCTGTATTCCGAACTGCCCAAAGGCGTTCAAGAAAAAACTTCTGCCAAAGCTATGCAAGCCGACTGGAGCGAAGAAATTGAAAAAGTTGGAGGGTTGCCAGAAGATGCAGTCCCGGATATATCATGTTATGTTCCAGAAAAAAGCGAACAAAACCGTGTGGAATTTGTTATCCCCTGTGAAAAAGGAGATTTCAAAGTGTTTATCAACTATTCCGCAGATGGCAGCTTATACAATTATGTAATTTGGAAAAATAATGCTCTTTAAGAAAGCGAGGCAACATTATGAGTGAATTTTTGATTGAAACCAAACAACTGACAAAGATTTATGGAGAACAGACTGCTGTTAATTCGGTAAATCTCCATGTAAAAAAGGGCCGCATTTACGGCTTACTCGGACGCAACGGAGCCGGTAAAACCACGATTATGAAAATGATCTTGGGCTTAACCCCTATTACTTCGGGTGAGGTGGATGTGTTTGGCCAGAATATCAAGGGCAAGGAAAAGCGGATATACCCCCGTATCGGTGCGATTATCGAAACACCGGGCTTTTATCCCAATCTCACCGGAACGGAGAACTTGGAAATTTTCGCAAAGCTCCGTGGCACCGCCGCCCCCAATGCGGTAAAAACGGCGCTGGAAGTGGTAGGACTACCCTATAAGGATAAAAAGCTGTTCAGTAAATATTCCCTTGGCATGAAGCAGCGGCTTGGCATTGCCAATGCCATTCTCCATGACCCGGAGTTGCTGATCTTGGACGAGCCCACCAACGGACTTGACCCCATTGGCATTGCAGAGGTCAGAAATTTTATTAAGGATTTGAGTACAGAACACGGAAAGACAATCCTTATTTCCAGCCATATCCTTTCCGAGATTGAACTGCTTGCTGATGATATTGGCATTATCGACCACGGCATTCTACTGGAAGAAAGCAGCATGGACGAATTACAACGAAAGAATAGCAAGTATATTCTTTTACAAGTTTCCGAGGTTTCCAAAGCTCTTCTGATCTTGGAGCGTCAATTTGGGGTAAAGGATTATTCCGTACAAGACGAACAAACGCTGCGGCTTTATGATACCACCTTGGATATGGCGGCGATTAACAAGGCGCTTGTGACACAGGAGGTATCTGTTATCAGTTCCGGGCTGTGCAATGATACCTTAGAGGACTATTTCAAGAAAATCACAGGAGGAGAAGGCATTGCTTAAACTAATTCAGACAGAATTTCTTAAACTGCGCCGCAGAAAGTTTGTCTGGCTGATGTTGTTGGCAGCTCTCTTTATGCCTTTTTTCGCCCTGTTTTACTTCCAGCGTATAGGAGAAACAGGCATTGACCCGGTACAGTTTTACAAATGGACGGCGTTTAGCTATACCCCGTGGATTATTTTACCCGTGGTTTTAGGGATGCTCTGCACAATGCTCATGTACGATGAAAACCAATATAATATGCTCAAGCAGCTTTGGATTGTACCAGTAAATCCAATGGGCTATTTTTTCAGCAAGTTTGTAGTTGTGCTGTTTTACTCCGTCCTTTTCATGGTACTTACAGCCGTGACTTCTATACTGGCTGGTGTACTTCCCGGCTATATCGTCTGGGAATGGAGCAGTATTTTATATCTGCTGAGAAAATGTATGGAGATCAGCGTCCTAACCGCATTTTCTGTTTTGCCCATTTTGGCGGTAGCCGCTTCACAAAAGGGGTACATCCTCCCGGTCTGTGTCACTCTGATTTATACATTCCTCGGCTTTATTCTGCTGATGGTGAATATGTATCTCCATCCGCTTTCCAGTATGACGGCTATTGTTATGAGAGACATTCCGGGAGTTGTATTGAAGCAGGAGCTTAATATTACAGCGGCGTTTCTCTGCATTGGGATATGGGGCGTTGCTTCGTCGGTATTGGCAAACATTGCATTATGCAGAAGAAAGTGAGGTGCGGTTAAAATGAAAGAATTACTTTGGGCGGAAAGGCAGAAACTCCGCCGATCCAAAATTATTTGGATTACTGTATTTGCAACAATCATGGTTGCCGTCATTGTTTTTGCACAAGGACAGTTTGTATTCGATGGCTCTCGATATGTGGATGGAGCTGGTTGGTTTATGACGGCAGCACAGTCGCTTGCAACTTTTTATGTTCTCCCTGCGGTGATTGCCCTTTTAGGTAGCTATATGATATGCCGCGAAGAACACGAGGACACAATGAAAGCATTACAGCTAATTCCGGTCAACGAAACAAAACTGACCGCTGCCAAAATGATTGTGTCGATGGCATTTAGTGTAGGAATTTATCTGCTTCTTTTTGCCATAACCTTTTTGGCCGAAGCTGTTTTGCATTGGGAGTCCTTGTCTTTTGGGTTGGTACTGGGATTTTTGAAAACCTATCTTTTGGATGGTTTGGGAATATTCCTTGCAATCTCTCCGATTATTGCATTGGTGGCACGAATGAAAAAAGGCTATTGGCTGGCTTTGGTATTTGCAGAAATCTATTCCTTTGCAGGTCTGTTTGCAAGTATGTCCGGTTCGCTGAAAATATTTTATCCGATTACTGCGGTATTCAACATTTCTGGTTACTATGAAGCAGCGGGAAGCAATATCGTAATGAGCTGTGCAAGTTTGCTGGCTTGCGTAGGTATTGCAGCCCTCTTGCTTGCTGGTTTAAGCAAGAAAATGCAACGGTAAAAAAGAAACCAGCAGAAACAAGTCCATTCTTGTTCTGCTGGTTTACTCGGAACTGTTTGATTCGGATTTTTGTTGAAGGTCAAGTAGCTGTTCCGTAAGGAAATCCAATGTATTTAGCAGGATCTGCTGATTATCACGACTGCATGACTGGAACTTTCCCATGAAACGCTGGAGTTCTTCATCCTCAATGGAGTTTGAAGCTTGAAACAGGACATTCGGAGAAATTCCCAATCGTTCAATTAAACGGGAAAGGGTTTCGTAAGAAGGATTTTTCCGCCCCTTTTCGATGTCCTGAACTGTTTTGACCGCCAAGCCAGATTGATCCGCCAGTTCCTGCTGGGTTAGATTACACCGAACTCTTTCGGCTCGGATGTGTCTGCCCAAAAATTTTAGGCTGTCTTCCGGCATGATTGTTCACCTCATATATATTCTATCGTACCGATTTGCATTTTGGTATTCCCTTGAAGTTGTGTTCTAATCGGTATTATCGTGCCGGTTTTTTGAATTTAATATGCAAATAGCCCTGACGGGAAGCTATAAAAAAAACAGCTTCTCACGGCAGGGCGTATTTGTGCGCCATCCGTGATTTGTCTGTGAAAATCACGGATGGTATTTTTATGTTCAAACGAAGAGGGATAGGTAATGCATTAAAAAAAGTGTGGCGCCGCCGTGGGCATTGTCCGCCCCAATAAACGCACTATCATTCCTATACAATACATATCATCATTCCTACTACCATATTCGGTCGCATTGCGCCAGGAAGCCTGAGAAGCTTCCTGGCGTTTTTGTTTGTCGATTTTTGTTGAATGACAACGAGAATTGTCGATGTCGTAGCCCGCCTTCATCGGTTCGCAGCCCATGAACTGATGAAAGGAGTAAACGGCTATGACCGAAGAATATTGGGTAGCGGTCTTAGAACAGGAAGATCGTTTGATAAGTAATTCAGACCGGAAATTCCGGTATCATTGTTATTCGCTGGAGAGCATGAGCGAGGAGCTGGCCTTCCAGGAGCGAACCGTCTACATACAGGAGGACATTGTATTTCGTTCTCTGGAACAGGATTTTCTGGACTCTGTTGAGAACGAGTATTTAGCGGCTGCTCTGGCCCGTCTGACCGACCGGCAGCGGCGAGTGATTGAACTTCATTTCTGGCAGGGGTATCAGTACAAGGAGATTGCGGTTATCCTCGGACGTGACCCGTCGGCGGTATCGCACATGATAAACAATGTACTGAGAAAGCTTCGGATATACATGATTGATAAGTAAAGGCGACGGCAGTATCTCGTATTGAGGTACTGCCGTTCCTTTTTTCAAAATTATTTTAGTTTTTTTGGCGGAGACTTCATCTTTTACCCCTTCTAATCTCCGATGTGTAGAGGGACAAGCCCTCAATAAAATTTCGGAGGTATTGAATATGGAAAAATTGGTACGAGTAATCAAACTGCGCCCCGGTGAAGCTGTTCTGATCGTTATGGAGGATGGCCCCGCACCCTGTCCTTGTGGTATGTGCGGCATGGGAGCTGTCCCTGATCCTGATGATGAACATTTCCCCCATGGCATTCTTCTCTGCCTGGATGACGCTGCATAGGAGGGAGCCATGTGTTACGTTACGATTTTTGATGGCAGCGGTAAGCCTATCACAGTTGAGGTATCCAGAGAAATCTATCAGGTCTTTGCCGACTATGAGCGTGAAATGGAACGCCAGCGCAAAGAAGAATACCGACATCGTGACGCCCGTTCCTGGGACACCTGTTTGATCTTTGAACTGTCAACAGAACCACTGGAGCAGACCTATGAGCGTATGCGAACCCTACGGGAAATCCAGGAGGCTCTGCTTTCTTTCACTCCCAAACAGCGGCGTCGCTTTCTTCTCCATTTCGCTTACGGCTATACCTACTTGGAGATCGCCAGAATGGAAGGAAGCAACAAGTCCACGGTAATGCGTTCTGCAAAAACGGCACTGAAAAAAATTCAGGAAAAGCTGGCGGCATAATAACAACTTTTGCCCGTTTTCTGTCCTATAAAGTGAAAGGGAAAAGGTTCCCTCTCGCTTATAGTACCTTGACAAAAAACGGGAGATCCGTTCATATCAGTATTCAAGCTTTTATATGCTGCGGCGAGCGTCACATAGCACAAACGCCAAGACCCCCTGCGGACGGTCAGAGCGTCCGTCAACAAGATAACATCAAAGGGGCTGAGCGGTATTTGGTGGCTGATAGCCAGCCTGTGGTGGGCTGCAAAGCGCCATGACCCGCAGTATAAAAGACCGTGCTTACTCACCGAAAACTACTGCGAATATGGTGTTCCCCACCTATCGGCGGTTGCGGCGGTTCCGCAGTTTTACTGGCAACCCGGAACCGGCTTGGATACTCCCGTATCGGGGATAGAGCAAACAGGCAGTCCTGCTGTCTGATAATACGATACATGAAGCAATGAAATAGAGAAGCTGTGCCAGTTCCATCTGGCACAGCCCTTCTCGTTCCTATAAGGATGTGATGATATGGCGGATAAAAAGCCTGTGTCGGTCACAAAGAAGAAAGTGAAGGGCACGACTTATGTTGTGTCATCGTTCTTCAATGAGGCCGCCAAAGAAACGCTTTTCGATAAATTACAGCGTGTCGCAGAACGTGACGTCGCTGTGTCAGTGCCTGTAACTAAAAATTAACACATTAAAGTGCTAAAGCACTTCACAAGACGGACGAGATGCGGTATAATAAAATCCATGAAACCCGTGTCTTTATAGTTCGTCGGAACGGAGGCTTTGATGTTACAGACGACTGTAAAAGACACAACTAAAACTGAATATATTGCGATTTATTGCCGCACAGCCACTTATGACTGCGTAAGTATTGAGAACCAGAAAGCCAGACTGATCCAGGCTGCATTTGACCGTGGATATGCCATTGAGCAAATCTTAGTGTTTGCTGACAACGGGTATCCTGGTACAACGCTGAACCGCCCGGATATGAAGCGACTGCTGGTGACAATTTCTGAACTTCCTGTCAAAGAAATCCTCACAGTAGATGGAAGCCGGATTGCAAGGGCGTTTGAACTGACCCTGAGCTTCTTGGAAAAGACACAGACTATTGGCACGAAAGTGTTTGAGTTGCAGGGCGATTACCTGCATGAACTCGCACTGCCGATAGAAGAACAAGGAGCTGCAATGCAGGCGGTTTTCCAGATCCTGAGCGACTACGAGAAACAGGAAGCCAAACCAACCCGCAGGATACAAAGGGCATTTCAGAATTTGTCTGCCACCCTTTTCAAAGGGGGTGACAGATAGTGAATGCCATCAATTTTGAGTCCATGTACTCCTGCCGCAATGTCCTCGCCCTGGACGCTATGACTGCACTGTACTGCCGTTTGTCAGTGGATGACGCCAATGACGGCGACAGCAACAGTATCCAGAACCAGAAGAAAATCCTTCTGAACTATGCCCAAGAGAACGGCTATACGAACTATCAGTTCTTTGTAGACGATGGTTACTCCGGCACGACATTTGAACGCCCTGACTTCAAGCGAATGATTGAGGGAATAAAAGCCGGTATTATCAAGCGAGTAATCATCAAGGATATGTCCCGATTTGGACGTGACTACCTTCAGGTAGGAATGTACACGGAGATCATGTTCGCAGAGTACGATATTCACTTCATAGCCGTAAACGACGGTGTAGACTCCCAGAAGGGCGAAAACGACCTGACCCCGTTCCGCAACCTCTTTAACGAGTGGTATGCCCGTGACTGTTCCAAGAAACAGCGGGCGGTCAAGCGGATGAAGGGAATGGCTGGGGAAAGAATTTCTACCCACGCTCCTTACGGATACCTAAAGGGCGAGGATGGCAAGCTGGTTGTTGACGAGGAAACAGCACCTGTGGTCAAACTCATTTTTGACTTATGTGTGCAAGGTTTGGGAATTGGCAAGATTGCCAGCGAATTGACCAGACGAAAAATTCCCACACCGGGAACAGTCGAGTTTTATCGGACTGGTAGTAAGCAACATTATTGCCCTGATTCAGAATGTGCGTGGGCAAGCCGAACTGTTGGCACTCTGTTAAGCCATAAAGAGTACCTTGGTCACACGGTCAATTTTAAGACCTACTCCAAGTCATATAAGTTCAAAAAAAGGCTTCCTAATCCAGAAGATCAGCAAATGGTATTTGAGAATACACATGAAGCAATCATTACGCAAGAGGTTTGGGATACTGTTCAGAGGATACGGCAACACCGGCGTCGAAACCAAAAGCAGGACGAGCCGGGACTTTTCTCTGGTATGCTCTACTGTGCAGATTGCGGTTCACTTTTATACCTTTCAAGGGGAGTTACCGTCAGCCGAGAACAGGAACGATACTGTTGCAGTAATTATCGAAAGCGTACCGATAGCTGCTCCATGCACTACATCAGAGCGGTGGTTTTGGAGGAACTGATACTTGATAATCTAAAGCAGACGGTCAAGTTCGCTACGGAACACGAAAACGAATTTGCTCAGTGCATTATGAAGCGGACACTTGCCAAACAGCAAGAAGGTGTCAAAACCCTCCAGAAGATGCTGGCAGCTAAGGAACATCGGATTAAGGAACTGGATGGAATTATCAAGAAGCTGTATGAGGACAACTTCTCCGGGAAGCTGTCAGATGAGCGGTACATGATTTTCTCCAGAGAATATGAAGATGAACAGCACACCTTGAAATCCGAAGTCGAAGAACTCAAATCACAGATTGAGGAACAGACTTCCAAGGTGGTCAACATCAACAGTTTTCTCACTGTGGCGAAGAAGTACACTTCCTTTGAAACGCTTACGCCGGGTATGCTCCATGAACTCATCGAAAAGATTGTGGTGCATGAGGGCGACAAGAGCAGCGGCCATCGCATTCAAAAAATCGACATTTACTATTCTTTCGTTGGCGACCTGGAGACCTCTCATGTGGTCGCCCAACGAACTCTTAAAGATAGAAAAGCAGCGTGACATACTCTCGTACATCACACTGCAATTCTTTCACTTCAAAAAGGTTCCCTTAGAGCATTGCCCTTTTGGGCTGTCTCCTTTTTACTGTGTATAAGCGAAATAAAGCAGTATGGACTGCAGTATAACAGCCAGATCATCCGATCCGTTTGGCAGATGTTCTGTATGTATCCTATAGGGGATTAGCCGGGCTGCCCGCCTTAATTTATTTCCATTGACTTCCTATTGACTTTTTTGTGTAAAAATGATAAAAACTATTTACATTTAACAATCTATGTGGTAGTATTATATATGTAACCGGTTACAGATTGCGCTGGCATGGTTACAGGAAAAAGAGAGGGGAAGGGTCATGAACATTAAAGAAATTGCACGCCGGGCAGGCGTCTCTTCCGCTACGATTTCCAGGGTCCTCAATAATTCAGGATACGTGAAGGAAGAGACCCGGCAAAAGGTGCTTAAGGCAGTGGAGGAGTACAATTATGTACCCAGTGCCATCGCCAGAAGCCTGAGCATTCAGGACAGCTTAAGCGTGGGAACCATTATCCCGGATATTGAGAATGAGTTTTTCTCCAAGGTCATAAGCGGAATCAGCGAAGTGGCTGAAACGTACCATTATAATATTGTTTTTCTGGGAACTAATGAGACATTGGACAAGGAACATGATTTTTTAAAAATTGTGGAAAGTCAGAGGCTGAAGGGTGTAATCATAACGCCGATTTCAGAGACGGATACGGTTACCAGGGATTACCTGCTCCGTTTGGAGGAATCCGGTATACCGGTGGTGCTGGTGGACCGTGATGTGAAGGGGGCCCAGTTTGACGGCGTATTCGTGGACAACCAGAAGGGATCCTATGACGGAGTGATGGAGTTAATAAAGGCAGGCCATGAGAGGATTGCCATTATAACCGGCCCTGAGACCTCCAAGCCGGGCAAGGACCGGTGCCAGGGCTATCTGCAGGCCATGGAGGACAGCGGACTGGCTGTCCCTGAGGAATATGTTGCCTGCGGTGATTTTAAGATTGCCAAGGCATACGAATGTACCGGACGGCTTTTGGGACTTGCGGAACCGCCCACAGCCATCTTTACATCCAATAACCTTTCCACTCTGGGATGTCTTAAGTATCTGACGGAACACAAGGTTAAGATAGGAAGGGACATTTCGCTGATGGGATTCGATGACATTGACGCCCTGCGGATGATTGATTACAGGATATCCGTGGTGGACAGGGATGCCAGGGAACAGGGGCGGGAAGCCATGAGACTTCTTCAGGAGTGCTTTGAAGATTCAGGAAAGAGCCGTCAGAGAGGAAAGCGGATTACCATTCCCTACAAGGTAATCCTGCGGGGTTCAGAACACAGGAAAACAACCTGACAATCCAGTCAGATTGTTTTCTGCACAAATCTGTAACCGGTTACACAAAAATGTAAAGCCTATCATATTTTTTTACTGAAATGTGTAACCGGTTACAGAAAATACATAATACAATTTCAACATGCAAAAGCTTCAAACGGAAAAGGAGAATGAAAATGGGAATTGAACACATGATTGATCACACGATGCTGAAGGCGGATGCCAGTAAGGATACTATCATAAGATATTGCAGTGAGGCAAGGGAACACAAATTTGCGTCTGTCTGTGTTAATACCTGCTTTGTGCCGCTGGTGGCGGAGCAGTTAAAGGGAAGCGGTGTAAAGACGTGCTGTGTGGTGGGATTCCCGCTGGGAGCCATGCTTACCAGCGCAAAGGCTTTTGAAGCTTCTGAGGCTGTAAAGGCAGGGGCAGATGAGGTGGATATGGTTATCAACATAAGCGCCCTTAAGGACGGGGACGACTCCTTTGTGGAGGAGGATATCCGGGCCGTGGTGAAAGCCTCTGCGGGCGCAGTGGTAAAGGTCATCATAGAGACCTGCCTCCTGACGGATGAGGAAAAGGTAAGGGCCTGCCAGCTGGCAGTGAAAGCGGGGGCTGATTTCGTGAAAACTTCCACCGGATTCAGCACAGGCGGAGCTACGGCAGCTGACGTTGCCCTGATGCGCAGAACCGTTGGAGACAGTGCCAGAGTAAAGGCCAGCGGCGGTATCCGCACACCGGAAGACGCTGCGGCTATGATCGAGGCAGGGGCGGACAGAATCGGAGCCGGCAACGGGATTGTACTGATTTAGATTGTCTGCCGGTGGAAATATGTTAATGGAAAAATGCCGATAGGAAACTGCCGGCGCAGAATTGCCGATGGGGAGCCGGCCATAGGATTGTCATGAAGCGTGTACGGAGCGCGCCGGCAAGATGGATTAAGGAGAGAGAACATATTATGGAGCATATGGGAAAGAAAGTAACAGTATTTGGAAGCTTTGTGGTGGATTTGATGGGCAGGACACCGCATCTGCCGGCAGCAGGGGAGACAGTAAAGGGGACCGTGTTTAAGATGGGACCCGGCGGAAAGGGATTCAACCAGGGTGTGGCGGCCCACAAGGCAGGAGCGGATGTGACCATGGTGACAAAGCTTGGCCGGGACGCGTTTGCCGACATTGCCCTCAATACCATGAATGAGCTTCACATGGATACGGGAAGGGTTTTGTATTCCGAGACAACGGAGACAGGATGCGCTCTGATCATGGTGGATGAGAACAGCAGCCAGAATGAAATTGTGGTTATACTTGGGGCCTGCAATACCATTACGGACCAGGAAGTGGATTCCCTGGAGGATTTGGTGGGCCGGTCCGAATACCTGCTGACACAGCTGGAGACCAATGTGTCCTCTGTGGAGCGCATCGTGGACATCGCATACAGGAAGGGTGTCAAGGTCATTTTAAACACCGCCCCTGTGCAGCCTGTCAGTGATGAGCTTTTAGGCAAAATTGACCTGATTACCCCCAATGAGGTGGAGGCAGAGATTCTTACAGGCATCAAGGTGGACAGCGAGGAAGCGGCGGACAAGGCAGCGGACTGGTTCTTCTCCAAAGGGGTAAAGAATGTATTGATTACACTGGGGCAGCGAGGCGTATATATAAACACGGGAGAGAAAAAGGGCATCATTCCGGCTTATAAGGTGGAGGCGGTGGACACCACCGGAGCAGGAGATGCATTTAACGGCGGCCTTCTGGCGGCGCTGGCAGAGGGAAAGAATTTGTGGGAGGCAGCTGATTTTGCCAATGCCCTGGCAGCCCTGTCCGTACAGAAAATCGGTACTACGCCCTCCATGCCGGTCAGGGAGGAGATTGACGCATTTATGGCTGCAAATCGTCAGACTGCGGATTGCTGACGCACAGACACTTAACATAGGTATTGTCAAAGCACAATCAAAGCTCCGCAACCAGAGGAACTACAGACAAAAGAACCACAGTCAAAAGAATCACAGTCAAATGGACCACGGTCAAAAAAACCACAGTCAGATGGACCACAGTCAGATGGACCACGGTCAAAGGAATCACGGTCAAAGGAATCACGGTCAAAGGAGCTGCAGACAAAAGGGCCGCAATCAGAAGCGCCGTTGTCAAAAGCATCATCAGGAAAATGATAATCGGTAGAATCATAATCAGTAGAAGGGGAGACAGACATGTTAAAAACAGGAATATTACATCCGCAGCTGGCCAGGGTGCTGGCGGAGCTGAGGCATAAGGATACCATTATTATCGGGGACGCCGGACTTCCCATTCCAAAGGGAGTGGAGCGTGTGGACCTGGGCTGGAGGCCCGGTGATCCGGCCTATCTGGATGTTCTGGAGGAGATACTTAAATATATCGTGGTGGAGGGAGCTGTGTTTGCTGACGAGGCGCTGACCGTGACGCCGGATTTCCACAAGAAGGCGCTGGACCTTCTGCCCCAGGGGCTTCCGGTGGAATATATTCCCCACACAGAGCTTAAGGAGCGCAGCAAAGATGCAAAGGCCATTGTGCTTACCGGTGAATTTACCGGGTACACCAACGTGATTTTATCGGCGGGATGCGCTTACTGATATTGCTCTCATAAGGGGGAATGTTCAGGAACTCTTAGCAGCAAGGGAGGGGTAACATGGAAGAAAAATTAGTATTGCAGATGGATTCGATTGTGAAGACATTTCCGGGAGTTAAAGCTCTGGACGGAGTCCATCTGGATGTGAGGAGGGGCGAGGTACATGCCCTGTGCGGTGAGAACGGCGCGGGCAAGTCCACCCTGATGAAAATTATAGCGGGGGCCCAGGGATATACTTCCGGACACATGTATGTCAATGGGGAGGAAGTGGTGTTCCATTCCACCAAGGATGCGGAGCGCAAGGGTATTGCCATGATATACCAGGAGTTCAACATGGTGCGGGACCTGTCTGTGGCGGAGAATATGTATCTGGGAAGGCTTCCTAAGACACCCTACGGAGCAGTGGACTGGAAAAAGCTGTACAAGGATGCCCAGGAGGAGCTGGACCGTTTGGGCCTTAAGTTTGACTGCCGCACCAAGGTGCGAAACCTGTCTGTGGCGGAATCGCAGATGACGGAGATTGCAAAGTGTCTGACCATAGGCGCAAAGGTTATCATCATGGACGAGCCAACGGCTGCCCTGACAGACGAGGAGATTCGTATTCTGTTTAAAATCATTGCAGAGCTTAAGGCGGAGGGCATTTCCATTCTGTATATTTCCCACCGCATGGATGAGATTTTCCAGATATCGGATCGTCTGACTGTGTTCAGAGACGGAAAATACATAGCGACCAAGGACATAGGCGACACCAATTACGACGAGGTGGTTTCCATGATGGTTGGACGCAGCGTGACCAACCTGTATCCTGAGAGGGATTACACGCAGGACGAGATCGTACTTGAACTTAAGGATATCTGCGGCAAAGGTGTCCACAACGTGAATATCAGGCTTCACAAAGGTGAAATCCTGGGGGTGGCCGGACTGCTGGGATCAGGCACCATCGAGCTGTCTAAAATCGTGTACGGAGCCCTCCCCATGGATTCCGGAGAGATTTACATAAACGGGGAAAAGAAAGATTGTTCCAGCCCCAAGAAGGCTTTAAAGGCGGGAATCGGATTTGTGTCCGACGACAGGAAACAGGAAGGGCTGGTGCTCATACGCAATATCAGGGAAAATGTTTCCCTGTCATCGCTGGATAAGATAACCCATTTTATTCATCTGGATAAAAAGCTGGAGACCAAACAGATTAACGCACAGGTTAAGCGGCTCAACATTAAAATCAGCAGCCTGCAGCAGCTGGCCGGTAAGCTCAGCGGCGGCAACCAGCAGAAGGTGGTATTTGCCAAGGTTCTGGAAGCAAACCCGTCCATACTGATTCTGGACGAGCCAACCCGCGGCGTGGATGTGGGTGCCAAGGCGGAGATTTATCAAATCATGGATGAGCTCACCAGGGCCGGAAAAAGCATCATACTGATTTCCACGGACCTGCCGGAGGTTATTGGCATGAGCGACCGGGTGGTCATCATGAGGGAAGGCCATACGGTCCTGGAAATACCAAAATCAGAGATTAACTCTATGTCTGTCATCAGCTGCCTGGCAAAAGCCGCCATCGTAAGCCTGGTGGTGTTCCTGGCCGCCATATTAAGCCTGCAGGAAATGGAGGATCTGCGGGACCGCCGGGACCAGTCCACCTTCCGCAAGGAATTCAATATGATAGGAAGCCGCCTGGTACAGACAGGAAAGGCCTGGTTCAGAAGCCAGGGAATCATTCTTTTTATTACTACAGGGCTGTGTATCGGGGGAATGTTCCTGATTCGCAATCCTTATTACATCATGGCAGGTATTGGTATCGGTATACTGGATGCACTCCCTATATTTGGAACCGGCACGGTGCTGATACCCTGGGCTGTCTTTCGGCTGGCTGTAGGGGACTGGAAACAGGCGCTGGTACTCACAGCCATTTATCTGGTGTGTTATTTTGTGCGTCAGATTCTGGAGGTTCGGATGATGGGCGGACAGGTGGGGCTGTCTCCCCTTGAGACGCTGGCGTCTGTGTATGTGGGATTGGAGTTATTCGGATTTTTTGGATTTATACTGGGGCCGCTGGGTTTGCTGCTGATTGAGGATATGGTGGAGGCGTGGACGAAGGAGGAAGAAACTGAGACATAGGGGAATAGGAATCAGATAGAAACTGGAAATAGGCCATCTATGACGGCTTGTATGCCATCTGTGCCAAAAAGGAACAATTAAGGATTGGGAGTGATATAGTTGGCTCATCAAATGAAAGAAAGGAGTCACAATTATGATTCAGGCACAAGCACACATCAATCAGCTTCCCAATGGAGATTTTGAACTGACAGCATGCAGTTATCTCTCCACAACCGGAGCAAACGTAGATTTAATGAGAGGAGCCAGTAGAATAAAGCTTGACATTGCCAATAACTCAACCATGGCAATGGCGGAGGACTTTGTTAAGGAAATGGTGAAGAAATCCCTGGAAGGTCCTGATAAGGGACAGCCCATGCTGATTGCATTTTAGGGTAAGATAATTCCTGTCTCCTAAAGGTGAAAAGGGGGAAAGGCTTTATCCGTCCGCCGCAGAAGCGTTATATGGCGATTCTGTGGTTGACAAAGTCCGGAAACTGACGTAAAATCATTCTTACATAAAGAAATGACCAATTCATAGATATGACATGGAAAGGGAACAGTAAGCGTGATTGCACGTCACAGAGAGAGGGCCGCAGGTGAGAGGTCCTTACGGTTGGCAGATGCTGAACCCACCCTGGAGTCCTGTATGATGAATGCAGCGTATGTCCGGCGTTAATGGATGATGAGAGAACCATAAGGGCGGATTAAGCCCGAAGGTTAATAAGGGTGGTACCGCCGAGTCATTCGGTCCCTTGTGCACACGGCACAGGGGATTGGATGGCTCTTTTTATTTCATGATGAAAGATATGCAAGGGTCAATGTAAATAACGAAAAGGAGAAGAATCATGGCAGACAACAAGAAAATGGTAGAGGCCATCACATCCATGGATGAGGATTTCGCCCAGTGGTATACGGATGTGGTAAAGAAGGCGGAGCTTTGCGATTATGCCAGCGTCAAGGGATGCATGGTGATTAAGCCGGCCGGCTACGCAATCTGGGAAAACATCCAGAAGGAGATGGACAGAAGGTTTAAGGAGACAGGGGTGCAGAACGTATACATGCCCATCTTTATACCGGAGAGTCTGTTAGAGAAGGAAAAGGACCATGTGGAGGGATTTGCGCCTGAGGTGGCATGGGTGACCCACGGAGGACTGGAGGAACTTCAGGAGCGTATGTGCGTAAGGCCTACCTCTGAGACCCTGTTCTGTGATTTTTACGCAAAGGATATCCATTCCTACCGCGACCTTCCCAGAGTCTATAACCAGTGGTGTTCTGTTGTGCGCTGGGAAAAGACCACACGTCCGTTTTTACGCTCCAGGGAATTCCTGTGGCAGGAGGGCCACACGGCCCATGCGTCAGCCGAGGAGGCCGAGGCCAGAACAATCCAGATGCTGAACCTGTATGCCGACTTCTGTGAGGAGGTGCTGGCTATTCCTGTCATCAAGGGACAGAAAACCGATAAGGAGAAGTTTGCCGGAGCAGAGGCAACCTACACCATAGAATCCCTGATGCACGACGGAAAAGCCCTGCAGTCAGGTACCAGCCATAACTTTGGCGATGGATTTGCAAAGGCATTTGACATCCAGTTCACGGACAAGGATAATACATTAAAGTATGTACACCAGACATCCTGGGGTGTGAGCACCCGTATCATCGGCGCCATCATCATGGTGCACGGCGATGACAACGGTCTGGTGCTGCCTCCGAGAATTGCGCCGGTCCAGATTATGGTGGTGCCGGTACAGCAGCAGAAGGAAGGCGTGCTGGATAAGGCATATGAGCTGAAGGAGCGAAATCCCCCTACGGCAGGACGCATGTACTATTCTCCCGAAGGCTTCAATTCCCTTACCCAGGCTCAGTTTAGCGCACCGTTTATGCTGGCGGCATATCTGCTGAATCCGGTACCCGGCCCCAGTTGGTTTGACAGCAGTAAGCTGACAGATCCGGATATACTGGAGCTGGCCGGCCGCATTCATGGAGGCAACAGTGAGCCACACTATCTGAACCAATGCTTCAAGGGTTTCCAGAAAGGTGAGTTCCCTATGAAGAAGCTAACGATTAGGACAAAGGACGGCAAGGTATTTGAGGCATCAATGGATTGCCACCCTGGCCACCCAAAGAATATGATGTCTCATAAGGAATTTGTAGAACGCTTTAAGGTGGAGGCAGCCCCTGTGCTATCTGGTGCGCAGCTGGAAACGGTTTCTGATGCTCTGGCAGGACTGGAGACGTGCGTAGATATTGCAGGCATAAGCAAGATGCTGTGCAAGTAATAGAAGTTTTGGTTAATATGGTTATAATATGCGGTCAAAAATATTTCTGGAAAAGCACAGGAAAAACTGATAAAATAAGACCGTGGCAATGTCAATCATAAAACGGATATAGTATGAGGAAGCAGACAGACATGGAAATCAGAATTCCGGCTCCCGCAGAGGAGATTATTAATAAACTGAATGAACACGGATACGAGGCATACGTGGTAGGCGGATGCGTCAGGGATATGCTTTTGGGCAGGGAGCCGGGGGACTGGGATATTACCACCAGCGCCCTGCCGGAGCAGGTAAAGGAGGTATTCCGGCGCACTGTGGATACCGGCATACAGCACGGCACCGTGACTGTGATGATGGGGAAGGAAGGGTATGAAGTAACTACTTACCGCATTGACGGAGAGTACTCTGACGGACGCCATCCCAACAGCGTGGAGTTCACTCCGGATTTGGTGGAGGATTTAAAACGCCGGGATTTTACCATCAATGCAATGGCTTATAACAGTCATACGGGATTTGTGGATAAATTTGGAGGTGTGGAGGATTTGCAGAAGGGCATCATCCGGTGCGTGGGGGAACCCATGGACCGTTTTACGGAGGATGCTCTCAGAATCCTCCGGGCTATCCGTTTTTCGGCCCAATTGGGATTCTCCATAGAGGAGCGCACCTATGAGGCCATCAAGGTAATTGCGCCTAACATGGTCCATGTGAGTAAGGAACGGATTCAGGTGGAGCTGACCAAGCTTCTTCTGAGTTCCCATCCGGATTATATCTCGCTGGTGTATGAGACGGGTATCAGTCCCTTTGTGTCAGAGAAATTTCACGGGGCTTATGCTGCGGATTCAGGGGATTGGGCTGTGCCGTCTATTCCGGCCGGAGTTCCGGCTGTAAAGCATATGCGCTGGGCCGCCTTTTTGCGGGAGTGCAGCGCTTCCCAGGCAGCGGGCATACTTAAGGATTTAAAGCTGGACAACGATACCTCCTACAGGGTAAGAACCCTGGTGGAGTGGCAGGGCAAAAAGGTTGGAGCTGAGGATGGTGGGGAAGACTGCTTGAAGCATGGCAAGGAGGAAGGCATGAAGGAAATCGCAAAGCAGCCGGAGCCCTCCAGGGCATCCATCCGCCGCGCCATGAGCCAGATGGAGCCGGAACTGTTTGATGATTTGCTCACGCTTAAGATGTGTCTATCTGAGGATGCATCCGATGACAGGGAATCCCGGTGGCTGTGTCGGGTCAGGGACCTGACAGAGGAAATCCGCAGTAACAGGGACTGCATCAGCCTGAAGACCTTGGCTGTCTCGGGCCATGACATTATGGGAGCAGGGGTGAAGCCGGGCAGGGAAGTGGGCAATACGCTGGCCAGGCTTTTAGATATGGTATTGGAGGAACCTCAGAGGAATACCAGGGAGTATTTGCTTGCCCATCTGGGGCAGAGTGCTGAAAAATAGGCAGGATAAGAAGTAATAGAACGGGAACCAAGTAAGAAATATAGAAAGTGAGGGATGCTGCGTGCAGCTCCCTCCTTTTTTCATTGCTTATTTGACGTATCATGCCCCTTTTACGCTTGTCTCAAGGCGATTACCTTATCCATGAATTCCTTTGTCCTGTCATAGCTCACAGGATTTTTCCAATTATTTCCTTCCTTAAACCAGCTGCCGATAATGGCGCCGTCCGCTGCTGTCAGTAGTTCGTTTACATTGCTGCTGTTAAGGCCGCTGCCTATAAGTATGGGAAGCGAAGTGGATTTTTTGCATTTAGATATGTTTTCCACAGATGGAGGGGTACCTGTATCAAAACCTGTGACAATGACCGCGTCACCGTCCTGGGATTCGATATCCATGGCCTGTTCCGCTACGCTGCGGTCGTGGATGATGTAATGGCTCCCATGTTTGACATTCACATCACACAAGGCCAAAATCTGGTCAGCCTTCAGGCGGCTCCTCATACGGGATACATTGGCTCCCATGGCATTGATAAAACCGGATTGGGATACAAATGCATTACACCATTCGAATACACGTATCCAGCTTGCTCCCGCGGCTACCGCGCAGGCCATGGCACAGTCGGCGCCGTTCATATGGCATTCAGCTCCCACCGGGATGGAGACTTTATTGCGGACTGCATGGATTCCCACTGCCAGGGCAGCGGCGGTTTCATATCCGATATCCTCGCTGCGGAGATAGGGGATATCCCACATATTCTCCACCTGTACTCCGTCCACGCCGGCCTGCTCCAGTATGGCAGCCTCCTCCAGCGCAATGGAAATTATCTTATCCATTCCCATGTTTACCGGGTCATATTTTGGGGAACCGGGAAGCGGCCTTAAATGTACCATGCCGATAATTGGTTTATCCACCTTAAAAACATCTTTTAATTTACCCATAATTATATTACCTTTCGTTGATACAGGAAATATCTGCCTTAAAATAATTGTAGCTTCTCTCCACATCAAGTCCAATGAGTTCGTTCATTCTCTTTTGTATTTTTATGTACAGCTGTAATTCCTCATCTGTGAAATGATACAGCTCTTTCGAGTTGTGCTCATAAGACATACGGTCAAAATTTTCATGATGGTCGTAGATAATGAGACCTTCCTCCGTTAGATGAAGTTTATATTCCCTGTTGTTTTTCTGATTGCGGGTCTGCTTGACCCAGTTTTTTCCAACTAACTTTTTTACCATCTGGGAACAGGCGCTTTTTGTTTTTTTCAACAGTTTGGACGCCTCTGTCACGGTAATGCCGTCATTCTGGCCTATACATTGAATCAGATGGGCCTCTGACTGGTACAGGACGGCATTTCCATAGTCATGGGGGAGACTGTCATACTCGTTCATTAGCTGATTTGTCAGTTTCAATTCTGTCATCATATCACAATATATTAAATATCTCCTATTATCCATGCTCTCTCTCCCTTTGGCTTGTAAAAATAATATATAGTTTTATTATAATACATTTTCCTCAAAAGGAATAGAGATTTGCGCCCCCCTGTGCTGCACGCAGTATGCAGCGGCGCGGTTGGCATAGTCGATAGACTCCTGAAATGAATATCCCTGTGACAGCTTTGCTGCCATACTGCCAATGAATGTATCACCTGCCGCGGTGGTATCAACGGCATTGACCCGGAGACCCTTCACAGAAGTGGCTTTGCCTTTGTATTCATAGATAACACCACGGCTGCCCAGGGAAATCACAGGCATTCTTATCCCCTTATCTTTGAGGACATGTATGGCCTGTACTGCATCTTCTTCTGTTTTCACCCTGATACCGGTCAGCATTTCTGTCTCTACTTCATTGGGTTTTAATATATCTATCCGACCGGCAATTTCAGGCGTGAGCTTAGAGTAGTCTTTGGAGGACGGATCTACAATTAAAATGCAGTTATTCTGACGGGCCATAAGGGAGATTTCATCCAGTAATTGGCTGCTGTGTTCCAGGGTAGTCATAACTATACTGCGGTCTGTAAACAGATGGGCATAGGACTGTACATCCTGGATGGTTACTTTGGCATTGACACCAAGGGAACAGACACATTTATTATGTCCCTCCATATCCACCCATACGAAAGCCACACCTGTTTTGGCATCCTTATCAACCATAAGCTGGCTGGTATCTATATGATCTTTTTGAAAACTGTGAATCAGCTGGTGGGCATAATCGTCATCCGCAATTCTTCCAATCAGAGTCACGCTGCCCCCGGACCTGGCAGCGGCAACAGACTGGTTGCCGCCTTTTCCTCCCGGATTTACATTATAATCCTCATAGGTATAGACAGTTTCGCCCATTGCCGGAATTTTATCGCAGCGTATGGAGATGTCCATAATAAGCGAGCCAAAACAGATGATATTCTTTGAAGTTTTACGGTCCATCTTGAATGCCTCCCTAATCCAAATAGCTTAAAAACTGTGTGATTCTGTCATTATGCAGGTTTACCAGCTCGTCATAACTTCCTTTTGCCAGGATTTCTCCTTTTTCCACGAATACGACTTCTTCGCTGACTTCTCTGGCAAAGGACATATTATGTGTCACGACAATGATGGTATAATCCTCCCGTGACAGTTCCTTAATCAGGCTCAGAACGCCGGCTCCCAGTTCTGGGTCAAGGGCGCTTGTGGGTTCGTCAAACAAAAGGATTTCCGGCTTCATAGCTAAGGCCCTTGCAATGGCAATTCTCTGCTGCTGGCCTCCGGAAAGCTGGTGGGGATAACTGTCTTTTTTATCCTCCAGACCTACCCGTTTTAAAAGCTCAATGGCATCCCGGCAGGCCTCGGCCTTGCTTTTTTTCAACACAGTCACTGGTCCTTCCATGATGTTTTCAAGGGCGGTTTTGTGCGGAAAGAGATTGAAGCTCTGAAAAACCATGCCTGTTTTCTTGGTAAAGGCAGCTTTTTGATGTTTGGGAAGTTTTTTGGAAAAATCCAACGCTTTTCCATCCAGGCTTATGGTTCCTGAATCCGGTGTTTCCAGAAGATTGATGCATCGAAGCAATGTGGATTTTCCTGAGCCGGAGGAACCTATGATAGCCATGGTCTTGTGCGATTCGATTTCCAGGCTGATGTCCTTCAGTACATGATTTTCTCCAAAATATTTGTTTAAATGTTTAATCTGCAGCATATGGCACCTCCCTAGGCCTGCGTATCCGTAATTTCTTTGATTCTTTTCTTATCCGTAGGAGTCAGCATAAGTTTATTTTCTATCCGGTTCTGTACATAATTCAGGACCGTACAAAATATAAGATAAATAAATCCGACCTCGATGTACATGAGAAGAGGTTCATAATTCCTGGCAGTTATCCTCTGGGTAGTCAGAAACATCTCCGGAATGGTTATGTTGGCTGCGAGAGATGTGTCCTTAACTAGGGCGATAAAGCTGTTAAAGAGAGGCGGCACAGATATCTTAAAAGCCTGGGGAAGTATGATTCTTAAAAGCTGCTGGGGATAGCTCATTCCCAGTGACATGGCGGCTTCCCACTGTCCTTTGGGTATGGACAGGATGGCAGCTCTGATTATTTCTGAACTGTAGGCACCGATGCTTAAGGTAAAAACCAATATTCCTGAAGGCATTGGATTAATGACAACACCTACTTTGGGAAGACCGAAGAATACAAGGAACAACTGCACAAGCAGAGGGGTACCGCGTATAATCCAGACATATAACTCACAGATTTTGTTTAAAACCGGCACCTTGGATATGCGGATGATGGCTACGAATACAGCTAACGTTGTTCCAAGGGCGAATGAAATCAATGTCAGAGGTATCGTAAAAGAGATTCCCGCTTTTAAAATAGGCCAAAATGATGAGGTTAATATTTCGATTGAACGTGCATCCATTTCGTTCACCCTCCTGATATGCTACTGCTGGATTTCTTCCAGGGTAAGTTCTTTTGAGAAGTCTTTACCTAAATATTTGTTGGAAAGTTCGGTAAGTGTCCCGTCTGCCTGAAGTTCCGCGATTGCTTTGTTGACGGCCTCCACAAGATCATCGTTTCCCTTGGGAATCGGTACAGCCACTGTGTCAGCCTGCTCCTGAACAGCGGCAATCTTGATTGGAGTATCGGGTTTCTGTGTCAGGAAGTCGTTAAATGCTATGGTGTTGTTGATGACACAGTCAGTCCTTCCTGCCAGTAATAATTCGATGTCCTTGCTGAAGGTATCGGAGGCAGTGATGTCCATGTTATACTTTTCTGCAATCAACGCATAGTTGCTGGATACGTTTAGTGAGGTCTTTTTCCCGTTGGCACTGTCCCAATCCGTTATGTCATTGTTGTCCGTTTTGGTAATGAGCGCAATGTAACTGTAGAGGTAAGGGTCGGAAAAATCATATTTTTCTTTCCTCTCGTCTGTTACACCTACCTGGTTCAGTACCAAATCAACCGTTCCTGTGTCCAATGAGGTGAGAAGGCCTTCCCAGGTGATTTCGGAGAATTCGGTTTTAACCCCCATTTTTTCGCCGATGGCCCTGGCTACCTCTACGTCATATCCGCACAGCTCATTGTTGTCGTCGTGATACGTAAACGGCTTATAGGTGCCTTCTGTACCTACCTTTAAGACACCGCTTTCAAGGATTTTTTCATACCGCGTTTTTTCAGCGGAAGCAGCTGCAGTCTCTTCTGACTTTGGTTCTTCTTTTGTCTCCTCCTTTTTGTCCCCACCCTTTGACTCTGCTGCAGTGTCTGCTGCGGGTTGTGTCTGTGCGGGCTTCTGCCCTCCGCATGCTGCCAGGGAAGCGGTCATGGCAAATAACGCGGCTGTCAGGATTAGATTTCTTTTTTTCATGGATTAGTCCTCCTTAGTTAAATATATGGTTTATTTTGTTTAATAAAGTATCAATGGTGGAATGAGGCACTGCTGCATTCAGACGTATGAACCCGGCTCCATTTTCCACGAACTGGTTCCCGCCTTCAATTATCAATCCGTTTTCAATGAAGCGGTTTTCGATCTCACTATGGTTTGAGCCCAGGCTATCAATGTTAATCCAGGCGAGATAGGTGGCCTCCGGAGTTTGGAAATCAATTGCAGGATGGTTGGCTTTAAAAAACGTCTCCATATGGCGGAAGGTTTCCGCCAGGTATTGATTCAGCTCATCCAGCCACGGCTCCCCTTCCTCGTAGGCTGCGGTGGCAGCTGCCACAGAAATGGGGTTAGGCAGGTAGTGATAAAGGCTGTTCCAACGTTCACGGATATCTGGGTCTGGTATAATGATGTTGGCCAGGTGGTTTCCTGCCAGGTTAAAGGTTTTGCTGGGGGCAGTGCATGTAATGAGGCGTTTTGTATCCGGATACAGGCTGGCCATAGGGGTATGGCAGATGCCTGGGCGGAGTATGTCATTGTGTATCTCGTCGCAGATGATGAACAGGTCATGCTTTTGGCAGATGTCCATAATATGCCTCAGCTCATCCTGACTCCAGACACGCCCGGTAGGATTATGGGGACTGCATAGTATGAGAACTTTGTTATTTTCGTCCTCAGCTTTCTGTTCCAGGTCCTCAAAATCAATGGTAAACCGGCCATGGCTGTAACAGAGCCTGGAATATACGGGAATCATGCCTGTATTCCTGATGGAATTAAAAAATGGTTTATAGGCCGGGGTATGTATGATGACGCCGTCTCCGGGCCTGGCAATCAGCGACAGGGCATGAGACAGAGCGGGCACCACGCCTGAATCCACCACGATTTCATCCGGTGTAATGCGCCAGCGGTGACGTTTTTCCATCCAGCGGCAAACCGCCTTATAATAGGATGCATCATAGATATCCGTATAACCAAAGATGCCTTCTTCCACCCGCCTGTGCATGGCGGCTATGATTTCTGGTGCAGTCTTAAAGTCCATATCGGCAATCCAGAGAGGAATGCTGTTATCAGGGGCTTTGGGGGCAAATTTTTTTAAACCATCGTATTTTTCGCTGTCTGTGTGCCATCTGTTGATGACTGTGTCAAAATCGTATAACATAATAGTCCTCTTTTTAAATTAAGCATATTTACTGTTAAGTAGATTAACTGTTAACTAGATTAATTATAAACACATCATACAAAATAAATCAATACTTAAATTGTTTTTCGTATATAATATACAAAACATAAGCTTGCAACTGTGCATTGTGCTGAAAACAGTGTACTGTTTCTTTAAGAAACTCCATCACAGGCATGATTTCTGGAAAAAACAGTATTGCAAAAAATACAAAGAAGAATTCCAGCCTTACCTTGCAACATTTCCAATAATCCGATATAATAACTTTGGGGTTCGCGCATGTCGCGTGAGAATGAAAATCAATATAATGGGGAATACATATTGTACGGGCATTTCCCCTAAGAACAAGGAGGATTTAAAATGAACGTAATCAGCACAGAAAAGGCACCAGGCGCAATCGGACCATACTCCCAGGGATTTGAGGTTAATGGAGTTATCTACACATCTGGTCAGATACCGGTAAATCCGGCAGACGGCAGCGTTGCAGAGGACATTGCAGGACAGGCTGAGCAGAGCTGCAAGAACGTTGGCGCCATCCTGGAAGCAGCAGGCAGCGGCTTTGACAAGGTATTTAAGACCACCTGCTTCCTGGCAGATATGGGCGATTTTGCAACATTTAACGAAGTATATGCTAAGTATTTCACATCCAAACCAGCCAGGAGCTGTGTGGCAGTTAAGACCCTTCCAAAGGGCGTTCTGTGTGAAATCGAGGCAATTGCTGTTAAATAAGGATTGACCTGACATACGCATTAAAAGCCGCAAATCTCTGCATTTTGCCGGGAAGAGCGGCTTTTTTGACCCCGTCGGCGCTCCGTAAGAGAAGGAAGAGTGGAATGGATAAAAAAGCGATTCTGAAAAAAGCGGTTAAGATACTTCTGGTATTGGGACTGGCAGGATGCCTGTTCCTGTTCCTGATAAATCTGTACATGATCAGGAAGGAAAAACCGAATATCATCAGTGCAGATGATGCGGCAGCTCTTGAAGATGTGGACTGTATCATGGTTCTGGGCTGCAGTGTCAGGCCGGACGGTACGCCTTCCGGCATGCTTCGGGACAGGCTGGACAAGGGAATAGAGCTGTATGAGGACGGTGTGTCCGACCGCCTTCTCATGAGCGGGGACCATGGGCGCAAGAACTATGACGAGGTAAACCGGATGAAGCAGTATGCCATTGATGAGGGCATTCCTTCCGGGGATATTTTTATGGATCACGCGGGCTTCTCCACCTATGAGAGCATGTACCGGGCCAGGGATATTTTCCAGGTGAAGAAGATTATTATAGTTACGCAGCGCTATCACATGTATCGGGCTCTTTATGTGGCACAGGCCATGGGGATGGAGGCATACGGCGTAGAGTCAGATCCCAGACAGTACGGCGGCCAGAAAATGAGGGATTTAAGAGAACTGCTGGCCAGGCCCAAGGATTTGATTTATACCATTGTAATGCCTAAGCCCACCTATCTGGGAGATGCCATACCGGTCAGCGGGGACGGCAATGTTACCAATGATAAAGAAGAAAACCGGGCCAGGAATAAATCCGGTCAGAAGTAGGATATATCCCAAGGGCATAAAAATACCCCTGAAAACAGCTTATGGGTATGAATCAGCTGTTTTCAGGGGTATTTTGCAATGGTTCAGATAATGGAACAATAAGGGGGCTACAGTTTTACAAAATAGCTGGCATCCTTGCCGCAGACCGGACAGATAAAGTCAGGCGGCAATGTCTCGGACTCCAGAATATATCCGCAAACAGAACAGCGCCATCCCGTAACCTCTTTTGTGTCTGCCTGATAGGAAGGAGCCTTTGGCGGAGTGGTCCCGTTTTTCTTCAGATGGTAATTGGAATAGGTGAGAGCCGGTGTCTGGGAATCCAGGACTTCTGCTTCCACTACCTCGCCCACTATAATCATATGGGAGCCCACATCCATGGAGGATACAACACGGCAGGTGAACCGGGCACAGACACCTTCTGTGGGATATGGATTATTCAGGCTGTCCCGTCCCTGTGGAATGCCGTCATATTTCTTTACATCCTTGCCGCACTGGAAGCCGAAACGTCTAATCAGGTCCATTTCCACATCGTCGGAAAGTACCGCTGCGGAAAAGGTGCCGGATGTCTCTATCAGCTTCAGCGTATAGTTTTCCTTGTTGAGAGCAATGGACAACCTGGCGGGAGAAGATGTGACCTGGGTCAGTGTGTTGATGACACAGCCGCCTTCCTTGTTGTCTGCGCTGGTGGAAATAATGTAAACACCGTAACTTAATTTAAAAAATGCTTTTGAATCCATAAAATGTACCCCTCCTGTGTTTCTTTTGCCTTTTCGGCTATAGTTTGATTTTACCACGTATAATTGATAATATGTAAGATATTTGTATTGTATCATATAAATTCCATAAAATCAATAATAATTACTATTATTATAAAAATATTATTTTCAGACGGTTTCTTATTTGGGGCTATTCTGATACAATCATTGTGGAAGCGTCTTTGAGGAAGTGTTTTTGGGAAGAATCTTTTAGGAGAGTATCGTTGGGA